>Ga0075163_10002141_pt1 | contig 26651 bp, 23 predicted proteins | sample JI1023141ADNA_FD_71478 | JGI IMG/M metagenome (GOLD analysis project Ga0075163, IMG submission 71478) | Wastewater effluent complex algal communities from Wisconsin, to seasonally profile nutrient transformation and Carbon sequestration -... | ecosystem: Engineered > WWTP > Effluent > Algae...
CTACGCGCTTCTCGCCGCCTTCTTCATTCCGAGTTCCGCCTGCCGGACCTCGGAGGAATTCGGCGCCGACAAGAGCCGAGCGAGCTATTTCCACGTCGAGGATCATCCGACGCATTGGCTCGGGTGGACGACCGACGGCGCCGCGTCGATCGAGATGGGAGACGCCTTCCTCACCCACGGCGTCCGATGCAGCGGGCGCTATTGCGACGACGTCGATCTGCTCGCGGCGGAGTCCGGCCATCGCGCGACGCGCAGCTGGTGGACCGACTCGTTCTCGGAAGAGGGCACGAACTACCGCGTCTGCGACGGCGAGGGGTTCGTCACCGGCGTGAGATGCTCCGGGAGCTATTGCGACAACCTCTCGCTCCGCTGCTCGGAGATCGACGGAGGACGCACGCGCTCGAATTGCTTCTGGACGTCCGGCCTGTCCGAAGAGGGCGGCGGACGGTACGTCGCGCCCGAGTCCACGTACGTCGCGGGCATGAGCTGCAACGGTCGCTACTGCGACGACCTCGCGCTCTACGTCTGTCAGGCCGACGCGGGCGGGCCCGGCGTCGACGTCGACGGTCTCGCGCATCGCTTCGCGCCGCGGCTCCGCTTCGATCAGGAGACGACGACCGGCTCCGGCGAGCAGAGCAAATGCTTCCCGAGCGATCCGCAGGCGTACGTCGAGGCGCGGTCGCGCGGCGTGAACCCGATCGACCTGTGCAACAAGGACTACGGCGCGGTGCAGAACGGCCGGGTGCCCACGTACTACGTCGCGACGACCCTCGGCACGAACACCGTGCTCATCCGGTACTGGTACTTCTACGCCTGGCAGAGCACCTGCTTCGCGAGCGCCGGATCGCATTCGGCCGACTGGGAGTCGATGGCGGTGCTCGTCGTCGACGGACAGCTGAGCCGCGTCGCGTTCTACCAACACGGCGGCTGGTACAGCCGCGAGCGCGGCAGCTACCAGCTCGAAGGCGACACGCATCCGGTCGGCTACGTCGGCAAGAACGCCCACGGCACGTACCACGACGACGGAGGCTCCGGCGGATGCCTCTACTTCGAGGACTTCCGAAACCCCGGCGGCGACGACTACCACATGGACACGTGGGCCAACCTCACGCCGATCACGCGCGGCGGCGGCTCTCCGTCGTGGATGAACTGCGAGGGCTCGTCGTGCTTCGACGGCATCGGGCATCCGCTCGACCAGACCGGCGACCTCCGCATGATGTCGGGCTGCGGCAAGGACGGATGCGGTCGGTCGTCGGTCCCGGGCAACATGTCCTTCGCGAACGATCCGGCCGGCAGCGACTTCACCGCGGTCGAGGCGCAGCACAGCGGACTCGTGCTCGACGTGCCCGGCGCGAGCCAGGACGACGGCGTCGCGATCGACCAGTTCTCGAACTGGAACGTCGACCACGAGCGCTTCTGGCTCGAGTCGACCGGCGACGGATACTTCACGATCCGCGCGCGCCACAGCGGCAAATGCCTCGACGTCTCCGGCGCCTCGCGGTCGGGCGGCGCGCCCGTCGTGCAGTACCACTGCACCGAGAGCGACAACCAGCGCTTCCGGCTGCTGTCGTACGGCAACGGGAGCTTCGCGGTGCAGGCGAAGCACAGCGGCCAGTGCCTCGACATCGCGGGATGGTCGACGAGCGACGGCGGCCGGTTGATCCAATGGCCCTGCGCCTGGACGCCGAACCAGACCTTCCGCTTCCGTCGCTAGGCGCGCCCGGTCGTCGCGAAGCGCGCGCAGGCGTCCGGTCCGCATGTGCAGGTCGCGACCCGCAGCCGACTCACGCTCTACTCCGACTCGGGTACGTCGCGGGAGACCCGGTCGACGGCGACACGATCCGCCAGATCGACGACCGGACCTTCGGCGGCCTGCGCGCCGCGTACGAGAAGACCTCGTCGTTCGGACGCGCGGTGCTCACGGTCCGCGGAGGTTCGCAGTTCCGGTACGACCACGGCCGGCCGCGCGTCGATCACGCACCCCGGCGCGTGGCCCGCGAGCCGATCGTCTCGTCCGAGGTGGACTTGCTCGCCGCGGGGGTGTTCGTCGAGGCCGACCTCCGGCACTCGCGCTTCCTCCGAGTCGTCGCCGGGATGCGCGTCGACGCGATGGACGCCAGCGTCCGGAACCTTCGCGCGCATACCGTCGAGACGGCGGCGCGCGGCGCGGAGTACCCTGGAGACCGCAGTTCGTTCGGGGAGGTTCCGGTGGGAGAACGACTCGTCGACTTTTTCGACCGCGCCGATCGGCTCGGCGGCATGCGCGCGAAGGTCCGCCTCGCGAACCTCACCAACACACCGTCGACGCTCGCGTCGGTGGAGCTCGACTCGCCGGCGCGGATCCGGGACTTCGACACCGCGTGGCAGACGATCGAGCGCGAGTTCGCGCGCCGCGAGCTCAAGCCCGGCGAAGAGCGGGAGATCACGCGTCCCCGCGTCCGGCTCGCCGACCTCCCGTCGTCGAGTCGGCGCTCGCAGACCTCGGTCTTCCTGGACCTGCTCAGCCAGCGCGAGCTCTACCTGAGCGACATGAGCCGCACCTGCGCGCGCGTCACCGAGGCCGTCGTCGGCACGATCGACGTCGCCCGCGCGAGCGTGTGGTTCCTCGATCGCGATCGCACCCGCATCGTCTGCGCGGACCTCTACGAACGCATCAAGCGCGCGCACTCGAGCGGCGCCGCGCTCGAGGCGAAGGACTACGCGCCGTACTTCGCCGCGCTCGTCACCGAACGGACGATCGTCGCGAACGACGCCCACAACGACCCGCGCACGAGCTGCTTCTCCAAGGGCTACCTCACGCCGCTCGGCATCCACTCCATGCTCGACGTCCCGATCTGGGCGGACGGCCGGATGCTCGGCGTCGTCTGCTGCGAGCACATCGGACCGAGCCGGAGCTGGGCGGTCGAGGAAGAAGAATTCTGCAGTCTCGTCGCGGTGATCGTCGCCTTGGCCTACGAGAAGGGCGCCCGGACCGCCTGAGGGCGGCTCCGAGACGGAATCGGCGCCCGGAAAGGAACATCCGCCACCGTCGGGCGTAGGATCCATGCGATCGGAGTGATATCATATGGATGTCATAGCGATCGCAAGGAGCCACTCATGGAAGAGCGCCTGATCCGAACCTATCCGGGCTTCATCGCCCTCGTTCTGTCGTTCGTCTCGTTCATCGCCGGCATCGTCGCGATGGCGAACGTCGAGGCCGGCGTGGGCGGCGAGAGGCCCGCGCTCGTACTGACGGGCTTCGGCCTGTGGATCCTCTCGGTCGCGTTGCTCAAGGGGATGTTCACGATGGCGCCGAACGAGAGCCGGGTCCTCCAGCTCTTCGGCGGCTACGCGGGCACCGTGCGCGACGTGGGCTGGCGCTGGGTCAACCCCTTCTACACGAAGCGCAGCCTCTCGCTCCGCATGCGCAGCTTCGAGACCGCGCGGATCAAGGTGAACGACCTCGAGGGCAACCCGATCGAGATCGCCGCGATCGTCGTGTGGAAGGTCGTCGACACCGCGCGCGCGTGCTTCGTCGTCGACGACTTCGCGTCGTTCGTCCACGTCCAGGCCGAGGCTGCGGTCCGCAACCTCGCGACGCATCATCCGTACGACGGGCACGACGATCAGATCTCGCTCCGCGGCCACACCGACGAGGTCGCTCGGCAGCTCGCGCGCGAGATCCAGGAGCGGTGCAAGGCCGCGGGCGTCGAGGTGCTCGAGGCGCGAATCGGCCACCTCGCGTACGCGCCGGAGATCGCGCAGGCGATGCTCCAGCGTCAACAGGCGGGCGCGATCATCGCCGCGCGCACCCGGATCGTCGAGGGCGCGGTCGGCATGGTCGAGATGGCGCTCGCGCATCTCGCGCGGAACAAGGTGGTCGAGCTCGACGAGGATCGGAAGGCCGCGATGGTCTCGAACCTCCTCGTCGTCCTCTGCGGCGAACGCTCGACCCAGCCGGTGATCAACGCCGGAACCCTCCATCAGGGCTGAGGGATCGTCGTGTCCGCGCGCAAGCCGTTCCTCCTCCGTGTCGACCCCGCGCTCCTCGGCGCGATCGAGGCGTGGGCCGCGGACGATCTCCGGAGCGTCAACGCCCAGATCGAATTCCTGCTCCGCGAATCGCTCCGGAAGTCGGGTCGGGCGATCAAGCCGAAGCCGCCGAAGCCGAGCGATCCGGAGCCGCGGGACGACGACTGAGCGGCGACGCTCAGCGGTCGACGATGTACGCGCTCGGCATCGCTTCCGGACTGCACGGGTGATCGCCGTAGTCGCGTTCGTAGTGGTAGGTCGCGCGCGATTCGATGCGCCGTCCGGGACCGAGGTCCCAGGTGCACGAGGCGATGCGGCCGCGCGCGTCCGAGATGCAGCGTTGGCGCTCCCGGATCCGGTCGCCCTCGCGCTCGACGACCTCGACGATGCCGCCGTGCGGGCCGCGGGTGAAGACGCGACGTCGCTCGGGGGCCGCGTCGAGCGACGCCTCGATCTCCTCGAGGACCCGGCCGCGCGTGTCGAGCCTCACCGTCGTCTCGAGATGGAGCTCGGCTCCGTCGCGCCCGGACCAGATCTCGATCCGCTCGTCGTCCGGATAGCGGAACGAGCGGACCGTGCCGCGCGTCAGGTTCCGCGTCGCGGCGAGCCTGCCTTCCTCGTCGTACCGATGCTCGAGGCGCAGCTCGGGGCCCGACTCCGACAGGACGCGGCCGGCGCCGTCGAGTCGATAGCGGATCGTCGTCCGGCTGACCTCGTCGTTGGTCGATTCGATCTGGGTCTCGACGACGGTTCCGTCCTCGCCGTACGCGCGCCGGAAGCCGAAGAACCAGGCGAGATCGAGCTCGGTGCGGACGGATTCGAAGCGGGTCACCCGGCCGTAGCCATCGCGCTCGACCCGGCTCTCTTCGCGGTGGTCGCCCTCGCTCGAGCGACGCGCGGTGCAGGTGCGTCCGGGACGGAAGGGCTCTCCGTCCATGCTGTCGACCTTCGGGCCGCAGCCGCAGCCGCAGACAAGCGCGAAGGTCAGGGCGACACCGGTCGTGCGGTTCCGGAGCATGGGAACGGACACCATACCCAATCCGTCGTTCGAGCGCGGGACGGTTCGAAGCGTTCGTCGAATCGATCGGGACGCGGCGCGAGCCCGGCGGATCGCGCACACTGAGAGGTCGATGGACGCCGTCACGCCCTACACGCTGCTCGGTCGCGAAGAAGGCGTGCGACGCCTCGTCGCCCGCTTCTACGAGCTCATGTCGACCCTGCCCGAAGCGGCGACGATCCGCGCGATGCACGCGGCGGATCTCGAGCCGATGATCGACAAGCTCGCGACGTACCTCGTCGGTTGGGGAGGCGGACCGCGGATGTACACCGAACGCTTCGGCTCGGTGATCATCCCGTCGGTGCATCGACCCTTCGCGATCGGCGAGGCGGAGCGCGACGCCTGGCTGCTCTGCTTCGAGACCGCGCTTCGCGAACGCGAGCTCGGCGACGAGTGGACCGAACGGATCCTCGTCCCGATCCGTCAGATGGCCGACATGTGCCGCACGGATCGAGCCTGACCCGGGACCGGAGCGCCGTCCGGGGGTCGCCGCATCGCGCGGAGCGACTACCATCGACGGTCACCTCGTCCGGGACGTGTTCCCCCGATTGAGATCGTCGGGCGATCGCTCCCAGGATGCCGGTCGGAGGATCGCATGCACGAGCATCTGGATTTCTACATCGACGGGAAGTGGGTGCCGCCGGTCGAGCCGAGGACCCTCGACGTGATCGACCCGTCGACCGAGACCGCGATCGCGCGGATCTCGCTCGGCAGCGCCGCGGACGTCGACAAGGCGGTGAAGGCCGCGCGTCGCGCGTTCGAGAGCTACTCGCGCACCACGAAAGAGGAGCGTCTCGCGCTGCTCCGGCGGATCGTCGAGGTCTTCCAGGCGAAGTTCGAGACGCTCGCGCAGACGATCACCTCCGAGATGGGCGCGCCGCTCTGGCTCTCCCGCGAGGCGCAGGCCGCGACCGGGCTCGGGCACTTCGCCGCCGCGATCGCGACGCTCGAGGCGTACTCGTTCGAAGAGCAGCGCGGCACGACGCGCGTCGTCCGCGAGCCGATCGGCGTCTGTGGCCTGATCACGCCGTGGAACTGGCCGATCAACCAGATCGCCTGCAAGGTCGCGCCCGCGCTCGCCGCCGGCTGCACCGTGATCCTCAAGCCGACCGAGCTCGCGCCGCTCAACGCGATCGTCTTCGCCGAGATCCTCCACGAGGCGGGCGTCCCGCCCGGCGTCTTCAACCTGATCCAGGGCGACGGACCGACGGTGGGCACCGCGATCGCGGCGCATCCGGGCATCGACATGGTGTCGTTCACCGGCTCGACCCGCGCCGGCGTGCAGGTCGCGGTGAACGCCGCGCCGTCGGTGAAGCGCGTGGCTCAAGAGCTCGGCGGGAAGTCGGCGAACATCCTGCTCGACGACGCGGACTTCACCACGGCCGTCTCAGGCGGGGTCGCGGGCGTCCTCGTCAACAGCGGACAGACCTGCAGCGCGCCGACGCGCATGCTCGTGCCCGCCGCACGGCACGACGAGGCGATCGCGATCGCGAAGGCGACCGCCGCGGCGTTCACCGTCGGGGATCCGAAGAGCCCCGATTCGAAGCTCGGCCCGGTGGTCAGCGAAGCCCAGTTCGACAAGATCCAGCGGCTCATCCGCATCGGCATCGACGAGGGCGCGACGCTCGTCGCCGGCGGCCCCGGCAGGCCGGAGGGCCTGACGCGCGGCTACTACGTGCAGCCCACCGTCTTCGCCGGCGTGAAGAACACGATGACGATCGCGCGCGAAGAGATCTTCGGACCGGTGCTCGTGATCCTCCCCTACGAGACCGAAGAAGAGGCGATCGCGATCGCGAACGACACGCCCTACGGCCTCGCCGGCTACGTCTCGTCCGGGAGCCTCGAGCGCGCGCGCGCGGTCGGCGCGCGCCTGCGCGCGGGCAGCATCTACCTCAACGGCGCGCAGATCGCGTTCGACGCGCCCTTCGGCGGCTACCGGCAGTCGGGCAACGGGCGCGAATGGGGCATCGAAGGCTTCGAGGAGTTCCTCGAGGTGAAGTCGATGCTCGGCTACTCCGCCGCCTGAGCGCCTAGGGCCCGGGCATTCAGACGAGCGGCAGGCCCTTGCGCACGCGGCGACGGAAGTCCCACATCATCACGAGCGAGGGCGCCTGCCGGATCACCCGTGGAACGTGGCGGTTCACCGTGTTCGCCGCGCCGAGGATGATCTCGAAGATCTTCTGATCGAGCGGCGTCCACTCGTATTCCATCTCGTCGCGGAACTTCGGCGGCAGGAAGCCGATCGTGAAGTAGCGGGTGATCGGGCCGATCGTCCCGCTCACCACCGGATGCGCGAACTCGAGGTCGACGAGCTTTCGCAGGTAGCCGCGGACGTGCGCGTCGATGTGGACGCGTCCGAGCTCGCTCTCGAAATAGGTCTCGAACTCGGCCGCCGTCTTCGGCCACATCTCCGGCTTCACCTGGAGCGTCGTCGCGAGCGGCTTCGTGAGCTCGAGCAGCTCGTCGACCTGCGCGGGCGTGAGCTTGCCGCGGAACTTCTCCATCGTGTCGAGCACGCCCCAGAACAGGCAGGCCGCGACCCAGAGCTGCAGACCCGGATCGAACGCGTTGTACTTCACCGGCGACGAGGCGGTCGATCGCACCTGCGCATGCGACGCGTTCACCGCGGCGCGGTAGGCGAGCTTCTCCTCGGTGGTGCCGAGCATCGCGACCGCGAGGTAGGTGAACGTCGTGCGCATCCGCTTGATCGGGTTCTTGAAGACCGATCCGCTGTGGACGCGGCTCTCGACCACGCCGTAACCGACGCCGGGCCGGCCGAGCTGCATGATCACGTTCGCGCCGCCGGTCATGAACGCGACGCCGTCGAGGACGCCGGGGAACCGTCGGTCCCATTCCTCGCCGGTCAGCGGGCTGGGCCATCGCGACGCGATCGCGCGGGAAGAGGCGGGGAAGTCTTGCTCGAGCACCGTACTGCGCTTCATCGGTGCAGCAATGATACTGTCATCGTGTCCGTGTATCAAGAGCCGAGGTCCACTTCGGCTTACGCGCGGGGTGAGTGGGACCTGGCGTGACCGAAGTCGCGCCGGGCCGGCTTCGATCGCGAGGCGTCGGTCCGCATCCCGGCGTTCGACCGCCGCGGACTCGAGCGCCTGTGCCGCTACCTGCTCCGGCCGCCGATCTCCGAGCGACGTCTCGACCTCCGCGACGACGGAAAGGCGGTGCTCGCGCTGAAGTCGACGTGGCCGGACGGAACCCCGCACCTCGTCTTCACTCCCGTCGAACTCCTCGAGAAGCTCGCCGCGCTCGTTCCTCGTCCGCACGAGAACCTGCACGACCAGGTGGCGTGATCGACGAACCTTCCGCCGGCAGAGCTCGACTTGCGATCGCCGCTCTACGCGTGAGAGCGGTGTTCGACGCGAGGTCGCGGTGGAATCCTGTTCATGCGCGCGTCGCGGGACGACCGTCATCTCACCCCAACGGGACCGCGGTGTTTCGAAGAAGGGATGTCATGTCCTTCCAGGACCAGGAGCCGCTCTCGGAAACCCGGTTCGTGCGTCCTCCGCTCCGACCGGAGCGCTTTCGGCGCGATCCGTCGGATACACGCCCGGTCGTCGTGTGCGCAGGCGACAGCATCACGCACGGCGCGGTGAGCTTCGACGACGTGCGCGCGCTCGAGGCAGGCGTCGGCGCTCTACGAAGTCCGACGCGAGCCGAGCTGAGGATCGTTCAGAACCGTCCGTACTGCGCCGCGGTCATGCAGATGAGCGAATCGGCCGTACACGGATCGCTGATTCCGGGGATCGAGACGACCGGGACGGTCTCCGGATCGGTCACCGACGCTGCATCGACGCGCACGCCGTACCGGAAGCGGAGGCGACCCGTCGTCGCGTCGAGTCGGTACCCGATGCGCTGATACTCCGCGCTGTAGGCGTGGCGCCACAGCACCAGCATCGAGCCGCTGATCGGATTCGGCACCGACGGAGCGACGACCTCTCCGAAGGAGACGAAGTCCTCGGCGCCTCCGGCTGCCCGTCCTCGGTAGACGAGGTACCGGGCATCGTCCGACTGGTAGTCCTTCGGATCGTAGAACGTGCCCTCGACGTGGATCGGGAAGATCGCGAACGTCTCGGCGCAATTCGCGTCGTCGTACGGACGCGGATCGCAGGTGCCGCTCTCCGGACGCTGGAACCAGCCGCCGAGTCCGTCGGCGATCCCCGACTGGACCGACCTGCTGAACGGAGGCGTCGCGACGAGCACGTGCTCGGCCGCCCAGAGCCAATGTGGCACGCTCGGATATCGGAAGTCGTCGCTCAGCACCTGCGCGTCGAGGATCGACGCGAGCGACGCGCGCAGCGACGGATCCATCCGGTCGTACTCCGCGTGCGCGATTCCGTCCTCGCTCGTGCGTTGATCGATCGCGGTCCACTCGATCTGCGCCCAGGGGACGTCCGGCACCGAATCGATCCCCGTACGATAGAGCGGGTTGTCTTCGATCACCCGGCTCCGGATCTGCGGGTACGCGAGGTCGGTGCCCGCCGGGACGTCGAGCGCGAGTCCGGCGACGTAGTCGATTCCGGTCATCGGTGCGACGCGTGGATCGCTGCCGCCCTTCGCGACGATCGCCTCCGCGAGCTCGTCCGGGATCCCGCCGACGTGGCCGAGGACGTACCGGTACGGGCAGAGCTCCACCTCGACCTCCCATGCGAGTCCGTCGAGCGGATCGTTCGAGTTCACCGAGAGCAACTCGACCCGGACGACCGACACCGGATCGTTCGGGAAGCGGTAGGACGGGCGTCGCGCGAGGAGCTCCGATTCGAGGACGGCGCATCGCGCGCCTTCGTCGCACCCTCCGGGTACGACGTCGCCGGTGCCGTACGCGACCTCGACGAGCCCCGGAGAGGCACGCGTCGGCGTGTAGAGGCCGTACCAATCCGCCTTCACGTTCCCCTCCGGATGGCCGGTATGCGGTTGGACGTGCGCGCCGAAGGGTCCGAGCATCACCGCGAGCGGACCGCCGGCGGTCGTCACCTCGAGGCGATCGGAGGCGAGCGTGTACTCGAAGGGGATCGGCAACGGCCGATCGATCGATTCGCAGGCCGCTCCCGCGTCGAGCGGCGGTTCGTCGGACACCCCGCGGTTCCCGTCCGCGCAGCCCATGAGGCCGATCGAAGCGAGGAGGGCAAGGCGTAGTCCTGAGCGGATTCGATCGCGAAGCATCGGTCGTCGTTCCTTCGGAGACGCGGGGCCTCCCGAGGAGGAAGTGACGAGCCGAACCGGCAGGTTCACCGAATTCGACCGAACCCCGTGAACCGATCGCCGCCGGTCGCCACTTGGCCTTCGTGAGCTTCAATCACGAGGAGACCGAGATGACCCGCACGATTCGTTTGCTTGGCTTGATGATGGCGATCGCGTTCGGAGCCGCCTGCGGTGGCGACTCGTCGAGCCCCAATGACACCCAGATGGGCGCCGACGGTGGAGCGGACGGATCGACCGTCGTGGCGGCTGCACCGACGGTGATCAGCACCACCCCGGAGGACGGCGCGATCGGCGTCGCCTCCGAGGCCGTGCTCGTCTTCACCTTCAGCGAGGCGATGGATTCCATCGCGACCGAGGCCGCGTACACGTCCGACGATCTCCCCGCCGAGAAGGTCGACTTCCAGTGGAACGACGGAGGCGACGTGCTGACCGTCATCCCGATTGATCCGCTCGAGCTCGCCGAGGGAGACGCGTCGGTCGCGCCCCGGTCCTATTCCGCGACGATCGGAGCCGGCGCGAGGAATACGACCGGAGCGCCGATGGCTGCCGCGGCCACGACGACGTTCACGACGCTGCGGCGGATCACGCTGTACGCGACGATCGACTCGACGCGCACCGGCCGGGCGACCTCCGCGGGAGTCGTGTCCACGGCGATGATGACGAGCGGCGACTTCGGGACGAACGCAACGACCGCGGCGTTCGCGACGTTCGGACTCGAGGCGGTCCCCGACTCCGTGATCGTCGAACACGCCTTCTTCTCCGTCGACGAGTCGCTCTACGCCGGCGCGCCGGATGACGATCTCGGCGGACCGCTCTCCGCGCATCACGTCGTCTTCGACGGACTCGACTACGCGGCGACGCTCCTCGACGCGGTCCCGAACACCATCGCCCTCCAGCGGAGCAAATCGGCGCCGTACTCCCGCTCGATCGATCTCGCCGACTTCGTGAACGACGATCTCGACAACCGCGTCGCACGTGAGAACCGATGTCAGGTCCGGCTCCGGTACCCGCTCGACACCGACGACGACGACGACGGCGACGCGGTCGGCTTCGCGGTCGACAGCCTGTCGCTCCGCGTCGTCTATCTCGCTCCGTGAACCGCGCTACGACCGAAGGAGCCCCGATGCTACCGTCGCCCTCGATGACCGACGAATCCGAGCTGGTGACCGCGTGGAAGCGCGGGGACGCAGACGCGGGCGAATCGCTCATCGTGCAGCACTACGACGCGATCGTGCGGTTCTTCCGGACGAAGACGGATCACGGGGCGGACGACCTGGTCCAGAAGACGTTCCTCGTCTGCGCCGAGAAGCTCGAGACCTTCTCCGAGAGCGTTCCCTTCCGCGCATTCCTCTTCGGCATCGCGCGCAACGTGCTCTTCGAGCACATCCGCGCGCGGTCGCGCGACGGACGACCGGATGCGGCGCTCGGCGCGAGCTCGATCCTCGACCTCTCGCCCGGCGTGAACACCCTCGCCTTCGCCCGCGCGGAAGAGCGGCTGCTCGTCGCCGCGCTCCAGCGCATCCCGCTCGACCTGCAGCTCGTGCTCGAGCTGCACTATTGGGAAGAGCTCGGCATCGATGAGCTCGCGCTGGCGCTCGGGATCCCGTCCGGGACGGTGAAGAGCCGGCTCTTCCGGGCGCGTCGGACGCTCAAGGACGTGATCGAGTCGATTCCGTCGAGCGAGGTCGAGCGGACCGGCGCGCACCGATTGTTCGCGTCGTGGGCGAACGGACTCCGCGGGTAGCGCCGCGGATGCTACGGCAGGTCCACGATCGTCAATCGACGGTCCGACCGAGGCGCCGCCGACCGAGATCCGCGAGCCGCGCGTTCGCCCACGGACGACCGAGGAAATACGACCGCGCGAGCGGATCGGCGAGCGTGTCGGCGCGTGCCATCAGGTCGTCGAGCGCGCTCGCGAGGGCACGATCGGCTTCTTGGTGGTGTCCGTCCGCCACGTATCCGTGGACGACGCCGAGCGAGACGAGCGTATCGAACTCGGGGAGTCGACCCGCGGACGCATGCTCCCGTTCGAGCGCGCGCACGTCGCGCGCGTCGGCGCCGAGCGCGAGCCGGGCGAGGGCCCTCGACGCGAGCCGGATGACCGGCGAGTCGTGGGAACGCGCGGCGTCGCTGGCCGCTGCGGCAGCGGCATCCAGCCGGCCGCTGCGGACCGCCGCGAGGCCGAGGTACACGTACGCGCCGCCGAGCATCCGGGGGCTGTCGACGAGCCGCGGCAAGAGCGCGGAGATACGTCGGTTCGCGTCGACGAAGCCGAGCGACTCGGCGTCCAGTTTGATCTCGGTGTAGTCGGCCGAGAGTTCGAGTTGGACGCTCTCGAGCCTCCGCGCGACGAGCCGCGCGTCGGCCAGCACCTCGCGCGCCCGCTCGAACGCGCCGGTCCAGATGTAGAGCGATCCGAGGTGGACATGGACGAGCCCGGCGTTCCGCAAGTCGCCGGCACGCAGCTGTTCCCCGTGGGACTTCACGAACGCTCGCACGTTCGCGCCGAGGTCCGACCCGAGCCCGCTCCACACCTCGGTCCGCGAGATCCAGGCGGACGCGGCGGCGCCCGGCGCCGCACGTCCCGTCGCGTCGGCGACGATCGCGACGAGTCGGTCGGCTTCGGGATCGCTCGACGCCCGGAGCTGCGTGATGCCGCGGCACAGCGCGATCAACCTGGAGTCGGACGCGTCGTCCTCGGCGACCGTCGTCTCGGCGCGACGTATCGCGTCGCGCATCGCGGTGGCATCGCCACGTTGGCCGGCGGCGGTCACGACGACGGACAGCGCGTCGAAGTACGCGACGGACCCCGGCGCGAGCGACGAGACCGCCCGCAGGGCCGCGTGCTGGGCTTCGAGGAGCTCGCCGCGCCAGAAGGTGGATTCCGCGCGAATGGCTTCGAACCGCCCACGCAGCTCGGGATCGGCGGTGCAGGCGAGGCCCTGCACGACCAGCTCGTCGACGAGCTTCGGGTCTTCGGTCACGAGCGCTTCGCGTGCTGCGCGGAGGAGCGGCGGCGCGGCGCCGGCGAGGTCCCCGGCCGCGCGGAAGTGCTCGATCGTCGCGAACGCGGAGGCCGACGAGTCGGAGGCGAGCCGGCGCGCGATGCGGCCGTGCGCGAGGCGTCGTTCGTCGTCCTGGATCGACTCGACCGCGACCGCTCGCAGCGCCGCGTCCTCGATCGCGTACGTCGCATCGACGCGTTCGCCCGACGAGCGCGTGGAGAGCAGCCGCTGGCCGACGAGGTACTCGAGCTGGGCGTCGAGCTGCGGCGAATCCGTGTCGAGTCCGACGAGCTCCGCGAGCATCGAGCGCGTCATCCCCGACGCGACGAGCGCGACCGCGCGGAGGATACGTCGAGACTCGGGAGCCACCGACGCGAGCCGCGCGCGAGCGAGTTCGGCGCGGAGGTCCGCGTCTCCGGACGGACCCGTTCCCGCGCCGTCGACGAGCGCGATCAGGCGGTCGGGTCGTCCCTCCGCGCGCGACGCGAGCTCGGCGCGAACCGACGCGACCTGCGTCGGCACGACCCGCTCGGCGAGCCGGAGCATCGCGCGATCCGAGAGCGGCGCGAGCGTCTGGCGATGCACGACGCGCGTCGGGATCGCCCCGAGCCATCCCTCGTCTGCGAGCTCGCGCGCGCTCGCCACGAAACATCGGGTCCCGGGCACCCTCGGATCGACGAGACGGGCGACGAATCGGAGCGACGCGAGATCGCCGTGATGGAGATCGTCGACGATCACGACGGAGAGTCCGTTCGGTGCGAACGCGACGAGCACGTCGAACCACGCGGAACGCAGCCGGTCGGCGAGCGCGCGGACGGATCCGACCTCGAAGCGCGACGCCCCCTCCGCGATCGCGACGAGGCACGCGTCGACGACCCCGAGCGGCACGCGCTCGCTCTCGGTTGCCGCCTCGCTCATCGCAGCGACGAGCGCGCGCAGCATCCCGAAGGGGACCCCCGCGGCGTCCGGCGGGTTCGTGATGCGAATGAGCCGGATCGACGGATCGCGACCCCGGATCTCTGCAGCGAACGCGCCGAGAAGCGCCGATTTCCCGATTCCGTCCTCGCCCACGACGAGCGCCAACGCGCTCTCGCCACACTCGCCACATCCGTCGACGACCGCGGACAAGAAGCCGAGCTCCCTGGCGCGACCGACGAGATCGGGTGCGGCGACGCGCGAAGGAGGAGCGAGCCAGGTCGATGGCATAGGTTGGACGCTCTCGGAGAGCGAGAGGAAGGGCGTCGACTCCCGCGACCCGAGTTCGGACGCGAGCGCGCCGAACTCGGTGAACACCGAGTTCATGTCTTCGGGTCGTTCGAGCGGCTCCTTGGCCATCATCCGGCCGATCAGCGCGTCGAGCTCTCGCGGCACGTCTGGCCTCGTGGCCCGGGCGCTCGGCGCCGGGTCGGCCATCACGGAGAGCAACACCGCGCCCGCGTGTTCACCGACGAAGGGCGGTCGACCGACGAGGCATTCGTAGAGCGTCGCCCCGAGTCCGTACACGTCGCTCCGGACGGTCTCGGTCCCGCGGAGTTGCTCCGGCGCCATGTAGTGGGGCGTGCCGACGATCGCGCCGGTGGACGTGAGCTTCGGCCCCTGGTGCTCGGACCGGGCGATGCCGAAGTCGATCACGCGGAGCTCGCCGACCTCGCCTCCGGGGAGGAAGAGGTTGCTCGGCTTCACGTCGCGGTGGAGGACCCCCTCCGCGTGCGCGGCCCCGAGCCCGGCCGATGCCTCGAGTCCGAGGCGTACGACGTCCGCGATCGACCAGGACGATCGCAGCAACGAGGTCGCGACGTCTTCACCCTCGAGCCACTCCATCACGAGATAGTCGTAGCCCTCGTCGGTCGTGCCGTGATCGAGGTAGCGGACGATCCGTGGGTGGACCAGCTTGCGGAGCACGTCGGCTTCGAGCGCGAAGCGATGCCGTGCGCCGTCGTCGCTCCGCTCGAGCAGCTTGATCGCCACCGGTTCACCGGTCGTGATCCGTCGTCCACGGTAGACGACGCCCATGCCTCCGACGCCGACCTTGTCCTCGAGGCCGAACTCGCCGACGAGCGGATTCGTCCGACGTCGACCGAGCACCCGATCGAGCACCCGATCGAGACCGACCCGGCGCGCGATCGCGTGTTCCCCGACGGGACGCGCGGCCCGGAGCGGTGCGTCGAAGCGCGCGTCGTCCTCTCCTTCACTGGACACCGCGCGACGATACCGTCGTTCGTGCCTCGGTGGATCGACTCGGCTCGGGGAGCCCTCGACCAGCCGTTGCGGTCGTGGAACGCGGGAGTCGCCCAGGCGGCGGCGATCCCGCGGGCTCGGCGTACGGATAGAACGGCGTCGCGGTCGTGAACGAGAGACGAACCGGAGCTCCGAGCGCGCGTCGATCGGAGCCCGGCACGAATCGGAAGGCGGTCACGTAGAACGAACGAGCGACGTAGGGCGCGAGCCACGCCTGGAGCTCGGGCCGTCCCTGGAATCCGTGTTCGCGGAGCCAGGTGGCGAGCGCGGCTGTGTCGCTCGCGAGGAGGACCGTCACATCGCCCGAACGGGTCCGCGGTGTCTCGCAGAAGGGATGTCGTGTCCTACCAGGACCAGGAGCCGCTCTCGGAAACTCGGTTCATGCGTCCTACGCTCGGGAGGTTCCCTGGGCACGGCCACTCGGGAGGGGCCGATTCGGCGGGACTGTGCCCGGAATCAGCGGTTACGCCGGATCTGGACGACGACTACCGAGACGTTCTCGTCGCGCGCGTCGGGCTTTACGACTCCCGGGCGGTGCGACTACCGTCGGCGGCCGCATGAAGAAGCTCCTCTCACTCGCGCTCTTCCTCTCGGTCGCGTCGGCCTGTGCGGCGCGGGATCGACGCCAGAACGAGATGTACGAGAACCTCCGGACCCGCGCGGCGTTCGACATGAACTGCGACCGCGCCGCCGTGGAACTCACGCCTCTCGACGACAACACCGTCGGAGTCCGAGCGTGCGGTGAGCGAGCGACCTACGTCGGTCACATGTGCACCGGGGAGTTCTACACGAGCTCGTGCACCTGGGTGATGAACAACAGCGATTCACACCCGCGTTAGTCGCGACGCCGCGCTCTACACGCGGACGAGCACGCCTGCATCGTCGGTGGCGCGGAAGACGTTGATCGGCAGGTTCAGATAGCGGCTCCCGTTCGCATGCGGCTTCGGGAGAAGGCCGGCGTTCACGTTCACCTGCACGCTCCGGAAGAGGAGCCGTGGTGCTGCGAGTCCTCGCGTGGCGACCTTGGCGTAGCCCGGACGGTTTGATCGTGCTTCGCAAGAGGGACGTCATGTCCTACGAGGACCAGCGCCTTCTCTCGGAAACTCGGTTCATGCGACCTACGCTCCTCGGGGACGAGCGATAACCTCCGCTTCTTCGTCCGCGCGTCGGAGCAGGGCGGGGACACGACGCTCGTCATCGACGACGCGTCATGTCGTTTGTACTGCAACGACGACGTCGAATCTTCGAACCTCGATCCCATGGTCGACCTCGCGAACGCGCCCGCCGGTCACTACGACATCCGGATCGGGAGTGATGCTCAGAACACGCAGGTGAGCGGGACGCTGAACATCATCGAGGCCTCCTCGAACCGTCCACGACTACGGCTCGTGGTGTAGTCGACGGACGACGCCCGCGATAGATTGCAGCGCATGGGCTACAAGGCCGACGGCTTCGTGATCCGCGTGAAGTGCTACGCCGATGCCGACGCGGCGAAGCAGTGGCTGACCACCGACGTCGTCGTCGACACGTTGCTCGGCCCGCTGGGGGCGGACGGATACCTCAGCCGCGTGACCCACGTCTCGCACGCCTTCGCGCCGCCCGAGCTGATCGGCTCGATCGGATCGACCGACGAGTTGCGCCTTCGCGCCGCGTCGTGGCGCTACGACATCGTGTCTTTGTTCGCGGGCGATCCGACCGACCCCGAGTTCGAGATCTTCCTGGGCCTCGATCCGGCGGGACCGCGGTTCGCGGTCGGGATGGCCGGGGTCGATCCACGCTTCCGAGCGGACGTCGCCCACTGGGTGCGGTCATGGAGCGACGGACTGGCCGCGTCCCGTGTTCGGTTCGCGACTGCGCGCTTCGAACCGGCGCGTGCCACCTACCCGCGGCCGACGCCGCCCCGCGCTTCGTTCGACTGGCCGCCGGGCGCGCTCGATCACTACCTCGGCCGTGCCTGGCACCTCCTCGGCGCCGAGACAGCCGAGACCCTCGAGCGGCTCGAGCAGGCACCGCTGCCGCCGGGCGCGTCGCGAACGATCTTCGGCGACGTGGTGCACATCGCGTTCGCGACCGACCTCCACGACGCCTCTGCGGTGGCGTCCGCGCGGACCGCGCACGAGCGCTGGATCTCGCCGCTGGTGCAGGCCCCGCCCGAACCCGGGTGGAACGAACATGGCGACGGCGCGGTCGGTCCGGGTCGGCGCCGCGTCGTCGAGGGATTGACCTTCTACGACGACGAGACCCAGATCGGCTGCCAGGCCCTCGTCGTGTTCCCCGATGGCTCGATCGAAGAGGAGCGCTGGGCCGCGGCCGAGGCGATCGTTCGCGCAGGCGCGCTGCCCGATGGCACACCGGTCAAGGCGTTGCGACTGATCTTCCCGCGCCGCGCCGACGCGATCGCCATGCACTCACGCGCGCGCGCCGCCGGCTTCGAGATGACGATCTACGGGGAAGGCGGGCAGCTGTGGCAGGTCCACCCGCCGCCGCCGTGACGGTTCGGCGGCGCGATCCACCTGCTGGCCGTGTCGTACGCGCGGCTCGTCGATCCGTCGCCGTCACGCCGGACACACTCCGCGCGATGCCCTCGACTTCGACCGCCGAGTTCGTCCGGACGTCGATCGAGGCATCGAAAGCTCTCTCTCTCTCGGCGGTGATCGCCGCGATGTCGCTCGCTGCGTGCAACGGTCCGGTCGAGAACGCGATCGACTGCCACCGCGTCTGCAAGCGCTATTCGACCTGCTTCGACGCCGACTACGACGTCAGCGCCTGCGAAGACCGATGTCGGACGTCGGCGAATTCGGACGCGTCCTTCCAGGGGAACGTCGACAGCTGTGAGGCGTGCATTTCGGACGAATCGTGCGCGACGGCGACGTTCACCTGTGGTGCGGACTGTGTGAGCGTCGTCCCGTGAGGCGTCGCGTACCGCAGACGTGACTTCCGACACTCGCAGTCACACGGAAGGATCCGTGATCGGGACCTCGGCATCGTTCGAGCCGTCCTCCGCGCTCCGAGCCCGCTTCGCCTGGAACTCCGCCCAACGCGGATCGTCGCGGTACGCCGCGAGATCGGGGTCGTCGTCGAACATCAGCGGCTTGTCGAACCGGAGGTCGACCGCGCGATCGAGTTCGAGGAATCCGTCGTCGAGCCGCTCGAGTCCGGCGAGGCAGCACGCGGCGTTGTACGCGAACGTCGGGGCGTTCCAGACCAGCAGACCGACGTCGCATGCATCGAGCGCTTCCTGGAATCGTCGACGGTAGAACTGCGAGGCCGCGCGATCCGACACACCGGCGAACGCGACGATGTCCGGGCGGGCCCGGAGAATCTCAGCGCAACGATCGAGCGCGCCGAGCTCGCAGGAGACGCCGACGTAGAGACCGATCACGTCGATCGAGTCGGTGAGGATCGCTTCGGCTTCGATCCGCGCGAGAGCGCCCCGCGCGCCGTCCTTCGCGAGGACCTGGATGAGCCAGACTTCGGTCGGAGTCTCGCCTCCCCGGAAGTGCGTCCGGATGAGTTCGATCGCGGCCGCCGATTCGCCGGCTTCGAATCGCGCGAGGACGACTTCGCGCGCGATGTCACGACGAAGCTTCGACGTCCGAGCGGCGAGGAGGAGCTCGGCGCCGAGCGAATCGACTGCGGCGAGGTCTCCGTACGCGCGGTGCCTTCGCAGGTCCGTCATCCGTTCTGCGAACGCGACGTCGACCGAGCCCTCGTAGCGGCGGCGAAGGGAGGCCGCCGCCGCTACGAGGCAATAGGCGGCGATGATGCCGGGCCAGAGCCATCCTGTCGCGAACGCACCGGCGAGGACCGCGCCGCTGCTCACGAGCGTCACCGACTCGGCGATGACCGGGGCGCGATCGGGCGAGCGGATCGCCAGCAGCGACTGGAGCGCTTGCCCGCCATCGAGCGGAAGCATCGGCACGAGGTTGAACAGCGCCCAGCCGAAGTTGACGAAGAGCAGGTCGTCGTAGAGGTCCGCGTCCCATCCTTCGGCGAGGGGCACGTGATGGAGCGCGACGATCATCGCTGCGAACAGGAGCTGGGCCGCCGGGCCCGCGGCGCTGACGAGGAGATGGTGACGCGGGAGCGTCACGCCTTCGCCGGCGTCCCACGTCGTATATCCGCCCGCGGCGTGGAGCACGACGCGCGGCGAACCGCCATAGCGCCGGACGGCGAACGCGTGGCCGAGTTCGTGGACCAGGATCGACACGAAGCAGATCGCGACCCAGCGGGCCAGATCGGCGGCGGTCCCGCCGAGACCCATGATCGCCGAGCCGAAGAAGAACTCCGGCTTCACCGACACCGGGATCCCGGTCAGCTGAAATCGGAATCCCTTCGTCTCGGTCGCAGACGATCCGTGGAACATGGTCTGTGAGCGTCCGATCGGTCGAGTGGCCCGTCACCATTCGACGCGGGCATCGTGACCGATCCGGGTGCGTGCCGGAAGGCGCGGAGCGATGGGTCGTCGGTCACGGCGCCAGAGTCGCAGCGTCGAGCTTTCGCCGCGATGCTCGCGCGGGTCGAGCCGGGCGACTACGAGCTACGGCCGCGTGCCGCGAGCGGGCGCGAGGACGCAGCGCGCACGACGGCGTGACCGACGCCGGGAGGTCCGCTCATCGATCGGCGCGTAGGGGTTCGCTCGTCGGTCGGACGAGCTCCTCGGTCCGCGTGAGCAGGTACGACGTGCCGAGCGTCCCGTCGGGGAAGAGGTTCACGCTGGTGCTCGTCGCGGCGTCGAAGTCCCAGTAGCCGACCTCGATCCCGCGGTAGGCGTAGAGCGGGTTGCCGCGGTAGGCCCCGGACCGCGGGAAGAGCGCGTCGAGGTCGACGCGATCGACCGAGGTGCCGAAGAGCTTGCGGAACACCACGCGCCGGATGCCGAGCTCGGCGAGCCGATCGAGGAAGGGCAGGACGTCGGGCGCGTTCCGCTCGTCGAGCACGCAGGAGACCTTCAGCGGGACGCGGGCGGCGGCGACGATCCCGGCGATGTCGGGGACCTGGGTCGAGCCCATGTGGTGGGCGTAGATCGCCGGATCGAACGAGGGCAGCGAGAGGCACACGCGATCGTAGCGGTTGAAGACCGCGAGCTTCTTCAGCGCACGCACGCCGTTCGTGTGCAGGGAAAAGCGCGCGCCTTCGTGGAGCCGCTCCCGGAGCAGGTCGAGCAGCTCGCCCTCGAAGCGGTAGAGCTGCGGGTCGGTGACGGTGCCGGTGAACACGACCTCGCGGATCCCGAGCGTGTTCACCCGGTCGACGAAGGCGTCGAGCCCGCGCGGCGGGAACTCGCCGAGGTTGTCGCGACGCGCCGACGACGGGAGCTGCTCGCCGATGCAGTAGTAGCAGCGCCGGTTGCATGGTCCGCCGAAGAGCACGTTCGCGAAGTCCATCAGGCGACCTCGCGCCCGTCGCGCGCGACCCGGACCGCGAGCGTGCGGTGCTTCTCGAACTCCGCGTCGTCGCCGCGACGATCGACCAGGTGCCGCTGGATCGACGGCGCGAAGAAGAGCGCGATCGTTCCGTGGAAGTGGTCCGCGCCGTGCTCGGTCAGCGCGAAGACCCTCCGCGGGGCCGCGATCCCCGAGCGCGGCGCCGGCGGGCGCTCCGCGTAGTGCATGAGCCCCTCGCGCTGCGCGAACCCGACCTCGGCCGGGAACGCGGACTCGAAGCTCGTCCCGAACTTCGCGGCGAAGGCGTCGAGGTCGACCTCGCCGAAGTAGAACGCGACCGCGACCATCTTCGCCATCATCTGGGTCGCGGGCAGGTCGTAGAGATCCTGGAGCGGGAGCCTTCCGCGCGCGATCGAGGTCAGGTAGGGCGCCAGGTTCTTCCCGATCGAGCCGTCGGCGTACGAGATCGTCCGGTGGGTGAAGGTCTGCGCGCCGAGGCCGAGGCCGAGGTAGGGCATGCCGTCGATCACGCGGCGGGTGAGGTACTCGCTCGTGCCGACGTCGCCGTCGACCTTCGAGAAGGTGTTCTTCCCGGGGTTCGCCGCGTAGCCCGCGGCGGCGAGCATCGCCTTCGCGAGCTTCGCCTGGGCGCGGACGAGGTCGCGATCGACCCGGTCGGCCTGGTGCGAGATGCGCGTGAGCTTGTAGCGCATCCGGTACAGGGTGACGTACTCGGGTGCGAGGCCGATCGCGTGCGCCACGGTCGCCTCGAACGACGCGAGCGATTGGTCGGCGAAGCCGTACATCAGGTCGAGGTTCACCCGGTCGAAGCCGGCGTCGCGGATGTGCTGCATCGCCCGGTGGTGATGCTCGACCCCGTTCCCGTCCCGCGCGAGGACGCGGAGCAGATCCGGCTGGATCACCTGGACGCCCATGCTCACCCGGTCGATGCCGCTCGCCTTCCACGCGCGGAGCATCTCCGGGCGCTGGGCGGCGATGCGCGGCGTCGTCTCGATCGAGATGCCGACGTCGGCGTCGACGTCGAAGCGCGCCCGCACCCGGTCGACGAGCGCGTCGATCCGGCGCTCCGAGACGAAGGCGGGCGTGCCGCCGCCCACGTCGAAGCCGCGCAGCCTGCGCCTGCCCAGGCGCGCGGCCCATAAGTCGAGCTCCTGCTCGAGCGCATCCATGTAGCGCTCCGTGTCGCGCAGGTCGTCGCCGCTCACGACAGTGTACTCGCAGAACGAGCAGCGGACCTCGCAGAACGGGATGTGCACGTAGAGGCAGAGCGGATCGACGCCCTCGAACGCCTCGTGCATCCGCGCGTCGTGCTCGTCCCGCGTGAGCCGGTACGGCTTGAACGTCGTCTCGTGCGCGAGCGGATAGGCGGTGTTCGAGACGTGGTGGTTGCGCTCGCCCGCGGCGAAGACCTCGCCCGGTTCGAGCCGCACCGCGTCGGCGGGCGCGGGCGGCCTGTGGGCGCGCGACCGGATCATCCGGCGCCTTCCGGCGACGCCACGTCCGCGAGCACGGCCACGTCGACGAAGCTGCGCTGCAGGAGGATCCGCTGCGCGAGCCATGCGTCGCGTCCGCGGTCGGCGACGAGCGTGACCCCGCGGCCCGGATCGAGGCTCCCGACCCGATCGCGCAAGCTCCCGAGCGGCACGTGCGTCGCGTCGGGCCGCGACCGGACCTCGCCCACGTCGAGCACCAGCCGGCCGGCGAGCTCCGTCGTGAACCGACCGAGGCCGGCGCGGGTCGCGCTCGCGATGCCCGCGATCGCGTTGAGCGGATCCCGCGCGGAGCCGTAGATCGGCGAGTACGCGAGATCGAGCATCGCGAGCGCGTCGACGTCGACGCCGCTCGCGATCGCGACCGAGGCGACGTCGACCCGTCGATCGGCGCCGCGTCCGCAGGCCTCGAGCCCGAGCACCTTGCCGGTGTCCCGATCCCAGAGCAGCTCGAGGTGGAGCGGCGCGGGACGGGCGAGCGCGGCGTCCTCGGAGCGTGCGTCGAGTACCACCCGCCCGACCCGCGCCTCGCCGAGGAGAGCGACGGCCTCGTCGCGGCTCGCCCCGGTGCGTGCGACCGTGAGCGAGAGCACACGCGTCACGAGCGAGCCGACGAACGGCGCGAACCGTGCCGACGCGCCAGCCGCGTTCGCCCCCGCCACCTGCGCGGTCTTGTCGACGATCGCGGCCTGCGCGGACCAGGTCGTCCCGAGACCCTGCATCGGCACCGCGACGCACGAGCCGCAGGCGAAGATCCCGTCGGCCGCGGTCCGGGCGGCGGTGTCGATCGCGATCGAGCCGTCGTCGCGCAGCGTGACGCCGGCGCTCGCGAGCAGCTCGGTACGGGGCCGCACGCCGGACGCGAGCACGACGAAGTCGACGTCGACCCGGCCGCCGTTGGCGAGGCCCAATGACGTCACCTTCGAGCCGTCCGACGTCGCGCCCGTGACCTCGGTGCCGAGCTCGAGGCGCACCTTCGTCGCGAGCTCCCGAGTGACCGCGGCGCGGACGCCGGCGCCGAAGCGCGGCAGGAGCGCCGAGCGCTCGACGAGCGTCACCTCGGCGCCGGCGCGCACCAGGCCGTCGACCGCCTCGAGGCCGATCGTGCCTCCGCCGATCACCGCGACCCGCTTCGCGCCGGACGAGAGCGCTTCCACCAGCGCGCCGATGTCCTGCATCGTCCGCAGAGGGCGGACGTTCGGCCCGACCAGGCCCGGGACGTCGGGCACGATCGTCGCCGCGCCGAGCGCATAGACGAGCGCGTCGTAACGGATCCGTTCGGCGCCGACGTCGTTCTCGAGCGTCACCTCGCGCGCCGCGGGATCGATCGCGACCGTGCGGGTCCCGATCCGGATCTCGATCGCGTAGCGCCGCGCGAGCTCGGCCGGCCCTTCGCGATCGAGGTCCGCGGTGTCCGCGATCTCCCCGCTCAATCGGTACGCGAGCGCGGTGGTCCCGTAGCTCACGTGCGTGTTGCGCTCGACGAGTAGGATCCGGGCGTGCTCGTCGTGCTCTCGCGCGCGAGCGGCCGCGATCGGACCCGCGAGCGCCCCTCCCAGGACGACGATGGTTCGTGGCATGCCCGCAACGGTACCAGAGCCTGCGGCGGCGAAGCAGAGGTCGCGGCGCGGGCCGCGCGGCGAGACCCGGGATTCGGCGGCGAATCTGCGACCGATGCCCGGGCTCCGACGCCGTGACGGCGCTCCCCCCGGGCGCAACTCGCGATGAGGTTCCTCCCATCGGTGGAGCCGGGGTCTCGCTCGGATTCCGGGCGAACGAGCGTGGCCGCACGATCGACGGCGCGGCCATGCAGCGCGCGCTCTGGGATCGCATCGCGAAGGGGCTCCGCGAACGCGCACGGTCGAGGGCGGCGCGCGCGCTCGTCGCCGACGACGTAGCGGTCGAAGCGGCGAACGGCTTCCGAGACGGCTCGTCGTCCGCACGCGGCGGGGCGATGCGCTTCGCGTTCGGGGACGCCGCAGGGTTCGGCGTGCACGCGTCGCAGGTCGCAGCGCACTTCGTCGAGCTCGTGATCCTGGATCGCTTCGACGACCTCGCGGCGATCGCGGACGAGTTCGGTGCTGCGCCCGAGCCGCCGAGGCGCGTGCGGGCAGGCAGGTCGTCCGCGCCCGCCCGATCCCCGGCGGGGGATCTCGGCGGAGCGGGCCCGGAGCGGCGCGTTCGGTTCGGGTTCGGGCCCCGGAGGCACCGACGCATCGGCGCGCGGAGGCAGCGGCCCGCCGTCGACGGCCTCCGAATCCATGGCGAGGGGAGGATCGACCGCGCGCGCACACGCGACCGGGCGAGGAGGAACGCGAGGTCCAGGGACTCCGTCATCTCCTCATCGAGAGGCGAGGGGGCGTGCGCGGGTCACTCACCGATTCGGACGAGGTCCGGTGACCCGAAACGACGCACGCCACCCACTCTCCTTCCATGAAGCTCCACCGTGCCTTCGCGTTCGTCGCGCTGACGTCGACGATCGGCCTTCTCGGATGCCAGGTCGCGGGGCCGATCGACGCCTCGGACCCGCCGCGCTCCGACGCGGGGTCCTCGACGCTCCCTCCGGACGCCGCCTCTCCGTTCGACGCCTCTCTGTTCGACGCCTCGTTCCCGGGAGACGCGTCGATCCCGGGAGACGCGGCGATCCCGATCGACGCGACGGTCGTGCACGACGCGGCGCCCCCGGGCGACGCGAGCCCGCTCGTCTGGCGCCGGGCGAACCTCACGAACTTCACCTCGTATCCGGATCCGGGCAGCGACGAGTGCGTCGTCTACAACGGCTGCACCTGGGCCGGGTACTTCGCCGCGCTCGACGACCAGCAGACCGAGGCCTGGGTCGCGTCCCACGACATCGTCGCGGTGCACTCCCGGGACTTCGCGACGTACGAGCTCAAGACGCTCCGCCTCCGGCAGAACGGGGTCGAGATGGACGTCGTCGTCTACGACATGTGCGCCGACTCGGACTGCAGCGGTTGCTGCACCGACAACGCCCAGCAGAACGGACTCGATTTCCTCATCGACATCGAGCGGTACACGATGGCGCGCTTCGGCTCGGGCGACGGGATCGTCGAGTGGGCCTGCCTCGACTGCTGACCCCCGCACGCTTCGACAGGACCACCTCGGTCGCATCCTGCCACGCGTCGGGAACGGTCCCCCGCGCCGCGAGCGCGACGATGCCGCCGACGATCGCGCTGCATGCGCGCGATCCTATCCGAGGCGTCGACCGAGCACCCCGCGTTCGGTCGCGCGGGCGCGGATCTCGGCGAGCAGGGCGGTGAGCTCGTCCGGATCGAGCGCAGCGCGGCCGGTCGCGCCGCCGTGCGTCGCCGTCCAGCGAGCGGCCTCGGCCGGTGTGTCGAAGACCTTCTGTGGGAAATCCGCGCGCGACACGAGCTGGAGCGTCGCGAGCACGCCGCGCACGAGCGCCGCGCGGAACCCGAGGCCCTCGTACACGCACGCGACCGACGCATAGAACGGCGAGATCACCGGCGACGCGGCCTCGAGCACCCCACGCACCTCCGCGCTCGGCAGCGGGAACTCGTCGTCGAGCAGCGAGATCTCGTGGACCGCCCTCGTCCCGAGGCCGGCCGCGAACCGCTCGATCGCCTTCGCCTGCGCGAGGGTCGCCTCCACCGTCGGCTCCGGCCGGCCCATCACCGGGAACACGACGTTCCGGTAGGTGAACACCATGCAGGTCGGATCGTCGAACGCGACAGCGAGCTCGGCGCGGGCCATGGGCGGCGAGGATACGCGAATCCCGCCGTCGCGCCGGACCGAGATGCGCACGCGCCGTCGGGATCGCTCGCGCGGGTCATCGGAGCAACTACCCGAAGCAACTCGAGCCCCGGCCGACCGCTACCGGGGGATGAACCTCCTCGATCCCACCAACGACTACGTCTTCGAGCTCCTCTTCAAGGAGCCGGACGCCGAGCGGCGCCTCATCTCCATGTCGACCGCGGTCGTCGATCCGGAGGTCGCGATCATCTCTGCCAAGGTCCTCGATCCCGAGTTGGTCCCCGATCTCGAGAGCGGGAAGGCGATCGTGCTCGATCTCCGCGTCGACAGCGCGTTCGTGGCGAGTACGGCACCGGCGAGACGTTCTTCTCGCGCTGGCTCGAACATCACGCGTACGTGGCTTCGCGACTGCGCTCGTCCAGATCTCGGAGACCGAGACGCCGCTCTACCGGATGGAGACGGTCTACCGCCGTGCGGTCGAGTCGCTGCA
>Ga0075163_10002143_pt1 | contig 26638 bp, 21 predicted proteins | sample JI1023141ADNA_FD_71478 | JGI IMG/M metagenome (GOLD analysis project Ga0075163, IMG submission 71478) | Wastewater effluent complex algal communities from Wisconsin, to seasonally profile nutrient transformation and Carbon sequestration -... | ecosystem: Engineered > WWTP > Effluent > Algae...
TTGAGCTGCTCGCACACCTGCTGCTCGCACGCCGCGTCGCAGACGACCGCGTCCTCGTCGACCGGCACGGCCTGGCAGGTGCAGCAGTCGCTGACGAGCTTGCAGTCGCCGTCGTCGGCGCACTCGCCGGGGCCGGCGGTGTCGTTGCCGGTCGTGCCGGGGCCGACGGTCACGTCGCCGGTCGTGACGCCGCTGGTGCCGGGCTCGCTCATGCTCGCGGGCTCGCTGGTCGGCTCGTCGGTGCCGGCGCTGGTGATCGTGGTGATCGTGCCGGGGCCGCCGGTCGTGCCCGGGTCGGTGGGGCCCGTCGAGGCCGAGGTCGAGGTCGAGGCCGAGGCGCTCGAGCCCGAGGTGGTCGAGCCCGCGGTGTCGGAGTCGGTCTCGCCCTTTCCGGGGCCGCAGGCGCACACGAGGACGATGGATAAGGCAATCGAGCGCATAGCTCGACACCTAACACGATCACGGCGCCGCGGTCACGCCGCGGGCGCGCGCTTCGGCGGGCGTCTGCGCTGGACGGCCGGGGCCGGCGGCGCGGCGAGGGCCTCGCGGACGAAGCGGCTCGGCTCGTCGCCGGGCGCCTGCAGCAGCGCGAGCTCGGCGGCGCGGGTCATGCCGACGTAGAAGATCCGCCGCTCCTGCTCGAGCCACGGGCTCTGCGGCAGGCCGTCGGGGGCGTCCTTCGTGCCGAGCGGGGCCTCGCGCTCCTCGGCCGGGCACGCGCCCTCGACGAGCCCCGGGAGCACGACGCACGGCCACTCCATGCCCTTGGCCTTGTGGATCGTCGAGACCCACGCGCAGTCCTCCGCGGCGTGGCCCTGCTGCAGGTCGATCTCCGCGAGCGCGGCCGCGGCGTCGGCGGGCGCGACCTCGAGGCCCCACAACAATGCGTGCACGCCGTGAAACGCGGCGATCGCCAGCGCCTGCTGCTGCTCGGATCGCGGCCGGGCGCGCAGCTGGGCCTCGACGTCGACCTCGGCGACCAGCAGGTCCAAAGCCTCGCCCGCGGTCGCGCAGCGGCCCATCGCGTCGAGCAGGCGCGACAGGTCCAGCATCGCCTCGACCGCGCCCGACGACTGCCCGAGCTTGCGCGCCAGCTTGTGGTCGGAGAGCGCGGCGCGCAGGCCCTTGGTCCCGCGCTTGAGTAATTGCTGGGCGAACTTCTCCTTCTGGATGAAGCGGTCCGGCGCGAACACGACGAGCCACGCCTCGTCGAGGCGCACCGGCGCCTGGCTGCTGGCGAGGTGGAGATAGGCGAGCGCGAGCTCGGGGCCGCGACCCTTGCGGAGCAGGTCGAGGTCCTCGGTGTAGACCGGCACCGCGGCGGTGGCGAGGGCGGCGAGCGGCGCGACGGCCTGGGTGCGGCTGCGGTAGAGCACGGCGATGTCGCGCGGGGGGCGGCCGGCGGCGAGCTGCTGCGCGACGGCGGCGGCGATGTCGTCGACCTCGCGGACCTCGCCCGGGTGCGCGCCGCCGCCGACGATCGCCGTCGGCGTGCGCTGCTCGTTGTGCGCGATCACGGCGGCTGCGGCGGCCGCGAGCGCGGGCCCGAGGCGAAAGCTGCGCGACAGCGGATAGACCCGCGTCGGCAGCGACGGGAAGGTCTGCGCGAAGTCCTTAAAAAATCGCGGGTGGGCGCCGCACCACTCGTTGATGCCCTGGTCCTCGTCGCCGACGGCGAGGATCGCCGTGCCCGGGTGCGCGAGCTGCTGGACCAGCGCGACGCGCCCGGGGTTCACGTCCTGGAACTCGTCGATCAGCATGTGGTCGATCGCGCCGAGCAGCCGCGGGTGCCGGCGCGACACGGCCGCGGCGGTGTATACGAGGTCCTCGAAGGCGACGCGCAGCACGCCGCCCGCGAGGCGCAGCGCCTCCACGACCTCGTACGCGCGCACGAGCTTGGGGCGCGCCGGGGCGGCGGCCTTGCCCGGCGGCACGAGGTGGGCCTTCCAGAACGCGACGGCGTCGGCGATCTCCTCCGGGCCGTCGAGGCCGTCGCGGTCGCGGCGAAACGCCTCGCGGGCCCACGCGGCGGTGCCGTCGGCGACGACCTCCAGCGGCGCGCTGAGCAGGCCGCGGCGGTCCGCGGCGCGCAGGACCTCGTGGGCGAGCGCGTCGAAGGTGCTGACCTTGACGCCGCGCACGCCGGCCTCCACGAGCCGCTGTTCGAAGTGGCGCTGGATCGACTTGTTGAACATGACGACGCGGACGCGCGCCGGGTCGGTGCCATGCTCGCACAGGTGGACGACGCGGCCGACCAGCGTGGTCGTCTTGCCCGAGCCGGGGACGGCGCGCACGACGGCGTGGGCGCCGGGCGGATGATCGAGGATCGCGAGCTGCTCGGGGGTCCAGTGCATCGCCGGGGGGCGTTATAATGCGCGGCGCGCCCGGGCGCCAGCGCGCGCGCGGCGGTCCGCGCTCACCGGGTCAGTTCACGTCGATCTCGCCCTGATACGAGCCGACGATGACGGTCCAGTGGCCGGGCGTCAGGCCGCTGATCGTCGAGGTCACGTCGAATTTGCAGGTGCACGTGTCGTTGGGCTGGCCGAAGATCTCGTAGGTCACGTACAGCTCGTAGTTCGGGCCGAACGACACGATCGAGCCGATCGTGATGTTGCACGCGGAGAGCCGGCCGACCTCCGTGACCTTGATCTTGCCGGGGGCGAGCAGCTCGAGCAGCAGCTCGTCCTTGGCCGGCGGCGGATCGGGGCAGACCGAGCTCTCGTCGGTGACGACGACGCCGCACTCGTCCGACGAGGTCTCGCAATTGGGCGCCTCGCCGGTGCTGGAGGACCCGCCGCTGCTGCTTTCGGCCGCGGTCGTCGCGGCGTCGGTCGTGCTCCCGCCGGTGGTCGGCGCCGCGGTGCTCTCCGCGTCGGCGTTCGACGTGCTCGCGGGGGCGCCGGTGCTGCTGCCGCCGGTCGCGGTCGTCTCGTCCTTGCCGCCGCACGCGAGCGCGAGGGCGACGAGCAGCGCCGGGTGTCGTGGTAATTGCATCGCCATGGTCCCGTGACATCGCGCAAAGCTGCACGCGGGTCAAGCGGGCGGGTCGACGGCGTTGGCGGCCGGAGGGGCCTCGCCGGCCTCGTTGGCGGCCCCGGGCGGCTCGGGGACGAGGATCAGGACCGACAGCGGGGGCAGGTCGAGGGTCATGCTGCGCGGGAAGCCGTGGCAGGGCGTCGCGTGGACGTCCACGCGGCCGCGCGCCGGGTAGCCGCTGCCGCCGAACCAGCTATCGTCGCTCGACAGCACGGTGCGGTAGGGGCCGTCGGTCGGGGCGCCGAGGCAGTAGCCGGGGCGGGGCACCGGGGTCAGGTTCAGCACGACGACGACGTGGTCGTCGCCGTCGCGGCGCAGGTACGCGAGCACCGAGCGCTCGCGCTCGTGGACGTCGAGCCAGGCGAAGCCGTGCGGGTCCGGGTCGCCGCGCCACAGGGCCGGCAGCTCGCGGTAGAGCTGGCCGAGGCGGGCCATGTAGGCCGCGAGGGCGGCGCGCATCGGGTCGGTCTGCAGCGCCCAGTCGAGGCCGACGTCGTGGTTCCACTCGCCGGGGACCGCCAGCTCGGTGCCCATGAACAGCAGCTTCTTGCCGGGGCGGGTGTACATGTAGCCGAGCAGCGCGCGGAGGTTGGCGAACTGCTGCCATGGGTCGCCGGGCAGCTTGCCGAGCAGCGAGCGCTTGAGGTGGACGACCTCGTCGTGGGACAGCGGCATGACGAAGCGCTCGCTGTGCTCGTACATCATCGAGAAGGTCAGCCTGTCGTGGACGTGCGGGCGATGGATCGGGTCGTTTTGGAAGTACTCGAGGGTGTCGTGCATCCAGCCCATGTTCCACTTGAACGTGAAGCCGAGGCCGCCGTCCCCGGGCTCGCCGGTGACGTGGGGGAACGACGTCGACTCCTCGGCGACGGTGAAGCAGCCGGGCTGCTCGTCGCGCACGGCGACGTTGAGGGCGCGCAGGAACGCGATCGCCTCGAGGTTCTCGCGGCCGCCGAGGCGGTTGGGCAGCCACTCGCCGGGCTTGCGGCTGTAGTCGAGGTGCAGCATCGACGCGACCGCGTCGACCCGCAGGCCGTCGACGTGGAACTCGCGCAGCCAGTACAGCGCGTTGGCGATCAAGAAGTTTCGCACCTGCGGGCGGCCGAAGTCGAAGATCAGCGTGCCCCAGTCCGGGTGCTCGCCGAGGCGCGGGTCCTCGTGCTCGTACAGCGCGGTGCCGTCGAAGCGGCGCAGCGCGAAGTCATCCTTCGGGAAGTGCGCGGGCACCCAGTCGAGGATCACGCCGATGCCGCGCTGGTGGCAGGTATCGACGAAGAAGCGCAGGTCGTCGGGGTCGCCGTGGCGGGCCGTGGGCGCGAAGTACCCCGATACCTGATAGCCCCACGAGCCGGTGAACGGGTGCTCGGCGACCGGCAGCAATTCGACGTAGTTGAAGCCGAGGCGCTCGAGGTGATCGCACAGGCGCGGCGCGAGCTCGCGGTAGGTCAGCGGCCGCGGCTGGCCGTCGGCGCCGGCGACCTGCATCCACGAGCCGAGGTGCACCTCGTAGATCAGCATCGGCGCGCGCGCGTGGTCGCGGGCGGCGCGGGCCTGCATCCACGCGGCGTCGGCCCACGCGTGGCCGTCGCTGCGGACGACCCGCGAGGCGGTGCCGGGCGGCAGCTCGAGCGCGCCGGCGCAGGGGTCGGTCTTGACGCGCACCAGCCCCTCGCGGGTGATCAGCTCGTATTTATAGAATGTGCCGGGGTGGATGTCGGGGATGAACAGCTCGAACACGCCGGAGCCGAGCGCGCGCATCGGGAACAGGCGGCCGTCCCAGCCGCAGAATTCGCCGACCACGCTGACGCGGCGGGCGTTCGGGGCCCACACGGCGAAGGCGGTGCCGGCGTAGCCGTCGACGACGCGGGGGTGGGCGCCGAGGACCTGCCACAGGCGGTGGTGGGTGCCCTCGGCGAGCAGGTGGAGGTCGAGCGGGCCGATCGTCGGGGCGAAGCGGTAGGGGTCGGCGCGCTCCCACGGGGCGCCGACGGCGAAGCGAAGGCGCAGGTGATAGCGCAGCGTCGGCGCGGCGCCGGGCAGGAACGCGGAGAACAGGCCCTCGCCCTCGGGCGCGAGGGGCAGCGCCGGGCCGCCCTCGAGCACACATTCGACGCCGATCGCCTCGGGGTGGAATGCGCGGACGATCACGCCGCGGTCGCTGCCGAGGGTGGCCGCGTGCGGGCCGAGCAGGGCGTGCGGGTCCTTGCTGAGGCCGCGGACGATCGGCTCGCGGATCGAGGCGAGCAGCGGCGGGGCCGGCAGCGCCTCGGTCGGCGTCGCGGGGGGGTCGGGCGTGGCCCGGGTGCTCTGCGGCTTGCGGGTCATCGTCGATCCTCGGTCGCTCATACGAGCATATCGGTGATGCCGGCCAGCGGGATCCACACCCAGTCGGGGCGGCTCCCGAGCTCGTAGCCGAGCTCGTAGAACAGCTTCTCGGCCTCGAACAGCGCGAGCAGGGCGGTCCGCGGCGCGTCGCTCGCGAGCCCCGGGTCGTAGCCGCGCAGGAACGCCGCGCGCATCATCCGGGTCAGCGCCGCGGGCGACTGCGTGGCCGCGGCGGACGCGTCCGCGTCCCGGGTCGCGACCGCGGCCGCGTAGGCGAAGGACCGCAGCATGCCGGCGACGTCGCGCAAGGGGTGGTGTTTGGCGCGGCGCTCGGCCAGCGCGCGCGCCGGCTCGCCCTCGAAGTCGATGATGCGCCAGCCCCCCGGCGTGTGCAGCACCTGGCCGAGGTGATAATCGCCGTGGTGGCGGATGCGCGGGCCGGCGGACGCGACGGCCAGCGGGGCCAGCAGGCGCGCGCCGAGGTCGTCGGCGCGGGCCAGCACGCTGCGGGCGGTCGCGGCGGCGTCGGGGGCGAGGGTGTCGAGCTGCGCCGCGAGGCGCTCGAGCGCCGCGGCCCTCTGTTTGTCGGTCGCGGTCTGCCAGCGCTCGAGGTCGGCGGGGGTCGTCGGCTCGGGGGCGAAGTCGGGGTCGTCGGTGGCGCAGGAGAGCGCCGTGTGCAGCTCGCGGGTGAGCCCGCCGAGCAGCTCGAGCTCAGCGGCGAGCAGCTGCTGGTGTTCGACGGCCTTCAGGCGCTGGAGCACGTGGGTCCAGCCGTCGACGGCGCCGGGCATGTACTCCTGGGCCATGCCGGCGACGGCCTCGCCGTCGGGGGCGCGCAGGTGGATCACGCCGAGCAGCGCAGGTGTGCCGCGAAAGCCCGTGCCGGCCAGGAATCGACCGATCTCGACGTCGGGGTTGGGACCGACCTCGAGCCGGCGAAACAGCTTCACGATCGCGCGCTCGCCGAACACGATCGACGTGTTGCTCTGCTCGCCGCCGAGGACCTTCGTCGGCCGCTCTCCAAGGTCGGCGAGGTCGGCGAGCGGCTCGAACTCCCAGCGGCTGGTCGGGCCGGCCACGGCGGCGCCGCGGGCGAACGCGCGGCCGAGGGCGCGGCGAAACTCGGGGCTCTCGGCGGCGTCGATCAGGCCGCCGAGCGGGCCGTTCGCGTCGCCGCCGAGGGCGAACGGGACCTGATACTCGGACTCGGCGCCGTCGCTGAAGCGGACCGTGACGCGGGTCAGCGCGGCGGCCTCGCCGGGCACCGGCGCGACCTCGCGGACCGCGAGCTCGGCGATCGCACGGCCCTTCGCGCCGAACCACCGCCTCGTCGCCAGATAGCCCGCGAGGGTCTCGCGATCCAGCGCGTGAATGGCCGACAGCAGGGCGGCGGCGGTCATGGGATCGGCATCTCCTGGGCCTTCTCGGTCTTGAGCAGGCGAAACCACAGGAACGAGTAGGGCGCGAGGGTCAGCAGATACGGCTTGTCCGTGATCGGCGGGAACGGGCCCTCGCTGAACAGCTCGACCGGCGAGCAGCCGGCGAAGCGGGCGAGGTCGACCTCGGTGTATTGCGTGAACTTCGAGAGGTTGTTGACGCACAGCAGCGTCTCGCCCTCGTGCTTGCGCATGAACGCGAGCACGCGCTTGTTGCCGGCCGGCAGCGCCTCCCAGGAGCCGCGGCCGAACGTGCGATACTGCTTGCGCACGCGGATCAGGCTGCGCATCCAGTGCAGCAGCGAGCTCGGGAACTGCTCCTGGGCCTCGACGTTGACGGCGTGGTAGCTGTAGGGGTGGTCGCTGACGAGCGGGCTGTACAGCGCCGCGGTCGCGCCCTTCGAGAAGCCGGCGTTGCGGTCGCCGGTCCACTGCATCGGCGTGCGCACGCCGTTGCGGTCGCCGAGGTAGACGTTGTCGCCCATGCCGATCTCGTCGCCGTAATAGACGACCGGGGTGCCGGGCATCGACATCAGCAGCGCGTTCATCAGCTCGATCTGGCGCCGGCCGTTGTCCATGAGCGGGGCGAGCCGGCGGCGGATGCCGACGTTGATGCGCATCCGCGGGTCGCGGGCGTACTCGCGGTACATGTAGTCGCGCTCCTCGTCGGTGACCATCTCCAGGGTCAGCTCGTCGTGGTTGCGCAGGAAGATCGCCCACTGGCACTGCGGCGGGATCTCCGGGGTGCGGGCCATGATCTCGACGATCGGCGTGCGGTCCTCGCGGCGCTGCGCGATGTACATGCGCGGCATCAGCGGGAAGTGAAACGCCATGTGGCACTCATCGGTGCCGTCGCCGAAGTACGGGATCACGTCGGGCGGCCACTGGTTGGCCTCCGCGAGCAGCAGGCGGCCCTCGAACTCGGCGTCGAGGGTCGCGCGGATCTGCTTCAAGATCGTGTGCGTGCCGGGGAGGTTCTCGCAGCTGGTGCCCTCGCGCTCGATCAGGTACGGGACCGCGTCGAGGCGCAGGCCGTCGACGCCCATCGCCAGCCAGAAGCGCATCACGTCGAGCACCGCCTCGGTCACCGCGGGGTTGTCGAAGTTGAGGTCGGGCTGGTGGCTGAAGAAGCGGTGCCAGTAGAACTGCCCGGCGACCGGGTCCCAGCTCCAGTTCGACTTCTCCGTGTCGGTGAAGATGATGCGCGCTTCCTTGTACTTGTCGGCGGTGTCGCTCCACACGTAGAAGTCGCGCTCGGGCGAGCCGGCGGGGGCCTTGCGGGCGCGCTGGAACCACGGGTGCTGGTCGGAGGTGTGGTTGATGACCAGCTCCGTGATGACGCGCAGGTCGCGGCGGTGGGCCTCGTCCATGAACCGGGCGAAGTCGTTGAGCGTGCCATACTGGGGGTTGATCGCCTTGTACTCGGCGATGTCATACCCGTCGTCGCGAAGGGGCGAAGGATAGAATGGCAGCAGCCACAGCGTGTTGACGCCGAGCGACTGGATGTAGTCGAGCTTCTCGATCAGGCCGGCGAAGTCGCCGTAGCCGTCGCGGTTGCTGTCATAGTAGGACTTGATGTGGATCTGGTAGATGATCGCGTCCTTGTACCAGAGCGGGTCCATCGTCATGTCTTGTCTCCTTCGCGCTCGTGCGGACGGATCACCCGCAGCAGGTGGCCGGGCTGGGCCTCGGGGTCGAGCCGGACGTAGTTTCGCACGCCGCGCCAGGTGTAGTGGGCCCCGGTGAGCATGTCCTCGACGGCGAACGGGGCGTCGTCGGCGATGCCGAGGGCGGCCAGCGGGACCTCGACCATCCCCTCGTGGGCGCGGTGCGGGTCGCAGTTGACGACGATCAGCAGGTCGTTGCCGGGCGCGGCCTTGCGGTAGAACAGCAGCGCGGGGTTGTCGACCGGGTGAAAGGTCAGGTTGTCGTGGAGCTGCAGCGCCCGGTTGCCGCGGCGGATCAGGTTGAGCTTGCGCAGCTCCTCGTTGATGTTGCCGGGGGCCTCGAAGTCGCGGACGCGGATCTCGTACTTCTCGGAGTCGAGGTACTCCTCGCTGCCGTGGCGCACCGGCGTGCCCTCGAGCAGCTCGAAGCCGCTGTAGATGCCGTAGACCGGCGAGAGCGTGGCCGCGAGCAGCAGGCGGGCGCGAAACGCCGCGCGCCCGCCGGTCTGCAGGTACTCGTGGAGGATGTCGGGGGTGTTGGCGAACAGGTTGCCGCGGAAGTACTCGCGCATCGGGCCCTGCGTCAGCTCCTCGAGGTACCCGCGCAGCTCCCAGGCGGCGTTGCGCCACGTGAAGTAGGTGTAGGACTGGCTGAAGCCGGCCTTGGCGAGCCAGCGCATGCGGTTTGGGCGGGTGAAGGCCTCGGCGAGGAAGATGACGTCGGGGTGGTCGCGGCGGACCTCGGCGATCACCCACTCCCAGAACGCGAGCGCCTTGGTGTGGGGATTGTCGACCCGGAAGGTGCGCACGCCGTGGCCGATCCAGAACGTGAAGATGTCGCGGCAGGCGGCCCACAGCGCCTCGCGGTCGGCGCACCAGAAGTTGAGGGGATAGATATCCTGGTACTTCTTGGGCGGGTTCTCGGCGTACTTGATCGTGCCGTCGGGGCGGACGAAGAACCACTCCGGGTGCTCCTTGAGCCACGGGTGGTCGGGGGAGCACTGCAGGGCGTAGTCGAGGGCGACCTCGAGGCCGAGCTCGCGGGCGCGGGCGACGAAGGCGTCGAAGTCGTCGAGGGTGCCGAGGCGCGGGTCGACGGCCGTGTGCCCGCCGTGCTCGTTGCCGATCGCCCACGGGCTGCCGGGGTCGTCGGGGCCGGCGGTCAGGCTGTTGTTGCGGCCCTTGCGGTTGGTGGCGCCGATCGGGTGGATCGGCGGGAGATAGACGACGTCGAAGCCGAGCGCGGCGACGCGGTCGAGCTGCTGCGCGGCGGCGGCGAAGGTGCCGTGGCGCCTGGCGTCGCTGGTCGCGGAGCGCGGGAACAGCTCGTACCACGCGGCGAAGCGCGCCCGCTCGCGGTCGACGTGGACCGCGAGCGTCCGCTCGGACACGGTCAGGTCGTGCGGCACGTAGTGCGCCTCCATCACCGCGAGCAGCTCCGGCGCCAGCGCGACGCGCACGCGCGTGTAGGTCTCGAAGTCGACGTCGCGCAGCAGCCCGGCGACGCGCTCGAGCTGCTTGCGCGCGCGCGGGACGGGCGAGCGCGCGGCGGTCTGCTCGAGCACCAGGGCGCCCTCGAGCAGCTCGGAGGCGATGTCCTGGCCGGCGTTCCACTTCTTCTCGAGCTCGCTGCGCCAGGTCGCGAACACGTCGGTCCAGGCCTCGACGGTGAAGACGTGGCGACCGGGGCGCTCGAGCGGGAAGCGGGCGCTCCAGCGGTCGGTGTCGAGGTCGTGGGACATCCGCAGGGTCCGCCAATTCTCGTCGCCGGGGCCGCGGTGACGGACGCGGGCGGCGAGCAGGTCGTGGCCGTCCTTGAACACGGCGGCGCTGACGACGAGCTCGTCGCCGACGACGCGCTTGACGTCGTGGCGCCCGGCGTCGAGCTCGGGCAGGACGGCCTCGATGACGATCGGCTGCGGCGCGCGGGGGCTGGGCTCTGCTTGGGGCTGACTCACGGCTCGGACCTCGCGCCCCGGCTCGTCGGCGGTCGGCGCCCCGATTCAGTGTGAGGCCTCGCGCCGATCGGCAAGCGCTCGCGGCGGGGTCGGCGGCGGGGGCGCGCCGGCCCCAGGCGACAGGGCGGCGAGGAGGCGGCCGAAACGGCGGTGTGTTGCGGTTCACCGGCGCAGGGTGGGGTCCGGACGGGGGCGGATTTTTTGGCCGAGGCCGGAGCGGGCGGGGCCCCCGCGGGCCGCGGGCCCATGCGCGCAGGGTGCACGCGAACCCTCGCGGCGGCCCGGGCGAGGCGGCGCGAGGCTTCACGCGCTCGCGTGTGCGGGGGCCGACGCGGGCCTCGCGGCGGGGTGACGCGGGTCGGCGAGCAGGGCCTGCGCGCAGGGACCGACGATCGTGATCAGGACGGCGCGCCGGAGCCGGGCCGCGCGCGCGCGACCGAGGACGCCGCGGCGCAGCAGATCGTCGCCGGGGTCGGCGGGCGGTGGCAGAGCGTCGGCGACGACGGCGGCGAAGGTCGCTTCGACGACGGCGCGGAGGGCAGGATCGCGGGTGAGGGCCCACTGGACGAAGCGCCAGGCGAGCTCGGCGTGGCGGGTCTCGTCGGCCGCGATCCGCTCGAGGGCGGCGCGCACGACGGGGTCGTCGGCGTGAGCGGCGGACTCGCGGGCCTCGAGGGCGGCGACGGTCTCGCCGACGCAACCCTCGAGGATGGCGGTGACGACGAACTCGCGGAGGTCGCCGGCGAGGGCGCCGTCGACGTCGAGCGCGCCGGGGCCGAGGTCGCGGCCGGCGTAGGCGCCGGCGAGAGCGAAGCAGATCCGGGCGTGCTCGAGCTCGTCGGCCATCGCGGCGTGGGTGTCCTGAAGGAGCCGCGCGGGCGCGCCGACGGCGAGGAGCTGGAGGGCGAACCGGGCGAACGCGGCGATCGAGGCGTGCTCCATCAGGCCGGCGCGGGTCCAGTGGTCGGCGAGGGCGGCGCGCTCGCGCGGGTCGAGGCCGGCGAGGTTCGGGACGGCGCCGACGCGCCAGTCGTCGCGCCCGGTCGCCGGGGCGAGGCGCGGATCGCCGGCGACGAGGAACGGGCGGCCGACGGCGCACTGGGGCTCCATGCAGACGCGGTGAGGCCCGACGCCGTCGGGGCCTTCGGGGAAGGAGCACATCTGTCCTTCGGGACAGTCGGCCGACGAGACGCACTCGTCGTCCTCGGTCTGACAGGCGAAGGCGTCGCCGGGGCAGCCGGGGGACTCGACGTAGCTGGCGCACAGGGCGTCGCCGCAGTCGGCGTCGACGGTGCACCTGGCCGGCGTGCACTGGCCGATGACGTCGCCGCACACGCAGATGTAGCCGTCGCGGCAGTCGGCGTCGACGCGGCAGCCGTAGTTGCAGTAGCAGCCCTCGTCGTAGGCCGGCTGGCAGGCGCCGTAGGGCCGCTCGGTGCAGTCGGCGTCGACCGAGCAGCCGCCGAGCCCGTCGCTGCAAGCGTTCGCTTGCGGGAGCTTATTGGGGCACTCGAGCGCCGCGGGGCGGTGGGACCAGCCACCGTCGCAGCGGACGTACCCGTGGTCGGTGCCGTCGGCGGGCTGCGGGTTTTCGCAGACGAGGGACAGCTCGCGGGTGGAGCACGCAGTTGCGACGAGCGCGAGCGCCGACAGCAGCCCGACACGGAAGGAGTCCATCAGCAGTCGTGAGTCCATACGAGCGATCACGGTACCAATGGCGAGCGTGACGCACAACCGGCGACGACGTCGGGTCGAGCCGGGACCCGGGCCGCGCGGCCGCACGAGCGAGCCCGAGCCCGAGCCCGGTCGAGCCGGCCGAGCTCGGCGCCGCCGCGGCCAGGAAGCGCAGGGCTCGCGTCGCGGCGGGATGTGTGCGAAGGAATGGCGACGATGCTTCGCGCGACGTCCATCATTCTTGGCGTGGCCCTGCTGGTCGGCTGTGCGACGCGTGGCGGGCCAGCGCCGGCCAGCGTCGATGCGCCCGGCGAGGTCGCGTGGGCGAGCGTCTCCGCGACTTCCTGGGAGGACCTGCAGCGCCGGCTCGTGGGGCGCTGGAAGGCCACGCGCGAGGACGGGTCGACGATCACGGTGACGTATCGCGTGGTGTCACGCGGGTCGGCGATGATCGAGACCTTCGTGACCGCGAGCGGCACGGAGACGGTGTCGATGTATCACCCGGACGGCGACCACCTGATGCTCACGCACTACTGCGCGCAGGGCAATCAGGCGCGCCTCAAGGCGGTGGAGGTGGCGCCGTCGCGGGCGGTGTTTCGCTTCCTCGACGCGACGAACGTCGGCCCGGAGCAGGGGGTGATGCGCGAGCTGGAGGTGCGCGTCGGCGCCGATGGGTTCGAGCAGCGCAGCGTGTATCGTTCGCCGGACGGGGCGGACGGGGCCGACGTGCTGCACTTCGTGCGCGAGCCGGGGTAGGTCACTCGGCGAAGCGCAGGGTCGGGTGGGCGCGCCGCAGGGCCTCGCGGCCGGCGGGGGTGATCGCGGACTTCTCGAGCAGCACGATCTCGAGGGCGGGCAGCGCGGCGAGGTGCTCGACGGCCGCGTCGCCGATCTCGGTGTCGAAGACGCTCAGCTTGCGCAGCCTCGTGAACGGGCGCAGATGGGCGAGCCCGGCGTCGGAGATCAGGGTGCCGCCGAGCATCAATGTGTCGAGCTGCGTCATGGCGGCGAGGTGCGCGAGGCCGGCGTCGGTGGTGTGCGTGCGAAACAGGTTGAGGGTGCGCAGCCGCGTCAGCGCGCGCAGGTGGGCGAGGCCGGCGTCGCCGATGCCGGTCAGGCGCAGGTCGAGCGCGCGCAGGTCGGTCAGGGCGGCGAGCGGCGCGAGGTCGGCGTCGGTGACGGCGCTGCCGTGGAGGTCGACCGCGACCACGCGCTCGCCGGTGTCCGGGGGGTCGAGCTCGAGCGCGCCGCCCAGGCGGGTGACGACGGCGCGCGCGTCGGTCGGGCTCGCGGCGGGCGGTGGGGCGCCGCCGCAGGCGACGCAGAGCAGCAGGGCGAGCACGCGAGGGCGCATGGGCCATCGTCGGCCGGGGGCGCCTCGCTGGCAAGTCGGTTGCAGCGAGCGGGCGCGCGGTCACAGCGCGTCGAGGGCGGCGAGGACCTCGGCGAGGTCGGGCGCGTCCGGCTGATCGCGGCGGCGCAGCGCCATGGCGAGGATCGCGGGCAGGTCGAGGGCCGCGCCGGCGCGGCGGCGGTCGCGATATGTGCGTAGATCGTCGGGGTCGATGCGCAGCGACCAGTTGAGGTCGTTGACGGTGCCGGGGACGTTGTAGGAGTCGCGGTAGCCGAGCAGGTCGGCGAAGAATATTAAAATGTTGTGGGCGGGGCTGGCGAAGATGTCGGCGAACTTGGCCTGGGCGAGGCGGTGGGGGTCGGCGGCGAGGTGGGCCGCGAGGGCTTCCACCTCGGCCTCGTCGTCGGCGCCCGCGGGGGCGAGGCGCCGCGCGAGGTAGTCGGCCTGGGCGCGGGCGGCGTCGCCCTGCCGCCAGCGGTCGACGAGCTGCCAGATCGTCGGGGTGTCGTGATTGCCGACCATGATCCAGTCAGGCGCGGCGGCGTTCTCGCTGCGGTAGACGTCGGCGGGGTTGGCGAGGTCGGCCTTCTGCGTGACACGGAAGCGGCCGAGGCCGTGGCGGGCGAGCGCGCGGCCGAGCGGGTAGGGCATCGTGCTCAGGACCTCGCACAGCAGGTCGCTGCGGTCGCGCCCGTGCGCGGCGGCGGCGGCGATGACCGCGTCGAGGAGGACGCTGTAGCGGACGACCTGATCGTCGTCGAGCGCGCGCACCCAGTCGTCGGCGTGCCGCGGCGTGCCTGGGTTGGAGCTCAGCTGGTCGCGGCGGGCGATGGCGTGGCGCGCGAGCGCGGGGTGGTCGGGGAGGTCGGGCGCGGCGAACAGGCGCGCGCCGGTCTGCACGGCGCGCAGCGGGTCGCCGGCGTCGGCGTGGTAGACCCACGGGCACACGAGGCCGTGCGGGTGGTCGATGCGCAGGCCGTCGAACTCGGTCAGCAGCTTGTCGACGCGGGCGTGCATGAAGCGCAGCGCGGGGCCGGGGCCGCCGTTGATGTCTGCATATTGGCCGGGGTCGAGGACGGGGTAGTTCCAGGGCTGGCCGTCGGGGTTGGTGCGGCTCGGCGGGGCGCCCATGCGATAGTCTTTTAAGAACAGGGCGCGGTAGCTCCACAGGTCCTGCGTCGATACGCCGATCTGCAGGTCGCCGTAGAGCTTGAGGCCGAGGCGGCGGGTGTGCTCGCGCAGGCCGTCGTGCTGGCGGTGCGCGACGAATTGCTGGAACACGTGGCGGTCGATCGCGGGCCGGTGGGCGGCCTGTAGATCGCGCAGGCGCTGCGCGCAGGCGGCGGGCTCGTCGGCGTGCAGGTCGTATACATGGCGGTCGAGCGGGTCGGGCCAGCGGTGCCAGTCGTCGCCGTGCTGCTCGGCGAGCGCGGCGAACAACGCGTCGCGCGCGAGCCACTCGCGGTGCGCGGCGGTGAAGCTGTCGAGCTCCGCGGCGAGCGCGAGCGCGGCCGGATCGCCCGTGGCGCGCCGGGCGAGGAAGCCGGCGTGGGCCTGGGCGAGCGCGGCGGTGTGCGCGGCGTGGACGCGGCGGTGATGCACGCGCGGGCCGGGGATGGCGTCGGCGACGAGGCGCTCGCAGGTTGCGAGCGGGAGGATGCCGGCCCACCGCGGCTCGCGGGCCAGCGCGAACGGGTCGATGGAGAGGACGTTGCGCGCGAAGATCGTGCTGTCGTACGGCGAGGGGTTGCCGGCGGTGGTCCGACCCTGCGGCCCGAGCTGTAAGCCCGTGAAGCCGAGCGCCGCCGCGAACGCGAGGAAGTCGCGGCCGCCGCGGGTGTAGGGCGAGCCGCGCCCGGTGTCCTCGCCCGGCGCAGCGGGGAAGCTCGGGTCGTGCAGCGAGAGCACGAGGTTGTGCTTGCCGAGCAACGCGAGGGCGCGGGCGACGATCGCGGCCTCGGTCGACACGGAGGGCGATCGTGCGGCCCGGTCGTGCGCGCTGTCAAGCGGCGTGCGCGGCGCGTCTTTCTTCAATGCAGCGCGGGCACGATGTGCATGTCCACTTCGGCGAGGAAGGCGCTCAGGCCGTTCGCTGCGCCGCGCTGGCGCAGGAGGGCCCGGTCGTCGAGGCACCGTTCACGGCGCTCCACGGCGTCGCCGCAGAGGCGGGACAGGACCCGCTTGGCGTCGGTGGTCGCGTCGTTCGGGTGCGAGGTCAGCCGCTCGGATCGCAGGGTGGGGTCGAACGATAGATCGCGGCTGAGATCGGCGAGCCGCTGCTTCTCGGCGGCATCGGTGGGGACGAAGCCCGACACGAACCATGCCTCGATCTCGGGCTGGGGCGCGGCGACGGTAATTTTGAACGGCCACGGGAGGTTGGCCACGACCTGATCGATGCCCTCCCGGCGCTCCGGATAGCCGTCGAGGTCGCGGGCCAGGACGACCACATCGGGCCGTGGTTCGCGGTCGCACAGCAGCATCAGGGCCCTGCGCCACATGCCGGCCTCGGGCTTCAGCGGCACGCCGCCGATGTGGCCGTGCGGCGCGACGCGACGGCCGTCGAGGACGATCGGGCGCAGGTCGTTGGCGTCGGCCGGGTCGTACTTGTACCAGGGCTCGTCGTCGGCGAGGCCGCGCCACTTACGGCAGTCCTCGAGGATGCCGTCGAGCCAGGCGTGGCCGGCGACGAGGGCCGCGTCGACGAGCCGGGTCACCGCGGAGAAGTGACCGTGGTCCTCGCAGACGAGCCCGATGACGAGGGTGCTCATGGTTTTTCGGGCTGCCCTGTGACCCACGCGTTGCCGAGGGCAGCCCAGAGCTCGCCGGTCTGGGTCCCGTAGCGCCATTTTTCGAAGTCCGGGTGCTCCGTCAGCGCCTTCGCGTGGGTGTCGCGGTGATCGTCGAGGGCCAGTACGCGGACCTCGTCGGGCTGGAACAGGTCGAGGAGATAGGTCGAGTGCGTCGTGCACACGATCTGTAGGCCCGGATCGAGCTTCATGAACTCGCGCAAGGTCGCGACCAGCTTCGCCTGCGCGTCGATGTGCAGGCCGCGATCGATGTCGTCGAGCAGGACGACGCGCGGGCGCCCGGGCTCGTGCAGCTTGGTCAGCAGGCCGAGCGCCAGCACCGTGCCCTCGCTGAGCAGGTCGGCGGGGATCTCGGCGCCGCCGGTGAATTCGATCGAGAAGCGGTCGCCGAGCTTTCTGCGCTCGACGGGGCGCCAGATCGGCTGGCCGTCGATGTCGACCTTCTCCATCACGCGCTCGGTGATGCGTTCGCGGTGGGTCAGGATCCGGCGCACGCCCGGGACGACGCGCGCGAGGTCGGCGGCGATGGCCGTCAGGGTGTCGGGCTTCGCGCCCGCCATCCACGCGAGCGTCGACGCGAGACCCTCGCCGGTGGTGGAGATGCGAGGCTCCTCGTCGTCGGTCGTCGAGGTGCGCGCCAACATTGGCCCGTCGAGGTGGAGGTGGACGAGCGACGCGAAGTGACGCACGCGCGGGTGATTGAGCACGGACTCCGCGCTTGGAATGTTGAGACCAGCCGCAATGACCTGGCGGAAGGCTTTGGTGAGAGGATAGGTGCCTTGCGGCGAGGCGAGAGATCCGCCTGGTCCGTTGACCTCGACTTGAAATACGAGCTGCTCCCCGGGAGCGTAGACTGATTCGAGCGAGACCTTCAGTGTCAGCTCATCTCCGCCGGCCTCGCGCATCGCCAGCTCCAGCGGGGAGGGTCGTCCTGAATTCATCAATCGACGGGGGTCCCGAGGCCCGCTGAACGTGGCTGCGAGGTGCTGCCACGGCTCGGGCGGTGAAGCCCGTCCCTCTGCGGCCTGCGCGAGCAGCTGCATGCCGGTCAGCACGCTGCTCTTGCCGCTGCCGTTGGGGCCGACCAGGACGGTCAGCGGCGACAGCTCGAGGGTGACCGCGCGCAGGCTCTTGAAGTTCTTGAAGGAGACGCGGTCGAGCACGATGGACCCGGCGGGCAGGATAGACGAAGATGCGTCGGGCACGCAAACCCGCGCGCGTCGTTCGGGGCCGCGGCGCGGGTCAGCAGGGGCCGTTGGGGCAGCAGTCGCCGAAGAAGATGCAGCCGATGTCGCAGCCGCACAGGTCGCCGAGGGTGCCGCACTCGCAGGGTGAGCACAGGCCGGGGTCGTCGGGGCAGTCCTCGGGGCAGCTGCACGAGTCCTCGGCGGGCTGGCACTGGCCGTCGCCGCAGATCATCGGCGGGACGTTGGCGCAGCCGGCGGTGTTGAACTTGCAGTCGACGCCGCACGCGAGGGTGCCGCTGGTGTAGCCGAGGCCGGCGCAGCTCTGGCCGCCGAGGTCGGCGCCCTCGCAGGCCTCGCTGCCGTTGAGCACGCCGTCGCCGCAGTAGATGCAGCCGGTGCGGTCGAAGGTGCACGTGGTCGGCGTGTTGCAGCCGAGCACGCCGCCGGCGTAGGGGGCGCCCTCGGGGCTCTGCAGCTTGGTGCAGGTCGTGTTGTTCAGCTGCGCGGCGGTGCAGTTGCCGACCTGATCGCCGCAGTCGCACTCCTCGCCCTGCGCGAGCACGCCGTCGCCGCAGCCGGGGTTGGAGCACAGCGAGGTGTCGAAGGTGCAGTCGGGCGCGCACGACAGGGCGCCGGACTCGTACGCGAAGCTCTGGCAGGTCTTGCCGCCGAGGTCGGCGCCGTCGCACTCCTCGCGGCCGTCGGCGAGGCCGTCGCCGCAGACCGCGGGCGCGTCGCCGTCGTCGTCGGCGGCCCCGGTCGCGAACGAGTCGAGCGAGGTCGGCGGCAGCGACGAGTTGTCGGTCGTCTGGTCGGCGGTGCCGGCGGTCCCGTCGGTCCCGGCGGTGGTGCCCTGGCCGGCCTGGCTGGCGTTGCTGCTGAAGCCGGCGGCGTTCGAGGTGTTGCTGTCGCCGCCCGCGCAGCCGGGGACCAGCAGCCCGAGGAGCAGCGCGGCGCGTGCGAGGCGTGGGACGTCCATCGCCGGCCATCATAGGCGCCTCGCGGCGGGCCCGGCAATTCCAGTACATGCAGCGGCAACGAGCGCGCGGCGCGGCTCCTCACGGCCGCGGGGCGGTGCGCTCGAATGTGCGCCGACGCGAGGCGCGCGGCGGACGGTCACCCCGCCATCAGCCCGGGATGCAGTATTGAAGGATCTCGTCGGCGACCGCGGCGAGCGTCGCGGGCAGCTCGTTGTCGCCGGCTTGCAGGTACAGCGGCGTCATGCCGTTCGGGTCCTTGGCCTGCCAGCCGCTGCCCATCTGCACGCAGTTGTTCGCGAAGTCGACCGCGGTCTGGCCGGCGCAGGCGACGTCGTTGAGGAACTTGAGCGCGCCGGCCTGGGCCTCGGCGCCGAAGAAGCCGACGACGTAGGTCTGGATGCCGGCGGCGGCGAGCTGCTGCGTGACGAGCAGCGGGGAGGGGTCGGGGCAGCTGAGGTCCCAGTCGGCGCCGTCGGTGACGAGCACGACGTACTGGCGGCGGCCGGGGACGGCGTTGGCGACGAGCAGGTCGGAGGCGGTCTCGAGCGCGGTGCCGGTCGGGGTGGTCTGGCAGATGTGGGTCGTCTGCGGGTCGATCGCCTGGGCGATCGCGGCGCCGGTGCCGAGGCCCGGGGGCACCAGGATCTCGGCCTCCTGACAGGCGGGGTTGCTCGGCTGCTTGGTGTTCTCGACGCGCTCGGCGAGCGTCAGGCACTGGCCGCCGCCCGGGTCCTTGGGCCACAGCTCGAGGCCGAAGCGCAGCTTCTGGTCGAGGCCGCCGCCGGCGACCACGCCCTCGATCGCGCCGATCGCCTGCGACCACTTGCTGCTGGCGTAGGCGGGGGCGTCGACGGGCGTCGCGCCGTCGGGCGTGCGGTGCATGCTCAGGGTGCGGTCGAGGGCGAACAGCACCTCGGGCGGGTCGCAGGTCTTGGCGCAGCCGCAGCACAGCTCGCCCGCGACCGAGGTCAGCGCGGCGCCGAGCTCCTGGGCGTTGTCGGCCTGGAGATAGATCGGGATGTTGGCGCCGTCCTGCGCGACGAAGCCGTCGGGCGTGGCGACGCAGGGGCCGGGGAAGCCCTTGGCGGTGCGGCCGGCGCAGGCGAGGTCGTTGAGGTAGGCGGTCGCGCCCATCATCGCCTCCTCGCCGTTGAAGCCGACGATGAAGGTCTTGACGCCCTGCTCGGCGAGGTCCTGCACGGCGCCGAGCGGCGAGGGCTCGGGGCAGCTGAAGTCCCAGTCGGCGCCGTCGGTGACGAGGATCGCGTACTGCTCGCGGTCGGGCTCCTTGAGGGCGGCGAGGTACTGGCGCGCGGTGATCAGCGCCTCGCCGGTCGGCGTGGTGTTGCACAGCAGCGTCGTCGCGGGGTCGAGGAGCGTGGCGATCGCGGCGCCGTTGTCGAGCGCCGGATCGAGGACGACCTCGCCGATCTCGCACATCGGGTTGGTGGCCAGCTTGTTCTGCTCGATGCGCTCGGCGAGCGTGACGCACAGGCCGCCGCCCGGGTCGCGCGGCCACAGCTCGAGGCCGAAGCGCACGGTGCCGTCGATCGGCGCGGCGCTCAATTGCTCGACGGCGACGATCGCCTGGGCCCACTTGCTGCTGGCGTAGCCGGGCTTGTCGACGGGGGTCTGGCCGTTCGGGGTCCGGTGCATCGTCTGGGTCCGGTCGAGCAGGATCAGCGCGTCGGGCGGCAGGCAGTCGTCCATCGCGCCGGTGTCGCCGGTGTCGCCGGTGTCGCCCGTCATGCTGGTCATGCTCGTCGTGTCGCTGACGCTGGTGATGCTCGCGCCCTCGGTGGTGTCGCCGGGCCCGGTGGCGGTCTCGCCGCTCGTCGTCGTGCTCGTCGGCGGCGGCTCGCCCGTCACCTCGGTCGCGCTGGTCGGGCCCTGGCTGCCGGTCGGGGCCGTGTCGGTCGCGTCGGCGCCGGTGCTCGCCGTGCCGCTCGCGTCGGTGGCCTGGGTCATCGTCGCCGTCGTCGACTGGCTGGCCGAGGCCGTCTCGCGCCCGCCGTCGTCGCCGCAAGCTCCGGCGAGGGCGAGCGCGAGGAGGCCGAGGGAACGGTGTAGGCGTGGAGAGGTCATCGCTCCACCCTACCGGGGCGGCGAGGGCTGACAAGAGGAGCGCTCCGTCGCGTATGCGCGCGAGCAAGCGTTCGAGGCGGGAGCGGGGCGCGGGCCGGCGCGTCCGCGGGGCGCGGGGGGACCACGGGGCGGCGGCGGGGCGACGGCGCGGCCGCGTCGCGCGCGCTGGCGATCGACGGGTGGCGATCGCCGTCGTCCGCGGCCGCCGACGAGCCACGCGATCGCGGTGAGCGGCGCTGCCGCTGGCTGATACGCTGCGCGCTGGAGGTTACCCATGCGATATTGCGCCACCCTCGTCGGCATCGCCGCGCTCATCACCGCCTGCGGGGACGACGGTCCCGGATCCATGTCGGGCTTCTCGGCGTCGGCGTCGGCGTCGACGCCGATGTCCGCGACGAACGACCTCACGACCAGCACCGGCGGCGAGCCGACCACGGGCGCGACGCAGGCGACGACCACGGCGGACGCGACCGGCTCCGGCGGCGACGGGACCACGACGTCGACCAGCGTCGCGTCGGCGGACCCGACCACCGGCCCCGATCCGGTCAGCGCGTCGAGCACGACCGAGACCGCGACCACCGACGGCTCGACCGGGCCGGCGCCGGCGTGCGGCGACGGCATGGTCGACCCGGGCGAGACCTGCGACGACGGGGCCGAGAACGGCCCGGGCAAGGCCTGCAAGGCCGACTGCACGCCCAACGTCTGCGGCGACGGCGACCTCGGCCCGGGCGAGGGCTGCGACGACGGCAACGTCGTCCCCGGCGACGCCTGCTCGCCGACGTGCCAGTCGGAGGGCTGCGGCAACAACAACGTCGACCCGATGGAGGGCTGCGACGACGGCAAGAACGGGAACAACGACGACGGCTGCACCGACCTGTGTCAGCCGCCGAAGTGCGGCGACGGCTTCAGCCAGGCGAGCCTGATGGAGACCTGCGACGCCGGGGCCATGAACAGCGACGCCGGGATGTGCACGACGAAGTGCAAGACCGCGGCGTGCGGCGACGGCCTGGTGTTCGTGGGCATGGAGGCATGCGACGCGGGGGCGGCGAACAGCGACGCCGGGATGTGCACGAAGGCGTGCAAGCTGGCGGCGTGCGGCGACGGCCTGGTGTGGATGGGCATGGAGACCTGCGACGACGGCAACGTCAAGGACGGCGACGGCTGCAGCGCGGCGTGCAAGGTCGAGATGATGACGAAGTGCGGCAACGGGGTGATCGACCAGGGCGAGCGCTGCGACACCAAGCTCGCGCCGCCGTTCACGGGCGTGGGGTGCAAGCCGCAGACCTGCTTCTACGACTTCTCGCAGGTGCCGCAGCTGTACTGCAACGGCGGCTGCACCTGGGCCGGCAACAACGACTGCGACCAGCCCGACGCCGACATCTATTGCAAGCTCAAGACCGGCAACCCGAACAGCACGGCGATGTCGTTCCAGGTCGTGACGGCGCTCGACACCTTCGGGTTCGCGTGCCCGTTCCTCGGCACCAGCCTCGGACCGCTGCCGGAGTTCGGCGTCAACCTCGACGTCAAGTATCAGGGCACCAGCATCCTGGCCAACCACGGGCCCGGCAACGTGGTCGCCAACGCGGTCTGCACCAACCCGTGAGAGGCGGCGCGCCGCGCTTTCGCGCCGGGCGCTCCTGCGCGGCGTCGCGGCGCGGCGAAGGAGGCCACGCGGCCGCGGCTCCGTGATATGCATCGAGCATGGTTGGAGTCACCGCGTGTACGCGCCCCGGGGCGCCGCGCCTGTCACGATGTGTCCTCGCGCTGACCGTCGCGGCCTCGACGCTGCGACCCGGCGATGTCGTGGCGGCGCCGACGAGCGCCGCGGCCGCGGACCTCGCGGCCTTCGACGCGGGCTTTCGTGACGGGCAGGAGCAGTTCAATCGCAAGGAGTTCCTGACGGCGGCGCGCACGTGGACCCGCGCGGCCGAGCTGCTGCCCGAGAGCGAGGAGCACCGCGACAACCGCAGGGCGATCTACGAGTATATCGCCGATGCCTACGAGAAGGCCGTCGTCGCGGGCGACGAGGGCACCGTGCGCGAGGGGCTCACGGTCCTCGACGCGTACGCGACGCGGTTCACGGCGACGTACGCGGGCGAGGCCGTGCCCGAGCGGGTCGCGCAGGTCCGCGCGGCGTTTCGCGCGGTCGTCGACGCGGCCGACGCCGAGAAGGCGAGGGCGGACACGCCGGCGCTCGAGCCGGAGCGCCCCGTGCCCCCGCCGGCGAAGCCGTCGACCGCGCCGGCGAAGCCGTGGAAGCCGCTGGCGATCGGCGGCGGTGTGGCGGTCGGCGGCGGCGTCGCGATGCTCGCGCTGTTCGCCGCCGGCGCGGCCCGGGCGAAGTCGGCGGAGGCCCGCTTCGACGACCCCGCCAACAACTGCAGCCTCGACCAGCTCGCCGGCGAGTGCGCGACGATCGACAGCCAGGGCCGCACCGCGAACGGCCTGGCGATCGCCGGGCTGGTCGCCGCGCCGCTGCTGATCGGCGCCGGCGTGGCGATGCTGGTGATCGCCAAGCGCCGCAAGGCCGGACCGCCCGCGATCGCGCCGCTGTTCGGGCGCAGCACCGCCGGCCTGGTCGTGCAGGGCAGGTTCTGAGCGCGAAGCGGCGGGCGCCCTGACGGCCGATCGACGGCGAGGGCCCGGCCCCGCCGCCGTCGCTTGCGTTCGTCGCCGCTGCAGCGATACGCTGCCGGGCCCCCGACCATGAAGCTGCTCAACTCGGCCCTCTCTCCGTTCGCCGCCCGCGTGCGGCTCGCCATTCACGCCGGGTCGCTGCCCGTCGAGCCCGTCCCCGCCAACATGTGGACGTCGACCGGCCAGAAGTCGCCGGATTTCCTGGCGATCAACCCGATCGGCAAGGTCCCGACGCTCATCCTCGACGACGGCACCGCGCTCCCCGAGTCCGACACGATCGTCGAGTACCTCGCCGACGTCTTCCCGCGCGCGGGCCTGCGACCGGCGCGGCCGCAGGACTGCGCGCGCGCCCGGCTGCTCGCGCGGATCGTCGAGCATTACGTCATCGCCCCCGGCTGGGGCGCGCTGTTCGCCAACCTGTTCGCACCGGCGAGCGATCGGGCCGCCCTCGACGGCGCCTTCGCGAAGATCGAGGAGGGCCTGCGGCACCTCGCCCACTTCATGACCGACGACGCGTACGCCGTGGGCGACGCGATCACCACCGCCGACTGCGCGCTCGTCCCGTTCCTCACGTTCCAGGACCGCATCGTCAGCCACCTCGGCAGGAGCGACCTGCTCGCCGCCCACCCCAGGGTCAGCGCCTACCTCGACCGCGTCCAGCGCGACCCGGCGGTGCAGAAGGTGCTCGCCGAGATGCGCGACGGCCTGATCGGCTCCCGCCTCGCGATGCTCCTTCGGCCGGACGAGTCGCCGCCCGCGACGTGACCCGCTCTGGAGTCCGCGCCGTCATGTCCGACGTGATCGAGTTCTACGCGGTCGGCGACGCATACGGCGAGCTGTCGAACTTCGCGCCGTTCTCGATCGTGCTCCGCGGCAAGCGCTGGCCGACCAGCGAGCACTTCTTTCAGGCCCAGAAGTTCGCCGGCACGCCCCACGAGGAGGAGATCCGGCGCGCCAAGAAGCCGCGGATCGCCGCCGAGATGGGGCGTGACCGCAAGCGCCCGCTGCGACGCGACTGGGAGTCCGTCAAGGACGGCGTGATGCTCGAGGCCCTGCGGGCCAAGTTCACCCAGCACGACGACCTGCGCGCCCTGCTGCTCGCCACCGGCGACGCCACGCTCGTCGAGCACACGGGAAACGACGCCTACTGGGGCGACGGCGGCGACGGCAGCGGCAAGAACCGCCTCGGCCAGCTGCTGATGCGTGTGCGCGGAGAATTGGCGGCGGCGGGCCCGCCTCCGCAGCGGCGCGGCTGAGCCGGTCGACCTCGATGTCGAGGCGGTGAAGGTTGACAGCCGTCCCTCACGCGGGGCATGACGCGGACGCGATGCCCGCCGAGCGACCTCCCCCACGAGCACTGCGCGCGCGCCCGGCCGCCGACGAGCGCCTGGTCGAGCGCCTGCGGGTCATCTGCCTCGCCCTGCCGGAGGCCGACGAGCGGCTCTCGCACGGCGAGCCGACATGGTTCGCGGGCAAGGGCAAGGTGTTCGCCATGCTCGACGATCACCACCATGGCGCCGAGCACCTCTCGGTCTGGCTCCCGCAGCCGCTGGGGGTCCAGGAGGCCCTCGTCGAGGCCGACCCCGCGCGGTTCTTTCGCCCGCCGTACGTCGGCGCGAGCGGGTGGGTCGGCGTGGTGCTCGACACCGGGCCCGACTGGGGCATGGTCGCGGGCCTCGTGCGCGACGCCTACCTCCACGTCGCCACGCGAAAGCTCGCGGCCCGGCTCGTCGACCGATCATAGCGGGCCGCCGTCGCCGCGCGTCGGCGCCGGCGGGAGCAGGCGCTCGAGGCCGTCGAGGAGCAGGTCGAGGCCGAATTCGAGGGCGTGCAGGCCGTCGTGGCGGCGGTCGATCACCTCCTGCGAGAGGCCGCGCAGGTGAGGATAGGCGCCGGCCGGCAGGGTCGGGAGGAAGTGCTCGGCCATGCGGGCGTAGTCCTCCGGGGCGAACGGGAAGTTGAGCTGCTGCAGGGTGAAGCCGTAGACGAGGCTGTCGATCGCGTTCCAGGCGTGGTCGGCGAGCGCCCACGAGAAGCCGGCCGCGCGCAGGCAGCCGATCGTCGCGTCGACGTAGGTGAGCGACGCCGGGCCGACGTTGGCGCGCGAGACGATGAGCATCGTCGCCCACGGGTGGCGGCGCAGGACTTCGTGGGCCGTGATCGCGCGCCGGCGCATCGCGGCCTTCCAATCACGGCCGATCGCGGGCAGGGCCATCTCACCGACCACGAGGTCGACGATGCCGCCGAGGAGGTCCTCCTTGTTGGCGACGTGCTTGTAGAGCGACATCGCCTCGACCCCGAGCGCCTCGCCCAGCCGCCGCATCGATAGCGCCCCGAGGCCCTCCGTGTCCGCGAGCGCGACCGCGGCCGTCAGCACCCGCGACCGGCTCAGCGGCTCCCTCGGCTTCACCTTCCTCGCCATCGCAAGAACTTCCCCTCCGCCGAAAAGTTCGGCTTGCGCGAGGGTAGCTTACGGCGTAAGCTCGGTAAAGCTTACGGTGTAAGCCAGGCAAAAACATGAAGGCGATCTTTCACGACAGGTACGGTGGTTTCGATGTCCTCGGTCTGCGGGACCTGCCCACGCCGGCGCCCGCGGCGGGCGAGGTGCTGGTGCGGGTCCAGGCGGCGGGGTTGCACGTCGGCGACTGCTTCGGGGTCCGCGGGGCGCCGTTCGCGATGCGGATGGTCAGCGGGCTGATGCGGCCGAAGGTCGGGGTGCCGGGCTTCGACCTCGCGGGCACGGTCGAGGCGGTGGGCGCCGGGGTGACGCGGCTGCGGCCGGGCGACGAGGTGTTCGGGGCGAGCCAGGGCACCTGCGCGGAGTACGTGTGCGCCCGCGAGGACCGGCTGGCGCCGCGGCCGGCGAACCTCTCGCCGGTGCAGGCGGCGGCGCTGGCGACGTCGGGGCTGGCGGCGCTCCACGGGATCCGCGACGCGGCCCGGGTCCAGGCGGGGCAGTCGGTGCTGATCGTCGGCGCGTCGGGCGGGGTCGGCTCGTACGCGGTGCAGATCGCCCGGGCCCTCGGGGCGGAGGTGACGGGGGTGTGCGGGCCGGCCAACGTCGAGCGGGTGCGATCGATCGGCGCCGCGCACGTCATCGACTACACGCGCGAGGACTTCACGGCGGGGCCGCGGCGCTGGGACGTCATCCTCGACAACATCGAGGACCGGCCGCTGTCGGCCCGCCGTCGCGCGCTGACGCCGGACGGCACGCTGGTGTGCAACAGCGGGACCGGGGCGACCGGGATGCGGATGATGCTGCGCCTGCTGGCGCCGCTGGTGCTGGCGCCGTTCGTGCGCCACAAGCTCAAGCGCTTCATCTCGGCGCCGAAATACGCGGACCTGGTGGTGCTGCAACAGATGGTCGAGTCGGGCGCGGTCACGCCGCTGATCGACCGGACGTTCCCGCTGGCCGAGACGCCGGCGGCCCTGGCGTACATCGAGCAGGGGCACGCGCGCGGCAAGGTCGTCGTCACGGTGTGACGGGCGCAC
>Ga0075163_10002144_pt1 | contig 26636 bp, 20 predicted proteins | sample JI1023141ADNA_FD_71478 | JGI IMG/M metagenome (GOLD analysis project Ga0075163, IMG submission 71478) | Wastewater effluent complex algal communities from Wisconsin, to seasonally profile nutrient transformation and Carbon sequestration -... | ecosystem: Engineered > WWTP > Effluent > Algae...
CGGGATGCCGATGCCGTCGTCGTGCACGGCGACCGTCACCGCGCCGTCGCGGCGCTCGGCGGTCAGGCGGATGTGGCCGCCCGGCTCGGTGTACTTGGCGCTGTTGGTCAGCAGGTTGCTGAACACCTGGGCCAAGCGCGTCAGGTCGGCGTCGAGGACGACCGGCCCGTCCGGCAGCGAGATCTCGAGCGTGTGGCCGACCGCGTCGATCAGCGGCCGCGCGGTCTCGACGGCGCTGCTGACCACGTCCGCGAGGCGGACCCGCGCGCGTCGCAGCTCCATCTTGTTCTGGCTGACGCGCGAGATGTCGAGCAGGTCCTCGATCAGCCGGACCATGTGCCCGAGCTGGCGGTCCATCATCTCCTGGGTCCGCCGGCGCACCGCGGGCTCGCTCGACAGGCGGAGGATCTGCAGGCCGTTGCGGATCGGCGCCAGCGGGTTGCGCAGCTCGTGGGCCAGCAGCGCGAGGAACTCGTCCTTGCGGCGGTCCTGGTCGCGCAGCGCGGCGTACAGCCGGGCGTTCTCGATCGCGACCGACGCGATGTGGGCGAGCTGCACGAGCACGGCCTCGTCGCTGCCGCCGAAGTCGCCGGCGCGGCGGTCGAGGACCTGGATCATGCCGAGGTTCGCGCCGTCGTGGCCGATGAAGGGCGCCGCCAGCCAGCCGCGCAGCGTCAGCCGGGGGTCGCGGGCGGCGAGCTCGCGCTGCGTGAGCCGCAGCGGGCGGTTGGTCCGGCAGACCTCGTCGTACAGCGGCTCGAGCCCCGCGCGGGTGGGGCTCGAAGGATCGGGGCCAGCCGCGTCGGGGCCAGCCGCGTCGGGGCCGGTCGCGACGGCGATGATGCGCTGCGTGCAGCCGGCGTCGACGGTCAGGCTCGACAGCGCCTGCTCGCCGCCGAGGATGCGCCGCGCCTCCCCGGCGATGACGCGCAGGACGCCGTCGAGGTCGCCGGCGGAGTGGATCGCCAGCGAGGCGTCGGCGACCTCGCGCAGCAGGCGGCCCTGCTCGCGCTCGCGCTCGAGCGCGCGGGCGAGGCGCTGCTCGTCGAGCTTGCGGGCCGTGGTGTCGACGGTGACGCCGTCGAAGCGCAGGGGCGTGCCGTCCGGCGCATAGTCGGCGCCGCCCAGCGCGCGCACCCACTTGATCGCGCCGGTCGCGGGGTCGACCGTCCGATAGTCGACGTCGTACGGGACGTGATCGCGGATCGACGCGTCGATCGCCGTCCGGGTCGGCTCGCGGTCCACCGGGTGCATGCGCGCGTAGAAGGTGTCGATCGTGACGCGGGCGTCGGGCGCGAGCCAGAAGTGCTCCTTGACCCGGTCGTCCCACAGCAGCTCGTCGAAGGGCAGGTCGCAGTGCCAAAACCCGACGCCCGAGAGCCGCACGGCGTAGTCGAGCCGGGCCCGGTTGTCGGCCAGCGCGCGCTCGGCCGCGGCCCGCTGGGTGATGTCGCGGCTGACGGCCAGGTGCGTGAAGCTGCCGTCGGGCGCGGGCATCGGCACGGCGGTGGTCTCCATGCGCCGGCGCGTGCCGTTGCGGCCGATGGTGTCGTACTCGAGGGTGCCGCGCTCGCCGCGGCAGACCCGCTCGTTGAAGGCCATGAACGCGGCGCGGTGCTCCGGTGCGATGACGGAGTACACGCTGCCGGACGCGCTGTCGGCCTCGATCATGGCGAGGCCGGCGGGGTTCATCTGCAGCAGGGTGCCGTCGGCGGCGACGAGCTTGACGCACTCGGGGGTCGTCTCGACGATCGCGCGGTAGCGGGCCTCGCTCTCGCGCAGCGTGCGGGCGACGCGGGTCCGCTCGAGCGCCTCCCAGCAGCGGTCGACGACGGTGCGGACCAGCGCGACCTCGTCGGGGGTCCAGTGACGCGGGGTCTGCTGGTGGACGGCCATCGCGGCGGTGAACCGGCCGTCCTTGTGCAGCGGCACGCAGATCACGGCCTGGATGCGGGTCGCGCGGTAGGCGGCCAGGTCGTCGCCGGCGCGCGGGTCGGTGTCGACGTCGTCGGTGACGAAGGGCTCGTTGGCGAGCATCAGGCGCTCGCACTCGGGGCCGAACGCCGCCACCGACCAGCGGCCGACGATGCTCGGGACCCCGCGCGTGTGGTCGCCGGTGATCACGAAGATGGCCTCGTCCTCGACCTCGGCGTAGGCGCAGCGGTCGACGCCGAGGTGCTCGGCGAGCATGCGGGCGGTCACCGCCATGACCTCGTCGGCGTCGGTCAGCGGCTGGGTCGCCGCGGCGAGCTCGGCGAGGAACCGGCGCCGGACCTCGCCGGCGCGCTGGGCCGCTTCGGCGCGCTTGCGCGCCGAGATGTCGCGGGCGACCTTCGACGCGCCGATGACGTGGCCCTCGGCGTCGTGGAGCGGCGAGACGGTCAGCGAGATGTCGAGGAGGCGGCCGTCCCTGGCGACGCGCACGGTCTCGAACGACTCGACGCGCTCGCCGCGGACGAGGCGCTCGAGGATCGCGCGCTCCTCGGCGAGCCGGTCCTTCGGGATGATGAGGGTGATCGATCGGCCGACCGCCTCCGCGGCCGTGTAGCCGAAGATGCGGCGGGCCCCGGCGTTCCAGGTCCGGATCACGCCGTCGAGGGTCTTGCTGACGATCGCGTCGTCGGACGACTCGACGATCGCCGCGAGCCGGGCCTGCGTCTCCTCGGCGCGCTTGCGGTCGGTGACGTCGCGGAACACCAGCACGGCGCCGACCGAGGCGCCGGTGTCGTCGCGGATCGGGGCGGCGCTGTCGTCGATCGGCCGCTCGGTCCCGTCGCGCGCGATCAGCAGGGTGTGGTTCGCCAGCGCGACCACGACGCCCTCGCTCAGGGCCCGGAGCGCCGGGTTCTCGACCGGCCGCCGGGTGTGCTCGTGCACGATCTGGAACACCTCGGGCAGCGCCCGCCCGGCCGCCTCGGCCTGCGTCCAGCCCGTCAGCGCCTCGGCGACGCCGTTGAGGAACGCGACCCGGCCGTCGACGTCGGTGCTGATGACCGCGTCGCCGATGCTCGACAGCGTGATGCGCAGGCGCTCGCGCTCCTTGGCCAGCTCCTGCTCGGCGCGCTGACGGGCGCGCAGGACGGTGTCGGCGTCCTGCGGCGCGGCGGGGCGCGGCGGGTCGTCGTCCCCGCCGCTCATCCGTCGGCTCCGGCGGGTCCGGGGTCGCGGTCGATCGGTGCGGGCGGCGATGCGGGCGGTGGTGCGGGCGAGGTGGCCATGCGCGGCGGTCGTCCATGCTACCTCAGCCGCCCGCGGCCGTGCCGCTCGAGATGCCGCGCCGCGCGAGATGTGGCGGCGGTGGTCCCGGGGGCGGGCTTTTGGCCCGTCTGCGGCTCACTGGCAAGCGAGATACACGTCGACGACCTCGCCGCTGCGCAGCTCGCCGGTCGGGCCGCGGAACTCGAAGCGGGCCCGCTCGCGTCCGCAGTTGCCGCGCTCGTCGCACTCGACGCGGCTCTCGATCTCGAGGTGGATCGCCACGAGGTCGACGGCGCCCACGGGGGTCAGCTCCGCGAGCTCGCCGCGGCGGTCGTCGTCGCCGTCGGACCACAGGACCAGCTCGGCGAAGGCCGGGTCGGCCGCGGTGATCTTGCCGTCGCGGTCGAGGTCGAGCTCGGCGAGCGCCTCGAAGCCGTTGCTGGCCCGCTGCCCGCCGGCGAGCAGCGTGCCGCTGCCGAACAGCTCGCGGCCGCTGGCGATCTGGCCGTCGCCGTCGCGGTCGAGCGCGAGCCACGGCATCGTCGGCCAGTCGGTGCTCAGGCACGCGCCGACGCCCGAGACGTCGAAGGCCGCGGCCGCGGCCGCGTCGAAGCGCAGCGGGGCGTCGTCGAAGTTGAGCACGAGCGGCGTGTCGCAGTCGGGCTCATCCCACGAGTAGGCGTACAGCTTCTCGCCGTCCCACGCGCAGATCTGACCCGTGCAGCCGTAGTCCCAGTTGTCGCCCGGGATGCACGCTTCGTCGCCGCAGTCGGTCCACACCTCCGCGCCGTCGACGAGCACGCAGAAGCGCACGGACTCGGCGCCGCCCTCGGTGGTGCACGCCTCGCCCCAGAAGTCGTGGTCGGGGCACGGCTCGGCCGGCTCCGGCTTGACCGGCGGCGGGCCGGGGGGCGGCTCCTCGGGGCCCGAGGTCGTCGCGTCGCTGTCACTGTCACTGTCGCTGCCCGGCCCGACGCTCGACGAGCCGGTCGCGTCGGTCTCGCTGTCCTCATCCACCGCGGTCGTGCCCTCCATGCCATGATCGGTGGTCCCGGCGTCGTCGCTCGAGTCGCTGTCGCTCTCGCTGTCTTTCGGGTCGGAGGGCTGCTTCTCGTCGCAGCCGGGCGCGAACGAGAGGACGGGGAGGAGGGCGAGGACGAGGGCGAGGCGTGGGGCGGACATAAGCTAACTCCTGATGAGAGGGTTGTTAGCAGGCGCCGTGCCAAGCCTTCATGTTGCCCGTGGACCCCGCCCCGACGCGCTCGCGGGCCGCGCCCGCGACAGCGCTGTCAGGCTCGGGGCGCCCGGGCCCGACTTCGCGGTCGTCGGGGCCCTGGCGGGCGCGGTGGCGCGATCGGTGGTGTCGGCGAGGCGCCCACGCCGGCATCCATCGTGTCGTCGGTCGGGCGGTGGACCGGCGATCGGCGGCTGCGGCATACTCGCGCGCATGTCCGCCGCGACCTACTCCGGGGCCTGCCTGTGCGGCGCCGTCCGCTTCACCGTGGCCGGCCCGCCGGCGACGGTGTGCCTGTGCCACTGCTCGACCTGCCGGCGCTCGGTCGGCTCGCCCGGGGTCGCGTGGGCGACGTTTCGCCGCGACACGCTGGCCGTCGAGGGCGCGCCGTCGTGGTACCGCTCGTCGGAGCACGCGCGTCGCGGCTTCTGCGGGGCCTGCGGGACGTCGCTGTTCTTCGAGACCCAGCACGAGCCGCACGCGATCGACGTCACGGTCGCGACGCTGGAGGAGGCCGCGAAGACCTCGCCGCGCTATCACGCGTGGACGCCGAGCAAGCTGCCGTGGGTGACGCTCGCCGACAGCCTGCCCCGCTACCGCGAGGACGGCGGCTCGCTGCCGATGGAGGTCGTGCCGCGCTAGCGGCCGTCGGACCGGATCGCCGCAGCGGGTCAGAGCGCCCGCGCGGCGGCGATCCGGCCGCGTCACCCCGACTCAGATCGGGCGCGCGTCGGGCGTGGTACCGTGGCCGCATGTCACGGTCCGCGCGCCGACGCTGCCTCCGCTGCGACCGCGAGGTCGAGGTCCAGTACGAGTACTCGGCGGCGGCGCGGCGGTGGTGGAAGATCTACCTGTGCGTGCCGCTGGTGCTGCTGCCGGCGTTCCCGTTCCTGGCCGCGGATTACGTGTTCTCGCTGCCGCTGATGATGGCGTACATGCTGGGCATCGGCCCGGCGCTGGCGATCGTGCGCGAGCCGGCGACCTGCGTCGAGTGTGACGCGCTGATCCCCGCGGCGGCCCGGCCGCGCTGACCTCGCGCCGGCGGTCCGGCGCGGTCGCGGGGGTCGGAGGTCGAGGGGTCCGAGGAGCGAGGCCCGTGATAGTCTCGCGCGGTCATGTCCGCCGCGGCGTCGCGTCTTGTCGTGCTCCTCGCGGGCGCGCTGGCCTGCGGCGCGGACGGCGGGCACGGCAGCGGCGCGATGACGCTGCCGCCGCTGTCGCCGACGATCTCGTCGCTGTCGGGCCAGGGCGAGCTCGGCGGGCTCGATGACGGCGGGACGGACGGCACCACGGCGGCGAGCACCGGCGGCGAGGCTGTCCTCGAGTGCATGTCCGATGCGGCATGTCCCGAGGGCCAGGTGTGCGCGGCGGCCTCGCGGGTGTGCCTGCCGGCGGGGCGCTGCGCGCTGGCGGCCGACTGTCCTCCGGGACAGATCTGCCCCGAGGGCGTGTGCATGCCGGGCGACCCGTGCGCGGCGCCGGAGCTGGCGAGGAGCCCGGCGCCCGCGCGGGTGCTGGCGCTCGTGCACCGCGGCGAGAGCATGGCCCAGCCGTTCCCCGGCGGGCAGCTCGGGCGCTGGGACACCGTCAAGGCCGCGATCGACCAGCTCGCGCTCGCGGCGGCGCAGCAGGGCGGGCTCGGGCTCGGGACGTTCTCGGCGTGCGTGGTCGGTCAGGCGTGCGCGGCCGGCACGATCGCGGTCCCCATCGCCGGCGACAACGCGGCGGCGATCCAGGGCTTTCTGGCCGACAAAATTGGTAAGCCGAGCCCCGATGGCGCGGCGCCGGACGGGGCGGGCATCCGCTACCTGTGCGGCAGCGGCGAGCCGGAGAACGCGGTCGGCAAGACGCTGCAGGCGCTCACCGGCGAGCCCTCGCTGCAGTCGCCGGGCACGGCCGCGGCGGTCGTCGTCCTCACCGACGGGCCGGAGGTCGGCGCGGCCTGCACTTACGGCGGCGGGCTCACCGGCGCGATCGCTGCCGACGCGCTGCGGCGTCAGGCGGTGCCGGTGCGCAGCTTCGCGGTCGGCTTCGGCGAGGCGCCGCTGCTCGAGCTGGACAGGCTGGCCGAGGCCGGCGGCTCCGGCCGCGCGCGCCTGGTCGGCTCGGCGCCCGACCTGCTGGCCGCGCTGCAGGCGATCTTCGCCGAGGTCGCGCAGTGCAGCTTCGTGCTCGCCGAGCCGCTCCCGGACGGCGTCGCGCTGCAGGTGTTCCTCGCCGACGAGCCGGCGCCGCTGCTGCAGGACCCCGTCGACAGCTGGCAGTACGACCCGAACACGCGGCTGCTGTGGCTCGCGGGGGCCGCGTGCGCGCGCGTGCGCGCGGGCGACGACCTCGACGTGCGCGCGGGCTGCCCGCTGCCGGCGCCCGGCTCGTGACATGGCTTCGGGGGCATGTCCCCGGGGGCATGTCCGGGAGGACATGCCCGGGAGGACATGCCCCGGTGGACAGGTCGCGTCGCGGGCGCGGGGCCCGTCGCTTCAGCGCAGGGTGCGGACCGTGCCGTCGCGGGTGACGAGGCGGCGCAGGCGGTTGCCGGCCTCGTGGACGATGAAGCCGTCGCGGTCCTCGGCGAGCGAGATCGTGGTGGGCAGCCAGAAGCGGGCGCTGGCGGGGTCGCCGTCGTGGACGCCGTGCTGGCCGGGGGCGCCGGCGAGGAGGCGCAGGCGGTGGCGGCGGATCTCGTAGGCCCAGAGGATGTGGTTCTTGATGTCGGCGATCGCCAGCATGTCGTCGCCGTCGAAGGCCACGCCGCCGGGCGTGAACTCCTGGACGCTGGCGATCGCGCGGGCGTCGTGGAGGTTGACCAGGGTGTTGACGATGCGGACGCGGAGGTCGACCTGGCGGACCGCCTGGTTGCCGGTGTCGGCGACGTACAGGGTGCGCTGCGTCGGGTCGAGGGAGAGCGAGCGGGGGCCGTTGAAGCGGGCCTTGCGGCAGCTGGCGTTGATGCTGCCGGGCGTGCCCGGGGTGCCGGCGAACACCTCCGACGCGGTCGCGACGGCGCGCACGCCGATGATGTGCTCGGCGGCGTCGCAGAAGAACACGAGTCCGGAGGGGTCTTCGACCGTGGCTTGCATGATCCGGCGTATCCCGGCGCTCTCGCCTACGCAGCGACGTGGCACCCGGATCGCATATTTCCTCGCCCGCGTCGATTTGCGCGGCGACGCGCGCGCCCGGCGGCTGTGCAGATGCACAGGTGCGGACGGGGCCGCCGGGGGCCGGCCTAGCCGAAGATCGGGAGGATCTCCCCGGCGAGCTTGAATTTCTGGGCGGGGGCGCCGGCGCTGACGCCGGCCATCTCACGCAGGGCGAGGTGGATGTGGCCGGCGGTGAGGACCACGCCGCTCTCGTCGCCGGCCTCGAGGGTGCCGAGGGTGTCGGGGTCGACGGGGAGCGGGAGCTGGTCGGTGTCGTCGGTGGCGCCGATCAGGCGGCCGCCGCCGATCATGTCGGGGTCGCCGCTGAGGAACATCGCGCTGCTGACGGGCCAGTGGTCCTTGCCGTCGCCGGCGTTGACGCCGTTGTAGCCCTTGCCGCGCCCGAAGTCGGAGCCGACCATGATCATCGTGTCGCTGTAGATGCCGGCGGCCGTCGCCTGCTCGACCACGTAATCGATGCCCTTGAGCAGCTTGGCGAGCTGGCGGACCTGCACGGTGTCGTGGTTGGCGTGGGTGTCGAAGCCGCCGAGCTCGAGGTTGACGCCGACCGCGAGGCCGGCCTTGAAGGCGGCGATCGCGAGCTGGGTCTGCTGCATCATGCGCTGCAGGTCGGCGAGCTCGCCGGGGAGGGTGACGAGCGTGTCGGGCAGCGCGACCGACGACAGCGCGTCGAGGTTGCCGCGCGCGGTGTAGAGCTGGCCGGCGGAGGTCTCGACGCGGGGCAGGTGCTGCTCGGCCTTGTATTGCTCGAGGCGGGCCTGCTGCGCGGCCATGATGCGGTCGTAGGTCGCGGCGGGGACGTAGGTGCTCAGGTTCTTGGCGTCGGCCGGGTTGACGCGGTTGGGCTCGGCGAGCTTGCGGAACGAGGCGACGGAGTTGAGGCGGGTGACGGGGATGAGGTTGCCGGTGCCGTCGTAGCCGCCGGAGCTGATGAAGGTGAGCGGGTGGCTCGGGGCCTTGGTGGCGGCGACGAGCGCGGCGAAGTTGGGGTAGTTGCCGTCGCCGCGGCCGGACCACGTGGTGATGACGCCGCGGTCGTGGTTGTTGGTCTGCATGTTCAGACCGTTGATGACGAGGAGGTTGGCGGCGTGCTTGGCGAAGAAGGCGGCGTTGCCGAGCAGGTACGGCAGCGACAGCGGGTCGTTGACCAGCTTGGGGTCGATGATCGTGTTCGCGTAGCGGAAGTTGCCGGCCTTGTCGGCGTCGGGGTTGAAGTCGTAGAGGCGGTTGAACGGCCCGCCCTTGGGCTTGGGGTCGCACAGGTACGTCGGGTCCCAGCCGCCGCGGGCGGAGATCATGACGTAGAAGGGGCCCTTGTAGGGGCTGAGGGCGGCGCGCGCGGTGCGGGGGGCGGCGACGGCGAGCCCGGTCATCGCGGCGATCTTGAGGAAGCTTCGGCGGTCCATGGTGTGGCCTTTCGTTCGGTGCGCGGGTGGGCTCACTCGTAGAGGAACTTGTAGTCGGAGAGCAGGTAGATCACGACGGCCTGCCACGCACGGATCGCGTAGGTGTCGTCGGTCTTGACCTGGCGCTCGGGCGGGAGGTCGGTGTTGGTCGTCGGGTCCTTGATCGCCTGGCACGCGCCGAGCGAGTTGTTCTCCGTCATGTCGGCCATGTTCTTGACGCCCTGCACGAAGGTCTCGTGGAACAGCTTGTAGCTGGCGTCGACCTCCTTGCTGTCGGGCGCGACCTCGTCGCCGAGCACGCGCGCGTGCAGGTGGACGAGGTTGGCGCGGATCGCCTCCTCGTTGAAGTCGGGGGTGTCGACGGCCTCGACCAGCGGGAACAGCAGGCGCTCGGCAGGCGGCTTGCCGAAGTCGAAGGCGGTCGCGGTGCAGGCGACCTCGACGGCCATGCGGGTGGCGACGGCGGCCATGATCTGGTTGATGTCGGTCAGGCGCTGGGTGACGTCGAAGGAGTCGATGCCGCCGAAAAGGATCTTGTACTCGTTGGTCAGCAGGTCGGTGCCGACGCCGCCCCAGCGCACGCCGGCGATCGCCTGGATCTTGCGGGTGAGCAGCTCCGGGGTCGAGAGCCGGCCGGTGCCGACGGCGATCAGCTCGGCGCGGCGGGTGTCGGTCGGCGCCTTGGCCATGTTGACGCCGCGGAAGTACGGGCTGGTGATGACCTCGCGGAAGATCAGCTTGAGGTCGTAGTTGGCGGCGATGAACTCGCCGGAGATCGCGCGCAGGGCCTCGTCCTGGGTCTCCCACGCGGTCAGCAATTGCTTGTAGTCGGGGTGCTTGGTGTCGGTCGGGTAGGGCAGCGCCTTCTGGCCGGTGAGCGCGCGGAAGACGGTGTAGGTGGTCGCGAGGGCGAAGCGCGGGTCCTCGGCGACGCGCTTGGCGAGCCACTGCACGCCGGTCTTGAACTGGTCGGTCGGCATCAGCTCGTTGCCGTAGCCGGGGGCGAACATCTCCGGGTACCAGACCGGCGGGTCGAGCAGGAACTCCTGGTTGTTTTTGTCGAACATCTGGAAGGCGCCGGCGATCGGGTCGACGACGCGGTGGCACTTGGCGCACTCGGAGGCGTCGCGCGTCGGGTTCGCGAACGCGGAGCCGGCCGCCGGGTCGATCGCCTGGCTGGCGAGCGCGAGCACGTCGGTCGCCAAAAACTGGTCGTAGACCTTGCGCGCGCGGTGGCGGTTGCGGTTGGTCGGGGTGGTCGGGAAGCGGTTGAGCCACATCGGCGAGGTCAGCACGCCGGCGTGCGGGAACATCAGCTCCTTGCCGCCGCGCGTGACCTTGAGCGTGCCCGGCTGCAGCTCGTTCGGATCCGCCGGGTCCTCGAACTTGGCGTCGACGCCGTAGAGGAACGCGGAGTCCGGGGTGAACACGGTGTAGGGCGCGAGCAAGATGTCGGTGAACGGCAGGTTGTTGCGGACGATGTACTGCACGAGCGACAGCGGCTCGCGCGAGACGGCCCGCTTGATGCGCGCCATCTGCTCCGGCGGCAGCGGGGTGACCTTGTCGAAGTACTTGAGGACGTTGGGCCAGTCGGGCGTGGCCGAGTTGAGGGTGCCGACGCCGTCGCGAACGAGGTAGGTGTCGGTGAAGAAGACGTCGTTGTAGATGTCGGCGAGGCGGTCGTAGAACGCGTTCTCCGTCATGAACACGTCGAGCGCGTCGCGCAGCGCCGGCTCGCCGCCGGCCGCGACGGCGGCGGTCTCGTCGGCGGTGGGGAGCCGGCCGAGCAGGTGCAGCGCGGCCTTGCGCAGGGTCTGCGCGGGGGTCAGCAGCTCGACGTCGGGGAACGCGGCGCTCGGCGGGGTGACGGGGCACTCGACGGGGTCGTCGAGCTGGACGAGCAGCTCGGCGACGTTGTCGTAGAGCTCGCTGTCTTCTTGCAGGACCATGCCGCCGCCGTGGTCGACGACGGCGGTGGGCTTGGCGAGGAGCAGCGGGATGCCCTCGTACTCGTAGCCCTTGAGGCTCTTGATGTTCTCGAGGTTGGCCTCGATGAAGCCGGGGTAGACGGCGGTGAGCAGGCGAAACTTGGCGCCCTTCTCGGCGGCGACGCCGGTGGGCTCGTGGCACATCGCGCAGTTGCTGGACATCAGCGGCGCCCAGACCTTGTCGGCGAAGAAGTCGCGCGTGGAGTAGCAGTCGGGCGCGGGGCCGGTGGTGTTGTCCTCGCCGGTGTCGCTGCCGGTGCCGGGGGCGGTGCCCGAGGTCGTGGGCGTGTCGGGGCCGGCGGTCGTGCCGGGGTCGGTCGCGCCCATCATCGTCGCGCCGACCTCGTCCATCCCGGTGGCAGTCTCGCCGCCGTAGCAACCGGCCAGCGGCAGCGCGGCCAGGGCTGCGCGCAGCACGATGCGGGGGCAGGTGATCGGGTTGTGCATCCGCGGGTCTCCACGCTTCATCGTCGGCCATCCTACGCACATTCGCCGGGGCGAGACAATGCCTGTCGGCGCGCGTGGCCTGTCCGAAGGGACAGGGACCGGAGACCCCAATCGGAGGCCGTGGAGGGCCGCCCCCGCGGAGGGGCACGCGCTCAGGACGCGGCCTGCGGATCGGCCTGGAGGTCGTCCTCGGGGTCGTCCTCGGGGTCGCTTTGCGGGTCGCTCTCTTCAATCAGCCCGGCGGGGTCCACCGCGGGGTCCACCGCGGGATCGGCGGGATCGGACCCGATGGCGAAGTCGAGCGGGTCGGGGGTCGAGTCGCGCAGGCGGACGCGGAACAGGCCGAGCATCGCGGGGCCGGTGGCGCCGATGCTCTCGAGGCCCGTGCCGCGCTTGTTCATGATCTTGAGGCCGGCCGCGGCGCTGCCGGTCTTGAGCAGCCGGACCGCCGCGAGCGAGCCGCCGATCTCGACCTCGGCGTCGCGGTCCTCCGTGGTGATGAACACGGCGTCCTCGAGGCGCCACAGCTTGTAGACCACGCGGTAGCGCATGCGCCACTCCGGGTGCTTGCGCAGCGCGAGCGCGACCGGGAGCGACTCGCCGATCTCGAAGACCAGCATGCGCTTGCTTCGCAGGTACAGCGAGTCGGCGCTGGCGAAGTGGATCTTCAGGCCGGCCTGGGTCTTGCCCGCCTTCACGTCGGCGTCGAAGCTGACCTCGGTGACGCCGCCGGAGCGGAAGTCGAAGGGGGACGCCGGCCCGACCTTGAGCTCGAAGTCGACGCCGAGCTTCTTGATGTTGCCGAGGCGCTCGAACACCCCGCCCTTGAACACGCCGAAGTCGCCGAGCTCGAGGTTGTTGCTGAGCGGCGGCCACGCGACGTGCGCGCGGAGCTGCCGGCGAAAGATGCGGCTGGTGTTGCGGGGGAGCGACATACGTGGCCAGGGTACATCACGGCGCCGGCGCGAGGCCGCAGTCGTTGTCGCGCGTGCAGTCGTCGCAGGTCCAGCGCCACGCGTCGAGCAGCACGACGGTGTCGCGCGTCGCGTCGCCCTGGTCGGCGAGCGCGACCACGACCTGCAGCAGCTCGCCCGGGGTCGCCGGGCCGCGCAGGGGGCTCCAGGCCAGCGCGCCGCCGCGGGGGCACTGCGGGTAGCTGGCCCAGCCGAGGTCGCAGGGCTCGGCGTCGAGCCCGTCGAAGCCGGTGTCGACGAGCGCCGGCGCGACGCCGACGAGGCCGCCCTCCGCGATCGCGCCGCGCAGGGCCGTCGCGCCGACGGGGACGCCGAGGCCCGCGAGGTCGCCGGTGTACGCCTCGCCGGTGACCCACACGATCAACGCGTCGCCGACGGCGAGGTCGGCGCGGCGCGGGTACTCGGCGCTCAGGAACGCGAGGTCGAGGGTGAAGCCTCGGATGTCCTCGGGGACAGGTAGGTCGAAGCGCAGGGCGACGAGGTCGTGGGCCTGGTCGGTCTGCCAGCGGCCGCCGAGCGCGTCGGCGTCGACGGGCGCGGGCGGCGGGGCGCCGTCGGGGTTCTGGTTGTCGGTGCCCGGGACGGCGGCGCCGGCGGGCACGGTGATCCTGCCGTTGACGTCGGGCGGGGGCAGGAAGCCGGTCGAGAGCGCGAGCAATTGTTCGCCGGCGCGCGCGGTCCACACGGCGTTGGCGAACTGCCGGGCGGTCCGCGCCGCGCCGGGCTCGGGCGAGAGCAGGGCGACCTGCGCCGGCGCGGGGTCGCCGGGGCAGCCGAGGCCGAGCGCGCGCAGCGGGTCGAAGGCGCCGTCGCACGGGGTCATGACCGGCGGCGTGCACTGCGTGTCGTCTGTCCCGGAGGACAGGTCGTTTGAAGAGGATGTCCCGGAGGACAGGTCATTTGAAGAGGAGGATGTCCCGGAGGACAGGTCGGCGAGCTCGGCGACGACGACGACGGCGTGGCAGCCGGACAGCAGCAGGGCGAGCGGTGCGAGGCGGCGCATGGCGTGCGGCCGCGCGGGCCGCACGCGAGGGTAACGCAGGCCGGAGCGCCGCGGGCGGCTCAGGGGTCGAGCTGGCGGCGGAGGGTGTCGGCGTAGCTGCTGGCGGGGTAGCGGGCGAGGAAGCGGTCGATGGCGTCGCGGGCCTCGGCCTTGCGGCCGAGGCGGGTCAGCGCGGAGATCTTGCCGTGCGCGGCCTCCTCGGCGAGCGGGCCGCCGCGCTCGAGGTAGCGGTCGAAGGCGCGGAGCGCCGCGCGTGGGTCGGCGGCCGCGCCGAGGTAGAGCTGGCCGAGCGCGAGCAGGGCGGTGCCCGCGAGCGGCGAGTCGGGGTGGGCCTTGATGAGGCGCTCGTAGGCCCGCGCCGCGTCGGCGACGCGCCCGGCGGCCCGGTGCTCGCGCGCCTGCGCGAGCAGGTCGGCGGGCGGGGGCTCGCGCTTGCGTGGGGCGGTCGGGATGTTCGCGGTGGCGCCGGTGTCGGTGGCGCCCTGGGCGGTGTCGCTGTCGGTCGAGTTCGGCGGGTCCGGGCTGTCCGGGGGGACAGGTGAGGTGTCCGCGGGGACAGGTGAGGCGGGGATGTCCGAAGGGACAGCTGAGATGTCCGAAGGGGCAGGCGCGGGCGTCGGCAGGGCGGCGCCCGGGTCCGCGGCGGACGGGTCGGCGCGGGTCATGCGGTCGCCGGGGCCGAGGCGGGCGAGCGGGCCGGCGGCGTCGGCGAGGGTGACCGTGCCGCGGCGGGCGGCGGCCGACCACACGCCGGAGCGCACGGCCAGCGTGTAGGTCGCGGCGTCGCTGGTGACGCGCACGCCGGCGACCTGCACGACGAACTTCGTGATGGCGAGGTCGACGGTGACGTCGGCCTGACCCTCGAGCAGCTCGAGGGCGCCGTCGGGGAGGACGCGGGCGCGGCTGCCGGGGCTCAGGCACGCGCGCACGCGCCCGGGCGAGCCGACGCAGGCGGGCTCGCGATCGGCGCGCAGCTCGGCGGCGCCGGCGAGGCTGGCCCCGGGGACAGCCGCGGCCTCGCCGACGATCGGGTCGCCGGACAGGATCGTCAGCGGCTCGCGCTGCGGTGCGCGCAGGCCCCACACGAGCGCGACGCTGGCGGCCAGCAGCACGCCCGCGGCGAGCCACGAGGCGCGGCGCCGACGAGCGCGGGCGGGAGCTGCATCGTCCGCGGCGGGGGTCACGACGTGGAGCGGGCGCGTCCCGGCGGGCGCGGCCATGAAGTCGGCGACGGCGGCGGAGATCGTCCGCTCGTCGGCGTCAGGGTCGACGAGGTCGTCGCGGCCGAGCGCGGCGAGCTCGCGACGGACGCGCTGCTCGGCGCGGACGTGCGGGTCCGTGGCCTCGTATGTGGCGAGGAGCTCGCGCTCGTGCGGGGTGAGCAGCTCGCCGGCGAGGTCGGCGTCGGCGAGGCGCTGCCAGCGGGCGTCGGGTGAGTCGTGGGTCTGGTCGGTCATGGCCGTCTCCCTTCGGATCGGACGCCGAGCTGTTGATCACGGCGGATGCGGCGGCGAAGCTCCTCCTGGGCCTTCAGCAGCCGCGACTTGATGGTCGCCAGCGGCTCGTCGAGCAATTCGGCGATCTCCGGCACGGTGTGGCCGAGCGCGTGGCGCAGCAGCAGCAGCTCGCGGTGCGGCGCGCTCAGGTCGGCGAGGTAGGCGGAGACGGGGCGGGCGAGGCTGTCCGAAAGGCCAGGCTCGTCGCGCTCGCCGGCGAGCGCGTCGGCGTCGGCGTCGTCGTCGAGGCGCTGGTGCTGGTCGCGGCGCTTGCGGGCGGCGCGGAGCGTCACGCGCACGGCGATGCGGTGGGCCCAGGCCTCGAGGCTGGCGGCGCCCTGGTAGCCGCCGGCGGCGCGCAGGACCTCGAGCAGGGCGGATTGCGCGGCGTCGTCGGCGTCGGCGGCGGGCCCGAGCAGCGCGCGGCAGACCCGGCGCACGGCCGGGAGCAGGCGCCGCGCGAGGGCCTCGGCCGCGCGCCGGTCGCCGCGCGCGACGGCCTGCGCGAGCGCGAGGTCGAGGCCGTGCGAGCCGGGCGCGGGCAGGTCGACGCTCATGGGGGTGGCGAGGGCGAGCATGCGCGTCGGTCCTGGTGGACGCGGGCGTCGCGGACGGATGAAAAATTGTGCAGGGGCGCGGCGGCGGCCGTGCGGCGGGGTCTGCTGGCGGCGCCGAAGGTATAGCGGAGCGCGAGGTCGAGGGTCGCGCCGACGGGGGCGGCGTCGGCGAGCACGAGGTCGCCGCCCGGGCCGCGGACGGCGAGGGCCAGGTCGCGCAGCCACACGTCGAGCTGGAGGTGGAGGTGGAGGCCGAGCGGGACGCCGAAGCGGCGCAGGAGCGGGTGCCAGCCGAGGCCGAGGCCGGGGGCGAGGCCGACGCGCGCGGTCGTGGTGGTGCGCGGTGAGGTCGGTGGCTCGCCGACGACGCGGGCGCGGACGACCTCGGCGACGAGGCCGAGGTCGAGGTCGAGGTGCAGCGGACGATCGCGGCGCAGGCGGTAGCCGAGGCGCAGGGCGAGCGGGACGCGGTCGATCGCCAGGGCGAGGCCGGCCTGCGTCGAGGATGTCCCCGGGGACAGGTAGCCGCCGCCGAGGCCGAGCAGCAGGCCGCGGCGGGCGATGATTAAAAAGTGGGCGGCGACGCCGTGCTGGGCCGGGATCGCGGCGTTGAAGCTGCTCGCGCGGTAGCCGAGCGCGAGGTCGAGGTGCAGGCGGGTCGGAGGGGCGGGCGTGGGGGTCGGGTCCTTCGCCGGTGGTTCGGGCAGGGCGGGCGCGGGCGCGGGGGCCGGGAGGTCGAGCGCCTGCATGCCGGGAGGTGTCCCTTCGGACAGGCTCGAGACGAGGGCGCGCACGACCACGCCGAGGGACTCGAGCAGGAGGTCGGGATCGGCGTCGTCGAGCTCGCGCAGGTACACGCGGTCGGCGCGGGGGTCGAGGAGGTGGAGGCGGTGCGGGCCGGGGCTGCGCAGCTCGAGCCAGAGCACGCGCTCGACGTCGGGGTCGCGGCTGCGGGCCCGCGCCCACGCGATCTGCGGCAGGACGGCGTCGCCGGCGGGGAGGCGCTCGACGCTGGCGGTGCGCGGCGGGTCGAGGTCGGCGAGGTAACCGGCGAGCACCCGCTGCAGCGTCGCCTCCGTAAAAGAAGGTGGCAGACCGGCGAGGCCGAGCGCGACCCGCCGCGGGGCGTCCGCGGGGGCGCGCGCGGAGGCGGGCGGGTCGGCGCGCGTGTGCGGGCGCGCGGGGGCGGCGGGCGCGGCGAGGAGGCCGCAGAGGAGCCAGACGGGGGTCACGCGGGCGGGCCACTGTAGCAGCGGGCGCGGCCCCGGTCGTCGGCCGCGAGCGGCGGGGTGCGAGCGCCGAGAAAAAAAGTTTCATCCGTCGCGGCGGGGCGGCGCCACGAGGGGGGCATGCACAGGGCGAGACTTCAGATGTTCGCGGCGCTGACCGTGGTGGCCGGATGTTCGGGTGCGGAGCTGCCGGGCGAGACCGCCGACGAGGCGACCGTCGGGGCGAGCAGCGGGGACGGGCCGGAGACGGCGACGGCGCCGGGCTCGAGCGGGCCCGGGGACGTGACCGGCGACGAGCCCACGACCTCGGACGCGGCGGAGACGGGCGCGGGCGAGACGTCGGCGACGACGGCGACGACGGCGACGTCGGTGACATCGGACGCGGACACCGGCGCGGAGACGGACGGGCCGTCGACCACCGGGGGCGGGGACGATGATACCGGTGACACCGGCGAGGAGACCGGCGCGCCGCCGCTCGAGGAGGCGCGCATCATCGGATACTTCCCGGCGTGGGCGGTGTACGCCCGCGACTTCCACGTCGCGGACATCGCGGCCGACAAGCTGACGCACATCAACTACGCCTTCGCCAACCTGAGCGCGGACGGCAAGTGCGTGCTGGGCGACGCGTACGCGGACATCGACAAGTTCTACGAGGGCGACAGCTGGGACGAGGGCGCGCTGCGCGGGAGCTTTCATCAGCTGCAGAAGTTGAAGGAGAAGCACCCCAAGCTGCGCACGATGATCTCCGTCGGCGGGTGGACCTGGTCGGGCAACTTCTCGCCGGCGGCCGCGACCGCGGCCGGGCGCTCGGCGCTGGCGGAGTCGTGCGTGACCTTCATGCGCGAGTACGGGTTCGACGGCGTCGACATCGACTGGGAGTACCCGGTCGGGGGCGGGCTCGAGGGCAACCAGAGCAGCCCGGCGGACAAGCACAACTACACGCTGCTGCTGGCCGAGCTGCGCGCGCAGCTCGACGCGGCGCAGGTCCAGGACGGCAAGACCTACGACCTGTCGATCGCGGCGCCGGCCGGGCCGTCGACGATCGCCAACCTCGAGCTTTCGGAGATCCACGAGCATCTGAGCTGGATCAACGTCATGGCGTACGACTTCTTCGGCGGCTGGAGCCCGCAGACCGACTTCAACGCGCCGCTGTACGCGTCGGCCGACACCGCCGAGAGCAAGGCGATGAACGTCGACGCCGCGGTCCAGGCGTACCTCGGCGCGGGCGTGCCGGGCAGCAAGCTGGTCGTCGGCGTGCCGTTCTACGGGCGCGGCTTCACGGGCGCGCAGGGCGGGGATAACGGGCTGCACACCGGCTACAAGGGCATGCCGATGGGCACCTGGGAGGCCGGCGTGTTCGACTACAAGGACCTCGTCGACAACTATATCCCGAAGTACACGCGCCACTGGCATGAGGGCGCGCAGGTGCCGTGGCTGTACGACCCGGCGACCGGGCTGATGATCTCGTACGACGACGAGCAGTCGATCGCGATCAAGGCCCAGTACATCCGCGGCAAGGCGCTCGGCGGCGCGATGGCGTGGGACCTCAGCGGCGACGCGGTCGAGGGCTCGCTGCTCGCGGTGGTCCACGCCGAGCTGCTGGAGTAGGCGCGTAAGCGGCCGAAACGCCGTCCGCGTGCCGGATTGCGCAGCGGGAGCTCTGCGGGCTACGCTCGCGTATGCTGCGAAACTTGGTCGTGCTGCTCGCCGCGGTGGGTCTGGTCGGGCTGGGCGCGCGTGAGGCGAGGGCCTGCTCGTTCAGCCCCTGCCTCTACGAGAGCCCGCGCGTCGAGGCGATCGCGCTGCACACCGCCTCGCCGGTCCCGCGCGACGGGGCGTTCGTGTTCCTGACCGATCAGGAGGACTCACCGACCTGCCTCGACGATCTCGCGCCGAACTTGACGATCGCGGTGAGCCGCGGCGGTGAGCCGGTCCCCGGTGAGGTCGTGCAGCTCGCCGCGCTCCCGACCGCGTTGATCTGGCGGCCGGCCGCGCTGCTCGTCGCCGGCGCGACCTACGAGGCGCGGGTCACTGTCGAGAACGACGGGCTCGGCCCGGAGGAGGACGGCTTCGGCGGTATCTGCGGGCCCTCGCAATTGCTCGCGCCGTTCACGCTCACCGTCGGCGACGGGCTCGCCGGGGCGCCCGAAGTGGTGGCGCCGGCCTTCGTGGCGGCGAGCACCAGCCTGTTCAACAGCCTGATCGGTGTCGCCTGCTGTCCAGGCGTCATCCCGTGGTACGAAGACGGCGGCTGCGAGCCCGAGATATACTGGGACTTCGACGACCCGAACGGCTGCGGCTTCGTCAGCGGCTTCACCGAGCTGCAGATCGGGGCCCTGCCGACCCCGCTGGCGCCGTCGATCGGTCATCAGTTCGTCCATCAGCTCGTCGTCGACGGTGAGGTGGTGGCGCGCACGCTCGGGAGCGGGCCCGTTTACGCGTCGCGTCGGACCGCCGCGTGCGCGCGCCTCGAGCGGATCCACCTCGGCACCGGCGAGGTCGCCTCGTCCGCCGAGGTGTGCCCGTCCGCCGAGCTCGCGGCGACGCTCGGACCGGTGGCGCTCGATCCGATGCTGCGCTGCGATGATGGCCAGCGCTGCGCGACCGACGATTATACGTGGGGCGCCGAGTGCGTGGACCACGACCCGGACGCCCCGCCGTTCGCGCTGGCCTGGCCGTACGACACGGTGCTCGACGTGCGCTGCCCGGACGCGAGCGTGCCCACCGATTCGGGCCCGGCGCTGGACGAGGGAGCGGGCTGCGGCTGTACCTCGAGTGTGGGCCCCGGCGGCGCGCTGCTGTTGCTGTTGCTGCCGGGTCTTCGTCGCCGACGTCGGATCCGGTGACGCCGGGCTCGACGTCGTCCGCCCTCGCCAGCACGGAGCGTGTGACCTCGTCCCCGTCACAGTTGAAAAACATTCTCAGTGCCCGCCACGCGCCATGTGCGCGTTATCCTGGGTTCAGGCCATGAACAGCGCTTGACGGGCCTGATTCTTTTTGGCAGGCTGGCAATTGAAATCAACTTTCAACATCAGCGCGCGAAGACATCGCAAATTCGCGCCCGTTTTCCGTGCTCCTGCTCGCCGCCATGTCGCTCACCCTCGCCGCTCCCGCGCCGACGCCTCGAAGGCCGCCTCCTCGCCCGGAGACGATCGACTTAGCGACCGAGTCGCGCACGATCGTCGTCACCGCGGCGCGCACCGAGCAGGCGATCGGTGACAGCGCCGTCGCCACGCAGGTGATCCGGCGCGCCGCGATCGAGGCCTCGGGCGCGGAGAACCTCGCCGAGCTGCTCGAGGAGCAGCCGGGCCTGCAGGTGCTGCGCAGCTTCGGCGGCGCGGGCGGGGCCGGCGTGACGATGCAGGGGCTCGACCCCAAGTACACGCTGATCCTCGTCGACGGCCAGCGCGCGACCGGGCGCATCAACGGCACGCTCGACCTCTCGCGCTTCGCCGCGGAGGACATCGAGCAGGTCGAGATCGTCAAGGGCCCGGGCTCGGCGCTGTACGGCTCGGACGCGATCGCCGGGGTCATCAACATCATCACGCGCAAGACCCGGCGCGCGCGCGAGGCCGAGGCCCACGCCAGCCTCGGGTCGTTCGACACGCAGGACCTCAGCGCCCGCGGCGGCGTCCGGCGCGGCCGCTGGGGCGCCGGGCTGGCCGCGGGCTGGCACCACACCCGCGGCTTCGACCGCGACCCGGGCGACGTCGCGACCACGGGAAATTTTCAGAACACGCTCAACCTCTCGCAGTGGACCGAGCTGCGCGCGCGGCCCGACGCGGTCGTCACCGTCACCGCCGACGCGCAGCAGCGCGACCTGCGGGGCGTCGACCTCAGCGCGACCGGGGCGGTGTTCGACCGCCGCAACCTGACGCGCACGGCCGCGCTGACGGTGGCCCCGGAGAGCACGTGGGCTGTCCCGGCGCGGCTGCGGCTGACCGGACACCTCGCGTACTTCGACGACCGCTACGGCCTCGATCAGCGCGCCTCCGACGACCTCGACGAGTCGCAGCGCACGCGCGACCTGCTCGGCCAGGTCACCGCGCAGTACGACCACATGATCGCGGGGCGGCACATGTTCACCGCCGGGATCGAGGGCCAGTTCGAGGGCCTCTCGACCCCGCGCCTCGAGCAGGGCCGCGGGACCCGCCAGCGCTTCGCGCTGTTCGTGCAGGACGAGTGGCGCCCGGGCGCGGGCCGCGTCGTGATCGTGCCGGGCGGGCGCTTCGACCTCGACAGCCAGTTCGGCGCGTACGCGACGCCGCGCCTGGCGGTGCGGGTCGACCCGGCCCCGGCGTTGACGCTGCGCGCCAGCGCGGGCCTCGGCTACCGCGCGCCGTCGTTTCGCGAGCTCTACCTGAGCTTCGCCAACCCGTCGGCCGGCTACCGCGTGACCGGCAACCCCGAGCTCGTGCCCGAGACCTCGCGCGGCCTGACCGTCGGCTTCCTGGTCCGCGCCGCCGCGTTCGCGCAGCTCGAGGTCCACGCCTTCGCCAACGACCTGCGCGACCTGATCACGCTCGACAGCAGCGGCGGCCTCGGCGTCGGCCAGAGCCGATTCTCCTACGTGAACGTCGGCTCGGCGCGCACGCGCGGGGTCGAGGCGGTGCTCGGGCTGCGCGTGCTCCGGGGCCTGGCGATCGACGCGAGCTACACGCTCGGCGACACGCTCGACCGCGAGCACCGGCGCCCGCTGCCCGGCAAGCCGCTGCACCACGGCTCGCTGCGCCTGCAGGTCCAGCTCCGCCGCGCCGGCGTCCAGGCCCAGGCGCGGCTCGGCGTCCAGGGCCGGCAATTTTATTACGCCGACGACGGCGACGGCAGCGACAGCGCCGTGCGCGTCGCCCCGTACGCGACCCTCGACCTGCGCGCGGCCAAGGACCTGTTTCGGGGCCGCATGTCATTGTTCCTCGGCGTCGACAACCTGCTGGACGCGGGCGACGCCATGTACCTGCCGCTCGTGCCGCGCGCCTTCTACGGCGGCTTCACGGTGCGCCACCGGAGTCCGCGATGAAGCTGCGCAACCCCCCGCTCCTGCTCCTGCTCCTGATCGCCTGCGTCCCCGCGGACGATGGCGCCGACGACGACGGCGGCGGCGTCGACCGCGGCATCGTCACCGAGGACCAGGGCGACGGCAGCTTCATCACCGTCGTCGACGCGCGCGACGAGGCGCGATGGAAGCACCTCGACTTCGAGTCGCGCGCCGAGGTCGACGCGGCCTCGCCGGCGTGGGACCTCGGCCTGCTGCGCTTCAACATAGCGACCCGCGTCGAGGTCGCGCCGCTCGAGGGCGCGGACTTCGACGCGATCTCCGTGGCCCCGGCGAGCGGCTACGTCGGCGACGGCGACGACGCGGACCCGATGGACATGGAGACCATGCCCGGCTACGCGTTCGACCTGTGGTACGCGTACGACATGACGACCCACGTGCTGACGGCGCGCGACGTGCTCTACGTCGTGCGCTCGGCCGAGGGCAACTACTTCAAGGTCCAGCTGCTGGACTACTACGACGACGCCGGCACCGCCGGTTATGTCGCGCTGCGCTGGGCGCCTGTTTCGGCGCCGCTGTGAATTCCAATCGAGGTCGCGGACGGAGGTTTCCTGGGTTTGCCTCCGTCCGCGGCCGCCTTCTTCGCTCAGGCGCGTTCGAACAGCCACGCGTCGCAGGGCACCTCGATCGCGGCGCCGGACGGCAGGGCCTGGGTCGTGACGATCGCGGAGCGACCGGTGTACGCCGCGACCAGGCCGTGCTCGGCGAACAGGCCGGGGACCTCGCCCGCGGCCAGCGACGCGGGGACGATGCCGTGCTGGAACACGCGGGCGAGCTTCGGCGGCGGCCCGCTCGCGCCGCGGGCGAGCCCGGCGAACAGCGCTTCGGCGGCGGGGGCGAGCTCGACGACGAAGGCCTTGCCGCGCGCGCCGAGCAGCGCCGCGATCGTCTGAACGGCGGGTCGCCGGTCCGCCGCGCGCAGCTGGTGGAGGACCGCGCGCATGTACACGTTCGCGTCGCCGAGCTCGGCGTGGAGTCCCGCGCCGGCGTCGCGGTCGAGCACGTCGAAGCCGCGAAACTCGAGGTTGGGCAGCGGGTGGAGCTCGCGTGCGCCGCGGACGGCGGTCTCGGCGATGTCGACCCCGACGACGCGGGCGAACCTCCGGGCCAGGGCGGCGGTCTGGGTGCCGTTGCCGCAGCCGAGGTCGATCAGCGGTAGCGCGGCGTCGAGCCGGTCGGCGAACAGCGGGAGCTCGCGCAAGATCGCATCGGTCGGGTCGCTGTCCCAGAACACCTCGCCGGTGGTGGTGGCCACGTCGCGCCAGAAGCTGTCCCAGGAGCCGCGATAATCGACGTCTTCAGCGTGCATGCGCGCAAGTATCCATCCCGGCGCCCGCGGGCCGCAAGGGTCGCGCTTGCCCGCGGCGCCGCGGGTCTGCGATGCTGCGGCGAATGTCGTTCGTGTTCGAGGTGCGCGCATATGGGCCAGACTCGACGCCCGCCGAGGTCCAGGCGATCCGCGACTGCATCTTCATGTACGAGCCGGGCATCCTCTACTGGCGCGAGCTCCCGGTGCAGAGCGATTTCCACCTCCAGATCTTCAGGGAGCGGCTCACCGAGCTGGCCGCCGGCACGCGGCCGCACCTGTTGATCGACCTGCTGGTGGCGACGCCGCCGGGCGCCGAGGCGCGGGCGGCCCTGCGCAAGATGTTCACGAGCCAGCCGCTGATCGACCGCATCGCCGTGTTCACCGGCCGCAACTTCATGCTCAACGTCGCCGCGAAGTTCGTGATGAGCACCGCCGGGCTCAAGAACTTCGCGGTCCATCGGACGCTCGATGAGGCCCTGGAGGACCTGCGCAATGCCACAGCTCGACGATGACGCGCTGCGCGGCGTGTTCGCGCTGAACGGCGAGGACGACGAGATCTTCCGCGACCTGATCGATATCACGGCCGGCCGCTGCTCGATCACGCCGGCGCGGATCCTCGCGTGCGAGGGCCGCGACGAGCGCAGGGGCCAGATCCTGACCGCGCTGCTGTACCTCCACGAGGACCTGCAGTACCGCGAGAAGCAGCACCTCGACGCGCTCGCGCAGGTCCAGGCCCAGAACGACGCGCTGCAGCGGCTCAACGAGGAGCTGTCGACCCCGCTGATCAAGATCGGCCGCGGCGTGCTGATGGCCCCGCTGATCGGCTCGATCGGCCCCGAGCGCGCCGCCACCCTGATGCAGCGCATCCTGCAGGCGGTGACGGCCGAGCGCGCGCGGCACATCATCCTCGACGTCACCGGCGTGCCGCGCATCGACGGCGCGACCGTCGAGCAGTTCCTCCGCATCATCGCCGCGATCCGCCTGCTCGGCGCGCGGACCGTGCTGGCCGGCGTGCAGCCGCGGGTCGCCGCGGCGATCGCCGCGCTCGGCGTCGACTTTCGCGACGTCGCGGTCGCCCCGGACGTCGAGGCCGCCCTCGCCCGCTGCCGGCCGGACGCGTGAGCCGCCCGGCGGGCGCCGAAGGATCGCCGAAGGATCGGGCGCGCCGGCCCTTGAGCCCGGGGCCCGCGACCGTCATCATTGCGCCGGCCGATGCCGACCCGACCGACGCTGGGCGACCACTTCCGCTACGCCTTCGACGCGCTGATGGCCCGCGGCGCGTGGGCGCTGCTGCTCTGGCACCTGATGATCGCGCTGGGCGCGGTGCTCGCGGTGGCGCTGCTGGTCGTCGTGTGCGGCGAGGTCCCGATCGGCGCGGACGGCCAGCCGATCGGCTTCGCCGCGCTGCTGTGGACGGTGCTGATGCACGCGATCGACCCCGGCACGATCACCGGCGACGAGGGCGAGCCGCGCTGGCGGGCGCTGATGATGGTCGCGACGATCGGCGGCATCCTGCTGGTCGGCAGCCTGGTCGCCGTGCTCGTCGCCAGCGTGTCGCAGCGCTTCGACGCGCTGCGCCGCGGCCACTCCCGCGTGATCGAGGAGGGCCACACCCTGGTGCTCGGCTGGTCGCGCCAGATCTTCACCATCGTCGCCGAGATCGCGGCGGCCAACACCAGCCGCAGGGGCGGCTGCATCGTCGTCTACGCCGAGCAGGACAAGCCGTGGATGGACCGGGAGCTGCGCGCGGCGGTCCCCGACACCGGCCGCACCCGCGTCGTCGTCCGCGCCGGCGACCCGACCGACCCCAACACGCTCGAGCGCGTCGCGCCCGAGCACGCCCGCGCGATCGTCGTGCTCGCCCCCGAGGGCGCGCGCGACGACACCCAGGTCGTGCGCACGCTGCTCGCCGTCGGGCGCACGGCCCCGGCCACCGGCCGCCGTCAGCACGTGGTCACGGAGATCCGCGACCCGCGAAACCTCGCGGTCGCGCGCCTGACCGGCGCGCGGCGCATCGAGGTGCTCGAGATCGGCGACCTGATCGCCAAGATCGCGGTCCAGACCTGCCTGCAGTCCGGGCTCTCGATCGTCTACGACGAGCTCATCGGCTTCGCCGGCGACGAGATCTACTTCGTCGACGCCAGGCCACTGGTCGGCCAGAGCTTCGCCCGCGCCCTCCACCAGCTCGAGGACTCGACGCTGCTCGGCCTGCGCGGCGTCGACGGTCGCGTCGAGCTCAAGCCGGCGATGGACCGCGTCATCGCCCCCGGCGAGCGCCTCATCGTCATCGCCGCCGACGACGACCGCTGCACGGTGCGGCCGTGGTCGGGTGACATCGACGCCTCGGTGCTCGCCTCGGCGCCGGCGTCCACCCGCGGCCCCGAGCGCACGCTGATCCTTGGCTGGAACGCCCGCGTCCCGGCGATCGTGCGCGGCCTCGACGCGTACGTCGCCCCCGGCTCGGTCGTCCGCGTCGTCAGCTCCGACCCCGCCGCCGGCCCCGGCCTCGCCGCGCTCGCGGCGGACCTGCGCCGCGTCGAGCTCGCCCACCGCGCCGGCGACATCAGCGACCGCCGCGTCCTCGACGAGCAGGAGCCGCACGCGTGGCACCACGTGATGGTCCTGCCCGACGACCGCATCGCGGCCGCCGCCGAGGCCGACGCGCAGGTGCTGGTCGCGCTGCTGCACCTGCGCGACCTCGCCGCGGGCCTCGACCGCCCGTTCTCGATCGTCAGCGAGATGCGCGACGTGCGGAGCCGCGACCTCGCCGAGGTCGCGCGCGCCGACGACTTCATCATCAGCGACCGCTTCATCGGCCTGCTGCTCGCGCAGGTCGCCGAGGACGCCGACCTCGCGGCGGTCTTCGCCGACCTCTTCGACCCCGAGGGCGCCGAGATCTATCTCCGGCCCGCGGCCGACTACGTGGCCCTGGGGCGCGAGCTCGACGTCCACGCGCTCGTCGAGTCCGGCGCGCGCCGGGGCGAGGTCGTGATCGGCGTGCGCGTCGGCGCCAGCGCGCGGACGGGCGCTCACGGCGTCCTCGTCAACCCGCGCAAGTCCGCGCGGATGACCCTGACGGCCGCGGACCAGGTGATCGTGCTCGCCGAGGCGTGAGCCGCTTGATCGGGCGCGGAGGTCGGTCATCATGACCGCGCGACGCATGTCAAAGCACGATCCGATGCGGGGCGCGGCCCGCAAGCTGCTCGAGTCCCGCTTCGCGCTGCGCTGGCACATGACGCTGATCCTGTGGCTCGCGGCGCTGTTCGCCTGGCTCGGATCGGTGGCGCTGCTCGGCCTCGGCGTCTCGTCGCTGACGATCCGCTACCCGCTGGTGGCCGTGCTCGGCTACGTCGGCTTCATCGGCGGGGTGCGCCTGTGGCTGTGGTACATCGCCTCCGCGCTCGCGCCGGCGCGCGGCAGCGCCGACTGGAGCGTGCTCGGGGAGATGGGCGACGCCGTCGACCACGGCGCCGCGACGCCGGCCGCCGAGGCCGGGGAATTCGCGGTCGCGGCGGGTGGTGGTGGTGGTGGTGGTGGTGGTGGTGGCGGTGGCGGCGGCGACCTGAGCGTCGACGGCGATG
>Ga0075163_10002145_pt1 | contig 26622 bp, 22 predicted proteins | sample JI1023141ADNA_FD_71478 | JGI IMG/M metagenome (GOLD analysis project Ga0075163, IMG submission 71478) | Wastewater effluent complex algal communities from Wisconsin, to seasonally profile nutrient transformation and Carbon sequestration -... | ecosystem: Engineered > WWTP > Effluent > Algae...
CTCAGCTATCGCATAAGTCCAACTTCCAATTGAAACTACAAAGGCGTTCGTTAAGAACTAAAATATTCACAGCCTGACTTAAAAATTCACTTTCAACCCCGCCTGAAATGATTGCGGCATGCCCGGTCTCAGTCCTGCCGGACGACGCGCTACAACATATGTTTCATTGGTGATGTTGTTGGCGCTGACAAACAGCGATATGTTTTTGTGCATGAGGTATTGAGCACTGGCGTCAATCACAAAATAAGAATCTGTTTTTTCGTTGGATGGGATATCGCCTTGTCCCGGTAATGTGCGCATCTCATCCATGTATCTGCCGCTGATATTGAAGGTGAACTTGTGATGTTCTATTCCGGTCGATACCGTGAGCTGATGATTGGCGAGATAGGGGAAATGATCTCCGGCGTCCACGGTGCCCCAGTCTGCATTCGTGCTCTTGAAAGAGTTACTGAATGTTGCGTCGGTGTATGTGTATGCTATGGTGAATGGAATCGCAAACGATGTCTCTACCAAAGCGTCAAATGGATAAGCAGTAAGATTGAACTCAGCGCCCTTTGTTTCTACTTCTCCGGCATTGAACAGGTCGCCTGTTCCTGCACCGCCTGCTGCTGCAAGATCGGAACCTAATAGATTGCTGTAGTCGTTATAGAACAATACTGCCTGCAATGAAATGCCGTTTTTCGCATAACGAACGCCACTTTCATAATTGATGCTCTCTTCCGGTTTGGTTTCATCCTGCGGACCCGGAGGTGAAAATCCTTTGTGCACGCCTCCAAAGACGCTTACAAAACGATTGAACTGATAATCGATACCGAAGCCGGGGATAAACACATCAACTTGATTGCTTTTTTCTGTCATCGCAACGCCTGTTCTTTCAACATCGTTCTTGCCATAGTCTTTCAATTTCATGGTGATATTTTCATAACGTAAACCGGGAGTCAAAGTGAGATTTTTCCAGCGTAGTTTGTATTGAATGAAAGATGCAAGTGCTGATGAATTGCCTACCCGATTGCTCTCTGTGCCGTGCACTCCGGCTTGAGATAACATCATGTTGCCATTGTTCATCTCATATACATCGTCCCACTGAAAACGATCTATTTCATCCTGATGATAACGAATGCCAATATCAGCTTTGTGTGTGAAATCTCCTGTTCTGAAATTGAATCCGAACATGGTCTGAATGCCCTGCGAATAATATTTTCTGTTGTTTGATCTGATATTCAATGCGCCGGCACCTGCGCTTGTGGAACCTCTTACAATATCCATGGCATCGTGATATGCTGACGGATTTTCGAGCAATGTGGCCAATGCCGTTTTCGCCCCTGTGCTGTCGGTTACTGATTCCAATTTGTACCAGTTTCTTTCAAAGTCAGAACGATAAGCAGTAGTGGAGATATTGAGAAACTTCGAAAACCTGACGGTGTGCATCACCGAGAACTGCGTATGTTTATTCGTCATCAAATCCTTTTGCGATGCGCTGTATCTTCTAAATGGATCGGCGTTGAAGTCATCTTGTGTAAGGCCTAGGTATGTTTCGTTGGATGTTTCTTTGGTCTGACCTGCCTTGAATGTCAAGGATTGTTGCACGACCCGACTTTTTTTGGTGTTGACGCTCACCTTGGCGAGGAAGTCACTTTTGTCGAAACCGGTATTTCCTCCACCATCCAGGTTTTTAAAACCATCAGAACTGAATTGAAATGTCTCTACCAGATATGCAATTTGTTCATGGGAATTTCCGGCGAAGGCATGCAGGTTACGGCCGCCGAAGCTTCCACCGAGCAAATTCACCCGGCCTGAAAATGAAGTTGGAATTTGAGTAGATACCAGATTGATTGCACCACCGGTTGTGAAAGGACCGTATTTAATCTGACTTCCGCCTTTGAAAATTTCAATGGCCTGCATTCGTCCAACTGTAGGAAAATAGTAAGCCGAAGGATCGGAATAGGGAGCAGGCGCCATCAACACGCCGTCTTCCATGATGGTGATCTTCGAACTTCTTTCCACGCCTGTTCCTCTCAATCCAATGTTAGGGCGCAAACCAAATCCATCTTCTTCCTGAACATTGACACCGGGAACTGCTGCCAACAATCGATTGACGTCTGTATATCCGAACTTCTGTATTTCCTTGGCGGATATATATTGCACAGAACCGGGCATGTCCTTTAGTCCGACTTGTCCGCGTGTCATTACGACTACTTCTTGGAGTTGTGCGATATCTTCTGTGAGGACAAAATTGATGTTGAGTGTTTCATTGGCCTTAACTGCAACGTTTTTCTTCACGCTTAAATATCCAAGTACTTGTGTAACGATTGCATATTCACCGGCAGGCACATCTTTGATGGTGAACTTACCTTGTCCATTGGTGGCCGTGCCTAACTGTGTGCCATCGAGATAAACAACCACACCGGCTAATGTCGTGGTACTGTCGCTATCGGTGATTGTTCCGCTGATTTGTGCAGTTTGTGCTTGCGTTGTAAATGAAAACGCGGAACATATCAGGCAAAATAGTAGCGTAGTGACTGATAACGTGGTGCTTTGATGTCCTTTCATAACATTTGGTTGATGCTGCAAATCAAATTCCAACACCATGTTTTATCCTATACCACAATTGCGGTAAAAGCAATGCGCGGAAAGGAATACCCTAAAAAGGGTATCAGGAGCTTAACAGATGAGTTAACAGATATATAAGTCATCAGTCTTTTTTCAACCAGCAAACGATGATTACTTTCAATCTATAAAAAATGACCAACACAATTTATTGATGACCTTTATGTTTAGGGAGGTATCCTTAAATCAATACATTACAAATGAAGAGAACAATGCTTTTGCTGGCAGTGATAGCCGGCGCTTGGTCATTACTGGCCTTTTCAACTGCTAAAAAACAGACAAAAGTTCCAAAAGATATCCGAAAGGAATTTGCCTATATTCCTCAAGGAGCTTTGAAACAGCAGAATGAGGAAAGACTTATTCAGGCTTTTTACATGCAGAAAACAGAAGTCTCAAACGGAGAATACCTCGCCTTCATCAATGATCTGATCGCAACCGGACAAACGGAAATACTTTCGGTTGCATTGCCCGACACCTCAGCTTGGCGCAGAGACTATGCATTCAACGAACCTTTTGTGATTCACTACTTCCGTCATCCTGCATATCGCAACTATCCGGTAGTGAACGTAAGCTATGAAGGGGCAAAGGCATATTGCGATTGGAGAACAAAAAAGGCGCTGGCCAACAAAACCAAGGACGGATACACAGCTATGTATAGACTTCCGAGTAAGGAAGAATGGAAGTACGCAGCTATGAACACCAATCAGAATTCTGTTTACACCTGGGGAGGCAGTGAAATTTTTAATGCAAAAGGATGTGCATTGTGTAATCATATGCAGTCGGTAACCGTTATAGATGCAACTTCTGACAATGCCGAGGTCACAGCATTAGTCGATTCATATGCGCCGAACAATTGGGGTATTTACAATCAGAATGGCAATGTGGCAGAGATGATCAATGAAAAGGGTATTGCTATGGGAGGTTCGTGGAGATCAACGAAAGAAGAGGTGTGCAATAGTTGTGAGTCTGAATACACTCAAGCCATGCCTACAGTTGGTTTCCGGACGGTGGTGACTTACCTCAAAGCACAATAAGTTGCTTTTCTGACTTAATGATCAACGTTGTTGCCGCTGATTCTTTTTTGTTCCTTTTATTGTTCTGGAATTTTTAAGAAATCCCTTAAACGCGACTGCATGATTCTATCTAACTTGTTGTATCAGATTAATTCTGAAGGCTTAAAAACAAATTGATCCGGCTTCAGGCTTAAAGATTCCTTGAATTTCAAACACAAAGAATTTTTTTTTAGGAGTTTGATGAAGTGTTTTCATTGTAATTCAGAGATTCCATTGCGGCGTAAGATCATTTTAAGGCCTTCGGCTGGCAAAGGTATCAGAGCGCGAAAGCCGTTAATTGATAGCTAACTCGAGTTCTTCGCTGCTGGTGGAGTTGTTTTGCATTCAATCTAATCTGTTTACTCGGATTATATATCATGTCTGAAAAACAAGTTAGCTCGGCCTTTTTTATGTCAACGCAATTCTTGGAATCCGGGTTAAAGCCTAGGATCAAAGGCCAGTTTTGTCTTCCGGCTTATTTTGATTCGTTTGGCGTCGGGATGCATAGGGTTTATTAAATAATTGAATTCTTCCGGGACTATAGCGCTTGGTACTTTCAGCACTGCAGCTGTTGAAGATATTATGAAGGAATCTCCTATAAGTTGAGAGGATTTATCTGCAGGGTTCTGATACCAATTTTTAGGAAGCGTCTTTTTTGAAAGAGTCGATATTCTCACATTATCAGGTATTATAATTTCTACAACAAAACGATCTGATGGTAGGTCAGATGAGTCTAAATGAACTAACGCCTCAAGCATTGCCAATGACCTACTTTGTGATGTGTAAACAATCCTAGTTCCTTCGCTGTTCCAGCGTGAGGATGAATGAAGAGAAGCACCAATACCACTCAATGTCTGAAGAAGGTATTTCTCCCTTTCAATACGATATACCTTCATCAAGCGAAATTTCCGGATTCGATTCGGTCTAAACACTTCTTAACTTCTGCTATGCCACTGGCAGTATCCAGCAAACTTAGGGGTGTGACACTGCCTAGTGACTTGTTTGGCTTTGAAAGCCAGTGTTGGAATTTATCATCTTCATTGTTAAAGACATCAACTCCGTATGCAATCAATTCGGCCATAAGAATAACAAGCTCGCTACCGTGATTATTTAGTTTCGAATTTTTTTCTTTCCGAAGTCTATATGTTGCGGGTGTGAGTTTTAACAACAAAAGAATGTTATTCAAAGGTTGGTTCAATTTGTTGCCGATATCTTCAATGGTTCTTGCTTGGATACCTTCTCGAACTAGATGTACCCTTTGCATTGGGGTGGTCCAAGCGTATTTTACCTTTCCTGAATGAAGAATATATTTTTCCCCGGTTGTCAATCGTGATTTCTTTGCAGTGGAAACGACTTTTTTCTCGTCCAAATAATCGCTGCTTTTTTTTAAGGTAGACTTTACCGAAGGATTCTTCTTTGGTCCAGCAGCGCCATATGGCCTTAGCAGATTAATATTATCATCAGACACCTTGCTCGCATGACCTAGTTTGCGCTCTTCTGAATAATAAATTTGAACAGTAGCTTTGCCAATCTTTTTTGGCTTGACACTTCCCGCATTTGCTCCCTTAATACTCTCCTTTACCTTGCCCATTTCTAGCGGATTTTTTTGTAAAGTTACTCAAAAAAAAAAACATGTAAACTCGATGCATATAAAAAATATTCTGGTTTAACTTCATAAACTTCCTACAAGTTAGGACCCTAAAAATGGTCAACATTTTATGTGAGATATAAATGCTCTTGTGTTATGTATCCTTTGCAGGCCGAATGTATTAAAAGCCGTCATTAGAGGCAAAAGCAATATTCTATGTCAATATAAAATCTTCAGCGAAATCATGATGATTTTTTTGTATTCAAAGAACTTACGCATATAGAGATTCGATTAAACCCAAATCATGAAGTCGGAATCGTCATGAAGCGCTGAAAGCCAAAGATAATGGGCGCTCCAGCAAGATTTTTATTTGATTGCGTATCACTCATACGGTGAAAATAAAAATCGAAGAAGTGCCCGTTATTGAAGGGTTTCAGCGCTGCAATAGATTCTGACTGCATGATATGGGTTAAACATTGAAAATAGACGAGAGATGCCGGTTCAGAGCGTTAATTTAAAAGGTGTTTTACCCAATTAATGAGGATACCGAATGCGTAAATCGGATATATAGACTTTGCATCTCCATCAACTCTCCATCCGCTTCCGATTTGCCATATATGCCACCACAATTCCGAGCACATTGATGAGCCAGTGAATGCCAATGACGATCATCAAATAAACAAGCCATACAAGTCCGATACCTCCTTCGCTTCTGAAGAAAAGATGAAACAAGAACCATGAACTATAACATATAAGTATCGCCAGATTGATAAATAAGACCTTTCTCTTTTGCTGGTGAAATGAAACCAAAACACCCAAGGTGACAGCATAAATGATGTAACAGTATAACAGTAACAGGTTGTCTTCGCTCATTTCTTTATCTTAAATAACACCAATGTCTCCGGCAAATTAGCAATGGTATCAAGTTTATTATCAATCTCAATAGTATCCGCATGGATATCCTGCATCCAGATGAATATCATGCCCAGGTTAGTTGCTGAACCAGCACCTTGATCTTTTATCTCGACGTTGGTAGGATGATTACTGCCTTTTTCAAAGCCATTCAAATATAGCGTATCATTGAAATTCAGAATAAGTTTTCCGCTGAACCAAATGCCATCGTTGTTATCTACAGTCAATCGATAATGAGAATTAGCAACATTGCTTTCCCAACAGTAATCATCCTTTTGGTCGATGAGTTTATAAACCTTCTGCTTACCTGCACAGGATAAAAGCAGAACAAATAAATTAATTGGATTAACATCTAAGGCGCAATTGCATGCTGCTCCGGCAAAGAGCCAAGTTTCCGTTTAACAATAATGACCTCTGCGCTTTGCGAACTTTGTTAGCCGCAGGCCTTACAAGAGTCCTTTGCCACAAGCACATTATACAGCGTCACTGAAAATGCTACGCTAAATTCTCAAAAAAATTACTTTGCGGTTAAAAAAAAGCTCGTTACTATAATGGTCTTTCGGCATTAAGAGGATTAATGTGCTTTTGCTGTTTAACAAGTAAATCCAATAAATTAAATCTCAATAGAACGAAAATTACAATCGCATTGAAAGAGCAATATAGCGATGGTTATTGCCTTGGAATCGAACTATTTTTGTTGAATGATCAAAAGAAAAATTTCCATGATTATGCAAAGGTTCTTTGGACGCCGATATTTTCTTGACCTTGGTCTTTTGATCCCAATTCTGATCGCACTGATATTGCCCGCAACTTCTTGCCACGACGATAAGAATAAAAAAACCGCAGAGGTCGAAGCACATTTCGACATCAACACTTTTAATCACAAGGCAGACTCTTTGCTCACTGAAATTCAGCACAAAAACATCCATTTTGTGGTGGAAAAAAGCGTTAACGATTCGGACCAAAACATGGTATCCTTCCATTTTAGTCCAGGCAAAGGAAACCTCATAGCGCGCTTTAATATTTATCAGGACTATTACTCAGATCCGAACAAATGCAATGAAGCATTTATGAAATTGGTGAAAGCAGGTACCGAATTCGATTCTGATATGGATATCAGCGGACTCACATACACCAATGATTTTGTATTCAAGACCCGAGACCACATATACTGGATCAATACACCTTGCTATTATGCAGATTTTAACCACGATAAATTGAAGCAGTATTTCATGCAGTCAATCAACAACTTGGTAATAGAAGATTCGTTGGTCTGCTGGTGTGGTGGGATGTGCAGGTATGCGCAGCAATAATCAAATTGATGGTGAAAAACACCACGTACATGATGCGTGTGGATGAATTGCCCGCGGGCAATTACGTCGTTCAATTGATGAATGATGGCCGCCTGTTGGCGAATGGGCGGTGAATCCATGGCAATGGCGGTGCATATCGTTCGGTTTGTGCGCGTGGTTGGACGTTGGGGTTTGGGTGAACGCCGTTACATGATGTTGACCGGAATTTCGCACGGATAATTTTCCTACGATGTCAATTTAATGTCTTCCGCAAAAAGTCCCGTATGGAAGACATTATGGTGGATTCAAGCATGGGCGAGGTTAGCTGCCTTGGCTATATTCCCCAAGATTTACCAATACATATGAGGTGCTCCTGCCGCCGCTTTGTTCCTTAACTAGTATGTTTTGGTTGATCAAATCTTGAATATCTCGCAGCGCAGTGTCCTGAGAGCACTTTGCAATTTTTGCCCATTTTGATGTATTGAGCTTACCTTCAAATCCATCCAACAGTCGGTTAATTATAAGACGTTGTCGGTCATTTAGACTTTTGGTTGAAAGATTTTCCCAGTAGTGTGCTTTTTCAATAACGACTCCCGAGATTGTATTTGCAGCCATTAAGGCGCGATCCAAACATCCTAAAAACCACTCCAGCCAAGCGGTAATATCCAATGTCCCTTTTTGTGTTTTTTCTAGTATGTCATAATATTCTTTTCGTTCGATACGAATTTGTGCTGACATGCTGTAAAAGCGTTGATGAGTACCATCGGCATAAGCCAGTTGCATATCGGCAATTGTTCGAGCGATTCTGCCATTACCATCATCAAATGGATGTATGGTTATAAACCAAAGATGGGCGATAGCCGCTTTGATAATTGGATGTGTGTCATTTGAAGAATTAAACCAACTCATAAATTGATTCATTTCTTTTAAAAGGACTTCTGATGCTGGCGCCTGGAAATGCACGCGTTGTTTACCCAAAGGTCCGGAAACTACTTGCATGGGATCGTCCGTTTTGTTGTCGCGCCAAGCACCAACGATGATTTTTTGCACACCGCTCCGGCCACCTGGAAACAAAGCTGATTGCCAAGCGAATAATCGATCAGCCGATAATGGCTCCTTATAATTTCGAGTGGCATCCAGTATGACCTTGACAACTCCATCAACATGGCGGTCAGATTGCACGAGACCAGCGATATCCATTCCCAATCGGCGTGCAATAGATGATCGTACCTGATCGATATCCAAGATTTGACCTTCAATCTCATTTGACTTAATGATCTCAGTTGTCAATGCTTTTAGAGTAGCTTCGGTTTGCAAATGAAATCCAAGTCCTTCCATTCTGCCTAAGAGGCGGCCCTGACGGTGCGTTACATCAGCCAAAAGTGTAATCAACTTTTTTTGATCCCAATTGAAATTTGGCCACTCCGGATGTTGATAGATAAATTTCATATTCTCCGCAAGATATGCGGCTAATATAGGGATTATTCACCGCAAACTGACGCTATTCACCGCAAATTATGCGGGGAATAGAACCCGTATTCGCCGCATTTTGGTATCAAAATGACAATTCCGTCCACATGACGCACTGAAAATGAATCTGGTAAAACAATCGCGGTAGAGACGCCATGCATGGCGTCTCTACCGCGGCCACCACCCGAAACAAGCCCCGTGCCCCAGGACGAAGCAGTATCCGAAAGTTTTTTGGGTCGCAAAAGAATTTCGACGGAAGGAAACAGAATAAAACCTGTGATAAATTTTTTTGTGATGAAAAAAATCATCACAAAAAAAATTATCACAAGATTTTGGGACAATCAAAGCAGCGAACACCGAAAAATTACGAATTCCATTTGGAGTTAGATGGGCGGATATGACAAATTACAATGGCATTAGCAGCCCCTTGTTAAATTTGATCGAAAAGAGCCAATGGTAGGTGCCTACGGAAGTCGACAAACGCATAGCGTGGTCGGAGGAGGAGAAATTCCGTCTAAACTGACCAGCATCTTCCGCCAAAATTGACCAGTCGCATTAACGAAGGTTTTAAGAACATTTTGTAGGGAGTGATAAGGATGTTGTAGGTTGTTGATTCTTCTGAGACTAAAATCTGAATCCACCAGTCAAACAACATGACGAGCCATCGCATCAATATTTCCGAAGGAAAAATTCTAAATCCCAGAGTAATTACATGGGATCATTTTGAGATGGAATCACATGGTAAATATTGATAGAACTTCCAATCCAGGTTGGTTGATTCTAACAATTGGTTATGTCTTAATACTCCTTTACCAATGCTGTTAACGGGATATGCAATCGCTCAGATAATTTGCGGATCATTTTCAGGTTCAGTTTGCGAGTGCTGTGAAAAATATCGCTAACTCTGCTCTTGTATCCCAGAATGTCGGCTAAATCTGCGTTGGTCAAGCCCTGCTGTTCCATGCGATATTTTATGGCTTCAAGGGGTGTCGGAGATTCAATCAAAAATTGTTTGTTTTCATAATCTTGAATGATTAATGCCAGCACATCGGCTTCGTCACTTTGTTTTGTGCCGGGCTTAGCAGCAAACAACTCCTCAAATCTTGCCAGAGCCACTTGGTATTCCTTTTTGGTTTTTATGATTTTATATTCCATTCTTATCCTTTTCTTTTACTATTTCTTGTTCTTCTTTTTGTACAAGTTCACAGTTTCAGCATCAACTTTGTCATACTCTGCATGTGTACCAACAAATTTGATGAAAACCCATCCTTTAGCATAGTTAACTTCAGCTATCAATCGATAATCACTACCATTAATTTCAAATATAACCCTGTCATTTTTTAAAGTTCTTGCCTTGTTAAAGTCTCTAACCACATCACTCGGTCTTTTCCAGCTCTTTTCAGCAACATCGTGATACCAACTTTCAAGTGCCTTTTTACATTTGGGATGTTCGGTATAGAAATCGACCAAAGTGCCTTTATTGAAAATATTCATGTTGTCTCCTTAAGTGCATACCACGAAGGTAATACAAAAGTTACCAATTTGGTTACTTTTTGACTATTTAGTAGATATCAAGTTCGTTAACTGGAAATTCCGTCTAAGTGGACCAGCATATTTCATTTCAAATTGACTATTGTGTTCCGGCTCAAACTGACCAGTCGGAATTATTAGATTTTAAGAGCAATTTTTTAGGGAGTGATAACGATGTATTTGAGGGTTATGATATCTGAGACCGATAATTTGAATTAGGTGGTCAATATGTACGCAATATCCACTATGATTGCTACCTCAAGCATTGTTGATGTCGTTTCGTAAATCATCAACAGAAGTGCTGAACACCGAAACACCATATTTGCCCATTAGTTCAATAAATGTGCGCTTCGAAACACCTGCCATTTCAGAAGCCTGACCGGCAGAAAGCAAACCATCTTCATACATCTTAGAAGCGACGTAAAGAGCAAGGTCGAATGTCTTCGATTGAATACTCTCGGGCATGGATAATGTGACTTTCACTGTAAAATGTTTTCTCATGCTAAGATAGTGAAAATTGATAGGGAGTCAATTTTTCTTTTTGACGATTCAAACTTTTATTTGAACATATTTAACCCGGATTCCAAGAAGTGCGTTGACTTAGAAAAGCCGAGCTAACTTGTTTTTTAGCCTTGATATATAATCCGAGTAAACAGATTAGATTGAATGCAAAACAGCTCGACCAGCAGCGAAGAACTCGAGTTAGCTATCAACTACCGGCTTTCGCGCTCTGATACCTTTGCCAGCCGAAGGCCTTAAAATGATCTTACGCCACAAAGGAATCGCTGAACTACAGTGAAAACACTTCATCAAACTCCTAAAATATTGCTTTGCGTTTAAAATTTAAAGTGTATTTGAGCCTGAAGCCGAATCAATTAGTTTCTTAGCCTTCAGAATTGATCTGTTACAATAAGTTAGATAGAAATATTCAGTGCGTTTCGTCCATGAGATTCAAATCGATTTTGAAGCGTAATAGAAACGCACAGCATAATCTGGGTTAAAGGAATATCTTCTTTGCGTATACATATTTGAAGTGAAGTGCTATTAGTTGGTGTATGTCCTCCTATGGTCTATTCGGATGGTTAAGCTAAGAACAATTATTCGTCGCAACAGACTCAGGAAGTAGGTTTCGTCCTGCGGAAAAAAGATACACTTAATGCATGATTTAGATTTTACTTCTTTTTGGTTCAACTTGAGAATGCGTAATAGAGTGCCTGGTTGCGGTGTGATTTTCATGAGTACATATTTATCTGGGTATTACATTTACGTCGATTCAATCGAAAAAGGATGATTCTTATTTTCGCGAATAATCCAGATTGTACAAAACTTAACCAGAAGATACCATGACCAATCGGAACGAGTCTATTCTCTAATACAATTCTCCTTTACTAATAAAACCACAAAAAAAAGTGAAAACAAAAATCAAAAGATATACGAAAGGGCTCTTTCTTCTAAGTATGCTCACAATGCCCGTTATTGGTTTTGCTCAGGATGGAGCATTAGATCTCAGTTTTGATAACGATGGATTTGTCACCACGGCTATTGGAGCAGATAATGACGTCGTTAATTCTATTGCCATACAAAGCGATGGGAAAATGGTAGTGGCAGGATACAGCAGCAATGGACCTTTTGAAGATTTCACCATACTGCGTTACAATACTGATGGTAGCCTGGATCAGAGTTTTGGTACAGATGGTATTGTAATCACGAATATTGTACCTTATCAAGAGGCCGCAACTTCTGTAGCCTTGCAAAGCGATGGTAAAATTGTTGCAGTCGGATATGTAAGCATTGCGGATAGCTTTGATTTTGTGGTGGTGCGGTACAATACGGATGGTAGTTTAGATACTACGTTTGATAGCGATGGAATAGTTACTACTTCTATTGGAGAAGGTAATGATCTGGCTGTTTCTATGATAATACAAGACGATGGTAAAATTGTGTCGGCAGGAGAGTCTTCCAATGGTGACAATGACGATATTGCACTGATACGATACAACACTGATGGAAGTTTAGATACCAGTTTTGGTAATGACGGTATTGTTACAACAGATATAGATAATACCGATAATGTGGGTGTTTCTATCGCCTTGCAAAGTGAGGGGAAGTTAGTTGTTGCAGGCGTGATTACCCAACCGACCGGTTATGATACCGCTTTATTACAATATAATAGTGACGGTAGTTTAGATAACTCTTTTGGGTCAAATGGCATGACGCTTACTGGCATTGATAATTCTGATGAGGTTGCAGCTTCAGTTGTAATTCAAGGCGATGCTAAAATTGTGGTGGCAGGATATGGTGGGAATGGCGCCAATTACGACGTTACATTGCAACGTTACGATGTCAATGGCAGCTTAGACCTCACTTTTGATAATGACGGCATGGTCACTACAGCTATTGGGACCTCGGGTGACAGGGCGTTTTCAGCAGCTATCCAAAGCGATGGAAAAATTTTGGCGGCAGGATATTCGACGGTGGGCAGCAATCTTGATATTGCTGTGTTGCGCTTCAATACCAATGGCAGCTTAGACAATTCATTTGATGGTGATGGTATTGTTACTACACCTATCGGGCAATCAGATGAAGGAGCGACATTCGTAACCTTGCAAAATGATGGGAAAATTGTCGTCGGAGGTTTCAGTCGTGACGGTGCCGATTATGATTTTGCAGTACTGCGGTATAATAATCCATCAATCAATACGGACGTCAATGAATCTGCTGAACAAGAAATGAGATATGCTGTTTTTCCCAATCCTTTTTCTGCTTCTGCGACCATAATATTAGGACGGCCTTGTGTCAACGCAAACATCACTGTCTACAATGCACTTTGTGAGCAGGTATTAAATCTAAACAATATTTCCGGACATAGCATCATAATGCATCGCAATGATTTGCCTGCAGGAGTGTATTATGTTCAACTAACTGAAGGCAACTTAACCAGTTTGGAAAAGATAATTATTTCAGATATGGAATAGAAAGTTAGAAAATGAATGGATCAGATGTGACTCAGTTGCAGGCAAGAACCAATTGTCATGACAAGAAAATTTTGTGATTTGCGATTTAGTCATTTTTAAGAATCTGCTGGTTTACAAAATGCTATTCTTCTTCTAATTTTGAAATCGCAGGTCATTAATGTCTAAAACCAACACGTAGTTACAGTATGAAGATCAAATCAATTCTGAGAATTCTCAAGATAAGTTTGTTATCATTAATTGGTTTTCTTCTGTTGTATGTTGTTGCTGCGTTTGGTTTATCGCGAATTGCGGTCAATGAGGATGTGGAACCAGTCGACGAAGTGAAGATTTTCATTTTGTCGAATGGTGTTCATACAGATATTGTAGTCCCTGTGAAAACTGAATCGCATGATTGGAGTGATCACGTAAAGTTTGAGGATACCAAAGGTGGAGACTCTTTGATGAATTATGTGGGATTCGGATGGGGTGATAAAGGGTTCTATTTACAAACGCCGACGTGGGCAGACTTAAAATTCAGTGTAGCATTCAAGGCGGCATTTGCATTGAGCAAATCTGCAATTCATGCTACATTCCATAAACAGATTACTGAAGGTGAAAATTGTGTTGCAATTAATATCAGCAAGGCACATTACGAACAGCTTGTAGAATTCATTTTACAGAGCTTTGAAAAGGATCAGTCTAACAAGATTTTGTGCATTAAGACCGATGCTAATTATGGACCCAACGACGCTTTTTATGAAGCATTGGGAAGCTATAGTTTGTTTCACACCTGCAATACCTGGGCGAACAATGCACTTAAATCTTGCGGACAAAAGGCCAGCCTATGGACACCGTTCGATACGGGGATTTTTTATCATTACAAATAATTGGCAACATGCGCCATTCTGGAATTGCAGTTCTTGCCATTTAGCCTTAGACCGCGCATCTCAACTTGAATGATGTGGATGAGCTCCGCTTGCCCGAACACTAAGATGAGGAGTAATTAATTCCATTGAACTGCGATAAAAAATTAGAAAGACTCTAGCCACTAGAGTACGAGCTGATATTCAGCAATTTGATTGCTAACTCAACTAACCAAAAGCCATCCTCCAATGACATAAAACAAAAAATCCCACCAGAGGTGGGATTTCAGTGTCACTGTAGGGAGTCGAACCCCAAACCTTCGCATCCGTAGTCATAAAGAACAGGGTCGCATTTTTTGCGGTTTTGCCCGTATATCAATGGTTTTCAAATTGATATAAATCTGTCATGGTTTCAATTGGTGTCAGTTGTGCCCAGTTGAATACTTGATTTGTTTGCAAATTGCTTGCAAATTCAACCCAGATTCCGTGATAGGATTCGTTGCGAAACACAAAAACGCAATAAAATCATGAATTCCCGCAAGATTTTATGATGAAGGAATAGCAGAGTTATTCTGAAGAATAAAATCGAGGAAATGCATGATTTTGAAGCGGTTTTGTGTTGGAGTAGAATTCTATCGCGGAATCTGGGTTTAACTGACACAAAATATAATAATCAATGGCCAATATCAGCATCGTTCTTGACACCCGACGTCCAAAAGGCAACAACAATTTTCCTGTCTATTTAAGGCTCACGCATAAGCGTCAATCGAGAAATATTTCTACCCGCATTTCAATTCCGCAGGATGAATGGAATTACAAGAAGAATTGCATCAAGTCATCTTATCCCAATGCAGCTCGGATGAACTTAACGCTCGATGAGTTAAGCACCAATGCGCAAAAAATGATACTTGATCATCAGCATGAAATTGAGAGTATGACAATTAATGAGGTCAAAGCTTTGGTGACCGGCGAAAATGTCAAACGTCATTTGAATAGTTCATTGTTCAAATTCGGCTATGAACTTGTGGAACGTTATAAGCAGGCCAATAAGATTGGCAGCGCTGCCGCATACAAATGTTGCCTTTCGGTAATTCACAACTATAGAGAAGGAAAGGACATTTCATTGAAGGCTGTCAATTATCAATTTCTTCTTGACTTTGAAGCACATTTGTTGGGAAAAGGTGTGAGAGTAAATTCGATTGGCGGCTACATGAGACACCTGCGATCCATCTTGAATCAAGCCATTGCCAATGACTTGATCAACGCTGAAACATATCCGTTCAAAAAATTCAGAATTAAGAAGGAGCGAACCGCCAAACGTGCGATATCCAAAGTGGATATTAAAAAAGTCATTGATTGTGAAGTAGGGGAGGACGTTGCCTTGCAAAGAGCAAAACACTACTTCACATTTATGTTTCATGCAAGAGGAATGAATTTCATTGACCTGGCGCATTTGAAAGTAGGGGATATTTCCAATGGTCGGTTGATTTACCGCAGACAAAAGACAGGAAAGCTTTTTAATATTAAATTAACTGATACCGCAGCAGAAATCATTTCGCTTTACGCTCAAAAAAATGGCCATAATGATTCGGATTATATCTTCCCGATTGTCGCATCGGACGTTTTGGGAGATCCGGAGAAAGAATGGCTCCGCATAACTGATGCAAGAAAACTTTTCAATATCAATTTGAAAAAGCTGGCAAAACTTGCTGGTTTAGACGTTAACTTAACTTCATATGTAGTCCGGCATAGCTGGGCATCTATAGCGAAGTTTTCTGGAATATCTACCGTTGTCATTGGCGAGTCACTCGGCCATTCCGATTTGAAAACAACAGAGACCTACTTGGCAGAATTCGAGCATGACGTGCTTGATGAGGCGAATGAGCTTATTGTAGGTTAAGGAGCGCTTAAGAGCTTCTTAAATCTGAATCCTCAAATCCCGAATTTCATGTATCTTGCAGTTCATTTTATTCAAGAGTTTTTTAATCTGACTGATATTTAAACCTAGAACATACGCTCTTGAATAAGCAACAAAGACAACCAATGTTCAAAAACAGGCACGATATACTAAATCGCTTAAGAACCCTTCTGTCGTTTGCTTTTTGCTTGGTTCTCTTATCAAATAATTCGAAGGCGCAAAACCTTGTCGCCAATCCAGGATTTGAGGAGGTGGATTGTATGTTAAATGGTTCGGCTTACGCAACTGTTGAGGATGCACCTCCTTGGTTTATGCCGAATTCAAATTCCTTTATTCAAAATTCATATTTACTTTCCACTTGTTTCAATTATGCTGGTGATTGTACCTCCGGCGTGCCCGATAACCCATATGGGTATTCTTATCCTCATGAAGGCAATAGCTATGCCGCGGTGCATACATACACTACACCATTGTTTTGTCCAACTAAACGAAACTATATCTGCACTGAGTTACTAAGTACACTCCAGCCAGGCGCTCCTTACGAATTAGGTTTTTGGACAAAACGATCACCATTTTCTCCTTATGTTACCGCGATAGGATTGTATCTATGGGATACTATTCCTAATCAAGGACCATTTGCACCGAGTTGTACCAACGCGCTTTATTGGGCAGAAGATGGATTTGATGCTTTTGGGGCTGGGGACACTAATTGGACCTATGTGTCAACGACCTATTTCGCCAGCGGTGCTGAACGGTATATAAGCATTGGCAATCATTTGCTCGACGAAGAAACTCCTTTGATTCCAGCAAGTTTTAATGCTAATGCCACTTGTGGTCAGGAACCTTTGTCCTGTATTTATTTAATAGATGACGTCAATGTGCGGATTGCACCCGGTTATTTCTGGGTTGGTGGCGACGAGGTAATATGCGAGGGTGAAACTGCTACGATTGTTGCTTCAGGAGAACTGAGCCATTGGGAAGTTGCAGATAATCCGGGAGTGGTTTATTCGACCGAGAATATAATCGAAGTTTCGCCCGCACAAACCACAACTTATATTGCCTATGGACTAATTGACACCATGTCGATTGTGATTGAAGTATTGCCGGCGCCATACCTCGTCATGCCGGAGGATGTAGTTGTTTGTGAGGGAGACTCTTTAGAGGCCGCCATCATTCATGGTAATGGGAGTTATTCTGCTGAGTGGGGCTATCACCTAGGAGCTTATTACTATTATAATCCAAATTATTTTATTTTTATTGATGGCAAAGTACCATATGAATCAGATACGATAATTTTTCCTGAAGACCATGAGTACCAAACTATTGGAGCAGAGCGTTATTTCGATTTTATAGCTACAGTTGACAATGGGGTGTGCAAGGTTACGGATACAACCACTGTCACATTCTACAATGAGCTAAGACCTTTATACGAGGCTGAAAATGACACTATTGGATTTTGCGAAGGTGATTCTGTTTATTTATCTTTCATTTATACACTGGGCACAGATAATGTCAATTATTATGATGCCAATGGCGAAATAATCACTGTCTACAACATGTGGATTTATGAAGAAACCAATTTGGACATAACTCTCAATTATGACGACCAATGTTATTACCATTACGATGATAGGATCGAATACTATCCTTCTCCCGATAGCCTGCCTGAAACCATCTATTTGTGTCCGGGTGAAAGTTTTATCTATGATCCACCCAATGCAGTTGAGGCTTTGGTGAATCAACAGCCGGTAGATCAAGTTGTGTTGGATTCGTCGGGTGAATATCTGGTAAGGCTTAATGGTCAATGTGAAATCATTATTCAAAATGTTGTGGTGATTGAAATTCCGGATGCGGAGTTGTTATTGCCAGAAGACACGAGTTTGTGTGAAGGTGATGTTTTGGCTTTGAGCCTCAGTGAGGAATTTCCTGACTTTCCTTTTATCTGGCAGGATGAGTCTATTGATGATACGGTCTTTATCTCACAATCCGGTATTTATTCCATTGAATATCTCGCTGATGGCTGCGCACTGCGGGATAGTATTGAAGTGACTGTTATTCCATATCCGGTTGTTGAGTTGGGCAGCGATACCATCTTATGTGTGGGAGATACACTGTGGCTTGTTGCAGGCGATGATGACTATGTTTATCAATGGCAAGATGCCACATCGACACCTACATATGCTGTCACCGAAGCAGGTGCATACTCTGTTGAAGTTAGCGATTGGCTGTGCACGAGTAGTGATTCAATCAATGTTGAATATTACCCACAATCAACATGGCAATCACCATTTCCAGAGGAGGATTTTATTTGTATTGAAGAGCCTATTGAGTTTTCATACACCGGCGATTACAACATCACCTGGCCTGATGGTTCGCATGGCAGCTCCTATGCCATCGACGATATCGGCATCTACGTTTTGCAAGCGGAATATTACTGCGACCAATACACCGACACACTCGAAGTCGACTTTTTGAATTGCGACTGCGGTGTTTATCTACCACAGACCATCATCATTTCATCTCAATGTGAAATTGAAAAGCTCATCCCAAAAATTGTCTGCGACCTCGACCATTACCGCATGCGCATCTTCACCTCAGATGGCAAAGTTGTTTCTGACTCTTCATCTCCATATTCAATATCCGGCAATATCTGCGACTTAGCAACTGGACAGTTTCATTATCTGATCGAGTATCAGGTTGGGGGTGGGAGCGGAGAGGAGTTGAAGGGGAAGGTGGTGAGGGTGAGGTGAGGAGGTTTAGGTTTGCTTTTAATTTTTTGAAACGACATTTATTAGTGCTTCAATCTTTCGGGGAGCTTTCACTAAAGGTAAAGAATTGAATTGTGAAGATCAAAAATAATGTCATATTGCCAAAAAAGATCAATCGATGGATTGAAGAAAACTATCATTCATATCAGATATCTAGTATTATTGAAATTCCAAACGGAATAATAGTTCTATTGACACCACCTAAAGGTCATAGTGATACCAGAAATGTAATTGCATTGAACGCAGAAGGAGATCTTTTGTGGAAAATAGAGCAAAGCGTGCTACCAAATAGAAATCAAAAATTTCCTTTTTCAGGACTTGGTCAAGACTCCGAGGGACCTTGGGCTTTCAATTTTAATGGAATGACTGAATATTTTGAACTCAACAATGGTAAAATAATTAAATCCGAATTCACGAAGTAGACTGAAAGTATGAAAAAAAACGTAATTATTTGATATGACCTCCTCCTGATTTTAGTTGGTTAGCGCATGGGTAATACCGGCTTCATCTTGCTTAATTTTAATCTGATACTTGCCCTCTCATGCCAGTATCTTGAATATCAATTATTTCTATGTTATCTGAATTTACTTTCATTAAAATATGGAAGAAGGCTCCATCTCCACTAATGTGCGTGGGCATCATTGCAGTATACCAAATATTATCGCATATATGAAGTGGTTTAACCATTCTTAAAAGAACAATATTGCTATTGGCAGAAGATTGATTACTGAGCCATCTTATTTCCGAGTAGTTTATTGTTCTGTACTTTAAAGAATATGAAAATAAGCTCGTATTTCCAGACCTCACACAATTTTTCTTAATAAATTTATAGTCTATTTTGCATTCAATATGTTCTTCTTTTGAACGGAGATATAACGCAACTTCCGAACCATCGGCACAACTATTATCAATTAATTTAGAACTCACATAGACGCTATCTTCGATTATTTTAAATTGCTCTAATAACTCATCTATCAACAAATCATATTTTGTCACATCGAACTCAACATTGGATGAAATACGCCCTGCTCTCATTGAACGGTTGCATGAGAAAAGAAAGATTAAAAAAATTAAAAAAATCGAGAAAGGCAATGCCCTAAAAATTTGGAGCAGGGACCCTTCTGGATGGCGTAGTACTTGGTATTGCATTTTGATTTATTTCTTGATCAGATAAACCGGTAGATCTTTTATTTCTTTCGATTTGTAATGACAAATCCATTCCAGCCGACACGGTTCTGGTCACATTAGTGAGAGGATTTGTATAAGTATGATCTTCAATACTATTAGGCATTGTATTTCCAAAGAAAGCCAAAGTCATGTCCGCCCCTCTATGTTCTGACATTCCTCCAGCTCTTTTAAAGTCTTGAATGCCATCTGGTGATCGGTAATCTTCAAAGGTTTCTCCAGTGGATTGACCTCCATTGGTCATTTTGTCGCCGACATGACAAAGTTCATGAAGAAGGGTTACTCCCCAATAAAGAACCAAACTGGCAAGATCTGATTCACTTAAGTCGTTTCTGCCAAGCGCTTGTAATGCGTCTGCGTCAATTTGAATTTTCTCTTCCGAAGATGTCCTTGCAGGACCCGGAAAAAAACAATCATCAACAATCTCAATTGTAGGCCCCTGACCTAGTGTTATTAAAGAAGTAATTTCATTGTTATCTAATCCGGCAGTTTTGTAGATATAGTCGCGAAGCCGCACTGTTTTATCTCCTTGTGAAGAAGGCATTGTGGTTGTCATTCTTAATAAATAATGAAGGTTATGAGAGATCGCAATAAGACGTTGTTCTGCCAATTGAAGATGAGGATATTGAGATTGTTTGGCTGCACTAGCAGAATTGACTATTTTGAAAAGGCCCATACCGTCAAGGTACATTATGGGTGAATTTCCGGCAAAGCTGTAACTTGAATTGGAAGGATCGAAACCAGTCATCGGGTCCACACTCAAAAACTTTGCAATCGCCGGGTTGTAGATCCGGAATCCATAATCGTAGGTGCTCTGCCCGCCGCCCATGCCGGGCTTGTCGAGTTCTTTGCCGTTGAATCCGTAACGGTAAGCCCCACTTGCTATCTGCAGATTATTACGGTCATCCATCAACATTCTATAAGGATTGAGGCTTGACGTAGAATTGGCTTCGCGAGAGTATCTATTCGCTGCGCTGGTATTGGGAATTATCTGTTTATATGCGTTACACAAGTTCACCTAAGAAATTAGTTAAGTTATGCTGAGGTTTGATGAGTAAGGTTTTGAAAATCACTTTTGACATTTCCTTTTATTTTCTTTCTCTTGTCGAATTTCAATTGCCGGAGGATCTGTATTGTTATGAAAGTATTCAAAAAAATAGATCATGAATAAATCACCGTTCGGGTAGAACTCCTCCATTTGAATTGGAAGTCCCGAATCTGCCATATATGCTTGTTGTAATTTATATCTGCGATTTGAATTTGTTTCGGTCAGGTAAATGGAACAATTATTCTTTTCCCAATAATATTCAAAAATATCCTGAAACATTTCAACACGCGAGGGCTTTCTGGGCTGTTGCCAAATTACGCGAGAACTAATGCGTGCAATAGGTCCAATATTTATGACCAAGGTTGTGTCGCCACGATAGTCGAATAGATATGTCAACGTGTCCTTGTTCGCACGCCAAACATATTTAATCCGTCTTCTACTATAGTCCCTATAGACTAGTTCATCCCAACCTTCCCCCAAACTATATCTTGAATCAGAAATGAATATTGAATCTGGTTTACTAGTATCTTCAGAGTATTTGTAGTGAACAAAAGTGCTATCAGAATACTCTTTCATTAAATCCTCATACTTCCAAAGCATACGTCTTTTAAGTGTGTCATATTGAAAGGTCTGCTTTATCTCCAGTTTAGACTTTCGACAATTCCTATCAAATATTTCTACCAGAAGCGAGTCTTTGAAAACATAAGTAGTCTCATTCAGCGGTTCGTTTCTTGAAATCCCACCCTGAGAATATCCAGTTACTCTTAAGCTATCCAGTCCAAATTTTTCAATTTCAAAGGTTTCAACTAAGTTTCGCTGAAAACAATCGTATCCTTCTGGAACTCTTTGAGCCTTGCAATAAACACTCAGGAGATTCAAGAATACCAGAATGATTACATATTTGGCGGCTGCACCATTATTTTCATGGATATTTGAATTTTCCATTCTGTTTCTTTTCCTGTTGTAATGTTGATTTCGCTACCGTTTGGTGGAGCCGTTATGTAAAATTGCCGCATGGGATCTTCATGATCTTCCGGATACGTTTCATTTACGCTATATGGACCGCTGTTGTCAGTGACTGTTGTTTTTGTTACGGTAACCTGCAATTGAGTTAAAGTTGCTGTATTACTGTACTCCCCCTCTGTATCTTGTAGCACTGTATAATCTAACCCACTTATCTGATCAGACAAATCCCTGACTACTTTGTTAACTGGCATGTCTACTAATTCGGGACTCTTGAAAACCTTGTTAACTTGATCTTGAATTTTAGGCATCAGATCAATTGAAAAGCTCGGTTCGAATCTATTATATAATGTTCTCTCAAACTCAAAATTTAATGGAGGATTAAATGGAACTTGATCAACATTTAGCCAATCAGGATCAGGCACCGGATCAGTAATTTCGGTTGGCTCTTCAACTTCTGGGTTAGTTTTGAGTTGCTCTGGAACGGTAGATTCCAGTCCTTCCAATTCTACCATGTGTATTACCATATTCTCACTAAACGCATACACGCTATTGTGAGGATATTTCGCCGCCAGCGGATCGACACTGAAAAACCGCCCCAATCTCGGGTCTTCCATCCTGTATTTGTAGCTCACAGCGCCAGCCCAGAGTTCGTTGTCGACTTCTTGCCCTTGGAAGGCGTAACGGTAATCCTCACTCTGATATCCCCAATCCTGAAGCTGCACGCCAAATGCAGAATACTCCGAGGAACTAATAATCTCGGCAGTGTAGTAATCTATAATGCCATCTGCGCCGGTGGTTTGAATATATGTTGTTGTTCCACTGATAAAGGCATGATACAGCCCAGGTGTGCCGAGTGCAGGCGAATATGTGCCCGTAGGTGATGCTTCATAACCCACATTGTCAGCAGCGATGCGCCTGTCGGAAATAACAGTTAAAACATTCCCAAGATGATTCGTCAACTCATAGCGTTTTCTACCCACAGCATGACTGATCCTGCCGGAAGTAACTTCTACCTCATTGGATGAACCTATGATCTGGAATCGGGGATTCATGTCGGGAAGATATACTAAATTTTCGTTGGCTTGATAGGGTGGAAATTCCGTCTAAACGGACCAGTATATTCCATTTCAAATTGGCCATTGTACTCCGGCTCAAACTGACCAGTCAGAATTATTAGATTTTTAAGAGCAATTTTTAAGGAGTGATAACGATGTATTTGAGGGTTATGGCAGCCGTGACCGATAATCTGAATTAGGTGGTCAATATGTATGGAATATCCACTCCCCTTAAATTCTTCAGGACAAACGCGCAAACACGGTCACTCCGGCTGCGGTGAGCACCCGAAACCAGCCCCGAGTCCGAGGGGGAAGAAGTATCCGAAAATTTTTTGGATCGAAACAGAAATTCGACGGAAGGAAACAGAATAAAATCTGTCATAATTTTTTTTGTGATGAAAAAAATCATCACAAAAAAAATTATCACAAGATTTTGGGACAATCTAAGCAGCGAACACCAAAAAATTTACGATTTCCATTTGGAGTTTGGTAGGCGGATATGACAAATTGCAATGGCATTAGCAGCCTCTGAAAGTTCTCCACAAACGGCAGTGTCCCAAATTATTTTTTTTAAGTTTTGCCTAGTTTCTATTTTGTACCAAAAAATCTGTCACAAAAAAAGTGTGACAGATTTTTTGGTACATTTTTGTTTGATTTCAAAAAAACTTCTAGGCATTTGGGTTTAGGTTTTGCCTGGTTTCCATTTTGTACCAAAAAATCTGTCGCAAAAAATCTGCGACAGATTTTTTGGTACAAAATGGAAACACTTATTGCGGACTTTCGGAGAAAATTGAAGGTTTATCGGCATTAAATGGGTGATTTACTGAAGGTTAAATGGAAACTTTCGAGATGAATGTTGGATTAGCTAGTTTGTCCGGACTCTTATTTAGGGACAATTTAATTCCTTAACACTGCGGTAGAAAAGGGAAAAATAGTTTTCTGGACTGAGGAGTATAACCTGATATTCAGCAATTTGATTGCTAAGCCAACTAACCAAAAGCCTTCCACCAACGACCAAAAACAAAAAATCCCACCAGAGGTGGGATTTCAGTGTCACTGTAGGGAGTCGAACCCCAAACCTTCGCATCCGTAGTGCGATGCTCTATCCAGTTGAGCTACAGTGACAGTCCGTAAAACGGGGCGCAAATATACACCCACGTATTACATTTCCAAATAATACTTGATCAGGATTTGCGAATCAACACCAATTCTGCGAAGTCAAAGTCGGGATTATCTACAACTACCTTGAGTTCCACGGGTTTGCCGCCGGCGTCCAACACGAAGGTGGCTTTGCCCTTGGGCAACATCATCTGTGTGCTCCAACTGAGCTGGAAGGTGTCGTAATGCCAATGGGCCAATGTGCCTTTAAACAATGCTGTGGGCTTGAAGTCGATGGTCAATCCTCCTTTTGAATCCATTTTTACCTCCACATCGCCATACATCTCGCTGCTGTAGATGCCGGCATAATCAGCCAATGGGAGCGAGGGTTTGCTGTCTTTGGCGCGGGCTGCTTCGTCGTCGATGATAGCTTGTTTGGCCGCGACTTCGTCGTCTTGCTTGAACTTCAAAAACATGCCGGTCCAATCTTTTTTCTCGGTTACTCGGCAGAATTCATCCAATATCTCAAAGGTCAGGCAGGAGGAAAGTGAGTTGATGTTGTTGGTGAGTATCACAAAGCCGAGATTGAGCTCTGGTACAAGCACTGTCTTGGAAATCATGCCGTCGTAGCCACCGCCATGACTCACAATCTTATAACCGCCATATTCCATCAAATCCCAGCCAAGGCCGTAGCCATTGAAATGGCGCGATGGCATGTTCTCGCGTTGCCACTTGCCAACGGGTTTCGGTGTCACATTTTCCCACATCTCATAGGTTCTGGCTTCTTTCCAATAGGTCTTGCCATTCAATGTGCCTTTACCGAGTTGCAATTTCATCCATTGTGTGATGTCGGCAACGCAGGAATTGATGCTGCCCGCAGGACCGATATTGTCCCAATTCACATATTCAATGGGCAAGTTTTTTCCTGCCACTTCATTGTGCGGCGAAGCAATATTGCCATCCGACTTAAAATCGCGAATGGTGGTGTTAGAACTGGTCATGCCGAGGGGTTGCAAAAATCTTTCGCGGATAAATTCGTCCCAGCTCTTGCCGCTGACTTTGGCCACCACTTCACCGGCGGCGAGATACATGATGTTGGAGTAACCGTACGCCTCTCGAAATCCATAAATGGGTTTGAGAAAACGCGCCCTTCGAATAATATCCTCACGACTATGTGTGGTGCCATACCAGATGAGGTCTCCGCTGAATGTCGCCAGTCCGCTGCGATGGGTAAGGAGGTCGCGGATGGTAAACTCCTCGGTGACATAAGGCGAATAAAGGGAAAAATAGGGGAGATAGGTCCGCACTTTATCCTCCCATTTTATTTTACCTTCATCCACGAGCATGGCCAGGGCAGCAGCCGTGAAGGCTTTGCTGTTGCTGGCAATGGCAAAAAGTGTGTGGTCGTCGACAGGGTCTTTTTTGTCTGAATTTTTTACCCCGTATCCTTTTGAAAGCAATACTTCGCCATCTTTTACAATGGCGATGGCCATTCCGGGAACGTTGAAGTCTTTGATGGCTTGGGTGAACTGCGCATCAAGCTGTTGGATGTTTTTTTTGTAGGCGTTGGTCTGTGCAGTTGAACAGATGGTCAACGCTGCAATTGAGATTGTCAAAAGAAATTTCATGGATCAAAAATAGACAGAGGAGTGAACGGGAGGGTGCCATTCATGGAATTGACTTTAGAGTGGGGAAGTACAATTTGCTTTTAACTTTCATCTTCAATGAATTTTCTTCGATAAATGGTAAAGTATTCCTTTGTAGTTAAAAAGGTCCACTCAGTAAAGCGGTCGTTTTTCCTTGAAGATGTAAGTCCGGTTTTTTTTAACCACAAAGGGATTGTTTCTCCTATTCGCCGAAGTGATTATGTTGACGTTGAATGCTGTTCCTGATGCGAAATTTCTTTTAAGGCCTACGGCTAGCAAAGGGCACAGAGTGCGGAGGTCTTCTGGTGACTGATGACAAACGGTTTTTGTGATGTTTGGCTTATGCCTCGATCCAATATTTCAAGTTATAAAAAGGCTTCCGCGCTCTGTGCCCTTTGCTAGCCGAAGGCCTTAAATCAGGCATTGTCTGCAATGACAGCTTTCGTCTACACTGAAAGTTCTTCGATAAACGTTAAAATTTTTCTTTGTGGTTTCAAAAAAACTTCCACAAACACCTGCTTAGCATTCGTTACGTAAGACCAAATCTTTTTAACCACAATGGGATTGTTTCTCCTATTCGCCGAAGTGATTATGTTGACGTTGAATGCTGTTCCTGATGCGAAATTTCTTTTAAGGCCTACGGCTAGCAAAGGGCACAGAGTGCGGAGGT
>Ga0075163_10002146_pt1 | contig 26619 bp, 20 predicted proteins | sample JI1023141ADNA_FD_71478 | JGI IMG/M metagenome (GOLD analysis project Ga0075163, IMG submission 71478) | Wastewater effluent complex algal communities from Wisconsin, to seasonally profile nutrient transformation and Carbon sequestration -... | ecosystem: Engineered > WWTP > Effluent > Algae...
CGCGTGGTAATGTCCGCGCGTGGGCCGTCCCCGCTCCTCGCAAAATCTCCGAGAGATCGCCGAGTTGTTGGCACGCGGCAAGCAACAATCGTGGATCGCCGAGCACCTGCAGGTCTCGCTGTCCGTGGTGAACCGCCGGGTCAGCACGATGCGCCTCGAGGTCGCCAAGCAGCACCCCGACGGCGCCGTGTGGCTTACCCCGGAGCGAACGCCGATGGAGGTCGCCATCGCCTTCCTCGAGCTGTCGCTCGAGCAGTAATATCACTCGATCGCGCGCCGACGCGGCTCAACGCCCGGCCGCGACCCCGCGATCGCGCAGATACTCGCGCAGCGCCGGCTCCTCGAGCGCGTGCCCGTGCCCCGGGTGAAATCTGCGCACCCCATACTTATCGAGCAAAGTCGCTATATTTCCCTCGGCCGCCGCCACGTCCGCATGAAAGAAGTGCAGCACCGGCCTCGACCTCTTTAAAATCTTGCCACGCACCAGATCGCCGGAGATCGCGCGACCATCGTCGAGCACCACCACCAGCGATCCTGGCGTGTGCCCGGGCATCGCCAGCACCCGACCCCGCACGCCGAGCGGGTGTAGATCAAAGCTCTCACGGACCAGGGTGTCGGGCGTGAACGCCGGAAAGTCCTGGCCGATGAACGGGAGGATGCGCTCGCCGGGCTTGCCGGTCGGCACGAGCCTGTCGTTGCGGCCGCGCCCGAGCATCGGCGCGTCGCCGGCCCCGGCGACGATCGCGGCGCCGGTCCGCTCGCGCAGCTCCGCCGCCGCGCCCGCGTGGTCCGCGTGCCCGTGCGTCAGCACGATCAGCGCGACGTCCTGGGCCGCGTACCCGCGCCGCTTCAGCGCCTTCAGCACCCGCTTCGCGTTGCCCGGCACCCCCGTGTCGACCACGATCACGCGATCGCCGAGGATCAGATAGCTGTTGATGTAGCTGCGCTCGAGCCGGACGATCTCGATCGGCTGCCCCGGGCTGCGCGGCGCCCGTTGCGTCGCGCACGCGGACGCGAGGCCCAGGGCCAGCGCGAGGCCGCCGCACCACTCGAAGACAGCTCGTCCTGAACGCGACACGCCGCGCAGCCTACCGCATTCATTCACCGACCGGAAGCGCCGCGGCCTCGTCGCCCGCCGCCGTCTCGTCCTCGGTCGCGTCGCGAGGCAGCAGCGCCAGCAACCTGCCGATCGCGTCGGCCTCGTCGGGCCGCTTGTCCTGCCGCCAGCGCAGCATGCGAGGGAAGCGGACCGCGACCCCGGACTTGTGGCGGCTCGAGCGGGCGATGCCCTCGAAGCCGATCTCGAACACCAGCTCCGGCTCGACGACGCGGACCGGCCCGAACTGCTCGCGCGTGTGCGAGCGAATGAACGCGTCGACCTGACGGATCTCCGCGTCGGTGAGCCCCGAGTAGGCCTTACAAAACGGTACCAGCTCCCCCGCGCGCCACACCGCGAAGGTATAGTCGGTATAAAGGCTCGCGCGCCGGCCCTGCCCGCCCTGCGCGTAGATCAGCACCGCGTCGACGCTGTACGGGTCGATCTTCCACTTCCACCAGTCGCCGCGCACCCGGCCGACCCCGTAGCGCGAGTCCTTGCGCTTGAGCATCAGCCCCTCGACGCGGCGCCCGCGGCTCTGCTCGCGCAGCCCGGCCAGCGCCGCCCACGACGCCGCCTCGACCACCGGCGAGCGCTGGATCGCCGAATCGCCGAGCGCCTGCACCGTCGCCTCCAGCGCCCGCCGCCGCTCGGACATCGGCTGCGCCCGCAGGTCCGCCCCGGCGCGCTCGAGCATGTCGAACGCCAGGAACATCGCCGGCACCTCCTCCAAGATCTTCCGCGTCAACGTCTTGCGCCCGATCCGGCGCTGCAGCTCCGCGAATGGCAGCACCTCGCCGCCCTTCCACGGCAGCACCTCGCCGTCGAGGACGGTGCCCTCGGGCAAGCGCCGGGCCGCGAGCGCGATCTCCGGGAACCTCTCCGTGATCAGCTCCTCGCCGCGCGACCACACGAACACCTCGCCGCCGCGCCGGATCACCTGCGCGCGGATGCCGTCCCACTTCCACTCCGCCTGCCACGAATCGATCGGCCCCAGGCTCCCCGCGTCCTCCTCGAGCGGATGGGCGAGGAAGAACGGATACGGCCGCGAGCTGTGCGCCTCCGGGCTCGCCTCCGCCAGCAGCTGGTTAAAAAATTCCGCCGTCGGCGCCCAGGTGCCCATCAGGCGATGCGCCACCGCGTTCACCGGCACCCCGCCGACCTCGGAGATCGCGCGAATGACCAGCGTCTGCGACACACCGACGCGAAACGCCCCCGTGATCAGCTTGTTCCACACCAGCCGCTCGACCGGCCCGAGCTCCGCCCACGCCGCGAGCATCACCCGCCGCTGCTCCTCCTCCGCCAGCCGCGGCAGCACCAGCAGCCGCTCCTCGACCCAGCGATGCAGCGGCCACGCCTCCGCCGCCCGCGCCGCCGCGTCCGGTATCTGCGTACTTTCATCCGCGCCCTGCCCCGTCCCGTCCGGCAGCAGCAGCGCGACCGCCTCGGCGAGGTCGCCGACCGCCTCGTAGCACTCCTCGAACAGCCACGGCGGCACCCCGGCCGCGTCGGTCGCCCAGGCCCGCAGGTTCCTGGTCGAGATCACCTGACGCGGCTTGCGCCCGGTCAGGAAGTAGACGGCCCACGCCGCGTCCTCCGGCGGCGCCTCGGCGAAGTAGCGCCGCATCGCCGCCACCTTCTCTCCGGTCTTGTTGGTCTCGTCGAGGACGGCGTACAGCGCGGCGAACTCTCTCATGACCTCACCTCCTCCGCGCCGGCACCATCGCCCGCGTCGGGCTCCTCGACCGCGGCCTCCTCGCCCTCGCCGACGAAGCGCGTCGCCAGCACCTGCGCGTCCAGTCCCCGCTCCTCCGCCAGATAGCGGACCAGCGTCGCGGCCCGGCCGTGCGTCACCAGCACCCGGGACGCGCCGGTCGCCGCGATCGCTGCGAGCAGGCCCGGCCAGTCGGCGTGGTCGGACAGCACGAAGCCGCGGTCGACCGCGCGCCGGCGCCGGGCCCCGCGGATGCGCATCCAGCCCGACGCGAAGCCGCTGGCGAACGGACGAAAGCGCCGGGCCCACGGCGAATTCAGGGCCGACGGCGGCGCGACGATCAGGGCGCGGCTCCAGTCGCCGCCGCGCCGCGAGAGGTCCACCGTCTGCGTCGGCACCATCTCCACGCCCGCCGCGCGATAGGCCGCGGTCACGCGCTCGACGGCGCCGTGCAGGTACACCGGGCCGATGCCCGCGTCGACGCCCGCGAGCACCCGCTGCGCCTTGCCGAGCGCGTAACACACCAGCAGCGACGCCTTGCCGGCCTGCTGATTGCCGCGCCACCATTGATTGATGTCGGCGAACACCCGAGATTGCGGCGGCCAGCGATAGATGGGCAGGCCGAAGGTCGACTCGCTGATGAAGGTGTCGCAGCGGACCGGCTCGAACGCGGCGCAGGTCGGGTCCGGGCCGAGCTTGTAGTCGCCGGAGACGACCCAGACCTCGCCGCCCCGCTCGATGCGGACCTGCGCCGAGCCGAGGATGTGCCCCGCCGGGTGCAGCGAGACCTCGACATCGCCGTGCTTCACGCGCTCGCCGTAGGCCACGCTCTGGATGTCCGCGCCGGCGCCGACGCGCAGCTGCAGCACCCCGCGCCCGGGCGCCGCCGCGAGGTAGTGGGCGCAGTCCGCCCGGGCGTGGTCGCCGTGCGCGTGGGTGATCACCGCGCGGTCGACCGCGCGCCACGGGTCCACGTAAAAACCGCCCGCCGGACAATACAGGCCGTTGTCGGTCAGCTCGACGAGCGGAGTATGCATGGGGTTTCCCGCCCTCTCATAGCACGCAGCCGCGCATGAACCAGGCACGTCGCTTGATCCGCGAGCGATTCCAGCGCCATGCCACCGCGAGATCACAGCGGTGATCGAATCATCGCATTTCAGGCTGGGGCCTCAAGTCCACATACCTGTCGCTCCTGCCGCCGCTTGCGAATCTCATGATTCATGGATAACGTACAAACCTCGGGCTCACGGCTCGACGCAAACCCCCGGACCCAAGGAAGTCATCCGACATGCAAAAGTTCCTCCGTGTTCTCCCGCTGTTCGCGCTCTCGCTGTTCGGCTGTGACGATGAGTTCGAGCAGCAGGACGCCGAGGGTAACCTCCTCGGCGAGGGCCAGAGCGACGAGCTGGCCCTCGACGACCTGACCAGCGACCCGCACCCCGTGGCGGCCGGCTACTGCGACGACGTCGCCGACGCGCTGTGGAACGTCAATTGGCGCACCCTCGAGACCCAGGTGCTCACGGAGGTCAACAAGCGCCGCGCCGCCGGGGCGACCTGCGGCGGCGTCGTCAAGCCCCCCGTCGCCGCGTTGACCCTGAACACCAAGCTGCGCTGCGCCGCCCGCAAGCACTCGAAGGACATGGTGGTCAACAACTTCTTCTCGCACACCGGCTCCAACGGCTGGACCCCGTGGCAGCGCATCACGGCCGCCGGCTACGTGTACACCAACGCCGCCGAGAACATCGCCGCCGGTCAGACCACCGCGCTCGCCGTCGTCAACGGCTGGATGGCCAGCACCGGCCACTGCAACAACATCATGAACGGCGTCCTGCGGGACATCGGCGTCGCCTACTACCCGGGCGGCACCTACGGCCATTACTGGACGCAGGACTTCGGCAAGCAGTGAAGGATCCTGGCGGAGATTCGCGACCCGATGAATATCGGGCCACGAATCTCCGCGCGTCGGTCGGCTGCTAGCCGCAGGACTCGAGGATGATCGAGCCGCGCGCGCAGTAATAGTTGTCGCCGTTGGGCATGCAGCAGCCGACGCCGTTGATCGGGCCGTCGTCCGAGCACGCGTCGCCCTCCTGCGGGGCGCCGGGGCAGTCGATCGGCGAGATGCCGTCGGGGTCTGGCCCCTGAAAGCCGCAGGCGTAGTACTTGCCGACCGCGTACCAGCCGCAATTGCCGTAGTCGCCGCCGGTCTCGTTGGTGGTCGAAGCGGTGTCCGAGACGCTGCTCGACGGGTCGCCGCTCGGATCGCCGGTGAACGTGACGTCGCTGGTGAAGGTCGGGTCGCTGCTCGTGATGCTCGGGTCGCTGCTCGGGTTGCCGCTCGGATCGCTGGTAGGATCGCCGCTCGGATCCCCGGTCGGGTCGCCGGTGGTGGTCGAGCTCGGGGTGCCGCCGCACTTCGGCTCGTCGGGATAGACCAGCGCGAAGGTCTCGAGGCCGGCGGCGCAGGCGTCGATGCACGACTGTGCCAGCTCGGGGGTGCTCTGCCAGCAGGTGCCGCCGGGCCCGTAGGCCATCTCCGCCTCGTCGAGCGTCTCCGGGCTGACCGCGCCGATACACTCGACGTATTGATCGCAGTCGCCGTGCGCACCGGTGCCGCCGGTGTCGCTCGCGCTGGCCCCGGTGCCGTCCTCGGTGGGATCTCCGCTCGGGTCGCCGCTCGGGTTGCCGCTCGGGTCGCCGCTCGGGTCGCTCGCCGTGATCGTCGCCGTGGTCAGCGGTCCGGTGGGGTCCTTGTCGTTGCAGGCGGCGAGCGCGAGGGCCATCAGCGCGACGGGGAGCAGACGCAATTCATGGGGCATGCTCGCGCTTTTATCAGGGCGTCCCCCCGCCCACAAGCGCGGGCGGTCAGGACCGCGCATATGCGGGCACACACGGCGCGGCTATCATCACAGCGTGCTCGGTAGCTTCGGCCTCGCAGTCCTCGCCTCGGCGTTGCCGCTGACCGGACGCGGCCCCGAGCCGCCGACGCCGATCTACGGCGGCGCGCTCGTCGAGCCTGGCGCGTGGCCTGGCGTCGTGGCGATCATCGTCCCGGGCGGGCTGTGCACCGGCACGCTCGTCGGTGAGCGCGTGGTCCTGACCGCGGCGCACTGCGTCAAGGCCGGCACACCGATCGCGCAGATGCAAGTGCGGCTCGGCGACGACGTCAACCTGCCCTCGCCGTCCTACGCCGTCGAGCGCTACGCGGCCCACCCGATGTATTGCGGCGCCGACGTCCCGCCGTGCAAGGAGGACCAGTTCGACTACGGCTACGTCGTGCTCGCCGAGCCGGTCACCGGCGTCGCGCCCGTGCCCGTGCTGACCGACCAGGACCAGTGGGACGAGGCGATGACCATCGGCGCCGACGTCACGCTCGTCGGCTACGGCTACGACGAGGGCATGTTGACGGGGCTCAAGCGCGAGGTCGATGTCACCATCCGGCAGTTCAGCGCCACGGGTCGCGAGTTCGCGGCGGGCGGCATGGGCCTCGACTCGTGTCAGGGCGACTCGGGCGGGCCCGCGTTCGTCACGCTCGGCTCGGGAGCGACGCTGCTCGCGGGCGTCACCTCGCGCGGCTACCTCGAGTGCGGCAAGGGCGGCTTCTACGGCGTCCCGTACGCGGCGCTGTGCTGGTTGAACGACGAGACTGGCCTCGACCTGCGCACCGACGCGTGCGCCGCGTGCGACTGTCTCGACACCGACCCCGACGCGGGCGGGCGCTGCGGCTGCGGCGTGAGCGAGCCGCCGTGGGTCCTGCTCGGTCTGCCGCTGGTGCTGCGTCGGCGTCGCCGTCTCAGTCGGTGACGTCCGGGCCGAGCAGGACGTCGACGTTGGGCTGGGCGCCGCCGATCACGAGGCGATGCACCGGCGCCGCGCCGTCGACGACGCCCGCCGCGCGCGCGACGTCGACGAAGGCCGCGGCGGACTCGGGGCTCGTCTGCGCGGTCCAGGCCGGCAGCGTCGACGCCAGCGCGGCCTCGGCCTGATAGTACAGCGTGTGATCGAAGGTCGCGTGGTCGTGGACCTCGCCGTCATGCACGTGCACCGTCGGGAAGAACAGCCGCGTCGGATCTCGCCGCGGGAACTCGAACACCATCGGGTGGATCGTCTGCTTCGTCGCGCGGCGAAACCACCCGCCGCGCAGCTCGGTCAGCTTGAACACGCAAAAGCCCCAGTCGGCGTAGCGCGGCAGCGCGGCCCAGACCGCGTCGGACAGGCGAAAGCGCGGGTCGAGCCGCACGAAGTCCGCCTGACCGGGCACGAACGAGGCCTCGAACGCGCCGACCTTGTGGACCTCGAGCGTGCGCACCTGCTCCGGGCCGCGTGCCAGCAGCCCCCGCGACTTGGGCTGCGGCGCGAAGATCTCCGGGAAGCCGGCGTCGAGGTCGACGAACAATTTTGGATATGCGTGCAGGTCGATGAAGCGGACCGCGTCCTCGGGCGACCGCGGCGGCACCGGCAGCGGAAGGATCATCGCCACCGGCTCGTCGGCGGCGACGTTCATCGAGTACGCCAGCAATTGCCGGTCGCCGGCCGCCCGCGCGAACAGGTTGGTCTTGCCCACGTACTTGATCGCGCGCGCGCGCCCGCCGAAGCAACACATCGCCGGCCAGCATAACCCGAGCACGCCGCGCCCGACGCGGCGCGGCCTCGCGCGGAGGCTCCGGGGTTTCAGGGCGTCGAGAGCAGCACCGACACCGTCGGCTCGCCGTTGTTGGCGGTCACGAGGTCGAGCGCGCCGTCCTCGTTGAAGTCGCCGGCCTGCACGGTGTACGGCGTGAGGCCGACCGGGAACGCGACGGGCGCGAGGAAGCCGCCGGCGCCGTCGCCTTGCAGCACGGTGACCATGTTCTCGACGCGGTTGGCGACGGCGACGTCGGGCACGCCGTCGGAGCTGAGATCTGCGACGACGAGGCCGAGGGGGTCCATGCCGCAGGGGTACGGGATCGCGCCGCCGAAGCCGCCGAGGCCGTTGTTTTGCAGGACGTAGAGCGAGTTCTGGGCCGGCACCGTGACGATCGCGTCGGGCTTGTTGTCGGCGTTGAGGTCGAGGAGCGCGAGGCCGTAGGGCTGGGCGCCGACCGGCGAGGAGCTCGCGGGGCCGAAGCCGCCGAGGCCGTTGCCGAGCGACACGCTGATCGACGAGGCGCCGTTGTTGGCGCTGACGATGTCGAGCTTGCCGTCGCCGTTGAGGTCGGCGATGTCGACCCAGGTCGGGCCGGCGCCGACGGCGACGGAGGTCGGGTTGGGGTAGCCGATGCCGTCGCCGATGTACACGCCGACGGTGTTGGCCATGAAGTTGGCGACGAAGAGGTCGTCGAAGTCGTCCTTGTTGACGTTGGCGACCGCGAGCGAGCGCGGCTGTCCGGCGGCGGGGATCGCCGGCTGGCCGATCATCATGCCGGCGCCGTTGTTGAAGTAGATCGTCAGCGTGCCGGCGCCGAAGTTGGCCGCGACGAGGTCCGGCGCGGTGTCGTTGTTGATGTCCGGCGTGGCGATCGCGTACGGCCCCATGCCCGCGGCCAACGCCGAGAGCGCGTTGAACAGGCCGCCGCCCTTGCCGGTCTTCACCGTCAGGTTCCCCGAGGTGTTGTTCGCCGACACGATGTCGAGGTGCATGTCCTTGTTCAGGTCCGTCACCGCCACCGCCACCGGACCCGCGCCCATCCCCAGCGGCATCGCCGGCCCGTAACACACCTCGCCCGGCGCCACCTTGCCGTCATTGCACGCCATCATCACCACGCCGCCGCTGCTGCTGCTCGAGTCCTCGCCGCCGCTCGAGCTGGTGCCCTCGCCCGTCGTCGTCGTGTCCGAGCCCGCGGCGCACACGTCGCCCTCGCACACCAGCCCGTCGGCGCAGGCCGCCAGCGGCAGGCACGGACAGCCGAGCTGGCCCTCGGGACAGCCGCCGGTGCTCGACGAGCCGACCGGCGGGTCGCCGGTCGTCGGCAGCACGCCGCTGGTCGAGGTGTCGGTGTCGCCGGTGCCGCCGGTCGTCGTCGAGTCGGTGACCGTCGCCGTCATCGTCGCGGGGGTCATGCCGCCGGTGAGGGTCGTGCTCGTCTCGTCGTCCCCTCCTCCACCCGCACAACCCGTGGCGACCATGGTGAGCGTGAAGAGACCGGCCGCTGCCCGCGTGTGCCAAACCATGGCCGCAAGCTTGGCTGCCCGCCCCAGGGCCGTCAACCGGCGCAATACCTGCAATTCGGGGCCGGAGTGCCGTGCGGAAATTTTCGCACGGGGGCATCACCTGTGCTGCAGGGCGGCGAGGTGACGGCGTCGCGAACGGGGTGGTGGGCGGTGGCGGGCGGGGCGGTGGACGCGTGTCGTGGACGCGCGCGACCGCCCCGCCCGCGGACCGCGCTCAGTGCAGGTAGCGGAAGTACAGGTACAGGTGGGCGATCACGATGCTGCCGAGCATCATCGGGAAGGCCATCTTGGTGTAGGTCAGGAACTTGAAGGGCACGCCGGCGCGCTCGGCGAGGCCGGCGACGGTGAGGTTGGCGCTGGCGCCGACGAGGGTGCCGTTGCCGCCCAGGCACGCGCCGAGGGACAGCGCCCACCACATCGGCATGAGCGCCTCGGCGCCGCCCATGGTCGGGGCCATGTTCTTGATCAGGGGGATCATCGTCGCCACGAACGGGATGTTGTCGATGATCGCGGACAGGATCGCCGAGGACCACAGGATCACCAGCGCGGTGACCGTCGGGTCGCCGTCGGTCACGCCGACCAGGCCCTGCGCCAGCAGCTCGAGCAGCCCCGCGTGCTCCACCCCCGCGACGACCATGAACAGGCCGACGAAGAAGAAGATCGTGATCCACTCGACCTCGCCGAAGACCTCGTTGACGTGGGTCGACTGCGCCTCGGCGTGGTGACCACGGATGTAGAGGTACATGAGCGCGGCCGCCCCGAACATCGCCACGGTGCCCGGCTCGAGCCCGGTCGAGCGCGCGGTCACGAAGCCGGTGATCACCAGCGCCAGCACGGTCAGCGACTGCCGCAGCAGCGCGCGGTCGGTGATCGCGTCCGCCGGGCGATACGACAGGATGCGCCGGCGGGCCGCCTCGCTCGCGTGCATCTTGCGGCCCCAGATCACGTGGGTCGCGAGCAGCTGCAGGCCCATGATCACGACGACGACCGGCGCGAGGTTGACGACGAAGTCGTTGAACGACAGCCCCGTCGCCGAGCCGATCAGGATGTTGGGCGGGTCGCCGATCAGTGTCGAGGTCCCGCCGATGTTCGAGGCGAAGATCTCCGCGAACAGGAGCGGGTACGGGCTGACCTCGAGCTCGCGCGCGACCATCAGCGTCACCGGCGTCACCAGCAGCACCGTCGTCACGTTGTCGAGCAGCGCCGACAGCACCGCCGTCACCACCGAGAGCATCACCATCAACTTCCACGGCACGCCCTCCGCGCGGCGCGCCGACCAGAACGCGACGTACTGGAACACGCCGCTCTTCTTGGTGATGTTGACGAGGATCATCATCCCCGTCAAAAGCGCGATGGTGTTGAAGTCCACCCCGCGGATCGCGGCCTCCTGATTGATGACCCCGAGGCAGATCATCAGCCCCGCGCCGAGCAGCGCGACGACCGCCCGGTTCACCTTCTCGGTCATGATGACCGCGTAGGTCATCAGCAGGAGCGCCGTCGAGACCCACAGCGGGTCGAGGCCGAAGATCACGTGTTGTTCGTGCATGAAGCTGTCCCTGAGGGCATGATGCAAGGAGCAGGTCGCGAACGACCAGGCCTCGGCGCGCGGGGCTTACCCCAGCCGCAGCTCGCTTGCCAAGCATCTTTGTGTGAGTTTTGAACGCGGTTCAGGTGGCCACGAAGCTCGCCACCCATCACCCCTCCGCCCCGATCACCTGTCCGCCGCGCCGCAACTTGGGCACACGTCGCGGCGCTGGCAAGACCACCGCGGCCACGACAGGCGAGGCGGACACGCGGACACACGGACACACGGACACGCGCGCCGCGAAAAACACTGCGGCGCACCGCGGCGCTCGCGACCGCGGGCGAATGTCCGATCTCCGCGGCCGCGCCGCCGCGATCGCGTATCATCGCGGCCGCGATTTATGGGCAGCGACCCGCACGGCCTCCTGATCCTCGGCGTGAGCGTCGCGGCGCTGCTCGTCGGCCCGGGGATCCACCGCGTCGCGCGACGCGAGCCGCTGACGATGGCCGCGCTCGACAACTTCGTGCTCGTCGTGGTGGCCGGCCTCGTCGCCCTCGAGATCCTCCCCGGCTCGCTCGACCTCGCCGGCCTCCCCGCCCTGCTCGCGCTGCTCGTCGGCGTCCTCGGCCCCGCCCTCGCCGACGGCCCGCTTCACCGCGCCTCGCGCGGCACCCACCGCGCGGCCCTCGCCCTGGCGATCCTCGGCATGGCCCTGCACTCCTTCACGGACGGCCTCGCGCTCGCCTCGGCCCACGCCGCCGGCGGCCGCAGCCACGCGCTCGAGGCCGCGGTCATCGCCCATCAATTGCCGGTCGCGGTCGCGGTGTGGTGGCTGCTGTCGCCGGCCGGCCCGCTGCGCGCCTCGGCCGCGATGCTCCTGCTCGGCGTCGCCACCGTCCTCGGCTTCGTCCTCGCCGACAGCTCCCTCGACGCGCTCGCGCCGGCGTGGCTCGGCCTGCTGCAGGGGCTGTTCGCCGGCCTGCTGCTCCACGTCATCGCCCACCGCACCGCGCCCCACGCCCACCACGGCGCCCGCGCCCGGGTGGCGGCCGGACTCGGCGGCCTCGGCGGCCTCGGCCTGCTCGCGCTGCTCGCCCGCGACGTCGGTCACGCCCACGACGCCGAGCCGCTCGCGCGCATGCTGCCGGTCGTCGTCGAGCTCGCCCGCGGCGCAGCGCCCGCGCTGCTGCTGGCGCTCGCGCTCGTGGCCGTGTTCGCGGCGCGCTCCGCCGGATCCTCCGCCGCGCTGCGGCGCGGACCGCCGCTGATCCAGAGCGCCCGCGGCCTCGCGCACGGCCTCGCCCGGCCGCGTCCAGCCGATCCGCCGCGGGCGTACCGGCGCCTGCTCGCCGGCGGCGCCCCGGCGACCGCGGCCCTCGCGGCCCTCGTCGCCGCCCCCGCGCTCGGCCTCGACGCCCTGCTGATCTCGCTGCCGCTGCTCGGCGGCGGCCTGACCCTCGCCCGCGCGCTCGGCGGGCTGCTGCTCGCCCTGCTGATCGGCCGCGTCGTCGGCGTCCTCGCCGACCGCCGCCCCCCGGACCTGTCCGCCGCGCCCCGCCACCACGTCCACGACGAGATGGTCGACGGCCCCGGACATGTCCATGCGGACATGTCCGATGCGCCAGGCGATCGGCACGACCACGCGCCCGCTCGCCACGCGCACGCGCACACGCCCCACGCGCACGCTCGGCGCGGCGATCCCGGACCTGTCCCTACGGACAGCCTCGCCTCCGCCCGACACGTCCACGCCGACGACCTCGGCCCGCTCGAACCTGTCCCTACGGACAGCCTCGCCGCCCGCCACGTCCACGCCGACGACCTCGGCCCGCTCGAACCTGTCCCTACGGACAGCCTCGCCGTCCGCCACGTCCACGCCGACGACCTCGGCCCGCTCGAACCTGTCCCTACGGACAGCCTCGCCGCCCCCGGCGATCGGCTGCGCGCCGCGCTCTCGGCCCCGTTCGCGCTGCTCGACGTGCTCGCGCCGTGGCTCGTGCTCGGCCTGCTGCTCGCGGCCACGCTCGCGCCGTGGCTCGACCTCGACGCGCTGCGGGCGATCCCCCCGGCCGCGCAGGTGCCCCTGTTCGCGCTGCTCGGCGCCCCCGCCCAGCTGTGCGCCGCCGGCTTCACGCCGCTGGTCGCCGTGCTCCTCGCCCGCGGCCTGACCCCCGGCGCGGCCCTGGCCTTCCTGCTGACCGCCGCCGCCACCAGCCTCGCCACCGCCGGCCTGCTCACCCGCGTGCACGGCCGCCGCGTCGCGCTGCTGCAGGTCGGCCTCGTGCTGCTCGTCGCCGTCGCTCTCGGCCTCGTCCTCGACGCGCTCGCCCCCGACCTCGCCCGCCCCGCGCTCGCGGGCGCGAGCCCGCCGGGCCTCGTCGGCGACCTCGCCCTCGCCGTGCTCGCCGCGCTGTGCCTCGCCAGCTTCCTGCGCCAGACGCCGCAGCAGTTCTTGCGCCGCCTGTGGAGTCGCGACGACCTCGCACCCCACACGCACGCACCTGCGCGCCGGACCCCGCAGTAGCTGGCGCGCCGGACGATCTGCGCCGAGATCTGCCGCGGCTCTGCGCTATGCCACGAAACCATCGGTCCGGGCTCGCTGGCACACTCGCGTTTTGTCCGCGCCGGCGGGCAGCCGCGTGTTATTGAGGTGAAATGCGTTGCCTGCGTCATCTCCCACTGTCGGCGCTGTTATCGCTGTGTGTGCCCGGCATCGCGCGCGCCGAGCCCTGGGCGGAGGTCCAGGGCTTCTTCACGGAGAGCGCCAGCCTCGGCTCGAGCATGGTCGACGCCGCCGACCTCGACGCGGACGGCTACATCGACCTCGTGTTCGCCAACGGCGGCGGCACGAACAAGGGCAACCCCGACTCCGACCTGCCGCAGCAGGCGTTCCACAACGACGCCGCGGCGGCGATGAGCGACTGGAGCGCGGACATCTTCGCGGGCGCGACCTTCAACGGCCGCGCGGTCAAGCTGCGCGACGTCGACCGCGACGACGACATCGACATCGTCCTCGGGGTCACGTGGCAGTCGCAGAGCCAGCTCTACCTCAACGGCGGGGCCGGCGACTTCGTCAACGAGACGGGGACGCACCTGCCGGCGCTCGAGGCGAGCGTCGGCGACCTCGAGCTCGGCGACGTCGACGGCGACGGCGACCTCGACATCGTGCTGGCGGACTGGGGCGCGTACGCGCCGGTCGACAGCGTCAACGCGGCCGGCAAGATCTCGCTGTGGGAGCAGATCGGCAAGCCGAAGGCCCCCGCCGACCCGAGCACCGGCATGTTCGCCGACGTCACCGCCGCGCACATGCCGTCGACGCCGGTGCGCTGGGCCTGGGACCTCGAGCTGGTCGACGTCAACAACGACTGGCGCCTCGACATCGTCATCTCGTGCTTCGCCTGCGACGACCACAGCGTGCTGCTGTTCGGCAACGACGGCGACGGCAACTTCGTCGACGTCACGCTCGAGACGCTCGCGGAGCAGGGCCTCGAGGGCCTCGGCGTCGAGGCCATGGACATCGACGGCGACGCCTTCCTCGACCTCGTCAGCCTCCACGACGGCCCGTCGGGGCGCAACCGCGTGCTGATCAACGACCACACCGGCGTGTTCACCGACGAGAGCAACGACGTGTGGCCGCTGCTGCAGAACCCGCCGAGCTACGACCAGGCGGCGGCCTTCCTCGACCAGAACTCCGACGGCCGCCCCGACATGGTCGTCGGCGCGCTCAACCCCGGCATCAACAAATATCCCGACCGCCTGATCGAGAACCACGCCGGCGTGTTCGAGCAGAACACCTTCGCCTTCGCCCAGCCCAAGCCGACCGGGGGCACCTACGCGATCGCGCTCGCCGACCTCAACGACGACGGCATCCTCGACGTCGCCATGGCCCAGAACGAGAACGCCTTCGACAAGAAGGTGTTCATCGGCAACAACATCGAGCTCAGCGTCGACGTCGCCCCGCCGGTCCTGCCACTGGTGGAAGATCTGCCCGACGACCTCGAGTTCGGCGCCGGGCACAGCCTGCGCGTGCGCTGTCACGACAACAAGTCCCCGGTGATGGCGCACGACTTCCAGCGCGCCGAGACCGTCGACGGCGTGGTGTTCGCGGACGGTCGGCCCTACGTCGAGTCGTGGACCGCCGACCCCGGCCCCGACCTCGACGCCAACCCCGGCGCCATCTCGGCGCCCGGTCGCTGGTACGGCGAATATCTGTGGAAGATCGACTTCATGGTCCCGGCCGACGGCGACCGCTTCGTCTATCGCATCTGCGCCATCGACGCCGCGCACAACCGGGCCTGCACCGAGCCGAAGACGCGGCTTCGCGAGCTCGAGACCACCACCGACGCGCCCACCAGCACCGACGCCTCGTCGTCGTCCGGCGCGCCCGAGCCGACCGGCAGCGCCACCGGCGGCGACGGCAGCTCGGACTCCGGCGACAGCGACGCCCAGCCGACCGGCGCGCTGACCACCGGCGAGCCGATCGACCCGACGCTCAGCAGCATCAGCGACACCGCGACCACGACCGCCGGCCAGCTCGACGACGACGGCTGCGGCTGCCGCCACGCGCCGGGCCCGGGCGGCGCGCTGGCCGTGTTCATGCTGCTCGCGCTCGGCCGTCGGCGCCGGCCTGACGTCACTGCGGCGGCACGCAGGTGACGTTGAAGAGCGCGTTGCCGGTGAAGTCCGAGTACGTGTAGGGGTGGTCGAGCCCGTCGTACTCGCCGACGACGGTGAGCGCCTCCGGGTCGATCTTCATGACCACGTCGGGCTCGATCTGGTTCATGTTCTCGTCGGTCGCGGCGTAGTTGACGGCCCACATGAAGCCCTCGTCGTCGAAGCCGAGCCCCTTGATCTGGTAGTCCGTCTTAAAAATCGGGCCGAGCTCGAGCGTGTCGATGTGGACCGAGTTGACCCCCATATACGAAGACACCCACATCCAATTGTTGGGCCCCTCTGCGAGTCCGGCGCCGCTGCCGAAGCCGCTCACAAAATCCCACTTCTCGACCTCGGGGTCGAAGCGGCCGACGCCGTTGGTGTTGATCGCGACCGACGACAGCCACACCTGGCCCTTGTGATCGACGGTGATGCCATACGGGCCGATATCTGGAGGGATGACCCAGACCTTGAACGCGAAGTTATCGATGTACACGCGGGCCAGGTGCCCGCCGTTGAACGCCATCGACGTGAAGAACAGGTCGCCGTGGGTGTTGACCGCGCCGCCGTAGGCGCCGAAGCTGTCGCCGGAGAACGTGGGGATCGTCAATTGCTTGTCGATGTTGCCGGTCTCGCCGTCGACGAGCGCGACGATGACCCCGCCCGGCGCGCCGAGCCCGGGCAGCAGGCTCTTCTTCTCGCTCATCACCGTCCAGATCTTCTCATCGGTGGTATTGCAGCCGCCGGGCATCACCTTGCCCTGCGTCCACGCGACGGGCCGCTGGTTCGTCGTCGGGAAGTCGACGTACCACGCCCGGCACTCCTCCTCGTCCCACGGGAGCACGTCGTCCTTGCCCGTCGACGTCTGGATCCCCGGGGTGCCGTTGGTGTCCTTGCAATTTGCGATGTCGGCGTGGAACTTGACGAGCCCGCCGTGGCGATTCGCCACCGCCACGTCGCCGCGCAGCGAGACCGAGGTGCGCGAAGGATTACCCTGGGCGTCGGCGCGGGTCAGATAACGGGCCTCCTCCTCGAGCGTGTCCATGTTGATCTTCGAAACCGTGCCCTCCGACGCGTTGGCGACCCACACGTAGGAAAATTCGCAGCCGCAGGCCAGCTCGCCGTCGGGCACCCCGAGGTCGAGCTTGACGCCCGTGTCGCTTTCCGACTCGCCCGGGCCCGTGGGCGCGCCGGAGTCCTCCGAGCCCGTGCCGGTGCCCGAGCCCGTGAGCCCGTCGCCGCCCGTCGTCGGGACCGGCGTCGTCGTGGACGGCTCGGCCGTCGGCTGGGCGGTGGTGATCATCGTGCCACCGGCGCTGGCGCTCGCGGAGGTGTCGTCGCCGCAGGCGGCCAGGGCCGTGCAGAGCAGGAGGGTGGCGCGTACGGGCGATCGCATCGACGCACGATAGGCCCGGCCGAGGGGCCGCTGCAAGTCGCGTCCGATCCCCCTTCTGCAATCGTGCTGCGCCGATGGCTCACACGCTCAGGTCGCCGCGACCACGGCCGCCTGACGTGCAGTCACGATCGCCTGCATGTCGAGGAGCAGCTTCGCGTCGGCGAGCGTGCCGAGCTCCGTGCCCTGCCCGGCGAGCCGCACGAACGCGAGGCTGGCCGCGAGGCTCAGCGCCGGCCCCTTGCCGAGCCAGCGCAGGCGCTCGCGCAGCTGCCCCTGCAGCTCGGTCACCGTGCCGACGACGTGATCGACCGGCTGGGCGACGAACGTGAGGATCGCCAGCTCGTCGTAGTCCTCGCGCCCGACGGACAGGCCGGCGGCGCGAAAGCCCTGCATGAGCAGGGCGAAGCGGGCCGCGATCGTCTCGGCCTCGACGCCGCCGAGGTACAGCAGGTTCGCCGCCGTCTGGAGCGCGTCGCCGCGGGCCAGGCCGGCGCGGTCGTGGAGGGCGCGGTAGATCTCGTCGATGCCGGCGCCCATCGCCTCGGGGTCGCCGGGGCGGGCGACGAGCATCGCGCAGGCCGGGAAGTCCTCGGGGCCCGTCAGCCACCAGTGGTGCTTCTTCATCGCCGCGTAGATCTGCGCGAAGCGGTCGATGTGCGCGAGCTCGATGGCCCCGACCACCCGACGCAGGACGAGCACGGCGAACACCTCGTACACGCCGCCGCGGCGCAGGCCCGCGGCGCGGAGCATCTCGCGGACGCGCGTGAGCTCGTCGACGAAGACGTCGGGGTGGTCGCCGGACTTGACCAGCTGCGCGGCGATCACCAGGCGCACGGCCTCGTCGACGCCGCTGAACAGGCCGAGGCGCTCCTTGAGCACCGCGCTGGTCGAGCGGGTCGTCGCGGCCAGGCGGCCGGGGTCGCCCGGCGTGATCAGCAGCGCGACCGCGGCGAGGCGCAGCGACACCTTGTCCTGCAGCCACCCGCGGCCCGCGTCGAGCGCGTTGAGGAGGACCTCGAAATGAGCCAGCGGGTCGGCGGGGAGGCTCAGGCCCGGCGCCTCGTCCTCGGGGCTGCGAAACGGCATGCCCGAGGATATCGGCACGGGCGCGGCGATGAAAGCGGCGGCGCGGACGCACGCCCGCTCGCGCGGCGCGAACCAACGCGCGCGGGCGCCCGCGCGGTCGCGCGGACGCCCGGTCGGCGATGATGGTTTTTTTCAGAAGCCGAGGCCGATGTCGAGGCCCAGGTCGAGGCAGATGTCGGCGCCGACGTAGATATCGCCGTCGCAGAACAGCGCGCCGTCGACATCGCAGTCCGCGTGGCACTGCGCGATGACCTCGGCCTCGCAGGCGGCCCACACGTGCGGCTCGCAGTCCTTGCCGACCTCGGCCTCGCACTTGGCCTCGACGGCGATCGGGTCGCACTTGGCGTGGCAGGCGGCGTCGAGCTCGACGTCGCAGTCGAGGTTCAGGCCCAGGTCGAGGTCGAGGCACACGTCGAGGTCGAGGTCCAGATCGACGTCCGCGTCGAGGTCGACATCCACGCAGGCGTCCACGTCGATGTTCACGTCGACATCGATGCCGCCGAGGCAGGAGTCGGCGCCGATGAAGTTGCCGTCGCAGAACAGCGCGCCGCCGGCGTTCAGCTCGGCCTCGCAGTGGGCGACCAGCTCCGCGGTGCAGGCCGCGAACGCCTCGATGCCGCAGTCGACGCCCAGCTCCGCGATGCACGCGGCCTCGACGCTCAGCGGGTTGCACTCGAGCAGCGCGTCGACGCCGACCAGGACCCCGCAGTTCGCGCCCACCTCGATGTCGACGCCGAGGCAGTCGCCGAGGTCGACATCGACGTCGAGGTCGATGTCACCGCCGAGGTCGATGCCGATGCCCAGGCCGCCGAGGAGGCCGCCGCCGGGCTGCTGGCCGTGCTGGGGGGCGGTCGGGGCGGAGATGGGGGCGAGGGCGAGGGTGCTGATGAGGATGGTGGAGAACATGGGAGTGGTCCTTTGTCTTCGGCGGTGCGAAGCGAGAGTCTTTTTGTTTGCCGGCGGGTCATCCGCAGCGGCTCGATGAGTCGAGTATGTCGGGGGCCCATGCACCGGCAACGCAGCGCCGCCGCGGCGCCGGCCGGGGGACTCGACCGGAGATCCCCAAAATGGCCGCAGGAGCAGGATATCGGGCTCAATTCGCCAAAATTCGCGAAGTTTCGCGGGCCGCGGAGGCGCCTGCCGAAGCTGCCACAACCTGTGTTTTTCGCCGCCGCGCAAATCTCAAGGTGTGCTGATTATGCCGCACGCGCGCGCCCTGAAAGATCGCATAACCGCCGCGGCGGCGCGTCCTGCGGCGAACAAGGATTTGCTCCCAAGCGCTTGAAAGTCGTGGGTTTTTCGCCGACCCGGGGCGGCGCGCCCCGCGGCGCCAGCGACAGGATGGCACCGGCTGTCGACGAAATGCGACACGGGGGACGCGGACCCCTGTGCCGTGGGGCGAGCTTCGCGGGGTTGGCACGTCGAGATCGGCAGGCCGTGGGCCCGGCGCCGCGCGCAGAGCCTCACGCTCGCGACATAGCCGACGAGCGTCGCGTCGGCACACGAGGCCGCGGCGCGCGGGCGCTCAGGTCTCGGGGTCCGCGCCTGGCCGCGGGGACAGGTCCACGAGCGTCGCGCCCCAGCTCCCGCCGCCGTGTCCGCCGAGGCGATAGCCGACGACCCGCGGGTGGCGGTCGAGCAGCGCGTGCACGGTGCGCCGCAGGTTGCCCACGCCCTTGCCGTGGACGATGCGGACCGCGAGGATGCCCCGCGCCAGGCAGGCGTCGATGTATGCGAGCACGAGCGGCTTGACCTCGCGCGGACGAAAGTTGTGGAGGTCGAGGGTGCCATCGACCGGCAGCTCGGCGGGGCTCGCCGTCGTCGCCGCGCCGAAGAACCCGGCCTGCCCGGCCCACGGCGCCCACGGCAGCGGCGTGACCGCGACCGGCGCGTAGCGGGGCGGCCGCGGCGTCGCGCCGACGTGGACCGCGCCGGTGCGCCGGGCGAACGGGCTCCACGGGCGCGCGCCCTGGGTGCTGACCGTGTGCCAGCCGCCCGCGCCGTGGACCTGCAGCGTGAAGCGGCGCGGCTCTCCATTGTAGAGGTCGACCACGACCCGCGCCGCGCCGAACAGCGCCGCACCGATCAGGTCGAGCGCCAGCGCGGCCGCGTCGTCGCCGTCCTCGTCGTCGTCGAGCGCGAAGCGCTGGCGCCACCCCGACAGCGACACATCGACGAAGTCGGGGCCGGGGTCGACGACGATCTCGAGGTCGCCGGAGCACCCACGTATCGGCCGGTCCTTCTCCACCGGGATCCCCGCCGCTGCCAGCAGCGCTCGCAGCTCCTCGACGACGAGCGCAGGGCGGGACGGGTCCGTCATGGCCGGGGCCGCACCGTAACACGCGACGAAGAACGCGGTGCGTCGGCGGCGAGATCGGCGTACCGTGGGGCGTGCACGACACCGTCCGCGAGCGACGCGCGCGCCTCGAGGCGCTCATCCGCTATCTGTGCTCGCCCGCCTGCGCGGGCCGGGCCCCCGGCACCCCCGAGGGCGTCGCCGCGCGCGCGCGCATCGTCGAGGAGCTGCGGGCCGCCGGCGCCGCGCCGGGCGGCGACGCCGGATATCTGCAGACCGTGCCCGGCTGCGGCGCCAACGTGCTCGCGGAGGTCCCTGGCAGCGGGCCGCTCGCGCAGCGCACGGTCGTGGTCGCGGCCCACTACGATCACCTCGGCAAGGTCGCGGGCGGCCAGGCCTACTGGGGCGCCGACGACAACGCCGCCGCCGTGGCGATCCTCGTCGAGGTCGGGCGCGAGCTCGCCGCGGACGGCCGGCCCGGGCGCCGTGTCGTGCTCGCCGCGTACGACGGCGAGGAGCAGCCGCACTTCCTCGCCGGCACCATGGGCTCGATGTATCACGTCGCCCACCCGACCGCGCCGCTCGCCGGCGTCGACATGATGATCTGCATGGACCTGTGCGGCCACGCGATCGGGCCCGCCGGGCTGCCCCCGTCCGTCCGCGACACATTGTTCGTGCTCGGCGCGGAGCTCAGCGACGGCACCGCGGCGCTCGTCGACCAGGCCGCGCGCCCCGGCGGCGTGGTCCCCCGGCGCATGGACCTCGACGTCGTCCCGCCGCTCAGCGATTATTATCCGTTTCGCGCCGCCGGCCTGCCGGTGCTGTTCTTGACCTGCGGACGCTGGGAGCACTATCACCAGATCACCGATACGCCGGACCGCCTCGATTATCGCAAGATCGACGCGACCGTCGATTACCTCGCCGGGCTGACCCGGCTGCTGCGCGAGCGCCCCGCGGCGCCCGTGCGGCTGCGCAATGATCACCGCGACGACGCCGCGACGGTCGGCACGCTGCTCGCGCTGGCGAAGCTGCTCGCGCCGCACTCGCCCGCGGCCGCCGGGGCCGCGCAGCAGCTGCAGGCCCTCGCCGGGGCCGCCGCCGCCGGCCCGCTGTCGACCGCGCTGCGCCGTCAGCTCTCGGCGATGGTGCTCGCGCTCGAGGGCGCGCTGGCCTGAAGAGCGTCGACCCTGCGCATCGTCACCCCTGGGGATTGACGCCGAGCAGGGTCAGGAGCGGCTTGAGCACGCCGCCGATGCCCTCGGCGACGATCGACGCGACCGCGATGGTCGTCAAGGTGACGTCTTTCCAGCCGAGCCAGCGGCCGAGCACGATCCACATGATGAAGCCGCCGACGAAGAACGAGATGCCGAGCGCGGGCGAGAGGACCAGGCCGAGGCCGACGCCGATCGACTCCGGGAGCCAGCGGCCGAGGCCCTTGACGCGCTCGAGCACGGTATAGACCAGGCCGACGGCGGCGCCGATCAGCAGCGCATCGAGCACGCCCGGCGGGAGCGCGCTCGCGCCGTCGAAGATCTGCGCGCTCGCGGCCCACATCTTGGCGACGGGCGCGGGGTGGCCGGCGCCCTCGAGCACCAGCGGCTTGGCGGCGTGGATCTGCTGGAACACGTAGGCGGCGACCAGCGAGCACGGCACGACCGTCAGGAGCTGCACCCAGAACTGATAGCGCGACGGGACCTTGAACCACCGGCCGTAGGCCATGTCGCCGGTGAGCAGGCCGGCCTGCGCGCCCGAGCCGGCGACGAAGCCCGCGCCGGTGAGGTTCATGGCGATGCTCTTGCCGCCGAACGCCGAGGTCACGCCCTGCAGGAGGATGCCCATCACGCGCGCCGGGTTGAACGCGGTGAGCGCCGCGGCGCGGGTGGCGATGATGTTCTGAATGAGGCCGCCGATCGCGATCAGGACGATGACGAGCACGATCGACAGGTCGAACACCTGATTGAGCACGATCGCCGCGAGCACGAACACGACCGCGGCGAGGATCGCCAGGGTGCGCCCGGACATCACCGGGTCGTCGTCGTCGGTCTTCTCGCCCATCGCGGCCATCGACGCGAACGCGCCGGCGAACGAGCGCCAGTTGATCGCGATGTTGACCAGCCCCGACGCGACGAGGAAGCCGAGGCCCGGCCAGAAGTAGCGGTGCGGCGCCTCGGGCTCGGGCAAGTGCGGCGCCATCACCATCAGCGCGGTCGCGCCGAACAGGAAGCCGACGCAGGTGCGCAGGCCCATCAGGTACGAGCCGCCGAGCGCGAACGGTGACCACGCGAGCGCGCCGCCGTAGGCCGCGAGCGCGCCGAGGCCGGTCTCGACCGGGAACCAGCCGTAGCCGCCGTCCTGGTTGCCGACGACCCAGAACATGAGCAGCAGGCCGGCGGCGAGCAGGATCTTCGGCTGGCGCGGATCGCCCTCCTCGACGAGCGCACGGATCACGCCGGCGACCGCCTTCGAGCCCGGCCAGGGCAGGTTCTCGCGCAGGATCAGGAGCTGGCGCAGCGGGATGACCATGACGAGGCCGACCAGGCTCGACACCACCGAGAAGATCGCCATCTCGAAGATCGTGTACGGCGCGCCGGTCATCGCCTTGGCCGCGAAGAAGTTGGAGATGAAGCCGAGGCTCCCGCCCGCCGAGCCCATCGTCGACACGATCACCATCTCGGTGACGGTGATCGGCATCTTCGACACGAAGAACACCGCAAAAAAGAACAGCGCCGCGATCGTCGGCCCCTCCTCGATGACCCCGAACGACAGCGTCAGGTACGAGTTCATGCCGCACAGCAGCATCGCCAGGATAAACCCGGCGATCACGGCCCGCGCCGTAATACCGTGGGTGGACCCGTGGGTGGACCCGTGGGTGGACGAGGGGGCCGTCGAGGTCATTCCCGGCGACTGTAGAGGTCTCGCCGCGCGCGAGCAAGCGCCCGCTGCCCGGCCGCGCCGCCTCGTGATATCGTGGCCGCGTGCGTGTCCGGCCCGCCTCGCGCTCGCTCGCTGTCCTGCTCCTGGCCTGCGTCCTGCTCCCGGCCTGCGACGACAACGACCGCGTCGTCAGCGAGCACCGCCGCTTCGAGCTGCGCTTCGCGGAATTGTACGACGAGGCCAGGGTCGACTGGGCGCCGCCGTACCGGGTCGTGCCGGGCACGCGGCTGTGCGCGCGCGCCGAGTGCGGCGCCTGCGGGTCGTGTGAGGACGTTCCGGTGAGCGCGACGGGGCCGGTGGGCATGGTGGGCGAGTGCTTCGTCGCCGACCAGCCGGGCATGATCGAGTGGCGGGTCGGGGCGCCGTGCGACGACCTCGACGCGCCGACCGACCGCGCGTGGATCGAGATCGTCCGTCCCGAGGACGTCGCCGCCGAACCGCTGCTGTGGCCCGACCGCGCGATCGCCCGGGCCGGGGGCGCGGTCCAGGGCGCCGCGCTCACGCCGGAGCTGCGGCCTCCGCTGCGGATCGTCGCCAACGCGCAGATCGTCCTGCCGGTGCGCCTGTACACGCCCGCGGACGGCCACGTCGTCGCGTGGACCGACGGCGAGGTCGCGGTGACCACGACGCAGGGCCGCGCCCCGGTCGCCGACCTCGACCCTGCGCTCAATCTGGTCACCTTCGCCGACACCGTCGCCGACGCGACATTCAAGGTCGGCTCGACGACCTGGCCGATCGGTCAGGTCATCGGTGTACCGCCGGAGTCCGCGGCCACGCTGGCGATCGCGGTCGGCTTCGCGCCGGAGGACGCCGGCGCGGCCCCCGTGTTCGCCCGTGCGGTCGCCCACGACGGCGACGGCGCCGCGCTGCTCGGCCTGCCCGTGACCTGGACGATCGACGGCGAGGCCAGGCTCGCCGTCGAGCCGACCCTGCCCGGGCCGGACTACATCCTCGTCGACGACAATTGCCTGCCGCCCGAGCAGCGCGGCGGCCCGCGCCAGGCGACCATCTCGGCCCGTCACGGCGATCTGTCGGCGACGCTCGACCTGCGCTGGACCGGCGTCGCCGGCGAGCCCGACCCGAAGTGGGAGCCCCCCGACAACTGCCCCGACACCGCCGGCTGCGGCTGTCGCTCACAGACCGGCGGATCGCCCGCGCTGTCCGGTCTGCTCGGTCTGCTCGCGCTGCGCCGGCGCCGACGAGGCCGCCCGTGACCCGCGCGGTCGCGCTGTGCGTGCTGTGCGTGCCGTTCATCGGCTGCGCCGCCGACCCGCCGCTGCTGCGCCCGCAGGCCACGCTCGAGCTCGGCGCGTTGCGCTGGGATCCCGCGGTCGCCGGGCGTGACGGCGGCTACAGCACGAAGGTCGGCGATCGCTCGTTGTGGGTGTTCGGAGACACCGGCGGGCGCACCCCACCGGGCCACCACGGCTTCGCCAACAACACCGCGTGCTTCACCGCCGACCTCGACGCCCGCGACGGCCTGTTCCCGCTGGAGGAGCTGCTCGACCCCGGCGGCTATCTGCAGGAGTTCCTGCCATTGACCGCAGACGAGGCCGCGTACGAGCAAGCGCACGGCGACCCGGAGACCTGCGGCGACGCCTGCGAGGGCATCGCGCTGTGGCCCGGTCCGGTGGTCCACGACCCGGCGCGCGGCCGCGTGCTCGTGTTCTACGCCAAGCTGTATCAGCGCCCGGGATATCTCAACATCGACGTCGTCGGCACCTCGCTCGCCGTGTGGAACGAGGACCTGGTCGGCCTCGCCGAGCGGCCCGAGCTCGCGCCCGGCAGCGACGAGCCGACCCTGCTGTTTCGCCCCGGCGAGCTCGAGCTCGCCGCCGCCGCGTTCGCCGAGGACGACACATTGTACGCCTATTCGTGCGCCGGCGAGGGCTTCGATCACCCGTGTCGCCTGGCCCGCGCGCCGCTGGCCGACCCGCTGCGGCGCGAGGCGTGGGAGTATTATGATGGCGACGCGTGGTCGACCGACCCCGGCGCCGCCGCGATCCTGTTCCCCGGGGCGCCGATGGTGACCGTGCACTTCAACGCGCACGCGCAGGTCTATGTGGCCACATACGCGAAGCCGGCCGGCAACGACGTGGCGATCCGGACCGCGACGCGGCCCGAGGGTCCGTGGTCGGACGAGGCCGCGATCCACCGCGGCCGCGAGCCGGTCGCCGACGCCAGCATGTACGGCGCCCTCATGCACCCCGAGCTGTCGCGCGACGGCGGCCGCGTCGAGTACCTCACCTATTATCAGGAGCAGGCCGGCACGATCGAGCTGGTCGAGGTCGTGTGGGAGTGAGGGCCGCGTCGCCGGAGCGACGCGGCCCGCGCGCTCACTTCGGCGTGACGATCACGTCGGTGAGGGCGTTCGCGCTGCCGCCCGCGGGGTACGCGTACGACGAATAGCTGTCGAGGCCCCACACGACCAGCCCGAACGCGCCCTCGCTCTCGGCGACGTGGTGGCCGTTCGTGCAGCCGTTGACGCCGATGTCGGCGCGGACGAGGTCGACGGTGGTGAACTCGAACAGCCCGTCCTCGCCGACCGGCTTCCACCCGCCGATCTCGCCGAGGCAGTCGACCGTCACCGGCTCGAACGCGTCCTCCTTCTTGACGCGCGTCAATACCAGGTTCGTCGTCGCGTAGGTCGGGTCGGTGAAGAACGCGTAGCGCTTGAGGAACTGCGCCGGCGGCAGCACGATCACGAACTCCTCGTCGCCGAGCGCCAGCCCGAAGCCCGGCGCCGTCGCGCCCGGACGCGAGCCACCCGGCAGGTTCGCGGTGTCCATCAATTGCGCCATCGCGAACGGATGCTGGTCGTCCTGCCCCCGCACCCGAAACGCCGCCTTCGTCGAGTAGTCCACCACCTGCCCCTTCGCCAGCGTCGCCGGCGCGCCCGGCTGCGGCGGGTCGTAGCTCAGCTCCGTGCCGTCGACCACGCCGACGAACCGGTACTCGACGTCCTCCGGCGCGAGGTCCTTGCGCCGCGTCTCGTAAGGCGCCGCCACGTATTCGAAGCCGAGCGCGTTCACGGCGAGGTTCTGCTGGTGCGCCGCCTCGCCGCCCGGCGCCGGCATCGGCTGCAGGCGCAGGAACCGGCTGCCGGCGTGGAACGCCACCGGCTTGTCGCTGAGCACCAGCGTGCCCGACGCGTCCTTCGGCGTCTGCGGCAGCTCCCACTGCAAGATCTCGCCGGCGCCGAGCTCGTAGGCCGCGAGCTGTCCGGCGAGCGCGCCGTTGAGGCCCGGCCCCTGCAGCAGGTCCGCCGTCGGCTTGAGCTCGACCTTCGTGCCATCCTCGAGCCCGACGATCTGCACCCATAGCGGACCGGGCGGATTGTGCGTACCCGCGGGCGGCGCGATCGCGACATAATTGGTCCCCCACACGCTGGTCGGAAACAGCAGCTCCGCGCTCGGAAAGTGCGAGCGCGCCCCACCGAACGGCAGGATGTCGTACGCCGTCAGCGGCACGTCCGCGGAGATCTCGAACGCCGCGCCGCGCCCCGACTTCGGGATCACCGTCGACATGTTCACCGCCGGCGTCACCGGACACGTCAGCGGCACCTTGTTCTCCGGCATGATCGAATTCGGGTCGCTCGACAGGAACACGACCCCGACCGCGTCCGGCGGCACCCCCTCCGCGGGCAGCGGCGGCCAGTCCTTCGGCGCCACACCCGGCGTCGCCAGCCGCGCGGCCTGACCGATGTCGAGCGCGACCCCGTCCCGCGCGACCGCGATCTTCGCGGGGTGACCCCAGGTGTTGGCCAGGAACACCG
>Ga0075163_10002147_pt1 | contig 26618 bp, 17 predicted proteins | sample JI1023141ADNA_FD_71478 | JGI IMG/M metagenome (GOLD analysis project Ga0075163, IMG submission 71478) | Wastewater effluent complex algal communities from Wisconsin, to seasonally profile nutrient transformation and Carbon sequestration -... | ecosystem: Engineered > WWTP > Effluent > Algae...
CCCTCTCCACCGGAGAGGGATAAAGGGTGAGGCGGAACAGGCAATTCCGAATAATGAAAGCGGTCTGCTACCTCCCCGCCACTTCCGCCTTCGCTCGCTCAGCTCCGGCCGGCTATGCCGCTGATCTCCACGTTCACCCCGCGCGGGAGGCCCTTCACCGCGAACGCCTCCCGCGCGGGCGGCACCTCTTTGAAGTACGAGCCGTATACCGTGTTCACCGCCCCATAATGCGCCATGTCGCTGAGCAGCACGGTCACTTTCAGCAGGTCGTCATAGCCGAGGCCAGCCGCACGCAAGAGGATGCCGATGTTCTCCATCACCTGCGTGGTCTCCTGCTCAATGGTCCCCATCACGAGCTCTCCACTGTCGCCCTTCAGCGCGATCTGGCCGCTGAGGTAGACCACACCATTGTGTTCGATCGCCGGCGTGTAGGGGGCGAGCGGCTTGGCCGCGCCAGGGGGATGGATGGGCTGCTTTTTCATGGTGCGAATCAACGCGTTGAACCGCAGAACCGCAGAACAATGTGAATTCAGAACCGCAGAAGTACTTGGCGAGGACGAGCCGCAAATGCCTTACTTCGATGAAAAACCAGACCATGGGAACCAAGTACACCTTCGACCTGCAGGAACGTCTCATCACTTCGCCGTCGTTGCTATTCGCCTCGTTGATGGCCTGCCCGCAACACAAGCCGGACGATTGCTGGCTGACCAACTCCTGAGGTCCGGGACTTCTCCCGCACTTCACTATGGTGAAGCGCAAGGTGCAGAATCGCGCAGGGATTTCGTTCACAAGATGAAGGTAGCACTGAAAGAACTCCGCGAATCCCACGCGTGCCTCCGCATCATCCAGAAGGCGGGGATCCATAGAGATACCGCTTCGCTCGAACCTTGCCGAAGTGAATGCTCGGAACTGGTCGCCATCTTTCAAGCCAGTGTGAAGACCGCCGAACGGAACAAGTGACTGGATCCTTTCGCGGGCACAACCTCACCGGAGCCACTCGGATGAGCTGTCGCGAGCCAGCACTTCTTCATTCTGCGGTTCTCTGTTATGCGGTTCTGCGGTTCCTGCCATTGCCGTTTAGTTTCGCGCCCTGATGGCAGATCAACCCCTCATCCTCGTTACCAACGACGACGGCATCACCGCTCCCGGCATCCATGTGCTGGCCCAGGAAATGAAAGCCTTCGGGCGCGTGCTCGTGGTGGCGCCCGACAAGCCGCAGAGCGCCATGGGGCATGCCATCACCATCCATGATTACCTGCGCCTGAACAAGGTCGACATGATGGAAGGCGTGGAAGCCTACGCATGCAGCGGCACGCCCGTGGATTGCGTGAAGCTGGCCGTGTACCAAGTGATCAAAGGCAAGCCAGCTCTCCTCGTAAGCGGCGTGAACCATGGCAGCAACATCAGCATCAACGTGCTTTACAGTGGCACCATGAGCGCGGCGGTGGAAGGCGCCATGGAAGGCATCCCGAGCATCGGCTTCTCCCTGATGGACCACAGTATCGAGGCACGCTTCGATCATGTGCGACCGATCATCCGCAATGCGGTGGGCAATGTGCTAGAACGAGGTCTTCCGCGTGGTTCCTGTTTGAACGTGAACATTCCCCGCGAAACGGCAGAGCCGCTCAAGGGCATGCGCGTTTGCCGCCAAGCTTGGGGCTTTTGGGAGGATGACTTCGAAGCGCGCAAGGACCCGATGGGCAAGGACTACTTCTGGTTGCGCGGCCGCTTCAAGGACATGGACCATGGCGAAGACACTGACGTGTGGGCCGTGAACAACGGATACGCCAGCGTGGTGCCGGTCCAGTTCGACATGACCGCCCATCATGCCATCGCCGAGCTGAACACCTGGGACCATGCGCGGTGATTCCTTTGCGCTCGGTTTCATTCTCGGCCTGCTCTTCCCCGTGCTCGGCTTCTTCGGTTACGGCGGCATCTACGTAACCGCCATCCGCCCGCACCATGACCTGCATTGGTTCGTCCATGACCTCTTCCTCGGCACCACCGAGTATCGATCCCAGATCATCTCCCTCAGCCTGATCGCGGACGCGTTCCTCTTCTTCGGCTTCGACCGGTTCGAAAAGTACCGGAGCATGCGCGGCGTGATCGCGGCCATGCTCCTTTACGCCATCGCCGTGGTGATCTTCTTCTTCTGATGGCGCGCAGGCTCTACATCATCGCCGGTGAAGCGAGCGGCGACCTGCACGGCGGTAATCTCATCGCGGAGTTGTTCCGGCTGAGTGGTGAGTCGCGAGGGGCGAGTGGCGAGTCTGCGTCGGAGGCAGACCCGCCACTCGCCACTCACCACTCGGAACTCCGGATTCGGGCCTGGGGCGGCGATCGCATGGCTGCTGCTGGCGCCGAAGTCGTGAAGCACTACCGCGAGCTCGCCTTCATGGGCTTCACGCAGGTGATCATGAATCTGCGCACGATCCTGCGCAACATCCAACGTTGCAAAGAGGACATCGCCGCGTTCGAACCCGATGCGGTCATTCTGATCGACTATCCAGGCTTCAACCTGCGGATCGCGGATTGGGCCAAGGCGCAAGGCATCCAAGTCTTCTACTACATCAGCCCGCAGCTCTGGGCGTGGAAGGAGAACCGTATCGCCATCGTGAAACGCGCCGTGGACCGCATGTTCTGCATACTGCCGTTCGAAAAGGACTGGTACGCGCAACGCGGTGTGGAGGTGGACTTCGTCGGGCATCCGTTGCTGGACGAACTCGCGAAACACGACCCTCGGCCTGTCATTTCGAACGGAGTCGAGAACAGGGCCGGGGATGGGGTGATCGCATTGCTTCCTGGAAGTCGCACACAGGAGATCACCCGCATGCTGCCGGTGATGCTCGATGCCGCCAAGCACTTCCCGAACGAACGCTTCGTCGTGGCCGCTGCGCCATCAGTTCCGCTGGAGTTCTATCGCCAACTCATCGGCGATGCCCGCGTGGAACCCATCACCGGCAAGACTTATGACCTGCTTCGCCAAGCGAAGGCGGCCGTCGTCACCAGCGGTACCGCCACCTTGGAGACCGCGCTCTTCGGTGTGCCCGAATTGGTGTGCTACAGCGGCAGCGCCATCAACGTGTGGCTCGCGCGGAGACTCGTGAAGGTGAAATTCATTTCCCTGGTGAACCTGATCATGGACCGTGAAGTGGTGCGCGAGCTCGTGCAGCAGGACATGAACACCGAGGCCATACGCCTGGAATTGGACCGGCTGCTGAACGATGCCCCCTACCGCGACCGCATGATCGACGGCCTGAATGCCTTGCGTGACAAACTGGGTGGGCCGGGCGCCTCGGCGCGTACCGCCCACCTGCTGTGGAAAAGTCTGCGGCCTGCAGCCGGGTGAACCTTTCCGGGCACGGGTACGTTTGCGGCCGATGTTCCGCTTCTTGTCCTCCGCCGCCATCGGCCTTCTCGCTCTCTCTATTTCCGCGCAAGAACATGTGGTGAGCGCCGGTATCCTGCGCAACGTCGAATTGAAGCAGGTACTCGTCATGAGCACTGTCGGGCCGCTCACCGTGCTGAGCGACGGTGAAAAGGCCGGGGAACTCACTGCCAAGGATGGACTGCGCGTAGAACTGAGCGACGGTCGAATCGTCGCGAAGTCCTTGTCCCAGAAGTTCCCTGCGGCGAAGCGGATCACCTTACGTTCATCCGCTCGCGGGCTGCTGCGCGTGAGCAGCTTGGGCAAGCCCGCTATCGAACGCGACTATCCGGGAAGCATCGAGATCACGCGCACCGGTGAACTGCTGCTCGTGGTGAACCAGGTGCCCATCGAAGACTATGTGGCGGGCGTAGTGCAGAGCGAGGCGGGCGACAAGAAAGGGCTGGAGTACTACAAGCTGCAAGCGGTGAGCTGTCGCACCTATGCGATCACCGCAGCACGGCGGCACCTGCCCGAAGGCTTCGGCGTTTGCGATGGCACACATTGCCAGGTGTACAAGGGCATCTGCAAATTGGACAGTATCAAACAAGCCGTGCGTGCGACGAAGGACCTGGTCGTAGTGGACGCCGGGATCCATCCCATCCACGCCACCTTCCACAGCAACTGCGGCGGCGAAACCATGAACGCCGAGGACGTCTGGAGCAAGAGCGAACGCTACCTCGTGAGCGCCGTTGACACCTTCTGCCGCGCGCAGCCGCACGCCACCTGGCGCAAGACGATGCCGCGCATGAAGTGGCTCGACTACCTGCACCGCACCTACGCGCTCGACCTCGCCGACAGCAACTCGGTCCGTGCCGTCACCGCGTTCGCGCCGCAATGCCGCTCGCTCTACATCGATGGGGCCAGCCCGCTGATCCCGCTTGAGCAGGTGCGCACGGACATGAAGTTCAACTCCGCGCTTTTCACCATCTGGCCGAACGGCGATGACGTGGTCTTTGACGGCCGTGGCTTCGGGCACGGCGTGGGCCTCTGCCAAGAAGGTGCCATGCGCATGGCACGCCTCGGCATCCCCTTCACCGATATCCTGCACCAGTACTTCGCCGAAGTTCACCTCGTGGACCTGAACACGATCGACTTCTTCCGGGACGAGGAGAGGTGAAGGTCCGGTCGCGCGTTTCCTCCGATCGGGTGTTCACTCTGATCAGCCCGTAACGCACGCAGACCTTCGTGCACTGTCCACACGCCCTTGTTGGAAGATCACGATCGGCGCGGCCCGCGCGCGGGTAAGGGTGCGGATAGTTTCGACCCGGCACACGAGTGCCCGGACCGAACCTACCCGCCATGATCAAATTACTCACGCTGCTCAACCTCTCCGGGATCCTCCTCTTCAACGCCTTCTTCCTCACCAACGTGGTGATCACGCACGAAACGCCCGCCACCATGCAGGCGGGCACGGAGGTGAAGGTGACCGTGACGATCGACAAGGGCACGCTCAACGGCTTCGCCAAACTGCAGATCGACCTGCCAGATGGATTGAGCGCAACGGCCATCGAAACCAAGGGCGCATCGTTCACCTTCGCGGACGGCAAGGCCAAGTTCATCTGGATGGCACTGCCAAACCAGCCGCAGTTCAAGGTGAGCTACACGCTGGGTGCGGCGAACGATGCGACCGGCAGTTTGCCCATCAACGGCAAGTTCTCCTACATCGAGGACAACGAGCGCAAGACGGAAGACCTGGCCACCACGAGCGTGACCATCACCGGCGGTGCCGTAGCACAGGACAACAGCGTTGCGCCGTCACCTGCTGCGAGCACCAGTGCGCCCGTTGTCCCGGATAATTCCAACGACGTCACGTTCGCCGGTGGCGGCGCACCGATCAAGGAGGCGGAGATCGTGGACGAAGCCGGTATCGCACCGCAACAAGGCGCGGGCGGCGTCATGGGCACACGCTCGATCTCCGCGGTCACCGAAACGGAAATGCTCGTGGAGGTTACCGTGAACAAAGGAGACATCCGTGGTTTCGGGAAATTGCAGGAGACGATCCCCGCCGGGTTCACAGCGTTGGAGAAGAACAGCAACGAGGCCATCTTCACCACGCAGGACCGCATCGTGAAGTTCGTGTGGCTGAACCTGCCCGCCGCGAAGGAACTGAAGGTGGTGTACAAGTTGCGCGCGAACGGCCAGCCGGATGGCGAGTACACGGTGAACGGGGAGTTCGGGTATCTCCTGAACGACGAGACGCAGAAGGCCGTGCTGGGCAGCAGCAATTTCTTCACAGGACCCAAAGCGATGGAGACCCCGCAGCTCGCCACCACCGAACCGGCGAGGACAACTGAGCCGACGAAGACAACTGACCCGGCGAAGACGACCGAAGCGGCAAAGACCAGTGAGCCCGAAAAGACCAAGACCGAACCGGTGAAGACCGCGAAAGAGGACGGTGCGATCGCGCAGAAGGAGAAGACGAAGCCCAAGGCCACGCCCAAAGTCTCCGGACCGGAAACCGGCGTCACCTACAAAGTGCAGATCATGGCCGCTCACCGCGAAGTGGGGAGCGAGTACTTCGATCGCCAGTTCCACTACAGCGGCGACTTCAGCATCGAGCGCCACGAGGGATGGATCAAATACGTCACTGGCCGCCACAACGACTACCGCAGCGCACGCGACCAGCGCGCAGGCTTCGTGAGCGCGGGCCACAACTTCCGCGGACCCTTCGTAACCGCCTACAACAACGGCGACCGTATCACCGTGCAGGAAGCGCTGATGATCAGCAATCAGAAGTGGGTCCAGTGATCGGGTGCAAGAACGATCAGGGAACCGCGCCAACAGCGCGGTTCTTTCCTTTCGGACCCGTCCCTCCCACCTGCCGGAAAGTTCCCCGCCCGGTGCCGTCGGATCGCCGGAGCCATGATCGGAACGCGCGGCTATCTTTCGCGGGCCTCCCCTCGCTGGGAGACACGATCATCCAGATGCGTTCCACCCTCCGCCTCATTCTCGGCTGCGGCCTGCTCCTGTCCTCGGCCTTTCAATCCCTTGCCCAGCGCGACAGTTCTTCGCTCGTCCTGCGGCCCACGTTCGCCGTTGGCGCGGGCGCTTTCGCGTTCTACGGTGATATCGGTTCGCGCCATGACGGGTACAGCCCACTGGTGACACGCCTCGGGTATGAGTTCCGCGCGAGCACGCCGGTGACCGAATGGCTCGAAGTGGGCCTCTTCGCGCAGCACGGCCAGCTCGGTGCCAATGAGCGCAGCTTGGAGCGCAACCTGAATTTCAAGAGCCGCGTGACCACAGGCGGTCTGCAGTTCACCTACAACTTCCAGCAGTTCCTGAAGCCGGACCGCGTGATCGAACCGTACATCAGTCTCGGCTTCGAGAGCGTGGAGTTCCTGAGCAAGACGGATCTGTACGACGAGGACGGCCGCGCCTACAACTATTGGAGCGACGGTACCATCCGTGACATCGCGGAGAACGCTCCCAACGCCGCCGATGCCGTGCTCCTGCAACGTGATTACTCCTACGAAAGCGATATCCGCGAACTGGACCTGGACGGTTTCGGCAAATACACCGAACGCTCTTGGGCCGTGCCCATAGGCTTCGGCGCCAAAATGCGCTTGGGCGGCGGGTTCGATCTGCGCTTCGGGGCCACCCTGCATTACACCTTCACCGACCTCATGGACGGCGTGACCGATGAGAGCGTGGACGAACGCGTGGGCGACAGCAAGAACGACCGTTTCCTTTACGCCGGGGCCAGCCTCAGCTACGCGATCGATCTTGAGCACAAGCAACGCAAGAAGAAGGAAGGACCGCAGCTCTCGCCCGAGCAGATGGACATCCTCGTGCTGCATGATGACGAGGATGCCGACGGTGTCACCGACTTCAAGGACGATTGCCCGCACACCCCCACTGGCGCCAAAGTGGACGAACACGGCTGCCCGATCGACACCGATGGTGACGGCGTTCCGGACGGAGTGGACGAAGAGCCCGGCACAGCCCCAGGCGCCCCCGTGGACGCGCGCGGCGTTACGATCACCGACGATCAGTTCCTGAAAGCCTGGCTCAACTACGCCGATAGCGGGAACGTGAACATCATTTCCAGCACCGCTGAATCGTTGGGGCGCAAACCCAACGTGATGGTGAAACCCAAGCGCATCTACACCGTGCAGGTGGGGAGCGAGGTGGAGGGCATCACCGAACAACAGATGCAGCAATTGCTGAGCATACCAGACGTGCGCACTGTGGAACATGGCGATACCATCAACTTCGTCGTGGGCGGCTATGATGCCCTGCCGGATGCCATCCGTCGCCAACTCGCCTTGGGCAAGGATGGCGTTACAGGCAGGGTGATGGCCCAGGATGGCAACACCATCGTGGATATTACCGAGGAAGTGGCCAAGGCCACCGCGGAGATGCAGGGTGCAACGACCGGTGGCAAACATGCCGATGAGGGGAAGACCTTGGTGCGCGTGCAATTGGGGGCCTTCAAGAAAAAGCTCTCACAGAACATCTTCAGCGGGATAAATGACCTGGTGACGATCAAGGGCGATGACGGGCTCACACGCTACTACACCGGCGTTTACACCGACCTCAACCAGGCCGCAACCCACAAGGTGGACATGCTTGGCAAGGGTTTCAGCGGAGCGTTCCTCGTGGCCTTCAAGAACGGAAAGCGGGTTTCATTGAAAGAGGCCGGAGCCAAGCTGACCTCGCCTGAATCATTGAAAGACGCCGCCGTGAACGGCTTGGACAAGGAACTCATCCGCTACAAGGTGCAGCTCGGTGCCTTCGCCGGCAACGTGCCTTCTGACGTGATGAGCAAGTTCATCGAGATCGGCGACGTGACCAACGTGTCCGGTGTGGAGGATACACGCTACTACCACGGCTCTTTCAGAACCCGTGATGAAGCCAACGCAGCGCTCAGGTCCGTTCAGGAGAAGGGCGTAGCGGACGCGTTCGTGGTGGGCGAGATCAAGGGCCGCATCATCCTCGCGGAGGACGCGGACAGTATCCTGGCCCAGCCGTAGTGATCAGCGATCAATACCTGCACGCCAACGCTCCCCGGTGGAGATGTCCTGTAGGGTGATGAACAGGGGCGCGTCCGGATCCCCGATGTGATCCAAGGCCCATCGGCCAGATGCGAAACGTTGGCATATGACCGGTGAGCCGTCGCGGCCCGTAGGGTCGAGCATACGCACTTGGAGGTAGCGCACACCGAACCCGGTGGTGATCAGCACTGGTTGCCCGGCCTCTGACACGACCTCGGGAAGGGGCTCGCCCGAACCATCCTCTCTCCGGCAGCCTTGGGCTGTGGCAACACAGGGAGAGCCTCCACTGCGCTCCCGGAACGGGGCCATGGACACGCGCGGTTCCTCCATCATGTCCGTTGGCCGCCAAGGTTGAGGGGGAAGGATATGCGAAAGGCTGCCATCGCCGAACTCCCACGTGATCGCTCGCAGGGTGATCGGCTGAATAGGCTGGCCCAAGGCGAAAGCGCCCCTGGCACCGGACCCGCGCGGAGCCATCGCCCGCCCTGGATCGACCGGAGGCACCGTAGCGAACGAGCCGCCGCTCCCGTACCAGCGGGACGACTTCACGCTCCCGGAGTCGATCGCTCCCACAGCGATTACCTGGGCGATGGTACCATCCTCCTGGGCCATGGTACCGGACCAAGGCAGTATCGCCAGCATCGTGATGACTCTGCGCATGTTCAGGTCGGAAAAGACCACTGCATCTTACGGTCTTCCCCCCTTCCGGGTTGCATGGCACCGCAATAGCAAAGCGGCCTGTTCCGTTCTTTCTTCCGCCGCCCCCTACATTTCCTTCCCCAATCTTCACGAACCACCCATGTACCGTGCGCTCCGCAGGACGCGTGTGACCACCCACACCCTGTCCTTGCCGTTCTTTCCCGTATTGGTCGGAACCCTCACACTGGCCTTGGCCGCCTGCGACCACGAACAAGCCGTGGTAAAGCCCGATGCGGCGTTCACCCCCTACATACCCGCTTTCACGGCCGGGCATATCCCCGCACGCGGCCCCATCCTCGTGCGCATAGCCGAAGGACAGACCTACCGCGATAGCTCGGTGGCGGCCATCCAGGGTCTCTTCGACCTGGACCCCGATGTTGAAGGCACCGTCTCCTGGTCCGACCGCTCCACGCTTTCCTTCCAACCGACGAAGCGGTTGGAGCAGAACAAGACCTACACCGTCAACTTCCGCCTCAGCAAACTGATCGAAACCCCGGCGAACGTCGGCACCTTCAAATTCCAAGTGACCACGTTCGCACAAGCGATCGATGTGAAGGTGGACGACATGCAGGCGGTTTCCCCGTCAGACCTTACCTGGCAACGCGTGCACATCGGTGTGTACACCAGCGACTACGCCGATCCCGAAGAACTCGAGAATAGCGTGACGGCCGAACAGGACGGACGTGCGCTGAAACTGCTCTGGGAACATGAGCCCAACGGAAGCTTCCACCGCGCAGTGGCCGACAGCGTGCGCCGGGAGGAGAAGGCGAGCACTGTTGTGTTCCGATGGAACGGTGAAGGGATCGGCGGTACGGACAAGGGCGAAAAGACCTTCAACGTACCAGCGATCGGGGATCTGCAGCTGATCAGCCACGAGACCTTCAGCGATGGGGAGCAATACGCAGCCCTGCTCTTCAGCGATCCGTTGGATCCCGAGCAGAACACCGACGGCCTCTCTGGGATCACCGGCGCGGAATCCGTGCGGCTCACTATCGAAGGCAACAAGCTCCTGATCCATCCGGGCCAGCGCCTCAGCGGCAAGCACACCGCCTTCGTAGCGGCCGGGTTGATGAACATCAACCACCGCAAGCTCGGCAAGGACATCACCATCGCCGACCTGGAGTTCGAGGAGGTGAAGCCCAACGTGCGCATCACCGGCAACGGTGTGATCCTGCCCAGCACCGATGGCCTGCTGTTCCCCTTCGAAGCCGTGAACCTGAACGCCGTGGACGTGCGCGTCGTGCGCATCTACGCCGAGAACGTCCCCCAATTCCTGCAAGTGAACGACCTGAACGGCGAGCGCGAACTCGCCCGTGTGGGCCGCTTGATGCTGAAGAAGTCCGTGCCGCTGAACAATACCGACAAGAACGTACAAGGGCGATGGACCACTTACTATCTCGACCTCGACGACCTGATCAAGACGGAGCCCGGTGCGATCTACCGCATCAGCCTCGGTTATCGCAAGGCCTACTCCACCTATCCCTGCCCGGATGCGGAAGACGAGGCACCCTCGCTCACGGCCATCGAAGACGCTCCCGGTTCGGGGACCGGGGACGATCTTGAGGAAAACGGCCAATGGGACAACGCCTACCAGGACTACTGGTACTATGATGAGGGCGACTACTACGAGGACGAGGAGTACAACTACCGCGACCGAGAGAACGCCTGCTCGTCCAGCTACTTCCGCAACAAGGCCACGGTGGTCGAGCGCAACATCATCGCTTCGGACATCGGCCTGATCGCCAAGCGCGGGAACGATGGCTCACTGCTGGTAGCCGCGAGCGACCTGCGCACCGCCGGGCCGATGAGCGGCGTGAAGATCGACGTGCTCGACCTGCAACGAAAAACCCTCGGTTCACCGGTCACCGACGGTGAAGGCCTCATCACCCTGCCCGCGAGCAAGCACCGCCCCTTCCTGATCGTGGCCAGCAAAGGAACCATGCGCGGATATCTGAAACTGGACGATGGCGGCGCTCTGAACGTGAGCGCTTACAGCGTGGAAGGACTGAGCGTGGACAAGGGGTTGAAAGGCTTCCTGTATGGCGAGCGCGGTGTGTGGCGGCCGGGGGATTCGCTCTATCTCGGCTTCATCCTGCAGGATGCGGAGAACAAACTCCCGAAGGACCACCCGGTCGTACTGGAGCTCACGGATCCCAAAGGACGTCTCGACCAGCGCATGGTCCGCAACAGCGGCGTGGACGGCGTGTACTCCTTCCGATGCGCCACGGATGCGGATGCGCCCACGGGCATGTGGGGCGCGAGCGTCAGCGTGGGCGGGGTTTCCTTCTACAAGCCGATCCGGATCGAAACTGTGAAGCCGAACCGGTTGAAGATCGCGTTGGACCTCGGCGATGGGAAAGGCGCTGAAGAAGGTGCGCGCATCACCGTGAACAACAAGGACCAGAAGGTGAAGTTGCAGAGCAACTGGTTGCATGGAGCACCCGCGCGTGAACTGAAAGCCCGCACCACGGTCACCCTCACCGGTGGCCAGCCGGAATTCAAAGGGTACGACAAATACTGCTTCGACGACCTGAACACGGACGTGAGCACCGAGGAGATCACTGTGTTCGACGGTACGCTGGATACGCAAGGTCATGTGGAGTTCCCCTTCCAGCTGGACCTGAACCAGAACACACCGGCGGCTGTGCGCGCCAACATAGTCACGCGCGTGTTCGAGGCAGGTGGTGATGCGAGCATCGACCGCTTCGATGCCGTGTACTATCCGTACAGCGCCTATACCGGCATCCTGGCACCGCAGGCCAATGGTTATTGGGGCACCTACAGCACGGACACCACCTACAAATTGACGGCGGTCGCGCTGGACCCGAACGGCAAGCCGCTCGCAGGCCACAAGCTGAAAGCACAGGTGGTGAAAGTCAGTAGCAACTGGTGGTGGAACGGTGATATGAACGGCCCGGGCAGCTACATGAACGCACCCAGCAGTACGATCCTGGGTGAAGACGAGATCACTACCGACGCCAAGGGAAAGGCCACGATCCCCTTCCGTGTGAACCGCCCGCACTGGGGCCGTTACGTCGTTCGGCTGAGCGACCCGCTCAGCGGGCACGTGGCCGCCGCGCAGCTCTACGTGGATTGGCCTGGCTACGAAGGCCGAAGCCGACGGCAGGCGGACAAGGAAGCCGCAATGCTCTCCTTCAACAGCGACAAGGAGAAGTACAACGTCGGTGACAACTGCGTGATCACCATCCCTTCGGGCGGAAGCGGCCGTGCGTTCATCAGCTTGGAAACAGGTAGCCGCATACTGGAGGCGAAATGGGTGGACCTGAAAGCGAAGGAGACCAAGTTCGATTTCCCGATCACGGCGGACATGGCACCGAACGTCTACGCGCACGTGATGCTGATCCAGCCCCATGCCTACACGCGCGACAGCTTGGGCAATGACCGGCCCATGCGCCTCTACGGCGTGATCCCGATCATGGTGGAGGACAAGACCACACGCATACAGCCCGTCATCTCCATGGCCAATGAGGTGAAGACCGATGCGCCCTTCAGCGTGGAAGTGAGCGAGGCCAGCGGCGAGCCCATGACCTACACACTAGCGATCGTGGACGAGGGACTGCTGGACCTCACGCGCTTCAAAACACCGGACCCGTGGAACTACTTCTATGCGCGCGAAGCCTTGGGCGTTCGCACATGGGACCTCTACGACCAGGTGATCGGTGCGTTCGGCCAACAATTGCAACGTGTGCTCGCCTTGGGCGGAAGCGACGAAGCCTCCCCCGATGCGGCCGCGAAGGCGAACCGCTTCAAACCCGTCGTTCGCTATGTGGGGCCCTTCAAGCTGGCCAAGGGCAAGAAGGCGCAGCACAGCTTCACCATCAGCAACTACGTGGGCAGCGTGCGCGTGATGGTGGTGGCCACGGATGGCGACCGCGCTTACGGCAATGCCGAGAAGGCCGTGCCTGTGCGCAAACCGCTCATGCTCCTGGCCACGCTTCCGCGCGTTGTCGGCCCTGGTGAAACACTGGACCTGCCCGTGACGGTGTTCGCCATGGACCCCAAGGTGAAGAACGTGCAATTGAAGCTCGAAGCGAACAACCTCTTCAACATCGAAGGCGGCGCCTCCCAGACGCTCACCTTCAAGAACACAGGGGATCAAGTGGCCGTGTTCCGCGTGCGGATGGCCGAGCGCATCGGCAAGGGCACGGTGAAAGTCATCGCGGAGGGTGCGGGTGAGCGCGCGACGCATTCCATCGAGATCGATGTTCGCCAACCCAATCAACCGCAGACCGACCAGACAGAAGCGGTACTGGATGCCGGAAAGAGCTGGGAGGACATCCCGAAACCCGTGGGCCTCGCGGGCACCAACTCAGCGTACTTGGAAGTGAGCACTATTCCCGCCGTGGACCTCGGCAGACGTCTGCAATACCTGATCGACTATCCGCATGGCTGCATCGAACAGACCACCAGCGCCGCGTTCCCGCAGCTGTTCCTGGCCAATGTGATCGATGTGGACAGCCGTGTGGCCGCTGAGATGCGCAGCAACGTGGACGCAGGACTCCGTCGCTTGAAGATGTTCCAGCAGCCCAACGGCGGTTTCAGCTATTGGCCCGGCGAGGACGGGGTGAACGACTGGGGCTCCATTTGGGCCGGGCACTTCCTCACCGAGGCGGAGCGCGCCGGATTCACCCTGCCCACCGGCATGAAGAGCAAATGGCTCAGCTACATGCGCAACGCCGCGCGCAATTGGACACCCACCACCGAATACGGTTGGACCTATGAAGGCCGACAGCTCACGCAGGCCTATCGCCTCTATGTGCTGGCCCTGGCCAATACCGCCGAGCTCGGCGCGATGAACCGCTTGCGCACGCACCCACAGCTCGCGGCGCAGGCCAAGTGGATGCTGGCAGCCGCCTACGCCATGAGCAACCAGAAAGCCGTGGCCAAGGAGATCATCACCGGGCTGACCACCACCGTGGCCCCCTACTCGGAGATGAGCTGGACCTATGGCAGCGATATGCGCGATGACGCGGTGATCGCCGAAGCACTCCTGCGCATGGACGACAATCCGACCGCGGCAATGGTCATCAAACGCATCGCCGAGAACCTCGGCAAGGAAAGCTGGTACAGTACCCAGAGCACCGCGTGGGGCCTGCTCGCCATCAGCCGCATGGTCTCCTCCGATGGCATGGGCCAAGGGCTCAACTTCACCTTGAACGTGAACGGCAAGAGCGAGAACCGCTTCAGCAAGAAGAGCGTGGCGCGGATCGACCTGCCCGTACCTGATGGCCAGAAAAAGGTCTCCATCGTGAATACCGGCAAGAACCTCCTGTACGTACGCGTGGTGCGCACCGGCACACCCATGCCCGGGGCCGAAAGTCCCGCCAACAACGGCCTCGCAGTGGACGTGCGCTACCAGAACATGAGCGGAGAGTGGATAGAGGCCACGTCGCTCGAACAGGGCACGGACTTCCAAGCGGTCGTCACGATCCAGCATCCCGGCATACGCGGTAACTACCAAGAACTAGCGCTCGCGCAAGTGTTCCCCAGCGGTTGGGAGATCCGCAACAGCCGACTTGAGGGAACCGAGAGCGCCCAAGCGAACAGTTACTTCGAGTACCAGGACATCCGCGATGACCGTGTGATGACCTACTTCGACATCAGCGCTCGCGAACAGGCCACCTATCGCGTGTTCCTGAACGCGGCGTACATCGGACGGTTCTACATGCCGCCCACCACATGCGAAGCGATGTACGACCACACCGTGAACGCCCGCAGTGAGGGCGGATGGATAAGCGTGGTGAAGGCGGGCGAAGTGAAGGCGGCGAAGTAGCCCTCAACGAAAGAGAGACCGCCCGGATCGACAAACTCGATCCGGGCGGTCTCTCATGCCGCGATCGGACTCTACCTGCGCACGACGCGGATGGATGCAGGCACATCTCCGTCCACACGTACCACATAGGCACCAGAGGCGAGCGAGGACATGTCCACGGCCTGATCACCGCTGCGCGTGATGCGCTGTGTGAGCATGGTGCGGCCCTGCGCGTCGCACACACGAAGGGAGCCGCTGCCGCTCGCAATGCCATCGATCGTCAGCACGGTTTCAACAGGGATCGGCCACGCGCGCAATGCACCACCGGAAGTGCGCTCAGGCACGGAGACCAGCACCGGAGCCTCGTCGCAGATGGTGAACGTACCGGCCGCATCGCCGCCGGTGTTCCAAACTTGCACATAGTAGACCGTGTTGGTGCCCAGCCCAGTAAGCGCGATCGGGCCAAGCTGCGGATCGTAGCAATCGATGAAGGACTCCGGACCGCAACCACTGTACAGTGCGACGCCCATGGGGCCCGAAGTGATGGTGGCTACCGTGATGGTATGATCGGATGAGGGACCGGTGTTGAAGGCGTACCATACGTCGAAGGCTGCGGAGTAGGGGTCGCAGGCCGGGTTCGGTGCTGCGGTGGTGTACGCGCACACGTTCGTTCCCTGGACCGGCACACACGAACCGATCAACTGGGGCTGGATCTCTTGCGCGCTGGAGCAATCGTCGTTCGCGACCGCGGGATCGCAGGCCGGAGCGCAGGCCATGCTCAAATTGAACGGGCCGGCTTCCCCGTCGTAGCCGTGTACCAGGACATGGTAGGTGGTGCCCGCGGACGTTGCCACGGTGACCGCACTGGTGTTGCCACCGCATCCCGGCGCGTCATCCACGCCTCCTTCGCATATCAGTTCCTCGCACGGGCCGCTCCACACGCTGATCTTGGTATCGAAATCAGCGGAATCACACGTGCTCAGTGTCACATCCGATCCATCCCCCATGAACGTGTACCAGAGGCCCGGGGTGCTAACGAACGCCGAACCGCAGTTGGGGACCATCGGCAGTACGCCCAATTCCGTGTCGCCTCCAACGGATTGCCCGCATGACAAGCTCACGGCTCCGCCGCAGAAAGCGTTGATCGGCAACGGATCCTCCAACGTGGTGAAGGCGAGCGGCCCGCGCGGATAGCCAGACTCCCCTCCGATACAGGTCTCGTTCAAGTACGCATCATACCCGGTCGCGAGTTCCAGCCCCGTGATGGTCACGGGCGGGCCGTCAACACCTACCGAACCGGTGATCACCGTACCGGTGCCCGGGCTGAAGCCGGTCGGTCCATACTCCACGGTGAATGTACCATCCGGATTCGCGGGCGTCCAGTTCAGATACGCCAGTACATCGGCTGGTGTCAATACGATATCGGAGGGTGGTGCGCAGGCGGCGCAGGCCATTTCGAGGGTGAAGTCTCCCACTTGGCCATCATATCCCTGTACCAGCACATTGTAAGTCGTAGCCTCATCCGCTTGCATGATCAATTCACTGCCCGGATAACATCCGAAAGGACCGTCATCGTTGCCATCCACACATTCGGGATCATCGCACGCACCCGTGTAGACGTTGATCTTGGTGTCGTAGCCATGGTCCGCGCACGTGCTCAGTATCACGGTGCCGGACACGCCGGTGAAGGAATACCAGACGCCTGGGGCCGAGATGGGTGTGCCGCACTCCGGTGGGTTGTCAGGCAATGCCACCAGTGTGCTTCCCATCGTGGATGATCCACAGGTGATGGATGTGGCGGACTCGCAATCATCGTTGAGGGTTCCCCTTCCATCCATTTCCGATGCGTGGCCCGCACCACGAAGAAGCACGGGCGCACCGGGTCTGTCACCTTGGGCGAAAAGCCCGAACGGGAGGATCAACAAAAGGGTCAGGAACTTCCGGTATCCGTTGCGCATGGGTGTCTGTTGGGGTCCGAATATACCCCGGCCTTCCTGCCCCCGGCAGCCTCTCTGCACCGCACCGGTAGCGGACTACGGCTATTCATGGGTACCGGTCGGCGATGGATCACCCGCGCTGACGCCAAGGCCACGATCACCGTTGATCCACCTATTCCTTGCGGGTGTCTCCCTTCCGACGGCGAGCCTTGCTCGGGTCGTTGTGGAAGAAGTAGCGGAGGTCCGCCGTGAGATAACTACCGGGAATGCCCGCCCTGATCGTGGTGCCGAACCCGAGATCATCCAACCACGTGAGTTCCGCTTGGGCGATGTCCCCGAACGGCCGGTGGTAGGTCGCGCCCAAGTAGAACCAACCGCTTCGGGGGGTGCGGTATTCCACCCCGATGTTCGCCACCAGACCGATCTGCAGCCAATCCTTGCGGGCCAAGTACACGCTCGAGTACTCCTGCCTGCGTTCGGCGTCGCTCGGATACAGGTCCGCGCTGAAGCCGAGCGCATTGTTCATCCAGGTATGCTCGCCCAAGCGGATGTACACCATGCCGAGCACAGGTACTTCGTAGCCGATGAACCGCAGCTCATCCCGTATCGCATAGCCGTTGGTGTCATTGGCCAAGGCCACGTCAAAGCGCCGGGTGATCTGGTTGATGCCGGTCTCGATGGAGATGCTCTTGGTGATGCCGGCGCGCACCATCATGCCGAATGCGAAGCCACCGGTGAGCTCAACGCTCCCGTTCAAGGGAGGTACGTCCAGCCGTGTTACCGGATCGAAGAAGGTGAACGGGATCACCGGCTTGGCCTGGATACCCAGGGTTGCCACGCCGACCTGGGCCTGGATACGAACGGGCAACAAAAAGGAGAAGCCCGTGATCAGCGACCCAATGAGGCCGGTGCGCGCAACTCGGCGAAGCGCTCCGCCGCATCGGCGCGCAGCACCATCAGGCGCTGGCCCACCCGAAGACGGGCGCGGCGCGGGAGTCCGTTCATTGAGCATAGCGCGTCGAGGGGAACACCGTACTGGTCAGCGATGGCGCTAAGATGCTCCCCTTTCGCAACAGTATGGAAACGGGTGCCCTTGGGATAGGCCGAGAACGAGGTCCGGCCGCGTTTCAACACCAGCGTGTCACACAACAGTTCACCTGTGGTGAGGTCGATCATATGCGATGGATCGAACGGCACGCCCTTGAAACGCGTCTCAAAGTGCAGGTGGCTGCCCGTGCTGTGGCCGCTGCTGCCACCGAGGCCCACCGTTTGGCCCGCTTCCACCTCATCGCCCGCCTTCACTTTCAAGCGGTGCAAGTGGGCGTAGTACGTTTCCAGCCCGTTGAAATGCCGCACAACAACGAGGCGACCGAAGCCGCCCGACTTGTCCGCGAACCGCACCACGCCCGGAAAGGCGGACCGCACGGTGTCCCACACTTCCAGGTCCAGGTCCACACCATTGTGGCTCCGGCCATCGCGCCATCCGAAGCGACTGGTGACTACCGGGGGAACCGGCATGCTGAATCCGCAAAGTCCGCTTTGATCACGCAGCCGCACTTGGAGGATGGTGTCCTGTGCCGATAGTTCCATGCCGTAGGCGTTGGGCAGATCCGTGCGCCAAGCGCCATAGACCTCTTCGCCCGGCTCAAGCGTGCGTTCGCTCCAGGCCAACACGCTGCTCTCGTCCACCTCGGTGCGCGTGGGCAATTGGTCCACATACAGGTTGATCTCGTTCACCAGCGCATACGGTACCGTATCCTGCTCGAACAGGGAATCGATCAACGCCACCATCTGCGTCTCGTCCATCTTCCTGATGCGCAGGAACAACCGCAGATCGCGGATCAGGTGGTGTGGTGCCGGATCCAGTGTGCAGAGCGAATCGAGCATCACGCTCAATTGCTCATCGGTGAGCGCCTCTTCGTCCTCGATCAACTTCTGGTCACCGTACACTACCACGGCCTCAACCACCTCCGACTGAGCGGATTGGGCACGTGTGGCAGCCCCGGTTCCAACGAACGCGACGAACAGCAGGATACCACCCGTATATCGGGTCGGACGAAGCCATTGCCCAAGGTTCATGCGCGCTCGTACGGGAATAAGGGGCGGGAAGATATCCGGCAGCCCCTTCCATGCACCGCCTTCCGGTCAATCCATGCCGTTAGCCGACGAAACGGCATCGGGCATCGGACCAGTGCCTTCGGTCCAAGTGCTCCATTCGTCGACGCGCTTGTCCGAAGTGTTCGTGGTGAAGGTGTTCTGGTAGACCATGGCACTCCCCCCTGGCTGCCCGGGTCTGGAGCGGCGCAGGTCGATCCCAGTGGAATTACCGGTGAACGAGCAGCCATCAAGGAAGACCTTCGAGCCATCCACGGCCAGTAGCGCGGTCCCATTCCCGGAGAAGGACGCTCGCCGAAGGTCCGCAATGCTCTTGGTACGAAGCGAAAGCCCTTCGGATCGGAACCCCGTGAAGTCGCATCCATCAAACCGCGTTCGTGCCCCCTTCGCGCGCACGCCGACGGCAGCGCCATCACTTGCGAAAGAGCACTTGATGAAGGATCCCTGTGCGAACGTCACATCCAGCAAGCCATCAGTTCCCGAGCTCATGTAGCACTCCCGCATCGCCAATGCACCGCGTTCGATGGCGATGGCTGAAGGACCCCGCGCTCCGGTCAAGGCGCTGCTCACTATGGACACGTCGCATCCATGGAAGCTCAGCATGGCGGTATGATCGCCTTGTTCACTCTTGAGCATGCTTCCGCCGCTCATCTTCAATCCTGTGATGGCGCAGCGCGTCGATCCTGTCCCGTTCACGCAGATCCCCGCCCACGCCCCTCCTTCATCCGTGGGGCGGATGAACACCGGATTGAGGCCCGTGCCCCGCATGTGCAACGAGCCGTTCACCACCAACGCGCTACCGGGTGCCATGTTCAGGCGTGCGCCCTTCTCCAGCACCACACCGATGCCCGCAGGTACCGTGATCACATGATCGATGAGATGCTTGGCACGGGGGATCCGCACCGTGTCGCCGACCAGGTATCTGCGGAGGAAGGGGTCCAGTTCCACCACTGGGGCCGCTTTCTTCGCCGTATCGACCATGGCCAGCCCGAAGCTCGCCACCGGATCGGGATGGAAGAGGCGATGCAGGAATTCTTTCCGCTCCTGACCGAGTTGCGCGCGCACGTATCCGATCCGTGTGTCGCCAACGAAAGCCGAAGCGCTCAACGCGTCCACTTCCGCCAACCGTTGCTCGAGCTCGGCGCTGTCCTGGCGCATCGTTTCGGCCATGGCGGCCATTTTCCTGTGCGCTTCGGGAGTGGCCATGTAGAACGCCATAGCGCGAGCGCCCACATCAGTGCTGCCGGTTTCACGGACCTTGCGGCCAAGGGCTGGAGAGAACGCCTGATCTGCCGGGTCGAACCATGCCGCGCCTTGGTCGGCGGGTGAATACCGGGCCGCAGCGCCTACAACGCCCCACACCGCTGCGGCATTCCCGTTCATGAGCGAGAAGTCCCCGTCCTGCAACAGGCTTCGCGCTGAGCGCCGGGCAGCCTCAGCGATCGCCGCATCGCCATCCGTGGTTACAGCACTGTCCGCGAGCACCGACCCCGCCCGTCCCACCCGGTCCACGAACCGTTGATCGATCATTTCCTCGGCAAGGAACAGACCCTGATCATCGCCACAGGACCAGAGTCGCACGAGTTCCGCGTTGCCATGCGACAGCCCATACATGTGGGCCACTTCGCGCGCGTACAGCGCACATACCGACCGGATCGATGCCGGCAGCAACAGGACCGCATGTTGCTTGCGGAATGGCGCTCCATCCGGGAAGGTGAGCATGAACGCATCCCCTGCGCGTCCCACCACCACATTCTCCGCGTAGCCCTTCGCATTGAATTTCCGCGTGGTGACCGCGCCCTCGCTTTCCCCGCAAGCGCCAATGCTATCGAGGTCGAAGCGCTGCACGTCCACAGTGGCCATGGTATCGGGCCTTTGATCGAAATAATGCTGGTAGGCGTGCACTTCTTCGGCTGTGATCCCCATGGGCCACCGCGCCGTCATCCGGTCGTACGGGATCAACGAGAACAGCCCGAACAGGCCGAGCACCGGCAGGCCCAGCCCAACGAGCAGCGCCATGGGCGTGGAGTTCCGCTTGCGCTTGGATCTCATTTCTTCTGCGCCGGGCGGCTCAAGAGCAAGGCGATGAAGGCGACGATGAACAGCATGAGCGCGCTCAGGTTCAACCCGAAGCCCAAGAGCACAGCCAGCATGATCATGGCCAGCACAGGTGCGCGCGTTCCGCTCTTCGAGATGATGACACCAGCCACGGCGAGGCCCAAGGCGATGATCACCGCGGTCCAGCGGTCATGATGGAAATGCCGGGCGAGCATCAAAAGCCCGAAGGCCGAAATGAACATCGGAACGCTCAGCGCAGGGCCACGGTCCACGGGACGCAACCGGCGGTTCGCCAGCCAAGAAAGGACCACCGCCGCCAGCAACAGCAGGAAGAAAAGGATGACCAGTTCCTTCCAGCCCTGGAGGAACGAGCCCATGAAGCGTTCGGTGTGCTCACCCATCGCCGAAAGGTGCGCACCTTCCCGATGCCTCTTTCAGCTCGCGTGCAGGAGTTCGCCAACAAGCCGCCGTGCATAGCCCCGGTAACGACGGATCGGGGCGGGTTCAGTTCACAGGAAACGCGCCATCCATGTCCCGCGCAACGGCGATCGGAAGCGCATGTCCAGATCCGCTTTGGTATTCACCAGGTCATCGAAGACGATGGTGTCGGCCGTCAGTTCGCCGCTCTTCAGCAAGCCTTCCACATCAGGAACACGGCACATGCGCAGGGCCTCCTCCTTTTCATAGAGCACCACCATACGGTCGGTCAGGTTGATGGCCATCTCCTTCTCCACCTCCTGAACGAAGCGCACACTCTTGTCGATGCCGCATCCGCTGGCCATAGCTTGCTTCTCATCAACGGCGATCACCACGAAATGATCCTGCAGCACGTCCACACACGCATCCAGCGCGGCACCATGCGCTGACCACGCGGCGGTGAAGGCCGCCCCACGCTCCAAAATGGCTTGCCGCTGTAGCGGTGTGAAGGGCTTCGCGCTCTTGTATACCCACACCCGCGCGTGGGCGGGCATACTGGCGATCGTGCGGGGACTGATGGCTGGTTCCATTTCACAAAGGTTGGCACAGAACCGTTCGCCCCGTGACCATCGGCGCATAGGGACGGATAGTTTGGCGGCCTATTCACCATAAAATGAAGTCGAGCACCACCATCCTCGCGTCACTCATTACCATCAGCGTCGCAGCCCAGACCGATCCGCTCTGGTTGCGCAATGCGGCCATCAGCCCGGATGGACAGACCATCGCCTTTTGCTACCAGGGCGACATCTGGCGTGTACCCGCCACAGGAGGTGATGCTGTGCCACTGACCACCAACGACGCCTACGACCACACCCCCGTCTGGAGCCATGATGGCAAACAGATCGCGTTCACGAGCACACGATACGGCAGTGCGGACGTGTTCGTGATGGCCAGCACGGGCGGTTCGCCCGTGCGGCTTTCTTTCCACGGCAACAATGAAACGGCGTCAGACTTTACCGCTGACGACGGTCAGGTCATCTTCTATGGAACGCGCCAAGACGATGTGAAAAACCAGCAGTTCCCCGTGGGCGGCTTGGGCGAACTGTACACCGTTCCTGTGAAAGGCGGACGGCCCATGCAGTTGAGCACCATCGCCATGGAGAAGGCGAAGTACAACCCGGCGGGTACGCTCATCGCTTACCACGACCGCAAGGGCTACGAGGATACCTGGCGCAAGCACCACACCTCCTCCGTCACGCGCGATATCTGGACCTTCAACCCCACCACCAAGGAGTACAAGCAGCTTACCACATTCGCGGGTGAAGACCGTAATCCGGTATGGACCAAGGACGGGAACACGATCTACTACCTCTCCGAGGAGAAGGGCAGTTTCAACATCCACAAAATGCCCGCTGCCGGTGGTGCCAGCACGCAGGTGAGCCGCTTTACCGATCACCCGGTGCGCTACCTCACCATGAGCGATGGCGGTGCGCTCTGCTTCAGCTTCCGCGGTGAACTCTATACCATGACCGATGGCAGCGAACCGAAGAAGGTGGCGATCCGCATCAACACGGACGGCCGATACAACCCGGAGAAGATCATCAACGTGAACAACGCGGATGAGTTCGATGTGTCCAGCAATGGCAAAGAAGTCGCCTTCATCCATCACGGCGAAGTATTCGTGACCTCCGTGGCCGAAGGCACCACACGCCGCGTGACCAGCACCCCGGAGCAGGAACGCAACGTGAGCTTCAGCCCCGACGGCCGCACGCTGCTCTATGCGAGCGAACGCGGGCTGAGCTGGGACCTGTACACCACCACCATCGTGCGCAAGGAGGAGAAGTACTTCTTCAACGCCACCTTACTGAAGGAAGAAGCGCTCCTGAGCACGCCAGCCGAAGAGTTCCAGTGCTCCTATTCGCCGGACGGCAAAGAGGTGGCCTACCTGGAAGAGCGTACCACGTTGAAAGTCCTGAACCTCGGCAGCAAAGTGTCGCGCGTGATCGTTCCCGGCAACAAGAACTACAGCTATTCCGATGGCGATCAGTGGTACCAGTGGAGCCCGGACAGCAAATGGTTCACCGTGAACTTCCTGCACGATGAGCAGTGGATCGGCCAAGTGGGACTGGTGAGCGCGGAAGGAGGAAAGGACATCATCGATCTCACCAAGAGCGGATACGGCGGCTACGTTCCCCAGTGGGCCATGGACGGCAAGGCCATCCTCTACATGAGTGACCGCGACGGCATGAAGAACCACGCGAGCTGGGGCGGGCAGAGCGATGCCTACGCGATCTTCCTGACGCAGGAAGCCTTCGACAAATTCAAGATGACGAAGGAAGAAGCGGCCCTCGCGAAAGAGGACGAGGACAAGAAGAAGGACGAGGAGGACGATGGACTGTCCGAGAAGGAGAAGAAGGAGAAAAAGGACAAGAAGAAGAAGGACGACGACAAGAAGAAGGAGGAGGACAAAGACAAGAAGGTCGAGCCCATCAAGATCGAGCTCGTTGGCATCGAAGACCGCAAAGTGCGCCTGACGCCGAACTCCAGCAACCTGAGCGGCGCCGCGCTGAGCAAGGACGGTGAGAAGGTGTACTACCTCGCACGTTTCGAGAAGGGATTCGACCTCTGGCAGTTCGAGATCCGCACCCGTGAAACGAAGATCCTGAACAAGATGGGCGATGGTTTCGCCAGTGGGCTCATCCTGGACAAGGACGGCAAGAACCTGTTCTACATGAGCAACAACGGCATCAACCGCTACGACCTGGAGAAGAACGAGAACAAGGGCGTTGGCATCAACGGTGACATGTTGCTCAACGAGACCGCCGAGCGCGCTTACCTCTTCGAGCACATCTGGCGCCAGGTGAAGAAGAAATTCTACCGCGTGGACCTGCAAGGCGTGGACTGGGACAAGTACAAGGCCGAGTACGTGCGCTACCTGCCCTACATCAACAACAACTACGATATGGCCGAGCTGTGCAGTGAGATGCTCGGTGAGCTGAACGCCTCACACACCGGTTCCGGCTTCTGGCAGGACATTCCCAACGGCGACAAGACCGCAAGCCTCGGCTGCTTCTACGCCAATGAACCCGGTCCCGGCCTGCGCATCACCGAGATCATGGACAAGAGCCCGCTGATCAAGCAGGGTACGAAGATCAAGGCGGGCCATGTGATCGAGAAGATCGACGGCGTGGAGATCACGGCGGACCTGGACTGGGCGAAGCTCTTCAACCGCAAAGGCAACAAGCCGATGCTGCTGAGCATGTTCGACCCGAGAACGAACACCCGCTGGGACGAGACCGTGAAACCTTTGGACCAAGGTGGCGACCATGAACTGCTCTACCACCGCTGGGTGGAGCGCTGCCGCCACCTGGTGGACAGCCTCAGCGGAGGCAAGCTCGGCTACGTGCATGTGGAAGGCATGGACGATGGCAGCTACCGCACCGTTTACGAAGAAGCCCTCGGCCGCTACCACAACAAGGAAGGCCTCGTGGTGGATACGCGTTTCAACGGTGGTGGCTGGTTGCATGATGATCTCGCGACCTTCCTCAACGGCAAGACCTATATGACCTTCCTGCCCCGCGACCAGAAACTCGGGACCGAACCGGCCTTCAAGTACCAGCGCAAGAGCTGCGTGGTGATGAGCGAGAGCAACTACAGCGACGCGCACATGTTCCCCGTTACCTACCGCGCGATGGGCATCGGCAAGCTTGTGGGCATGCCCGTACCCGGCACCGGCACAGCCGTTTGGTGGGAAGGTTTGCAGAACGGCATGTGGTTCGGCATACCGCAAGTGGGCATGGTGGACAATAACGGCAACTACCTGGAGAACCAGCAGCTGGAACCGGACGTGAAGCAGACATTGGAGCCAGGAATTGTCAGCCAAGGGCGTGATCAACAACTGGAAGCTGCTGTGAAGCTGCTATTGGGACGATAGCGCCCATGTTTTGATGATAACGAAGGCCTCGATCGCGGATCGGGGCCTTCGTCATTATCCGATCAATGGATCACAGATCCCCCGCCTCGGCGATCAGCTCCGCCACGTCCTTCACCTGCACCTCCCCTTCCTTGTTGAAGTGCTTGACGCCATCCGTCAACATGGTGTTGCAGAACGGGCAACCGGCCGCGATGATGTTCGGTGATGCCGCCAAGGCCTCCTCGCTGCGTTCGATGTTCACCTCCTTGGTGCCGGGCTCAGCTTCCTTGAACATCTGCGCGCCGCCCGCACCACAGCAGAGGCCGTTCTGTTTGCTGCGCTTCAGTTCCACCAGTGCGGCGTCCAACTTCAACAGCACTTCGCGCGGGGCTTCGTATTCGCCATTGCCGCGGCCGAGGTAGCAGGGATCGTGGAAGGTGATGCGCTTGCCCTTGAAGCTCCCACCTTCGACTTTGATGCGGCCCTCCTTGATCAGCGCATTGATGAACTGCGTGTGGTGCAGCACTTCGTAACTGCCACCGAGGACAGGGTATTCGTTCTTCAGCGTGTTGAAGCAGTGCGGACAGGCGGTGACGATGCGTTTCACACCGTAGCCGTTCATGACCATGATGTTGTTCTGCGCCTGCATCTGGAACACGAACTCGTTGCCTGCGCGGCGCGCGGGATCGCCTGTGCAGCTCTCCTCAGTCCCCAGCACCGCGAACTTGACCTTCGCGGCGTTCAGGATGCGCACGAAGGCCTTGGTGATCTTCCGCGCGCGGTCATCGAACGAACCGGCGCAGCCTACCCAGAACAACACTTCGGGCGTGTCGCCGCTGGCCAGCATTTCGGCCATGGTGGGGATGCGGATCGGTTCGGTCATCTTCTTGGTTCATGGGTCGACCCGCCCTTCGGGCTGGTGGGTCGACGCTACGTTCAATCTTCAAAAACCTGAACGGTGGCGCTGCGTTCCACCAGATCGGTGAAATGCCCTTCGTACCGTGTGGCGCGCACTTCGCGGTCATCGATCCAGTGGTAGTTGCCTCCGCGTGGTTTGCCCATCAGCATGCCGTGGTATTTGAAGCCGTGCTTCTTCAACCACGCCTCGGTCACTGCGCGATGTTCTTCGGTGCGGCTCGTGAAAAATGTGATGATATGCCCCTCGTCGTACCACTTGTTCAGCTTCTCCAGCGCCTCAGGGAAGACCTCCGCATCCGCCATGCGCCACGGCTCCTCGTTCGGGATGTCATCGCAGATGGTGCCATCGATGTCGATGAGG
>Ga0075163_10002148_pt1 | contig 26606 bp, 26 predicted proteins | sample JI1023141ADNA_FD_71478 | JGI IMG/M metagenome (GOLD analysis project Ga0075163, IMG submission 71478) | Wastewater effluent complex algal communities from Wisconsin, to seasonally profile nutrient transformation and Carbon sequestration -... | ecosystem: Engineered > WWTP > Effluent > Algae...
TAAAAAAAAGAGAAATAAATTGTACCGGTTAATTGGATTTCTTCCTGCAGGTTTATCATTCTTATACTTAATTAGCATTACCTATTCTCCTGCATATTCTCTGCTTTGTGCCATTTTTGAATATAATTCTTAAAATCTAGTGAAGATTAAAAAATGTCCATCTAAATCTATACTGAATAATATTATTATTTATATTCGCATAATGTCAACAACAGAAATTATATCCAGCATTATGGCCCTTTCAATAAAGGATAGATTGAAAATTATTGAATTGATTATTAAAACAATTCAAGAGTCTGATGAAGAGAAATTAGAGAGGGCTACAGCAGCAATGATTGAGGACTATAATCATGATGAAGATTTAACAGCTCTAACTGCTTTAGATATGGAAAACTTTTATGAAACGAGGGGAAATTTGGCTTCTTAACCTTGACCCAGCTGTAGGAGCTGAAATCCAGAAAACCAGACCCTATAGAATCGTGAGTGTAGATTAACTAGGTAAGCTACCGTATAATCTTTAGCAAAGCGGCCCACCAAATCCTGAACTGTCTTGTTATAAAATAGCTAAGCCCTATAAACTATTCCGGATCCAGAAAAATTAAAATAAAGAAAAACAAATTGACCTCAAAATCAAAATCCCCTGGTCCAAATCTTTAGGATACGATCCACGTATTGAACCCTGATTTTTAAGCTCTTTATGGGCAATTTTCAGATACGATACTTAAACGGATCAGGTAAATTTTATAAGGATTAAGTAGAAATTAAACATTTTTAATAGTTGGATTCAATAGATTCTGATACCTCATAATATAGTTACCGAATAAGAAATTCAGATCGGCCTTTTTCATTTTAGCTAAAACGGTTTTAAAAAGCGTTAAAAACAAAATACTGTTTGAGCTCGCTTGCAGATATGCCAATGAATTTATGACAGTAATGCCATGAGCTATGAATGTTGCTCAAGGCGAGTTTATTTTGTTTAGCTTTTTAAAACCGTTTTAGCGTTAAGAAATGAAAACAGCCTTGATTTTTTTTGGTTCTTTTTTGTATCAAGACAAAAAAGAACAATGTGAATAAAAGGATGGAATCTAGGACAACTTTTGTGCTTAATGGGGTCCACAAAACTGATTTCTCCCGAAGTTTTTGACCTGACCCTAAATAAATTCCAACTCCTCTTCTGAAAGTTAAAATATGAGAAATTCAAATCGGCCTTTTTCATTTTAGCGTTAAAAAATGAAAACAGCCTTTATTTTTTTTGGTTCTTTTTTTATCCAAACAAAAAAGAACAATAATAATAAGATGGGATTTAATATAACTTTAGTGCATAACGGGGACCTCGAAATTGGTTTCTCCTCAATTTTTTTTGGCACAAAATGCATACCCGATAAAAGGAGTTCATCCAAAACATCCACATTTGAAAGTTTTATGAGCAATGCATGAAAGTATAAGCGGAGCACAAACAAAATCAAAAAGATTTTAACTTTATTTGTTTGTGTCTTTATCTTTATCCAGATAACCGTAAACTTTAAAGGATGAACAGAGCGATTCAAAAAGAACACCTAAGTCATTTATTTATCCTGGCTATTCTTAGCCTTTTGACAAATAAATTATTTGCACAGGAATATCGCCGCTGGCAAATGAATCAGGATGGCTCCATTTCCTGGCAAATCGACAACTCGATTCCACATTACGACCACATCGAAATGAGCGGTAAAAGAATTTCCTGCGTACTCCGATATGGCGTAGCTGCCGATGGTTCCTTTCACGCCACCCGCAGCCTCGTATGGCCCATGTTGAGAACGATTCCGAATAATACACATGCCAGCCTCACACGCCAGTTTGCACAGGATGCCTTTGGACTGGTAACGGTAAACCATAAGCCTATCTTTGCAGAAAAAGTAGTTTCTATAACCATCAACGGGACATTGCTGGTTAAAAGTAAAGCCGGTAATCAAATTGAATTGACCAGGCAATATTTCCCATCCACCAGCTTGCCGGGATATTGTGAAATGTACACCATTACGAATACATCCACAAAATCCTGCGTCGTAGAAATACCAAAAGCAAAAAACATTTATGATACTGACCCTGCTAAAGGCACAGAAGGAAGTTATACTTTGCAAATGGAAATATTCAATGGAGGAAATTTCAATTTACTTCCAAATCATTCTGTAAGCTTCTCTGTATTTTATTCGGGGGTTAAAGCAAATGAACAAGTACCGGCAGTGGATGTACATCTTGAAAAAGCCAAACGCCTTGAATTTATTCATGAGGTATGGAGCAAGCTTGTACTGGAAACACCGGATACCATTTTGAACAGAGAATTTGCATTTGCAAAGATCAGGGCGGCAGAAAGTATTTTCGAGACCAAAGGCGGACCTATGCATGGACCTGGGGGCGAGGCCTATTATGCTGCCATCTGGGCCAACGATCAGGCAGAATACATTGGCCCCTTCTTTCCTTTTCTTGGTTATGATTTTGGAAACAAAGCTTCGTTGAATGCTTATGTACATTTTTCAAGATTCATGAACAGGGATTATAAACCGATTCCCAGTTCTATCATTGCAGAAGGAACGGATATATGGAATGGTGCCGGTGACCGAGGAGATGCTGCGATGATTGCATACGGAGCCGCGCGTTATGCACTTGCAAGTGGTGATGTTTTACAAGCCGAACAATTATGGCCATTGATTGAATGGTGTCTCGAATATTGTCATCGCAAATTAAATGCAGATGGTGTTGTAATGTCTGATTCAGATGAGTTGGAAGGACGTTTCCCCGCCGGCAATGCGAATCTTTGCACCTCGTCCCTATATTACGATGCATTGAATTCCGCCGTTTACCTGGGGGAAGCTTTAGGTAAAGAAAAAAAGAAACTTAAGACTTATAAAGAGCAGGCTGCAAAATTGAAAATCGCTATTGAAAAATATTTTGGTGCAAGGATAGAAGGATTTGACACCTATAAATATTACAAAGAAAATGATGCTCTGCGGGCTTGGATCTGCATCCCCCTTACGATGGGTATTTTCGAACGCAAAGTGGGCACCATTGATGCGTTGTTCTCGCCAAGATTATGGACACAGGATGGTCTTGCCAGCCTTGCAGGAGATAAAACATTTTGGGACAGGTCCACTTTGTATGCGCTTAGAGGAGTGTTGGCTGCAGGCGAAACAGATAAAGCAATAAAATTTTTGCATGATTATTCCACCCGCCGTTTGCTGGGCGACCATGTTCCTTATCCCGTGGAAGCCTACCCGGAAGGAAACCAACGACATCTTTCGGCAGAAAGCGGATTGTATTGCAGAATTTTTACCGAAGGTTTGTTTGGCATCAGGCCCACCGGTTTGCACAGTTTTAGCCTTACGCCACGGCTTCCCCTATCCTGGCCCAGTATGCGCCTTCGCCACATCCATTCATTTCAAAGGGACATAGATATTGTAGTTGAGAGAATAGACGGAAAGCTGAAAATAAGTATCACCGAGGGAGAAAAAACACTGCTGAATAAAATCATTAAGGATGGAGAAAGTGTGCACGTTAATTTTTCCAAGAGCAATAATCGTTAGCTAAGAGCGGAGGATAAATCTGTTTGTTTTAAGAATATTTTATGAAGGGTGTTTAACCGTAACAGAGCTTTCCACCAAATCCAAAATAAATAAATTTCAAAAAATAATTGTAAAATATTTGGAAAATAAAATGAAGCCATTTATTTTAGTGCTTCGAATTTGAACACACCCTTTTTTAAACTAAAATGAGACTTATGTAAAAAAATAACCTGTCAGTTCACACAACACCTTAGTTTGCATTTTTCTAATTACCAATCATTTCTGCTTATGGGCGGAGTGGATATCCTGTAATGTCTTACGAGAATTACTATATTGATTGGATGCTCTTGTTAAATCTCCAGTTAGAAAAATTTAAAATATTATGAGTTAAGTAAGAAGAATTCAGAATATTTTAATAATCCTATTTTAAAATATATTATGTATAATAAAATAAATCTTGATGATGCATCCAGTCTATTCTTTCAGATTACTTATGATGGTAAGTTATTTGTTATGTGTTGGTGATTTAATGAGTCAAAAGAAAAGAACCGTAGAGTTATTTGCCGGCCCTAACCTGACCAATGTGCAACATATAGAGAACGGTGTTAAATTATATTATATCACTCCGGAAAGGCCTTTTTATACCATTCAATATCACTTTGGTGTTACCCTCAATGAAGGTATTTTTTCAAAGGAAGAATGGAGTTTAAGTTATGGATTGTCCTTCGAAAAAAGAGCTTCTGCAAATACCGGATTTAATAAATACATTGACGAGGGTTATGGGTTTTTAGGAATCCCAATTATATTTAATTATAAACCATTAAAAAATCGAGATATCCGTTTAGAAATTGGAACAAATATTCAATATCTGGTTTACAATTCCAAATATGCATATACAAAGGCCTTCAAGAACTTTGAATTGGATTATGTTGTTGGCATTCAATGCAGGCTTTGGAATAAAACGCACATAGGAGTCCGCTTTATGGAGCCCCTGTTATTAATGAAAGAAAGGAGTAAAATAGTACCTATTGACCCTAATTTACCAAAAGTTACAAGGCAATTTAAGACTCATTCAATGGAGTTGTATTTCATGTATAAATTCAAAATATGATGAATTCTAATATTGGATATGTATATCTTATAGTTTGTTGCTTAAATGTATTGATCACTCCTATGATCGCTCAGACCGAGACAATCAGGTTTGGGTTTTCGGTAAATAAATATGCTTTTAATCGATTTAAATTCGAAGTGATCGACTCAATAGACATAAATGGAACTGGATTTACTGTTGGATTTTCTTATGAGAAACCTATTCTGAATCGCAGCTCATTACTTATTGGCTTTGGATTTTCACAAAGAAACAATGAAGTGAAGTATTTTAAGTGGGATAATGCGGACAGGACACATTGGGCATCTTTTCCAATAAGTATGAATTATTACTTGTTTAAAAATTTGGCTATGGAAATAGGATGGCAGTTTGAACATTTAATATTTAAGCAAAAATTCGTTGAGTATTCGGATTCGTTACAACAAAAACCCGGATACACGAAGTATGATATTGGATTAATTGCAGGGATACGGTTTCAAATCCACAATATTGAATTGAATGGTTGTTTTAATTACGGTTTAAGAAACATTTATAACATATATGGTTATGACTCTGTAAAGGGAATTGCGATAAATGCAACAGCCAAGAGTTATTACCTTAAAATTGGATTAAACTATTTGTTTCAATGATTTCAAAAATACATGAATTATTAGAGTAAATTTTAGAATGATTATTTTAATAGCTGGTATTAAAAGGTTGAAAACTCAGATTTGACAATCGAGTAAACGACTCAGTCAGATTAGGTTAACAGGGACTTTAATTTAAAATAATGGGTATTATTACAAATCTTATCCTAATGGACCTAACGGAGGAATTTGTCCTTATGGAGGCTCCTTTGATGGTGCCAATTGTTACTTGGGACCTGTTCCATCAGGATATGAAGACAAGGCTTTCGTTTACAACAATTGCTATTATGTTGCTCTAAAATGTCCATAATCATAAAAAATAAATAGAATGGATTCTACACCAATAAATAAAACAATTTTAATTTTCGGCTTGCTCTTTTGGTCAATTAATTTATCAGGTCAAAAAACAAGAACTTTCTTTATATACGGAGGCCCAAGTATAACCAATGTGCAAGAAATAATAAACGGTGAAAAGCATTTCTTTGCTTCGCCGGAAAGACCTTATTATTCCATACGATATCATTTTGGAATTTGTGTTGAAGAATTTCTTTTCTCAAAAGAATATTTAGGCGTCAAATACGGATTAAACTTTGATAAAAGAGCTTCATCCCATACCTCATTTAACAAATACAATGAAGATTTCTACGGGTTTATTGGCATTCCGATACAAATTACATATAAGCCATTAAAGGATCGCGATATTCGGTTTGAGGCCGGGGTAAGCTTTCAATATTTAGTTAATTCCAAATATGTTTTTATGAAGCCATTTAAAAACTACGAAATTGACTATGCAGTAGGCATTCAAATCCATTTATTGAATAATCTGTACTTTGGAGCCCGTCTTTTAGAACCACTTTTTCTTTTGAGAGAGAAAGGTAATGTTATAAATTCTGACCCTAATGTTCCTAAAGAGCGGAGACTCTACAAGACCCATGCCATGCAGTTTTCATTAAGTTACAAATTCAAAATGAGATGAAAAATAAAATTGTTTTCTATACCTTACTGACATTTTATTTTCTAACGAGTACAAACAAATTAAATGCTCAATCAAAAACTGTTTTGTTAAATATTTCACTGAATAATTATAAGCTAGATAGATTCAACCTTCCTGAGCTAAATGCTGCAATTATATCTGGCAATGGATTTAATCTTGGCTTTGCCTATGAAAAACCTATATGCAAAAAATCTTCCATTTTGCTGGGATTTGAGTTTTCGAAGAGAAAATATGATTATTCCATTGGCCGACGAAATAATAATTTTAATGATAATTATGTTTCCTTTCCATTGAGCATTAACTATTACATCCTTAGATTTATAGCTATTCAAGCAGGCATGCAATTTGATCATTTACTATTCAAGCAAAAATTTATTTATTATAAAGATGCTCCAAAAGATCAAATATCAGGATACACTAAATACGACATTGGCTTAAATACTGGAATTCGACTTCAGTGGCATAATTTTGAAGTAAACGGGAGTTTCAATTATGGACTTAGAAATATCTATTGTCTAAATTTTATTGATCCACTCACAGGAGAGGAACTAGCAGATTTTTCTAAAAGCCATATGTTTAAATTTGGAGTCAGTTATTTATTCAAATGAATATTCACTTCTGGTAAGCTTTTAGCAGCTTCTGCCTGATTGTGCTGACATGGTGTACTTCTCACACATATCCACCTCAAAATGATGAAGATGTCCACCTCCCGCCAAGCGAGATAAGCCGTGTGTAAATTATTTTTATTCAGTCCACCCTATCTGGTGAGGCCGGGGTTCAATAAAATATGGACCACCTCTTAAGCAGTAATCATGTCTCGAAAAATAGCCTCTTAGTTCCAGCCGTTTCAAAGTGATCGCTATACTGAATATCAGAATCTTGGTAATAGCCCACCCTCTTTTAAACCTAAACGACCGTTAGGGTGCTCGCACTTCGATGTACTTTGGCCCCTGATCCTTGCGCTTGTTTACAAATCAAGTTATATTTCTCCATATCTGGGGTTCAGGGACCTTCTGAAAAATAACAAAATAGGCTTTCTCCTTAAAGAAAGATCCATCTTTGCTTCCAGATTGGCTTTATTCAAGGACTTTATCGTCTCAAATATTTCAAGTGGTAAATTCACCTTCGTAATCGGGTTGACCGAAAAAAGGGTAATACCTGCTTGTGAATCATTATAAGATAGCAATGAAACATAATTAAAATTTGTTAAATTACCATACTTTGTAAAATATTAATTACGCTTTGTATATTAGTAATAAAAAGATGAAAGGAGTATCCTATTTAACCAACGAAAAAAATGAAAAGGTCGCCGTTCAAATAGATTTGAAAAAAAATCAAGAATTGTGGGATGATTTTTGTGACTTTATTGAAGCCAAAAAAAGACTCTTAGAACCCAAAAAAGATTGGAGTAAAATTAAGGAGTCCATAGTAAAGAAGAAATTAATATGAAGCATCGGTTGGTTTTAACAAAAACTGCAGAAAAGAAACTTTATAAACTTGATAAAACTCAAAATAAATCTATTTCAAGGGTATTTGATTTAATGGGTAAAAATCCAAGACCTAAAGGATTTAAAAATTGCAAGGACAAGTAGGCTTTTTTGAATAAGAAAAGATGATCTAAGAATTATTTATTCAATTGATGACAAAGAGAAAATAATTGTAATAACTATTATTGGAAACCGAAAAGATGTTTATAAATAAAAGCCAACTTAAATTAATTCTCTAACAGTAACTCTCCCCAGCAGTACCCTATAATCATTGTTGATCCGTGATATACCCTAATCATTTTACTTTAAGAAATTCATTCGGTTTGAATATGAATTAACTTTAAGACTCAAATTTTGTATCTCTAGATCATTTCAAAATCAGGTGTTTATTAATTCAAAAGAGATATTCTTCTTGAAAGAGAACAAGTAATTGGAAGAATATAGATATTTCAAGATCTTGTAAAATTTCAGTTCACGGATTATTAAAACTAAAGCTTCAATTTTAGAATACTTTTCCAGTTTTGTCAATTGTATTTGTCACAAGAGGAGTTAAATGTTTTATCCTGTGCGTATTGACTTACACATAGTTACAATAGGAATGGGTTTACAAATTCCGGTGAATCTGACCCCATAAATTTTATAACTTTATGAAATCCAAGGAATAAAATAAGCCACATTTCATTAAGTACAATAAATCACAATACCAAATACTACAAGCCTAGGACACGATCATCTAATTGTATCAGGAAATAGGGCTGCCTCACTAATTAAACCATTCTATTTTTTATTTGTCTTTACCTCTGTATCCGGATTTTAACTTCTTTTGCCCATTTTCGGTTACTTTCCTAAAACCTTATTTGTCAATTAAAAACAACATCATACATATGGAAATTAGACCAGACGAATTAACAGAAAACGGCTATGTCCTTTTGGATAAAGTAGGGCATAAAGAACTAGTACCTTTCATCAGGACCTATATGAAAAAAAGGTCAAAATATTCGATTTTTTATTACCTCATTAACTTCCTTATTTTTGGACTTGTTGGTTTCTTATTTGTGAAAGGTTACAACTTGCCAAATTATAGTTTAGGGAGCCGCTTTACTGATTTTTCTTATGGACTTGCCATTGCGTTTGGTTTGCTTCCATTCCATGAATACATACACGTATTGGCTTACAAATCACAAGGGGCGAAAAATACTTCTTACGACGCCAACCTAAAAAAATTCTACTTTATGGCATTGGCAGACAAGTTTGTTGCAAATAAGAAAGAATTTGAAATTGTCGCACTGGCACCATTTATCCTTATCACAACAACACTCATAATTTTCCTCTTTGCCGCTCCTACAAATTGGACTTTGACCATTTCCAGTGTATTACTTGCACACACTGCCATGTGTTCGGGTGACTTTGGACTGCTTAGCTTCTTTGAATTTCATAAGCACAAAGAACCCGTAACCTATGACGATGTCGAAAATAAAATTTCATACTTTTATGAAAAGAAAAATGAATTAAAAATGGACAATTATCAGATAGTAAACAATGAAAACATCATATAATTCTTATTATTGGTTTGCCTTGTTTGCACTATGCTTTATTGCCTATCAACAAATAATAGACAACATTCGACCTCATTACATTGGCGATAATTTGACCATAAAATATTTATTAGGAATTGCACCAAACTTTCTTCCGGCAATAGGAATACCTGCATTGTTTGTTATATTAATTCCACAAATGAAATGGACCAGTAAATGGTTCAACGAAAACAAGCACATAACAGCAAACATCATTTCACTAACAGGAATTATATCTTGGGAATTTATTCAATCAACTTCAACAAAATTACACTTTGATTGGAATGATATCCTGTGGACATTTATAGGTGCTTTGATTTTTCAAATCATATGGATATTAACCCCAGGCATATACAAGGAAAAGTAAGCGGGAACATAATGAAAAACGCCTGCATAACCACAGATTAAAGAAATTGGAAGTTTGGTGTTTAAATGAACCTTTGGGCTTCATTTAAAGCAGACTGATGGGACACTGCTTTAGAGATTGTTCAACTAATTGTTCCAGAAAACAGGACAAGCACCATAAACAAAATGTTTCAATTTTTAATTATATTTACCACTGCACAATAAACATTACCCCTTTTAGAAATTATTCTAATACTAAACTTAAAAGCTATAAATACTTAATTTGCGATATGATATACAAAACTCCTGAATTATCAGAAGCAATGCTAAAAAGTCTAACTACGGAAAATTACAGAGACTGGCCCATCATGAAGAGATACCCGGGATATGATGAATGCTTTGTAGCATTCCATCCGTTTTTAAAAATAAAAAATGGCCATGAAGAGTATATTAATTTCGAATCTTACAGCAGACCAAATAAAATTGAAATTCAAGAACATTGTGAACCACTTAGTTGGTCGGAAATAATTAATTTAACCGGAATTAAGGATATAAAAAGTCTTGACAGAGCCCTGGCATTTCTTCATAGAGCTTATAGTTTTGGTGAAAGATCAGAATATTACAAATTAATAAAACTTTTGGTGAAGGACAGGTTGGACATTCTTCCGGCAGAAGTCGATGATCTTCCATTAATTATAGAAAATAAGATTCTGTATAAACTAAGATCTCTTGATTATGATTCAGTTTTAATATATTCCGCCTATAATGACCAAAAAGAATTAATAAATATTGATAAGTTAATAGAAATACCAATTGGGCTTCCAACTCATGTAAGAATTGAAACTCCAGATGGAAAAATATTAATAGTTCAAGATTTTGACCAACGGTTTACATACTTTTTTAGCAATAAATCAACATTATACGACATTATCGAATCTATTAATTTGGAAGGTTTCTTTTGTAATGAACATACTCCTGAATCTTGGAGCTACTACTATATTTTGGAACCTGAAAAGATTGATTGGTCTGAAGATAATAAAAATATAAATCAACATAATATTTAATTAAAAAAAAGCTAAGACTACTTTATTTTCTTTGCAATCTACACGAACAATGGAAACTCACTTACTCCTGCAACTTGGATTGGGACGTAGAAACTATATACGCATATTCGACCAAGCAACTATAAATGTATCCATCTATTAAAATGTTTAGCTATTGATAGTACTTCAATAAATATATTCGGAATACCATTATAAAAAAGTTCAAATAATATATTTTAAACGTCAAAATGTATTTATAAAACTGAAAATAAGAGTAAAAAATACCGAATAGCGGCAATAATATACACTCACACTCAATTTAGAATTGCCTCGCAATATAATTGCTTTATGATAGTCGTTGGATTAGAAACTGGAGATACTGGATCAAAAATGTCTACATTAGAATTAACAGCAATGCAGGATAATAATTGGAAAGTAAATTCCTGTCAGACCAATAACAATAAGAGGTACATTAGACCGTTTCAAAGATGAAGAAATTTACTGAAAATATCAATTCAGTATTTTTATTACGAATTTGAATTTACGCTTGGAACAAACTTGAACATTATGCAGGCAAAGAGTCGATGGAGAAAATAGAATCCAGAAACTAAAATACAGCTTCGGATTTTAAAGCATCCATATGCAAGATTATTACGGAATTTCCTTGGCCGAAAATGTCTAAAAACCGTCCGGTAAAATTAGTAATTTATTGCGACTTTTGTGGAAAGATATTCTCCAATGGCAATAAAATTTACATTTCTTATACTCCCACAAATTCATTTGTTGGATTTGGCAGGTGCGGACCAGGCTATTCATGAAGCGATAGAATATAATGCTGACTTTAAAATGGAATATTGCGGCCTCAATGAAAATGCAAATGTAACTACCACAGGAGGATTAACTATTGGCAAGGTCAGGCATTTTTCAAAAGTAAAACTTAAAAAAGAAGATTTCTTGATTGTCCCCGGTTCATCTTATACTTATCTCAATTCACAAGAATTTAAATCTAACAAACAGCTTTTCAAATGGATTATAAAAGTACATAGAAAAGGTGTCAATATATGCAGTGTCTGCATGGGAGCTTTTGTTTTAGCAGAAGCAGGTATATTAGATGATAAAATCTGTACCACTCATTTTAAAAAAACTAAAGAATTACAAAAACAATATCCTAAAATTAAAGTTCAAGAGAACATCTTGTTTACCGATGAGGACAATATTTATACCAGTGCCGGGATTGTAGCCGGAATAGACCTTACTTTACACATCTTAGAAAAAATAAAAGGAAGTTACTTCGCGCACTTGGTTGCAAGAGAATTAGTTGTTTACAATAGAAGAAATGGTAATGATAGCCAGGAAAGCAACTTCCTTAAATTCAGAAATCACATTCATTCAGGAATACACAAAGTCCAAGATTATATCATAGCGCATATTGAACAAAAGCATTTACTGAATAAGTTGGCGGTAATGGCCAACATGAGTGAACGAAATTTTACTAGAATTTTTAAAAAAGAAACAGGAATTACTGTAAATGAATTCGCTACAAAAATAAGAATTGAAAAAGCCAGAGAGTTAGTAAAAAATCCTGACAGATCAAAAATTGAAATAGCAAATTTGGTAGGTTTGCAAAGTGAAAAACAATTGAGTAGAATATTAAAGTTAACATAATGAGAAAAATAGTTGGAACACTTATACTCTGTTTGGCAATACTGAAATTATCTTCCCAAAATATGGACACTAAACATATTCAACTTATTCTAGAATTTGATTGGGTAAAAAAACAAGCTTATGGAAGTGTAGATATAACCTGCTCACCATTAAAAGAAACCGATACCATAATTTTAGATGCAGGGGAATTGAGTATCCATAATGTATTGTTAAATAATAACAATTTACCATTTATTTATAATCCCATTGAAAATTCAAAAAATTTACTAATTCAATTAAATCGGAAATATAAACCAAATGAAGAGCTAAAAATCAAAATTGTTTACAACACAAACCATGAAAACAGATCAGACCCAAATGCAATCAGTGGTAGTTTCGGAAAAGGACTTCGATTTCAAAAACCAACCAGTACTTCACCCAATAAACTCAGACAAATATATAGTGTTGGAGAACCAGAAGGCAACAAGTATTGGTTTCCATGCAATGAAGACATAGCAGACATTCATACCACAGAAATGTATGCTACCATTGAAAAACCTTTAATGGTAATTAGCAATGGCATGCTACTGGATGTAAAAGACCACCCAAACGGCAAACATACCTTCCATTACCAATCCAATGTTGCTTTTCCTAATTATTTAGTTTCCATTGTGATTGGTGAATATTCCAATTATTTACAATTAAACGGATCAACACAGATATTGAATTACGGCTATCCACATGAAATGGAAGCAGTAAAAGCCACTGTAGAATTGCTACCAGACATGATGAAATTTCTGGAAACAAAAACTGATTATTCATTCCCATATTTTAGCTATAGTCAGGTCGTGGTACAAGACTACCCCTTCCCCGGGTTGGTTGGACAAAATGGAGTTGGCATACTTTCTGATAATTATATTGATGATTTTAAAGTTCACCAAGATTTTCAATATTTGTGGGACGGTGTGGCCATGCAAGTCCTCAGTAATCAATGGTTTGGCAATCTATTAATGCCCGTAAAATGGAATGATGTTTGGCTCAACAATGCATTTGCTCAATACTTTGCCGGATTGTATACAGAAAAATGCAATGGAAATGCTGAATACCAATTGTGGTATTATCCCTATGAAAAATGGAATGTAACTTCAGAATGGGAATCCGGCAATAAGCACCCTATTGTTCCTGAAACGATACAGGATTTGAATAAATTTACTGCCGATGGTTATTCAAAGTACAAGGGAGCATTGGTTTTGCACATGTTACAAAATGAAATGGGTGAAGACCATTGGTGGAAGTCTATTCGCCGTTTTGTACGTTTATATGCCCAAAAACAAATCAGTACGGAAGATTTTCAGAAGACAATTGAATCCATAAGTGGAAAAAACTATCAATGGTTTTTTGACCAATGGATTTATAAAATGGGAATGCCCAAATTTAAAGTATCAAAAAATTACAATGCCACTAAAAAAATACTCTCAATAGTAGTGGAGCAAAATGAAAGTAAATCAGATATCAATCAATATCAGCAGGTCAAATATTTTGAAGGTAAAATTTACATTGAAATAGATAACCAAATCGAAACTATTCTTTTAAAGCCGAAAAAGGTAAATACTTACAATTTTTCATTGCCTAATAAACCTGGATTTGTAAATTTTAATTATAAACAAACATACTTAAGTGAAACCGATTTCCCAAAATCAACAGAGGAATATCTGGATCAACTACTACATAGCAAGGATTTGTTGGCCAAGCAAGATGCTGCCAACAACTTAGTTGCTTATACAATAGACAGTACTTTGCCAATTGCCCTTAAAAAGAAAATAAAAAATGCACTGATTCAGGAGGTACAATCAAATCAGTATTGGAGATATAGAATGTTCGTACTAGGTGCATTATCACAAATAACTCCACCTCCCTATGACTCAGCAATGATTACAGTTTTAAAATCAATTATTCGAAATGAAAAATCGTGGCTAAAAAGTACTGCAATAAGTATATTGGGTAATTCCAAAGACCCAAAGTTTGAAGATATATATATAAATGAACTAAGAGATGAAAGTGATAGAGTGATTAATTCAGCAGCCATCTCATTGGGCAAAACCAAAAATCCAAATGTTTTTGAAATATTAATGAATTTAGAAAATGAAAAATCGTGGAAAAATCAAAATAGAATAAGTGCATTAAACGGGTTGCAACATTTAAATTCTCCAAAAGCTCTAGAGTATGTGTTGGCTTGTATCGAAGATATTCATTCGCCTCGATGGTATTTGGCAACACCAACATGGGATTATCCCTTTGCTGCAGTAAATACGCTGATTGCGCTTGGTAAAGGAGATTTGGGATTTCCCATCTTGTTTGAGCGATTTAAAAAATCCTTGCAGGACAATGACCTCAATGATATTTTTCAAAACGTCCAGTTAATAAACTTACTGAAAGATGAAAGATCCAAAGAAATGTACATTTTACTAAAAGATAAATTTAAGAATGATTCCTTTGTCCTGGAATCGATCAATAATTATGAAATCCAATATTTGGAAAGTTTGAAATCATGAAAATTTCCAGCACTTACAAACCTCGTCCCATTCGTTGTTTGGGTCTCTTACAGCATGCAGAATGGATATTAAAAGTCTACAGTATTTCCTATCAACATGAGCGGATAAGAAATGATGAATTAATTCTTGTAAAATCTCATCTGAATACCTGGTTGTCAAAAAGTCAAGCTTACCCCTTAGAATCCTATCATTTGGCTACTCTGATTCTTCATGAAGCGAAAGAAGGTGTATTTGCCAATATAAACTGGTGGATCGGTGAAAATATGCTTCAAAATTTTGTTTACCTGAAAAAAATAAACGACCACAATTATAAACTATATTCTGAAGATGGAATGGCCACCTGCGTTTGGGAAATGGCAATATGGTGGCACGAGCGCAATTCCTGGGTAAAATACATCTTGATGCAAAATGAAAAACCAAATGTGGACGAATATTTGAAAGATCAATTAAACATAGATATTTAAAATTAATTTAAAATGAATAAATCTGATATCAAAAAAATGCCTGAATATTTCGACCGCTACATAAATTATGCGGAAGATGTCTCTGTTGTGGATTCATTAAAAATTAGTTTACTCGAATTAGAAAACGCCCCAATAGAGATTTGGAAAAATATTGGAGAACTAACTTATGCTGTTGGAAAATGGACTATAAAAGATATTTTACAACATTTTATTGATACTGAAAGAGTGTTTATCTATCGCATTACGGCTATTGCCCGTGGCGACCAGCAAGTAATGATACCCTATGATGAAGAGGAGTTTGCCAAAAACGCTGAAGCCTATCGCAGAACAATTGAAGACCTCATGGACGAATTATTGCTGATTAGAAAAGCTACCATAAAACTCTTCCAATCTTTTACCCACTTAATGTTACAAAAACAGGGCAACGGCTACAATGGTATCCAATACTGCCCATTATCTCTGGGATTTATGTTAGCCGGTCATCAACGTTGGCATTTTAAGATAATAGAGGAAAAATATTATCCCCTAGTAAATACCTGATTATGTTAAGCATGAAAATGCAATGTGAAAATTGTGGCAAGGATCTTCCTTTAGATAGCAAAGAAGCCATGATATGCAGTTTTGAATGCACCTTTTGCTGTCAATGTGCACAGGGAATATTAAATAATATCTGCCCCAATTGTGCCGGAAATTTAGAAAAGCGACCAAAAAGAATAGTGAAACCAATACAAAATCATCGGGTAGAAAATTAGGTTCCTCTATAGAATTCGAACATATAAAATTATCCGTTTATAATATTTTTTACAGGTATTACAGTCAATACCACAAGGCTAAGAGCATAATAAATAATGCTTCTCCAATCCTTACTAATTTATTTGAAATAAATATACTTAGGTTGTATCTGAGTGCACTCTTGTGTGAGATCACTAAAATGATTTTAATCGATTTCCAGTTTATATCAATCTCTGGAATTAAATAGCAAATTAATATCAATTAAGTTGATCCTATCTGGATGCCCACAGACCTAAAAATTAAATAAATTCAAAAAATCTGAGAAAACAGTTCCAACAAATTAGTCTTAATTTATCTTAAAATCCATTTATAAGGTGATTCTGTATCTGAATCCCGGAAAAAACCCCTTCACCCATCAGGAATTTTCCCCTTGTATCATGTAGTTCAGTTCATGCAATTTTGTAGCAATTATTATTCACCAGACTAAAATAATTGTCATGATCAAGAAAGTAAGTAAATCTGCCAACAAACCCATTCAGAAAAACGCATCTAAAAGGATTGCTGTTAAATTACCTGTAGAAGGTAGAAGTCCACAAGTCAAGGATTTGGATCAAATCGTTCATAATTTATCCACTCATGCTATTGCACTCAATGATGGACTAAATAAAAAGTCCTCCTCAACCTCCCGTGATAATTCACAATTGGGTCAGGAACTCAACAATATTGATTTCAAGGCTATGATAGGCGGCCCTCTTCAAGCAACAGTTGAGGCTCAAGTGGCATCCGCTGTAGCAACCATTGACTTTATCAAAAAAGTTGGATTTAGAGAAGACGATCCTTCACAATTGGTGATGGTAGATTTCAGTTACAAAAAACAAAATCCAGACGGCACCAAAGAAGATGTTTCCGTTATTGTACCATTGATATCCACCTTACCCATTCCTTCGCTTCGTATTGATTTCGTAGAAATTGATTTTAATGCGCGTCTTAACTCCATCGACACTTCCAATACTGCCAGCGATTTTAAACTGAATGTAAACGGAAGAGGCGGTTTTGGTCCGGTCAAAGTATCTGCAAGTGTATCTTACCAGCGATCATCTTCAACAGGTTCTAAAGTAGAAAGAGAATACAGCCTTAAAGTAAAAGTAAGGGCTGTACAGGATGAAATTCCAAAAGGACTTGAGAAAGTTTTAGAACTGCTTTCAAAATAAGTTTACTGGTAAAATACTTAAATCGTAATTAAAAGATGGTCACACTTTCCGATTACCTCGGCTACCTATTCATAGAAATCACCCGAGCGAGACATATGGCAGACCAATACACAATCAGTCTTGCTGAAGCAAACAGCAAAGACCCATTGCTAAAATATATGTCTGTACCCAGGTTTAAAATCCCGGAGATGGAACTGAATGTGCCGGTATTAATTAGTGGTGCCAAATTTAATCAGACCCTAAAATTTACAGATGGAATCAACGAATTCAGTCAATTAATTAAAAATGAACTCAATAATTCTTACAGAAAATTCTTACTCAAAAAGAATAATTCCGTGAACACAATAAGTCTTGTGAGTAAAATTGATTTTAGTCACATCTTTTTACCCGGTAAAATAAACACATCTGGCAATTCAAAAAAGTCTGTAAAACGATCGAATGAAAGAGATGATGAAAATATGAATCGGTTGATCGCAGAATTCTATGATTCTTTAAAAGAAAATCTCGTCCATGAGGAAGATTTAATCTTGGCCTATTATGGAAAAATATTTTCGAGAATGCTTGAAATTCAGGCAGCGATGGACGCTTATAAAACACTTTATCCAAACAACGAACTATTTAAACAAAGTGCTGAAAATATTAACGTCTACATCAATTCTAAAACAATTGTTGACAAGACAACCATTACCAATTTATTGGTGAATCCGGAAACCAATCTCATCAAAAATGGAGCCTCTGACATTTCTGTTTTCAGTGTCAAAGCAAAAGTAAATGAAGAAGGGATATATGTGAAATCTGTAAGAGACGTGACTAATCACAATCATTTAATTGAAGGCGAAATAATCTACGAATAGTTATGTTTAGAAAATTCCATTTTGCAGAAGTTAAAGAACTTGAACTTATTTATGAGTTACTTAAGAAGTGCTATACTATATACCAAAACAATGAAAACAATCTACCGGATATCATCCAACAGCTATTGACAGCAGCTGAAAAATATTTCAGTCTCAGAGGACTGAAATCCGAAGAAGGAAAAGTAATGTCCCTAAAAGCTGAACTTTCTACAGCTGAAAGAGGCATTCATCCTTACAGTCTGACAATTATCATCACCGGAAAAAGAAAAATGAATGAGATGGTACAATACAAGGTGCTCCAGGAAATTGAAGAAATTTTAAGGACAAAATTGCAGGAACTCAAATTCCAATTACAAAACGCCTACCGGCTGTGCCAACAGATCATCACAAAAGCATTGGACTCGCAGTATTTGACGGAAAGCGAAATGATCGCAGCCATCCATATACACAAGACTGAAAATTTATGGCAAATTCTAATCCAACAAAATGATTTGCGTCCATCCTGTCGTCAATTGATGAATCAGGTGAGTGAACCTGACATACTTCTTTTATTAAATGAATCCACTCAATATTTAATTCAACCAAATCCACAGAATATATGATGCTAAGCGAACATTTTAGTCTGGATGAAATGCTGGCAAGTGAAACGGCTGCAAGATTGGGATTTAAAGAACAATACGCACCTTCATCTCTTATTCAAGAAAATTTAAAAAGCTTGTGCCATTTTATCCTCCAACCTATAAGATATGATATACAATCCAGACTGCATGTCAGCAGCGGCTATCGGTGTCCGCGACTGAACACCAAAATTGGCGGAGCCAAAAATAGTATGCACATATTTGGTATGGCCGCTGACATTGTTCCAACTGAAAATTTAAATGTCGACCAACTTTTCAAATTTGTTGCATCAAGCAATCTGCCATTTGATCAGATCATCCATGAATTCGGCAGGTGGGTACACATATCCTACGATCCCTATTTAGCAATCCCAAGACGCGAAATTCTGAAGGCTTACAAAAATAAAGCCGGAAAAACGGTCTACGAATTTGTCAAACCAAATAATATATATAATGTATAAACAAACCTATGGGTGGCTTCCGGATTATCCCGACCTGCGCGATAAATATTTTGACACAACAGCCAAAAATGATAAATCCTACCTGCAGGCGTCAGATAAGCAATCTATTGTACACCTGATAAAAGAAGTGGAAAATAAAAATAAGTCTAGGCAAAATAATATACCTAAAGTGGTAGATCATTTACACCGTTATTTTCCTAAGATAGAAGACCAAGGTGACTTCAATAGTTGCACCGCTCATGCCGCTTGTGCTTTGGTAGATTATTTTGAAAAACGTATTTCCGGTGAATGTGATCCTAAATCAAGATTGTTCCTATATAAAGCCACCCGTAATTTATTACAAATCAAAGAAGACGTAGGCGCATTTAACAGGATAACCATGAAAGCGATGGTATTATTTGGGATACCTCCTGAAAGATACTGGCCATTTGAAAAACAAAATCTCAATCGTGAGCCAGACGCATTTTGTTATGCCTATGCTTCCAATTTTCAGGCGATCCAATATTATCGGTTGGATAAATATGCTATGACACCGAGTTTGCTCATCATGGAGATTAAAAGGAATTTAACCTTAGGACTTCCACTAATGTTTGGCCTGACCTTATACTCTAATATAGAAGAATGCCAACATGGAATCATATGCTACCCTTCTGAAAAGAGAAAAAGAATAGGAGGTCATGCTTTGGTTGCACTTGGATATGATGACCACAAAATCATAATAAATGATAATGGTAAAGAAACTAAGGGTGCATTTCATATCCGTAATTGTTGGGGGACTTCATGGGGTGAAAATGGATATGGATGGCTTCCTTATGAATACGTCATTCAGGGCATGACGAAAGATTGGTGGAGTATCATAAAACATGAATGGATAAATAATAAACTTTTTGAATAAACTGATAAAATGAAAAATAAATACCAAAACATTGAGCTATTGGTAAACATGGGAACCGGTTCAAGGTCATTGAACAAATCTTCATTTCTGAAGACATTGTCAGATGAAGGCATTCAATTTGAAACAAAAGATTTTTGTGCACATGAAAAAAAAATAAAACAAAAAAAAGAAATAAAGTCTTCCAGGACAAAGGAAAATTTAAATCAATTTGAAATTGATCAAAGATTTATATTTAAATCCAATGTTCAGGATCATGAAATAAATCCATGGGATTTAGCACATAAATTTAAACACTCCATTAAATCAGACTCTTGCTTTGTGGAACCTGATACGGTTTCAGAATTCGTCATTCAAAGAAAAATCAACGATAATGAAGAACCATCCCACCGGTCCATTGGAAAGCAGAATGATGGAAATTTTGATGCAGACTGGTTGCCTCACGCGAATACTATCTGGTACTTGGATGATACCCATTCACAACTCATGTCGGCCAGAAAAGAAGCAGAGAAATTCAACTCAGATAAATTAGTCAGGATTGGGCATCTGGACACAGGATATGATCCTGTTCATCCCCAACTTCCGCCAAGACTAAATACAAAACTTCAAAGAAACTTTATTCCAGGAGAAATACCAACTTCAGCTGTAGATCCTTTGAATAAAGCAGTTTTATATATGCCTGGTCATGGTACAGGCACATTGGGAATTTTAGCCGGAGGTAAATTTGTGGGTAATGGATTTAACGATAAAATAGGAGGTGCTCCCTTTGCCGAAATAATCCCTTGCAGAATAAGCAACACTGTAGTGCTGATAAAAACCAGTGAATTTGCACAAGCACTTAATTATTTATCAGCACTTCACAAATCAGGTGAAATGGTCCACATCGTTTCCATGAGCATGGGCGGTGCTCCAAGTCAGGCATGGGCAGATGCTATAAATGAAGCCTACGAATCAGGTATCTTAATGGTCTCTGCAGCCGGCAACAATTACAATGGAATCCCAATTAGAAAATTGGTTTATCCTGCAAGGTTTGAAAGAGTCATTGCTGCTTGCGGTGCAACTTTTGAAGATGCCCCATATTACCACAAGAAAATTGGGGAAATGCAAGGTAATTACGGCCCGTCAAAATCGATGAACTATGCATTGGCTGCCTATACACCAAACATGCCATGGGCTGTCTCGGAAAACAAATCACTTAGTTTCAGTGGTGCCGGAACTTCTTCTGCAACTCCTCAAATTGCTGCAGCTGCAGCATGTTATCTTAAAAAGTATTACGAAGAAATTATTGCTCTGCCAGAACCCTGGATGCGTGTTGAGGCAGTTCGAAATGCATTATACACATCAGCAGCTAAAAAAGTAAATTCCGCACCTGAAGAAAATGATTTTCGTGCATATTTTGGTAATGGAATTTTAAGAGCATCTGACGCATTAAAAATTACTGTACCAAAAAAAGGCAATAATTTAATCAAAGCAAAAAATGCAGATATAGGTTGGTTCCCAATTTTGTCCACCATATTCAGATCCGTAGAATCCGCTGCCATTACGCCTGATCCACAAAGACTCAATATGCTAAATATTGAAATGGCCCAAATTTCCTACCACAATGCAGAAATGAACAAATTGATGAACAATGATGAAATTGAATTCCTTGGTTTGAGTAAAAAAAAGAAGGGGGAGATATTGGACTTCTTAATCTGCCTCCCTGAAACTTCAATGACCCTAAAATCATTTCTAAAAAATAATTATAAATCATTTATCTCTATGTAATTCCAATCATATGAAAAGTATATTCATCAAACTAATCGACGGACTCCCGCTATTTGAAATAATACTCATGTTCTCAGGACTATTGGTGCTGATTGTTCTGTTGATTTTGCTAGTTTTTCTGATTTACAAAAACCGAAATTATACACCTATATTTTATGGGTTTGTTATTCCAATCATTATGATGGGCTGGTCAAGTATAAAATCCATTGAAATAAACGGAATTATTAAAGCAATGAAAACTCAGGTGGCAGAAACTATTCAACATCCAACAGAAGATAATTTTCAAAAATTAGATTCTATCAATAAAATTTCCAACGAATACAAATTTAAATCTCCTGAAAACAATTTGCTACTGGTTAAAACCAATATTCTGTTGTCGAATCCACAAAAAGCAGAAGAAGACTTGAATAAAATAAATCTTACAAAAATAGATCAAAAAGAATTGCAAGAATTAAAATCAAGTATTGAGAACATCAAAAATACAGAAGCGCTCATTTCTCAATCCACTGCCTCTCCGGATGACACTACACTCACAGCCGGATTAGAAAAGAATGTCAGCGAACTAAAAGACTCCAAATTACCAACTAGAAATTCAAAGATTATCATTCAAAGGGCAGAGCATAAAATAAAACAATTGGAGGCGCGAAAAATTGAACTCCAGACTTCCAAAAACAAAAACAAAAAAACAGTAAAATAAACAATTCAAATCCATATGAACAAAGCACTGTTAGTAGGAATCAACCAATACGATTTACAACCATTAAAGGGATGTGTAAATGATATTCAGGACATGTCTGAATTCCTCATTGAAAAATGTGGCTTTCAACATAAAGAAATTCGCAAATTGACTGACTTCAGAGCTACCAAAGCTGCCATACTCAAGAGACTCAAATGGTTAATAAAAGGTACTTCTGCAGGAGACCGCATTTACTTTCATTACAGTGGACATGGCACGCAAATTGCCTCAAGATCTGAAGACGACGAAATAGATGGAATGGATGAATTAATATGTCCGGTAGATTTTAGTTTCAATGGAGAATCAGGTATAGAAAATGGAATTCTTGACAATGAATTGTATAAAATATTCAAAGAGATACCAAAAGGTGTACATTTCATATGGGTTTCAGACTGTTGTTGTTCAGGAACGCTCACAAGGGCCATCAGAAGAAATAATAATCGACAAAGTAGATACCTAGTCCCTCCAGAAGATCTTGCTTGGAGAAATGAGACCGCCATGATAACTGGAAAAACAATTACAAAAATTGGCAAAACTGTGAACAAATTAAATGTGGCCTTTCTCTCTGCTTGTAAAGATCATCAGGAAGCAGATGACGATCTATTTGAAAATGGGTATAATGGAGCCCTCACATACTTTTTACTTAACATTTTAAAGACACCAAAAGGGCATACGCAGGATTTTAATCAAATACATAAGTCGGTACAAAAAAAATTGGTAAAAGCAGGATACTCGCAAAGCCCGATGATGGATGGATCAAAAGATCTGTTGGAAAAAACTTTTTTCAATCAAAACCAAAAATAATTATGCTTCCAATTCTGGGTTATAGGCCAAACTTCATTTCATCTTTACTGAAAGTAAATTTACCAGTATTGAATGATGAACAAAAATCAGACTTAGTTAGTCATGATGATGAATGGGAATGGAAATACAAACACTATAGTTTGGCCATGTGTAAATCCCGCAAACTTGCATTCTATACTGCTTCAAATCTAAATGGTAAACTTTTCAAGTCAGTTAAAAGAGCAAGTTTATTTCCTTCCGGAAATGATGAATGGAAAAATGATCCAAGATTTAAAAATCATCAATGGGGAGTTGAATTGTATAAAGCACAAAAAAGTGATTTTGACAGGGGACATCTGGTCAAAAGAGAAGATACGCAATGGGGCTACACCAAAAATGATGCAAAAAATGCTGCATTGGACACCTTCCACTATTCAAATTGCGCGCCTCAATTACCCGAGCTCAACCAGAAGAAATGGGAAAATTTAGAATTCTATATCTTAAAAAAAGAAACGGTACAATACAAATTAAAAGTAAACGTATTTACCGGCCCGGTTTTGAATTTGAGTGATCCACATTTTGTAACAATCGTTGACCACCAACAAATAAAATTACCGGTTTTATTTTGGAAAGTAATCTATTATTCTAGTGATGGTAAACAGTTAAAAGTTGCTGCCTTCCTGATGGGCCAGGAAAACTTGATGAGACAAAAAGGAATCATTGGAGAAGCTCGCACAAGATTACTGAATGAACATTTTCAAAATTTTGAAGATGCGGAAACCTACCAGGTCAATATAAAAACAATAGAACAACTCACTGGTCTGACTTTCCAGAATGCTTTCGAACCCTATGTTGATCCAAGACCCATGAAAATACTCCTCAGCGACATTCAGGTTAGGGACGGCTTCTCAATGGATGAAAATCCCATGATTGATGAATTTGAGTATTCTGGAATAAGTCTCTAATGAATTGAAACGAAAATCCCGGAAGTCAGCTGATTAAGCTTTCAACAGGTACAGGCAAAACACCCTATTTGAATGGGTTTTATCCCCTATTTTAGTAATTAATCATTTGATAATCAATATTACCTGTGCTATGAATCCAGTTTTAATAAAAATTCATTATTTTTATAACTTAAGTTTGTCAAAACAAAAATCTAACAAATGAAAACTAAAATTCGAATCACCTTTTTCAAATGGAGTTCTCTGATCATCTTTCCCCTCTTAATGCAATGTACCCCCCCATCTGATTCATTAAAACCACTGACACCAATTCCTGCAAATGATGTTATTCAATTGATCAAGGAATACAAAACCAAAAGAAGTGATGTAATTAACGCACATTTCGATTCACTAAACAGCTATGGCGAGGGCTTCTCTGATTCCAGATTTATCACTTTTGATGCAGACACCTTAGAAAACTTTATCAGACAGATCAAATTAAAAATTGAAAACAATCACCTGGATATCAAACTTGGAGGGGTGCGCTGTTTTTACACGGTCTATCCGGATATACTCCAAGGGCCCTATTTAGGAAAAGTAAACCCATCATATAAAAATCACCATGCAATATTAATGGTTCCGACTTTTATTAATGCCGCCGGAGATCATCAGGAATTTGATTTTGACCAATTTGAAGATGTTGGAGGTCTCAGAAAACCAAAGGACTTGAAACTGCTATTTTCCGGAGATAATAAAGATCAAAATCCGGCAACAAGTTTCTACTTTCTGAATATGGGAGGACTTTGTCCGCCACCATTTGCTGATTCATGCAAATCTACTTTATTGGGAGTTGCTGATGGCCAATAGAAGAAAAATATATTCTAATCCATGTCCGCGATACTAAAAGACTGCGTATTTGTATTTGAGTTTCTGGCAGCTTTTGTTGGGATTATCACCTTTTTACGAATACGCAGTTCCATCTTACTCTATCTAAGTTTAATATTACTTTTTGTTTTTGTAAGTGACTACTATGGGTTTCTTAACCAAAAATCAAGTGAATTCAGTAAATTTAAATATTACAACATCATACTCTTTCCACCTTTGGTTTTGTACATCGCCATGTATTACTATCTTTTGGCAAATCCTAAGGCAAAAATTTGGGCTTTGATCGGAAGTCTGCTTTACATTGGAATATATGTAGTGAATATTAAATTTTTACAACCAATCCATACAGAATTCCTGACATATTCCTATTGTTTTGGTTCGTTATTACTCTGTATAAATATTCTGGTCTATCTAAAAGAGTCTCTAGAAAAAGACAAACTGCCTATTTTGAAAGAATCGCCTTTTTTATGGATTTCCTTTGGACTCTTCACCTATTATGGAGTTAACCTCCCATTTATTGGATTTTACAATTATCTTGCTAAAGTTTCACAAGAATTTTTAACCATATACTTTAATTTGACATTTGTGCTATCCTGTATTATGAATTTGTTAATCTGCATAGGCCTTTTATGTTTCAAAATCAGGTAGAATTTGCAATTGTAATTGGCACCTTGATGCTTTTTATTTTATCTACCAGCCTTATTTTATTCTATTGGAAATATGTAAACAGCAGGAATCTCTTGATTAAAGAAAGAGAACACGAAATTTTTCTTCACAAACAGGCATTAATAACGGCCCAGCTGGAAATTAAAGAAGAGACACTTAGACAAGTTGGATATGAATTGCATGACAACATTGGCCAGCTCATGACTTTGGCTAAAATACATGCAAACAGTCTACACAAACTACATCCCACTGAGCATACACTACAAACCATTAACAGCATTTCAAAAGCACTCGAAGAACTCAGAAAACTTTCTAAATCCCTGGACTCAAATGCACTTAAAAATCTCAGTCTGGTTAATCTAATTTCTCAAATTCTTCAACAAATAGAAAAACTTGATGCAATACATTGTACAATTAATGTAGAAAACAGTGAATATGAAATAGATCATGGTGTTAAAATCATTTTATTCAGGACTACGCAGGAAATTCTTACGAACGCCCTGAAACATTCTAAAGCAGATCAAATTTGTATTAATTTGAAATTTGGAGAGCATGAACTTATTCTCGAAATTACAGACAATGGAATAGGTTTTGATCCAGCTTTAATGCCTACAGTTGAAGGAAATGGAACTGGCATAAATCATATCCAAAATAGAGTTGGCATCATTGGAGCCAAATTGTTCAT
>Ga0075163_10002149_pt1 | contig 26600 bp, 24 predicted proteins | sample JI1023141ADNA_FD_71478 | JGI IMG/M metagenome (GOLD analysis project Ga0075163, IMG submission 71478) | Wastewater effluent complex algal communities from Wisconsin, to seasonally profile nutrient transformation and Carbon sequestration -... | ecosystem: Engineered > WWTP > Effluent > Algae...
TGCTGCATAGCCTGAAATCGTTTCATGCAAAAATGTACAATTTTTCGTTCTTACCGAAATATTAACCTTACCAATAGGTTTAGACGCTGCAAAATCCGTGCTTTTATTGGTAATTTTGGGTATATGCCCGACATATCTACGGAAATAAAGTTCAAAACGGCCAGAAGTGGAGGAAAAGGCGGCCAAAACGTTAACAAGGTGGAAACCATGGTGGAAGGCTATTGGCATATCGGAAATTCAACACTTTTTACTGAAGAGGAAAAAAAATTAATCCAGGAAAAACTGGCGGCTAAAGTTAACAGTGACGGCTATCTGCTGATGAAAAGTCAGGCCGAAAGAACTCAATTGGGTAATAAAGAGCTTGTTATCAAAAAAATGAACGCAGCAGTTGCTAAAGCGATGATGCAACCCAAAAAAAGAAAAGCAACCAAACCAGGGAAAATAGCAAAGGAAAAAAGGTTGCAATCGAAAAAGAAAGAGGGCGAAAAAAAGTTAACCCGCAAAAAAGTACGTATCCATGATTAAAAAAGGATACCATTATATTAAAAGAATTTCCATTCTGTTGTTCTTGCTCACAACAGGAATGAATCTGCTTGGTCAGCAAAAAACAGGTACACTTCAGATCAGGTTCATGCATACTGCCGGCAACCAACCATTGGTATTGCGGGACAGTACTTATATAAATCCATTCGGAGAAAGTTATGTAGTGAGCAAACTAAAATATTATATAGGTGAAATCTCGGTTGACAACAGAAAGCTGGTTGCAGATTCGAATGATTATTACCTGGTAAATGCAGCCAATGAAGAAAATAGTATCGATCTGAAAATACAAAATGGCACTTATAATACATTGGAATTTTTACTTGGTGTAGACAGTACGCATAATTGCAGCGGTGCACAAACTGGCGCTTTGGATCCGATGAATGATATGTTCTGGACCTGGAACAGCGGTTATATCTTTTTTAAGATGGAAGGAAGTTCAGATTCTTCCCATGCTGATCTGCAACGCATCGAATATCATATCGGCGGTTACAAAGGAAGCAACAATGCAGCAAGGAAAATAAAGCTGACAATGCCGAAAGAAGAAAATTTCAGGATAAAAGAAAATACAGTTACCACTATAGTCATTGAAACCAACCTTGATCATTTCTGGAAAGGAAAAAACGATATCAAAATCAGTGAAATGGCCGCCTGGATGTCGCCCGGTGGGTTCTCTCTTAAAGTAGCTGATAATTTCCAGGGATTATTTTCAGTAAAAGAGATCAGCAAACAACCTTGAAAAATAGTATATCCATAACCGTTATATGTTTGGTTTCACTGCTGATCATTTTAAGCAGTGCTATGAGGGAAGATGGTTATGGGCCTTATCAGCCAGATCCGATCCGCATGGAAGTTCCCAAAGGATGGCCCAAACCTTCAGTAAATATTTTCGCTAAAAACAAACTTACTGAACAGGGTTTCCAGTTAGGTAAGAAATTATTTTACGATGGCAGGTTAAGTAAGGACGGAGAAGTGAGTTGTGCAAGTTGTCACCAGCATTTTGCTGCATTTGCCAATTATGATCATGATCTTAGCCACGGCGTCAACAATGCATTCAGCAAACGAAATACACCGGCACTGATGAACCTTGCCTGGATGAAAGAAATGCATTGGGATGGCGCCATCAATCACATCGAGGTGCAACCGCTGGCCCCTTTGACCAATCCATCTGAAATGGGTGAAACACTCGACAGTGTTTTGTATAAACTAAAACAGGATACAGCGTATAAAAGAATGTTCAAAGCTGCATTCGGCGATGCTACCATCAACAGTCAGCGCATGCTGAAAGCCCTGGCACAGTTTACCGGTAGCCTTGTTTCGGCCAACAGCAAATACGACAGAGTACAAAGAGGGGAAGCCAGTTTCTATGATTATGAACTGAGGGGATACAATCTTTTCAAACAACATTGTGCTTCCTGTCATGCAGAACCATTGTTTACCGACAACAGTTACCGCAACAACGGTTTAAAACTAAACCGCTTCAACGATATCGGCCGGCAAACCATCACCAACCTTTCATCGGATTCATTAAAATTCAAAGTGCCGAGCCTGCGCAATGTACAGGTGAGTTTCCCTTATATGCATGATGGCAGAATTTATTCACTTTACCAGGTGATTGATCATTATCGCACGGGTATTGATACCACGCAATCAACTTTAGATCCACTGCTCAAAAACAGGATACCACTTTCCAAAGCACAGAAAAATGAGATTGTATATTTTCTCTATACGCTAACGGATAGCAGCTTTATTAAAAACCCACGTTATGCTCCCGATACAAAAATCGTAGTAAAAAATCCGCACCATTGATCCTGCTGTTAATTATTCTGTACAAATAAAATTATAAAAGTAAATTACAGGCAAATCAAAATTCGTTGAGCGGAATAAAGAAATTAGCCGGACAAACACTGTGGTATGGTATTCCAACGATTGCCAGTCGCTTCCTCGGCTATCTGATGAACATGGCGCTCCCCTTCTTTATTGCACTGCCAGAAAAAACTGCCGACTTAGTTCAGGTTTATACATTGATTCCCTTTCTGAACGTGTTGTATTCTTATGGAATGGAAACGGCTTATTTCCGTTTTTCACAAACACATGACCGGCAGAAATTATACAACACATTATCGGTCTCACTTTTTTTCAGTACGATTTTATTCAGCCTAGTTCTATGGTTATGCAAAGATTCAATCATGCATGCCGCCGACCTGGAAAAACATCCTGAATATATTTTATGGATGATCAGCATCATAGCGGTAGACAACCTCAATACATTGCCTTTTGCAAAACTCCGGCAGGAAAACAGGCCGAAGATGTATGCTTTTGCCAGGGTTGCCGGAATCATTATCAATCTCAGTGTGGTTATTTTATTCATAGGTGTGATTCCATCGGTTTTAAAAAATAATCCCGATAGCTTTTTAAAATCCATCTACAACCCCAATACCGGAATCGGTTATTACCTGTTAGGCAATTTATGTGGAAGCCTGTTTACACTGTTATTGCTGAACAGGGAGATCCGCATGATACAGTTCCGCTTTGATGGAGTATTGTGGAAGCAGGTGATGCGTTACAGTGCACCCCTGATCATTGTTGGTTTGGGAGGAATGGTAAATGATGTACTCAGCAGGCTGATCTATCGTCATGTGGTTGATCTGCCGCAGGCACAGGCTGATCATGAATTGGGCATCTTTGCTAATATTTTCCGGCTGGCATTGCTCATAACCATCATGATACAGGCTTTCCGTATGGCAGCAGAACCATTTTTTTTCAACCAGAGTAAAAATGAAAATGCACAGCGTACATACGCCAGGGTTATGAAGTTTTTTGTGATTGCCTGTTGTTTTATGTTCCTTTTCATTGGGCTCTTCCTCGATATTTTCCGTTGGATATTTACACATTTTGCCAATCCCCGTTGGGCTGAAGGACTTGAAGTAGTTCCCTTGCTGGCCCTTGGTAATATTTTCCTCGGCATTTACTACAACCTGAGTGTTTGGTATAAACTGACGGATAAAAATTCATATGGCGCTGTCATAACAGTAGTGGGCGCAGTGATCACTATTGCACTCAATGTGCTCCTTATTCCCAAATGGCATTATACGGGAGCAGCCATTGCAACTTTCTCCTGCTACCTGTTTATGATGATCAGCAGTTATAAACTCGGGCAGAAATATTACCCGGTTCCTTACCCGGTAAAAAAACTGATAGCTTATATGGTTCTGGTTATACTGATTTACCTACTTCATCTTGGCCTGGTAACTTTATTGCCGGATACATTGTGGTTTTCTATTCTGACTGGGTTACTGCTGTTTGGATTCTTCACATGGTTTGTAAGCAAGATTGAAGCCCGTGAATTGTCTAAAATGCCGGTGATTGGTAAATACTATCAAAAAAAATAATGCAGCATGAGAAAGTTCCTTCAATGGCTGCTCACAAAACCCATTGTTTGGCTTAATAATACGATGGCTTCTGCTCCTGGAAGAGACGCTGTATTTGAATCACTGAGTATACTTCATAAAAATAGTCAGGATAAAAAAAACAAGCAGGTACTAGTTTTACCCTTTACACCCGAATCGGCAAAGTTTATCATTTTCAGCGACCAACATAAAGGGAACGGCACCTGGGCCGATGATTTTAAAGCCTGCAGCAACAATTACTGTTCGGCGCTGAATCATTATAACAGTCAGGGATATACGCTGATCAATATGGGCGACAGTGAGGAGCTCTGGAAATTCAAAATGAATGATATTGTGAAAGTGCACCATGAAACCTTTGTTGCTGAAGCAGCCTTTCACCCAAACCGGTACATTAAAACTTTCGGCAATCACGACATCACCTGGAAAAACAAAATGGATGTATCGATGCATTTCAAAGATTATTTTAAAATGCCTTTACCGGTTTATGAAGGAATTGTACTCCGCCATCAGCATAAAAAAACAACGTTTGATATCCTGCTTACGCATGGTCACCAGGGCGATCGCATGAGCGATAACAATGCTTTAAGCACCTGGCTGGTTGCACATATCTGGATGCCGGTACAACGCTACCTACGCATCAACCCCAATTCGCCCAGAACGGATTCCAACCTCAGGAATCAGCACAATAAAATGATGTATGAATGGAGTGCTGCACAAAAAAATCTTTTGCTCATCACCGGGCATACCCATCAACCGGTTTTTGCAGCCGGGAAATATTTCAATCACCCCTCAAACAATATTCCAACGGGATTACCTGGTGAAGCACATAAGCCCACTTATTTCAACTCAGGCTGCTGTTGTTTGAATGACGGCGATATCACAGGAATTGAAATTGCCGATGGATATATCCGGCTCATCAAATGGTACGATGAAGAAATTCAGTCAAAAAGAAAAGTGCTGGAAGAAATATCTTTTTCGGTTCTCCTGAAAGACATAGGTATTCACGATTAATTACATAAACTTCAGCTTAACTGCATAAAGAATTTTACGTTCGGGTTCTGAAAGTTCCCCTGTTGTTGCTGATTGAATAAAATGCAATCTGAATGCATTGATGGCAGCAGAAAGATTGGAAATATCATAACCGATGATCCTCAAAGCGAGTGTTTGATTGAAATCTGCTGGCAACTGTAAATTGCTGGTATCGCTGTACCAGTTACCAAAACCTTTTTGAGCCAGCGTTTGCCAGGGAAATAAAATACCCGGATCTATTTTCCTGGAAGGCGCAATATCAGAATGACCGATAAAATTAGCCTGGGGAATATTATGGCGGTTTTTTAAGGTATCCAGTAAAGCCAGCAGTACATTAATTTGAGCAGGAGCAAATGGCTCATTGCCATTGTTGTCAATTTCAATACCTATTGAAGCAGAATTGACATCAGATTGGTTGCCCCATTTACCAGCGCCGGCATGCCATGCACGGAGATAATCGTTCAGCATATGGTGCAGTGTTCCATCTTTACAGATAACATAATGGGCACTTACCTGCGTTTGTGCATTACTGAAAGTCTTCAGCGTTTGTTCACAACTATGCTGAGCGGTATAATGCAGAATAACAAAATTCGGCTTGCGCAAACCGAAATTCACCGTTCCAACCCAGGCGGCAGGTAATTTCAACGAATCGGATTTCACTTCATTACCCGGCTCAGAACGTATAATCGCTGAAAGTGCTTTTGATTTCTCCTTATAAATAAGGTTGGTTTTATGGTAAGGACCATGAGAACAAGCTTGTAATATCAATACAAGTAGTGGTAAGCAAATTATTTTCGGATGATTCTTCATTTTGTACAATTGACCTGTTACAGATCAAATATACCGTCGGTTAGTGAACTGGTAAAGGATAAATGGACTTTCTAAAGCGGGGGTTCAAAGTCTGCTCAATGTATAAATAGAATTTTACATATACAAGTATAAGAGTCTGACAGTTTTCCACGACTTATTTACATTGTTCAAAACAGCTTTGTAAGAATGGGAGGACATCATCCATTTATACAGGTTTATTGCGAATTAACAATATACTAACCCTCTGAAAATTCAATCTGACTCCAGATTTATTTTCTTTGTGGGGTAACAATTGCGGTTAAACGCAATTATGTAAGGTTCGTTTTTATTCCATCCAGATTTCAAAGCCGCCTTTAGGGTGGTTTTTTTTATAAAAGAAAAGGACTGCCTATCAGACAGTCCTTGTTCTAACTTTACTGTAGAAAAATTATCTGAGTGTATCTCTCTGTGCTTTTTTATCTTTTTGCTTTCCGATTATTGCTCCGGCGCCTGCACCAATTACTCCACCAATGATCGCTCCAGCACCTTTTTTCTTACTGATCACTGCACCACCAACTGCACCGGCTACGCCACCAATGATGGCTCCTTTGGCTGTATTACTCATTCCTTTCTTCTCCTTTACTTCAGGCGTTGCCGGAGCAGGAGTAGTGGAACTGGTGGAAGGTTGCGTTGTAGTACCTGTATTTGCGGTAGGAGTATTGTCTTCATAAACCGGTTTTTCCGGAGTGGTAGTAGTTGGTTTGGTTGCAGGTTGTTGTGTTGCTGGTTTTTCTTTTGCAATCTCTTTTTGCTCAACTTTATCCTTGTCCTCAGTTTTTGGAGCAATGGTTTTGGTTTTAGCGGTGTCGGTAAGCGTACTGTTTTGGTAAGCATTTTCGGGGCTTACCATTTGGGTATCGGTTTTAATATCTTCTTTCTTTTCGCTGTTGCAGGCTGTAAAAAGGGAACCGATTAATAAGGCAGTTAAGGTTATTCGCATAATTTTTTTTTGATAGACAGACAAAATTGTGCCAAAGGATCGATATTTCAGCAATATACCAGCGAATAATTGTTAAGATTTTGATAAGTAGTTTAACGGGCCCGGCAACAATAATATTAAATACAGACAGTGACCAGGCGGTAAGGCAAGGCATAAAAAAAGGGACCAAGATAGAAATCTAGTCCCGCTTTAAAATCCAATATCCTATGAAAAACCGAGACAAAGATAAGCGGGTTTTGATATTCACCAATACCCTAAACAGAGTATTTTATTAAACGGTGTTAAATCTTTATTAAACGGCTCTTTTTTAGCATTGAAGCGTTAAAGGATGTTTGAACTTTATTTTATTGTAAGAATAAAATATTATTTCCCGTTATTCGTCTGCTGTAATATACATGCCGGATGTTACGACCATAAAATTGCCAATGGCTGCTGAAAGAGAAAACTATATCAATACTGTATTCAGGGGACTGAGCAGACAGTTGTTTGGATTTATCAGAAAGCGGGTAAGCAGCACCGAAGATGCGGAAGATATTCTGCAGGAAGTGTTTTATCAGTTTGCCGGCAATACCGAACCCATTGAACAGGCGAGCAGCTGGCTTTACAGGGTAGCAAAAAATAAAATAACCGACAACTACCGGAAAAAGAAGTTACCACTGGCGGATGATCTTTTCGGATCAGCTGAATCAGAAGATGGTATTGCAGAATGGAAGGAAATTTTACTGGCCAATGATTCGAACCCGGAAATGAGCTTACTGCGCAATATTTTCTGGGAAGAGCTTAAAGCTGCGCTGGACGAATTGCCCGAAAATCAACGGGAAGTTTTCATTAGTCATGAAATTGAAGACATCTCATTCCGGGAAATGGAGGAAAAAACAGGAGTGCCGGTGGCAACACTGATCACCCGAAAAAGATATGCTGTATTGCACCTGAGAAAACGGTTGGCCAACCTTAAAAATGAATTATTAAATAAATAAAATATGCATCACCCGGTTCGCCGGTTCAACACCCTCATGCTGACTAAAAGCCCGGATGGTTTTGAAAATTTGTACAACCGGCTGAACCGGTGATGTATCTCATTAAAAAAACTAAAAAATGGAAAAATCATATCATTTAAAAAAGAAATTTTTCATCGGCCTGATGATCATTGTGGCCATTCTCGCCTTTGGTGCCCTGGTGATGCTTTTATGGAATGCCATTCTTCCGCAGGTAATCGCTGGCGTTAGTGCCATCAGTTTCCCCCAGGCATTGGGCATCTTATTACTGAGTAAAATCCTCTTTGGCGGATTCAGGGGCAGATGGGGTGGCCACCAGCGTCAGCAACAATGGATGGCTATGAAAGAGAAGCTCGCCAACATGACACCGGAAGAAAGAGAAAAATGGAAATCTGAATGGAAATCTAGGTGCGGCAGCGGCTGGAGAGGGTTCGGAAAAGAGCGGAGCACAGAATAATATTTTTTTATCGAATACGATGACACTAAAACCAACTGTATGCAGGTGCTTGTATTTAAAACTAATCTTACCAATATCAGCAGGGTGAATGACATTGAATCTTACCTCGATATACATCCACATATTTACCGCTGGAATGTAGACCTCGAAGATTGTGATAATATCCTCAGAATAGAATCCAATGGAATAGCTGCCACAGAAATAGAATCACTGATCCTCAATGCAGGATACTACTGTGAGGAGTTGTAATCATTACATATTCCTGCGGTATTGACCACCTACACTATACAAAGCATTGGTGATCTGCCCGAGGCTGCAATATTTGACAGTTTCCATCAGTTCTTCAAACAGGTTACCATTGTTTACAGCAACCTGTTGCAAACGGGAAAGCATAGACGAAGATTGTGCCGCATGTCTTTTATGAAATGCATCCAATGTATTGATCTGGGCTTCTTTCTCTTCTTTTGTAGACCGGATCACTTCCTGGGGCAAAATAGTAGGAGAACCTTTTTTGCTGAGGAATGTATTCACACCTACAATCGGGTATTCACCGGTATGCTTTAAAGTTTCGTAATAAAGACTTTCTTCCTGGATTTTATTCCGCTGGTACATTCTTTCCATTGCACCTAAAACTCCACCCCTTTCGGTGATGCGGTTAAATTCGGTCATCACAGCCTGTTCAACAAGGTCGGTCAGTTCTTCAATCAGGAATGAACCCTGGTTGGGATTCTCATTCTTTGCTGTTCCCAGTTCCCGGTTGATGATCAGCTGAATCGCCATCGCTCTTCTCACACTTTCTTCTGTAGGTGTAGTGATCGCTTCATCATAAGCATTGGTGTGAAGTGAATTGCAGTTGTCATAAATCGCATACAATGCCTGAAGCGTTGTACGGATATCATTAAAATCAATTTCCTGTGCGTGCAAACTTCGGCCACTGGTCTGAATATGATATTTGAGTTTCTGGCTCCTGCTGTTGGCTTTGTATTTATTCTTCATTGCCTTTGCCCAGATCCTTCTTGCTACACGGCCAATCACGCTGTATTCGGGATCCATTCCATTGCTGAAGAAGAAAGATAAATTGGGTGCAAAATCATCAATATTCATTCCACGGCTCAGGTAATATTCTACATAAGTAAATCCATTGGCCAGTGTAAAGGCAAGCTGTGTAATCGGATTGGCGCCAGCTTCTGCAATATGATATCCGCTGATGCTCACACTGTAAAAGTTCTGAACATCATGATCAATAAAGTATTGCTGTACATCCCCCATCAGTTTCAACGCAAACTCAGTGGAGAAGATACAGGTATTCTGTGCCTGGTCTTCTTTGAGAATATCTGCCTGTACTGTTCCTCTAACGGTGGCGAGTGCACGAGCTTGGATCTGGCTGTAAACATCTTCCGGCAACACATCTTTACCACTCAGTCCGAGCAACCTCAGTCCCAATCCATCGTTACCGGGAGGCAGGGCTCCTTCGAGTGACCCTGATAAAGGTGATACATCCTTTCCATCTGTACCTATGTATTTCGGAAGCGACCGGATATCATACTTTGATTCGATCAGTTTGTTCACCTGATCCCGCAGGTTATTTTCTATGATGTATTTTTCACACTGCTGATCGATGGCTGCATTCATGAAGAAAGCAAGTATAATCGGAGCCGGACCATTGATGGTCATACTTACTGAAGTTTTTGGATCGCAGAGATCGAAGCCACTGTATAATTTTTTTGCATCGTCTACTGTTGCAATACTTACACCACTGTTACCAATTTTACCATATATATCCGGGCGATGTGCAGGATCTTCACCATACAAGGTCACACTATCAAAAGCGGTGCTCAGCCTTTTGGCCGGCTGCCCCTGACTTACATAGTGAAACCTTCTGTTTGTTCTTTCGGGCCCGCCTTCACCAGCAAACATCCTGGTTGGGTCTTCACCCTCTCTTTTCAATGGAAATACACCAGCTGTAAACGGAAATTCTCCGGGTACATTTTCCTGTAACTGCCATTGAAGAATATCACCCCAATCATTGTATTTGGGCAAAATCACTTTGGGCAATTCGGTACCCGATAAACTTTTATAACGCAAAGGCTGACGGATCACTTTGTCTCTCACCTGGAACTCATAAAATTCTTTGTTATAACGTTCACGCACAGACGCCCAATTGCCAACCAGTTTTTTATTGGTCGGATCCAGTTTGTCTTCCAGTTTAGCCGCTTCTTTTTTCAATTCAACAGCTGCCGGATTTGTTTCGCCGAGTAATTTAATGGCTCCGTCAAGCTGATACAACTGGCTTGCCAACGCTCCTTGTGCAATGGCCCATTCATCATAGGCTTTGATGGTTTCAGCTATTTCAGAAAGGTATCTGACCCTTGATGGTGGGATGATTGTAGACTGGTTGCTGGTATCCTTGGTATGTACATGATGTTCTACATGACCGTGAAAAGTAACACTGGTTTTGGATTCTATTTTCTCCATCAATCGTTCGAACAATTCATTAACACCGGCATCATTGAATTGGGCTGCAATGGTTCCCACAACAGGCAATTCCTCATCTTTTGCCGACCAGAGCCCATGATTGCGTTTGTACTGTTTGCGTACATCATGCAATGCATCCAGCGCTCCGGCTTTATCAAACTTGTTTACACAAACAACATCGGCATAATCGAGCATATTGATTTTCTCAAGTTGAGAGGGAGCGCCATACTCCGGCGTCATCACATACATACTCACATTGCAATAATCAAGTATAGATGCATCGCTTTGCCCTACGCCGGCACTTTCCAGAATGATCATGTCATAGCCTGCCGCTTTGCAGATATCAATGGCATCCTGAACGTATTTACTCAAAGCTTTATCACTTTCCCTTGTAGCCAGACTGCGCATATAAGCTCTTGGTGAAGCAATCGCATTCATCCGGATCCTGTCGCCCAACAATGCACCACCTGTTTTCTTTTTGGATGGATCTACAGAAATTACGGCAATGGTTTTATCGGTATATGTGTTGAGAAATCTTCGTACAATCTCATCCGTTACAGAAGACTTTCCGGCACCACCTGTTCCGGTAATCCCAAGTACCGGTGTTGCTTTTCCTTCAACATTTTTATTGTCTGCTGTAACGGGCATTCCGTTTTCTGCATTGGTGATATTCCTGGCAATCTTCCTTACATCAATCAGCTCTCCCAATGTCATCGGGGATTTGTATTCACCGTTTCCATTCAAAGTAAAGTCGCATTGGCGGATCACATCTTCAATCATTCCTTCAAGCCCCATTTTTCGACCATCATCAGGCGAATAAATACGAGTGATGCCATACTGATGCAATTCTTCAATTTCATCGGGAAGAATGGTTCCTCCACCGCCACCAAATATTTTTATATGTCCGCAACCATTTTCAACCAACAGATCTTTCATGTATTTAAAAAACTCCACATGCCCACCCTGGTAACTGGTAATAGCAATACCCTGTACATCTTCTTCAATGGCACATTCCACAATTTCTGCTACACTCCGATTGTGACCGAGATGGATGATTTCGGCTCCCTTGCTTTGCAAAATCCGGCGCATGATATTGATGGCAGCATCATGACCATCAAACAAAGCTGCAGCGGTAACAATCCTTACTTTCTGGTTGGGTGAAAAGCTCATAATAAATCTCAGTTTGGTTTACAGGCACCGGGAAATCCGGTTCATTACCCGTTAATCAACAGGCATAAAAATACAGGTCAAATTTACATATTAAAGCCCTTAAAAATACAGTCGGAAGGGAAATTAGCTTACCGAAAATGTTATTCAGACAGTTTGACGGAATAACGGTTAAGAAAGTGGATAGAATCTGATTACTTCATTCTGAAAGTAAGCGCTGCAAAATCATCTATGCTGAGCGCTTCTGCCCTCTTATTGAAAATGTCTTCCTGCAAAATTTCAGGTGTAAACTGTGCTTTTACAGCATTGCGAAGGGTTTTACGGCGTTGGTTAAACGCAGTTTTTACAAGCACCCAATAAGCCCGATCACTTTTAACTTCCAATGGCTGTTTTCTGCGGGTCAGGCAGATTACCCCGCTCATTACTTTCGGCGGTGGATTGAAAGAATCCGGAGGCACATCAAATAAATACTGAACATCATAATAAGCCTGAACCAAAGCACTCAGCACACCATAAACTTTTGATCCGGGTTTGGAAGCCGCTCTTTCGGCTACTTCTTTCTGAAACATGCCGATGATCACCGGAACCTCATCCTTCCATTCAAGAATTTTGAACAGTATCTGTGTAGAAATATTGTAAGGAAAATTCCCAATGACAACAAAGGGCTCCGTAAATGGCTTTTCAATATCCAGAAAACTATTGCTGATGATTTTATCCTTCAAAACAGGATAAGTCTTCAACAGGTACTGTACTTTTTCTTCATCGAGTTCAACCGCTTTGAAATCAATTGCCGGTAACTGCAGCAGTTGTTTCGTTAATGCCCCTGCACCCGGACCAACTTCCAGCAATCTTTCGAATGGATGTTTTTTCAAAGCATCAATGATCTGATGGATGATCTGTTCGTCTTTGAGAAAATGCTGGCCGAGCGACTTTTTTAATGTGTACATTCCTGCAAAAATAGTTTATTCTTTGCTGGTTTGCTGCTTACTTGCTTTCCTTACTCTTTTAAAAATTTCTGCCGCAGAATTATCTGACGCCTGTTGTTTGTTAGTTTAACCAGGTACATCTGTGCCGGTAGTTTACTGATATCAACTTTAATCATGGCAGTACCGGAACCAGCCAGGATCGTTTGTTCCAACACTTTTCTGCCTGCAGGATCAAAAATCATCAGGTTGAAATTTTCTCTCAGGCTTAAGTCGGTAATCTTGATCCCCAGCACTTCTTTGGCCGGATTCGGATAAATGACCGATGAAAAATAGCCCGGTGCAAAATGAATATTGACGATATTGCTGTAACTGAATCTTCCTGCTTTATCTACTTCTTTAATCCTGTAATAATTGTTTCCTTCTTCCGGTTTGAAGTCAAATGAAAAATATGGTGGCAGGTTATTGATGGTTGACATTGTTCTGAAAACAGGATCTTTCTCGGTTTTCCGTTCCACTTCAAAATGATGATGCTGTTGATCGATGAATGCTTCCCAGTCGAGGCGCACTGTTTCATCATTCATCAACTGTGCTGTAAAATTGCCAAACTTTACCGGTAATGTTGTGATTGCCGAAACCTTGATAAGCCTGAGGTTGTCGATGTAAAATCCATCATCTTTCTCAAATGCAAATGATCCGGCATCATTGTCTGATGTAAACTGCAAACGGAAGGATAACGAAGACTGGCCAATAAAATCATCCAGGTCGAAGTACTCATGTGTCCATTGCTCACGGATACCCGTAAGCGCAGGTTGATTGCTCAGTGTACCACCACTGGTAGTATTGGATTCCCTGATGGTGTTGATGCCGCAAATTGGCGTCCAATTACTACCATCTGTAGCTACCTGAATCTGTAATTTATCCCGGAAATTTTCTGAACGATGTTTTACCCAAAAACTGAGGTTGGCTGCAATCGCATCCGAGAGATTAAATGTATGCTTACAGGTTACCGTTCGTGTTGAACTGGCCGTATAATTTCCTGATGGAGATTCAGTCAAGGAGGAATTTCCATCAAAAGACTGCAGATTGGTAAATGCCCAACCGGCTGGCCCTGCCGGGCTAATACTTGCATTCCAGTTGCTGGTGAAACTTCCTTCCATATTATCTGCCAACAAACTGATCGGGTTGAAATAACGGATGATGGTATCATAATGAATAACGCCACCCGACTCGGTTTTCCAGGCATACTTGATTTTTTGTCCGCCGCCAAACAAAGGGGGTAAAGTATACTCAATACTATCGGTGATCAACTCGCCATAATTATTAAGTGTATGCGTAACCGGTAGCCCGGCTGTAAGCATGTTCTCAATTGGTATCAATGATACAGTAACGGGATCATTGTGCAAACCAATCCGCTGAACTGAAAATTTCAATCGCCCTGTTACACAACTGATGCCGATATCATTCATGTCTTCCAGTTCATAAAATCCACCAGCCGCATTGGCCAGTTGAATATTCTGAAAACAAAGCTCCCTGCACAATGGAATAATCTGTGAAACCGGTGCCCAGAAATCGCCGCCACCTGCTTCTCCTGTCATGCCAAAAATTTTTCCTTTGGGTCCTGGTCCGGAGCCAATGTCACCCAATAACAGCCAATCTTTAATACCACCGGCCACTTCATAATTCACTGTTTGCGGGCTATTGCCTGCCCGATGACCATTGTACAATCCCATTAATGCCGGAATACGAGTGTAATAATGTTCGTCTTCTGTACTCAGTGGTGGGTGCAATGTTGGTCTTCCGTATGGCAAAGAATAATAGGGCCCATAACAATGCTGATCAATGGCATTTACAAAACGACGGCTCTGTACAAAATTCCGGATGGCTTGAGTTTCCGGTTCAGAAAAAGCAGCGGGACCATAATAAGTATCTTCTGTTTTATTCGAAGAACCACAGGAGGTAGAAGCACCACTGCAGTTACTCCAGTCTATTCCATAATTTCTGTTGAGGTCTACACCAATATTGCCGGCACCACCACCCGTGTTTCTGCGGTTCTTGCGCCACAAACCACCACCACTGGTTGGATAAGATGCACTTGCACCACTATAGTTGTACATATAACCATCCGGGTTCACACAGGGTACAATATAAATAGCCCGATTGTCGACCAGGTTTTTAATTCTGTTATCCTGTGTATATTGTTCTGCCAGGAACTGCATAAAAAAAACAAGGCTTGTTCCTCCGATGGCTTCCCTTGCATGTTGCAGCCCTGTGTACAATACTTCCGGTTCAGGTTCATCTATGTTTACATTATCTGAAATTTTAACCGCATAAATAGGATTACCATTGGCAGAATTACCGATACTGAAAAGCGAAACCAATGCTGGATAGGCAAGCTGTAAAGACTGCATTTCGGCAATCATTTCTGCATAAGTAAAATAGCCAGGATTCGCTGCTGAAGCACCTAAACGAAGACTGCCGCCATTGCCGAAAGATGCAGGAACAGGTATGATTCCGGATAATACCCGACATCGTGCATCCTGGAATGAAACCACCGATGCTAACGGAGAGGCATACCTGTTCTGATCAAGCGTATGCTGTACCACATCATCTGTAACCAGCTCATAAGCATAACCTGAATTTCGCAGCCTGTTCATCTCAGCTGTATTCAATACAATGGTTATAATGCCGGATTGCTGATCAAAATGATCCGGATTAAGTTGTTGCCTGATAAAATCAGCCACAACAGAACTGGTTACAGGTATCCGTACTTTGCTGTACTTTTCCTGACCGGTTACCAACTTGCAACAGGCTACAGATACAATCAATACCAACAATATTTGTTTTCTCATAAGTTGTAGAATATTGGATGCTGTTTAATTGTATTTTATGATGACCATAGTTGTATTGAGCACTTCGCCTGCAAGTACTACACTTACTTTATAAGTACCATTTGCAAACTTCCTGGTAATGGAGAGCGAATGATCGCTCAAACCCTCTGTAATATTCAACTTCCCGGCATACATCAGCCTGCCATTTAAATCAAATATTTTTACAGAAGCCAGTTCATTAACAGCTGACTGCACTGTTAAAACTGTATTTCCAAAAGAAGGGTTAGGCGTTACCGTTATACTACCTTTGTTCAGCATATCTACTTTACGAACAGTGCTGTATTCGGTATTTCCATAAGTTTTATGGATGCTTACCCTGTAATAAGATACCGGCATACAGGGCAAAGAATCTGTAAAACGGTAAACTGCTGCACTTGCCGATCCACTGGTATTCCTGGTATTGATAGACGTCCAGTTAATACCATCGCAACTCCGCATCAGTTCATATTCCCTGTTTCCCGACTCATTGTTTACATCCCACTGAAGATTTACTTTTCCGGTGTTTGATTTCGTTGCTTTCAATGCAACATACTGCTCTGGCAATACAAGACTGATGGTTACCTGGTGATCTTCTATTTCTCCATTATCGAGGTAACCATTGGGTTTGTTTACAGTCAGACCCTCGCTTGCTGTTGCAATTCTCAAACGAAGAAAAGTATTGGAATAAGCCGGCAATGTAACATTGAGTCCGGGCCAGAAAAGATTCACACTTTGTGCTACAGGAGAACTTGGCACATTGATCGTAGTACCTTCAGAAGGATCATACAATCCGTTTCCATCAGCATCTATCCATCCGGCTAAAGTAGCATCGCGGCTGGTTCGGTTCAATACTTTTACGGCTAGTACATAATTGGAAACACCTCCCGGAACAACCTGCAAACCGGTTATCCCATCTTCTTCTGCACCATCACCGGTGGCATCTGCGGAAGTATGTTTGTTCCATTCGATACCAATGGTATTTCCGATGCGGATGCTGTCGTTTCTTTCATGTGTACCGGGATCAATACCAGCAGGATCATAGGTTGCAGGTGCATCGCCGAAATCTGTTTTAGGTTTAAACGCTTCACCGGCATCACCCCAACTACCGGCAACGGCTACCCCCTGATAGGTCATCGTCTGGTGCAGGGCTGTATTCACAGTACCGTTTCCATTGTAAGGTGTGAGGTAACCGGGAGATACCGCACTTGGAGATCCGCTGTTGTACATTTGTCCGGCCCAGGTTACACTCACCTGCCTTGGCACGAGTGTGGAAGGTGAAGGTTTAATATTTACACAAGAGCCGTTCAGCAGATTTTTGTGATAGAAGTCCGTTCTGCCAGTGGCTCCATCGAAATCATACATGATACCATCATTGATGCCGATATCTGACCAGTCGTGCAGGGAATTTCCGGCTCCATCATCAACCGGTGTTGCCCATACCTGTGAAACTTTTACAGGTTGATATCCACTGTTAAGATCTATCCGCCATACAATAGATTCACGGGCTGATTCTGCCTCGGACTGATCGTTGCCTTCAATACCCAGATAATAGGCGCCATCATAAAATGCTGCTGCCCCGGATTCTACACCGGTTTGAAAGGTAGGTATACCGATGTTATTTACATTATTGATGAATACACCCATGGTATCAAGATCATAGTCGTATCGGTAAATGGTTCGGTCGGATTGTGAATTATTGGTTAAGCTGAAGGCATAATAAACCATATGCCGGTAAGGGTCATAAGCAAGGGAATTGATATTGGTATGTCCGTTGTCTTTGAATAAAAGTCTGGCAACACCATTCGCCACATTCACATAAAAAATCTGGTTATCCTTTACTGCCAGAAAATAGGAAGGTTGTCCGTCGAAAGGTTTTGAAATATAATAATAGTTCATTGGGAAACTGCCATAGGAACAGGCCGAGAAATCTGAAATATAAAAAGAGCCATCTTCTCCTGTAGTTGTACCCGAATTACTAACGGTAATGGATACCTTATCTACTGGCCCGGGCACTTCTATATTCAGCGTGGCATTCGCTGCAGGTGTATTAGCACTGTTGGAAACAGCTGTAACACTGGAACTGGCAACAACCGTAGAAGTTCCGGTTCCGGTAACCGTTAATATTGAACCTGCAAGGGTAGTTGCTGTCATGGCAGTAGACAAAACCCCATTGCTGGTAACAATAGTAACGGTTTGGCCGTAGTCGATATCATGTAGTGAAAAGCGTAGCCATCTTACCGTATCCCTGAATGCAAAATTCACATTCCCGTTATTACGGAAACGGATATCCGCTCCTTTTCCGAAGGAACCTGTTTCCCCTGTATGTGTGGTTACATCTCCGCCTACATTCGCCCCTGTATAATTGTGCGTAACCTTCACCGATTGTGTACCGAAAGTGAATTGCTGCGTCTGGCTCTGGGCCAGGCTCACAAAAGCAATCGGAGAAACATAAGTACCCGAATTGGGAAGAAAATCAAGATAATCCCAGTTAAGTGTATCTCTTGTTGAACCGGCATTGCATTGTGCCAGTGCAGCCTGATCAGCTGTTAAAACAAGAAACACCAAAAAGAAAATTGTACTGCGTAAAGTTTTTTTCATAAGCCGGATATTGTTAATAATAAAATTTCTGTCGAAAAATCTTAACAATACGCTTTCATCCTGGCTGAATGGAAGAGCCATGAAAAACGGTCAATAGGGATCAGTAAGGCTGTAATGTAAGGGTGGGTTAGTAAAGTTTTTTGTCGATAGCCCGTTTTTTTAGATAAAAGGTGTTTTTCCTACTATCAAGACAACGACAGATTATTCCGATTATTATGAACAAGGGAAGTTTTTTTAAATAATCTTTCAAAACCGGTATTTATACCTCGTAATTGCCCTACAATCGGGCTTTTCAGCGATGACATAATACGAGCTTTGTTTGGAAAGGAATTTGTATTTTTACCACTTAAAGTTTTTCTAATGAGTGGATCAGCAGACAATAAACCCGTAATCGGATTCAGTTGCGGAGATATCAATGGCATCGGCATCGAATTAATTATTAAAGTACTGGGCGATAACCGTGTGCTGGATATTTGTACACCCGTTGTTTTTGGCAACAACAAAGCCATTAATTTTTACAGAAAAACCATCCCTGAAACAAACCTGAATTTTTCTATCATTAAAGACCTGACGAAAGTTAACCACAAGCAGGTAAATCTTTTTCATTGCTGGGAAGAGGAAGTCAATATCACACCGGGCATCATGAACGAAATTGGTGGCAAATATGCGGTATTAAGTCTGCGAGCTGCCGCTGAAGCCCTCAAGGCCGGAAAGATAAACGGACTTGTAACAGCACCCGTTCATAAAAAAAATATTCAATCTGCTGATTTTAATTTCACCGGTCACACCCCTTACCTCAAACACCTGTTTGGAGCCCAGGATGTAGCCATGCTGATGGTTGCCGAAAACATGCGCATCGGTTTACTTACAGAACATGTGCCTGTAAAAGATATCGCCCAGCACATCACCAAAGAAAGCATCATCAGTAAACTAAACGTCATCAATCAATCATTGCGCAGGGATTTCTGTATCACCAAACCACGTATTGCGGTGCTTGGACTAAACCCACACTCCGGTGATGACGGATTGATTGGTAAAGAAGAAATAGAGATCATCAAACCGGCTGTTAAAGATGCCAAACAAAAAGACATTTTCTGTTTCGGACCATACAGTGCAGATGCATTTTTTGCACGCGGACAATATGAAAAGTTTGATGCCGTACTGGCATTATACCACGACCAGGGCCTGATTCCATTTAAATCACTTTCTACAGGAGAAGGCGTAAACTATACCGCAGGGTTAAACGCAGTTCGTACATCGCCGGATCATGGAACAGCATTTGATATTGCCGGAAAAGGCATTGCCGATGAAACATCCATGCGGCAGGCTTTGTTCAGTTGTATAGACATTATCAACCAACGCCTCGAATTCGAAAGGCAATTCAAAAATCCATTGAAGAAAATGAGCTCAGCCGTTGTTGCCAATGCAGTGGATGAAAAAATAACCGAAGATTAAAGGCTATTTAAACACTTCATCAGAAATCCCTTTGTTGATTTCATATTTTGTAAAACTGATTTCGGCTCTACCCTTCTTGGGTTTGGCATCCTGCTTCGGTTTGGGTGTTGAAGCACCATCATCAAAATCAAAAGTTATTCCTTTGGGCAACTTATAATCTTTCGTGTTGAAAGAAAAAACGAGTTTATCCGGAAGTCCGAATTCGGCATATTTCCCATAAGTCATCTCCAGTTCATAGGTACCGTTTTCCCTGGTGGTTGTTCTTGCTTTGCGGATCACATTGTTCACCGGATCGATGTAGACAGTAGACAAAACAACATCACTGTTATCATCTGTTGGTAATAATTTAGCTACCCTTAAAATATCCTTGCCTAGTTTTTCTGTTCCGGCATCAATCACGGTAAATGCTTCACCACTTAATATATTACCGATACTGATATTCACAGCACCTTTCGGAACAAAAGAAACACCTTTTTCACTTTTCAGTTTCAGCTTATTGGGTTTCTTAAAATATACTTTTACATTGGCTACCGGGATTTTGAGGAAAGCCACATTGGTTTTCATTTTACCGGAGGCTTCGTAATCATTTACCTTTTCAATTTTCTGACGTGCTTTTTGCAAAATGGATTCAATTTCCTGTGCAGGTAACTGAACAGCAATCAGCGCACCAACCATCACCAACAATAATTTCCGCATCATATAAGTTTTCATTAAGATAAAATATCCTTTTTTCTGAATACCAGCATCGCAATGCCCATGAGAACAGCTATATGTAAAAATAAAATATACAAACTGTTCCTGATAGCTGGCCAGTTCTCTAAACTTCCTTTGATCGGCAGTCCTTCTTCATTGGTGCCGATATAGAAAAAACCTTTCCATCCAACGAGGTAAGAAGTAAATAGCCAGGGTTTTACATTTCGGTCAATTACCGGCACATTGATATTGGAAACAATGGTACAAATGATCACGATACAAACCGTTGCTACAATTGGACCAATGGAATTCTCTGCAAAGATCGATAACAACAATGCCAGCGCTGCAATAACGGTAAGCGCTACAGCTGCATAACCAAAGGCTGCAAAATAGCGCCACATCACATCATCCTGGGTAATCTGCAATATTTGTGATTCATCTCCTTTAACCCTGAATATGAGCATATCATCCGTTCCGAAAATCATCATACTCAGGAAGAGTGCCATAACGGCCATCCATACCAGCAGTAATACAGTAAAGATGAATGAAGCCATAAATTTTACCATCAACACCTGAGAGCGACTAACCGGTTTCGATAATAGCAAACGCAGGGTTCCCATATTGGCTTCCCCTGAAATGGCGTCACCGGCTATCAATGCCACTAAGATCGGTACCTGAACCAGCAATGTGTTCAGAATAATGTAGCACATGAAATAACCATTAATGGCATTGGTTCGGTTGAGGTCGAAATTATCCTGTACATTCTGCAACAACAGGTTCATATAACTTTGTCCATCGGCCTTAAATGCAAACTGGAATATCAAAACAATAGCGCTGATAGCAGCAAATGCTATATAGGTTCTGGGCCTCTTTGAAATTTTAAATAACTCAATTTGCAAAAGGCTCCACATGACTTTCATTGTTGGTAAGTGATAAAAAATAAGCCTCGAGAGAATGCCGCGGCTGTACCGAGATTATACCAGTACCCCTTTCCGTTAGTTGGGAAACCAGTTGAGGAATTTCATTCTTATTAATATTGAGACGAATCGATTTACCGGCTGCACTTGCACCTGTACCCCATTTTGTTGTTTGCAAATATTCCAGTGCCAGACCATTATCTGTGGTATCCAGCTGAACCAGTGTTTTAGCAGGATCCAGCATTTCCTGTACAAATCCCTCCACAATCTTCTTTCCTTTATGAATGATAAGCATACGGGTAGCAATCACTTCAATTTCACTCAAAAGATGAGAAGACACCAGGACTGTTTTTCCCATCTGACGACTCAGCTTCAGTATCAGGTTCCGCATATCAGCGATGCCTTGCGGATCGAGTCCGTTGGTAGGCTCATCCAGGATGATCAGTTTGGGATTGTGTACAAGGGCTACAGCAATGCCTAAACGCTGTTTCATACCCTGACTGAAAGTTTTCACTTTATCCTTGCTTCTGTCGGCCAAACCAACCAACTCCAGTTGATCCATGATCAGCTTCCTGGTTACTTTGATACCGCTCATCTTTGCAAACACAGAAAGATTATCGTAAGCGGAAAGGTATTTGTACAAATCAGGTCTTTCAATAACAGCACCTGTTTGTGCAAGTATATCGTGCCGGTGAGAAGCGAGGTTTTTACCAAAAATCCTGATTTCGCCACTGGTTGGGCTGATCAACGTCAACAGCATCCTGATGGTGGTGGATTTTCCGGCGCCATTCTGACCGAGGAAACCGTATACATCTCCTTCATGTACGGAAAATGAAAGGTCGTTCACAGCTGTAAAATCCCTGTACTTTTTGGAGAGATGATTTACCTCCAGGATCAGATTCATATGGCAAAATTAACAGTATAAAGTAGGGAAAGTTTAAAAATGCCAAATAAAATATGTTTTCTTTTGACCGGAGGTTCTGCTAATCTTTTTTCATATATGACTGCAGTGCATTTACATAGGATTCAAATGCTTCAATTCCTTTCCTCGTTATCCTGCAGATGGTTAACGGGTAGTTATCGCGGAACTGCTTACTGATATCTATATAACCAGCTTCCTTCAGTTTGTTTAATTGCACACTCAGGTTGCCGGCTGTTGAATTTGTTTTTTCTTTGATAAAAGTAAATTCAGCTTCCTTCACACTGATCAGTAAACTAACCACTGCCAGGCGTAATTGAGCGTGTAATATGGGATCAAGATCTTTAAACATCCTGTTGCTGCTGTTTTTTAGCCTGTCGGTATTCTTTTTCCATGATTATTCCCGGAATCAACCAGGCTGCAATAGCAGAAATGGCAGTAAGCAGCAGGTCTATTTTAACTGTTGTATACACTGCAATAACACTGCAAACCCAACAGAGTATTCCTCCCCATAACATCGGCTTGAATTTACAGGCAGCACCGGTAATAAAAGTCGGCAGCCCGTAAAGTATCAGGAACAAAGGGTTGATAAATTCATTGTACCGGAAAGCAGATGGATGACCGGTCAGTTGCGCATACTCTATTGCAACAGGTTTTAATGAAACAAATACTGCATTGTTCACATGTATGAGGAGGAATATGCAAATGCCAAACCCCAGCCAGATATAATCCATGAAAATATCATCATAGGATTTAAACTTCTTCTTTCTTTTCTCCCGTATCGAAATAAATACCTGTGGAATAACAGCCAGCAGTGTTAGCAGGAAAATATCAAACGGTAACCGGTACCCGAAATGTAATTCAGATAATTTTACCAATGAACAGGTGGCAATCACAGTACCCCAGAGCATAGCTCCGATACCGGTATTGTGGTAAGTCTCCTTAGCCTTATTGATCATGGAATTGATCAAATGAAGGCTCTCTTCGTGTGTCAATGATTTATCTTCCATACAATGAGTTTTCCTTATAATATTTTTGCTGGCATGATCGGACGCAATAATACGGTAGCATTACTGCGTATAATGCCCGCTGTTATTTACATTCCGCTATCAGCTTTTCTGTAATTTCTTTACCCCAGTCTGGCGCAATCTCCGAAGCCGGTTTAAAAACTGTGTATTTATCCATGGCTTTCTGAAATTCCACAATTGCCGTTTTACAACCGCCGCCGAATGCTTCAGGTGTGTATTTTAAACCCTGGCCTTTAAGGTAATGCGGACGAGGATTGGTGGGATCTTGTGTAATGGCATCAGCCAGGCATTTTTCACTTACCGGACCATACTCCATGTAGCGCTGCATCGGATTTACCATCATACGACTGCTGGCAATCATACTCTTTACACAACTGATTTCTGAATTATTCGGCATCAGTGAATCTGCTTTTGCAATCAGTTCAGCTGCTTTATCAGCCAATACATCAATTTTTGATTTATCGGTTTCCATAAAACTATAATTCACCTGGCAGAATGCTGCATAGTAAAATGGCAGCCATTGATTTTTTTCTGCATTCCCGATTCTTTCAAAACTATTTGCAAGGGTTAGCAGGCTGGGTGGATTCCTGAAACTGCTGTCCATTGCAGCAATATTGCTTTTCATAGCATTTACAAATCTTTCGCTTTGTGCTTTAACTGATATATAAGCAGCAATCAGCATGAAACCGGTTACGATGAACTTTTTCATATATGTATTTTTTTGTTGAATGGCTTACGCCGTTATTTATGTTTGATAAAAGATATCTTTTTCATGTTGTTACAGATTGTTGTTAATGGCATCCTGCGTTCTGTCTACACCAAAACTGAAAAACGCACCGATAAATACAAACCTGCGGGAAGTTGGCCCGATGGCCTCCTTACGGTTACTCATAGACGCATAATTATAATTAAACACCTGCTTCTGCCCAAGCACATTGCTAACTGAAAGCACATATACCACAAAAGTCTTTTTATTCTTTTTACCCAGGTTAGGCAGGTAATTCAAACTGAAGCCCAGGTTATTGTAATTAATGGTACGGCCACCATCCTGGATTACATTTTCACCCAGTACATTATCGTAACGAATGAGGTAATAAGGTCGTCCTGTTGCGAAATTATAACTGGCATTGAATCCTGTTTTCCAGGGCATCACAAATTTTTTCACTACGAGTGAAGCAGTATGTTTTGCTACAAAGTTGGGTTCCATGCTCATGGGGAAATTCAGGTAATCCCTTTTCGTATCCAGGAATGAATAAGAAATCCAGTAGTCAACATTCTTAAGCGTCTTTTTATCTCTCCAGAAAAATTCAACTCCTTTAGCATATCCCTTACCGTTATTATCAGTTGCGACTTCCCTTCCAAAAGCATCCAATCCTGTTTTAAAAAGGTTGTTGTAATCTTTATAAAAAACTTCCGTTCTGAAAGTACGTACGTTACTTGTTTTCTGATACTGAAGTATATAATGCGTTGCTTTTGCATAACCAATGGAAGGTAATGCTGGCTGGTACCTGGTTTCAGGGTTCTGGTAGAAAATACCATAGGCAAATGAAGCCTGACTTTTATCCCTGAATTTATAAGCCAGGGAAACCCTTGGAGCAATATTCCATTTGTTCATTTGTTGCGAATGTTCAAGCCTGCTGCCCAGTTTAACAGCGATGTCATTGGATACATAGAAATCTGCTTCTCCGAAAATGGCATTCAGGTTGTCTTTAACAATGGTTGTGTATTTGCTGCTGTCGAAAGCGGTATAGATTGATTTTTCATTGCTGTGAAAATAATCTGATCCAAACCTGATCATATTTAAGCCTTTCAGTCTTTTTTCCAATACAACCCGGGCCTGGGCATAATAAGATTTCGACAGAACTGCGAAATTCTTCAGCGCATAGCCTATCGGGTTAGTAATCACAACTTTTTGATTAGCCGCATCCTGCAATTCATTGGAAATATCATCCTTATTGGTACTGAAACTTAATCCGCCGTTGAACTTCCATCCCTTCCCAAGATTTTCCCTCCAGGTGAGATTCTGGTATGTATTCAGGTTATTGAGGGAAAAGGCATCTCTCAATTGAGCAGAGTCGATATCATTAACCCGGTATCCCAGATCACTTGCACTCCAGTATCCATAATATTTGATCATTCCACCTTTGGTTTTGATCCTGAAGTTTGCATCACCTTCATGAAACACCGGGTTGGTATAGTAATCCTGCTTTTGTTTGATCACCGCAAAAGCAAGTGCCAGGTTGCTATAGTTATACGTTAAACCCCAGGATGCTTTTTTATTCTTTGCGAGTTTTTGAATACCGCCTCCAACGCCAATAACGCTTACGCCCAAACTGGCTTCTGTTCTTTCGGGCAGATCGGTCGATTCCAGGATGAGCGCAGATGAAAGCGCCTGACCATACAAAGCCGAATAACCACCCGAACTGAAAATGGTTCCTTTAAACAAGAAAGGATTAAACCTTCCTCTTGATGCTATGCCTGGCAGACTGCTGTAAAAGAAATTATTCACCAGGTTGCCATCAATGTATATTTTACTTTCTGCCGCGGATCCGCCTCTCACAAACAAACCTCCGGTTTCTCCTACCTGCTGGGTACCCGGAAGTGTTTTCAGTGCACCCGTAATGTCTCCTTCTGCACTGGCGGTTGTAACAATATCTATTGGGGTAAGCACAGTAGTTTTCTTTTTATCACTCGCCTCAAAAGCACCTGCGGTTATTACTACCGCACTCAACTCAGATATCAACTCCTTCACATTAATATTAATTACAATATCTTTTGTATCAATTGATATATTTTTTTGATATGAACTATATCCGATAAGGGTAGCTTCCAATACTTTTGCGCCCTTTTCCGTGGTAACAAAAGAATAATTTCCAAGGGAATCGGTGGTAGCCCCATCATATGAGTCCTTGATTACCACACTGGCACCTGCCAATGGGCGGTTCTTATTATCGGTCATTTTACCCGATATTTTAACCTGGGCCTGAGTACTCAAACTGATGAAAATTGACAAAATAACCAACGCAGTTTTCATTCTGATAAATTTGTCACAAACATAGAGTAGTTTATATTATAAACCAAATTAAATTTTGATAAATTTTATTTCAGGGGATGAATTTGAGCAGGGAAGGAATCGGATTTGTTGTCATTAATATGTTGATTAATAATATTTTAAATATTATTGATTGTGGATTTATCTGACTATGTATGTACCCTCAAACTTATGCACATCCCCAAAAATTTATTTTTTTATGTGGCGGCAATTTGTAATTTAGCAACAGAATTTAATGGGTTAGTAAGTATTAAGGGTCGGCAGAAATGCTGACCCTTTTACT
>Ga0075163_10002151_pt1 | contig 26597 bp, 22 predicted proteins | sample JI1023141ADNA_FD_71478 | JGI IMG/M metagenome (GOLD analysis project Ga0075163, IMG submission 71478) | Wastewater effluent complex algal communities from Wisconsin, to seasonally profile nutrient transformation and Carbon sequestration -... | ecosystem: Engineered > WWTP > Effluent > Algae...
CCATGTAGCACCATTCCAACCATCACCGAAAGTATCGAACATATTTACAGTGTAAACCAAAGTTCCACCAGTACAAGTCACACAAGTACCATTGTCGCAATCAGCATTAGGGTTGTAGTTAGAAGCCAACACATCTGTGCAGCCCAATACTAGACCACCAAGAGCCACGATATCAGTTTCAGGACCACCGCCAGCATCAAGTGTACCTGAAGCTTCAACGTTACCGTTAGCATCTGAGAATGTGTATTCATTACCATTCCAGCCAGAGTTGCCTGAATCTGTCATTACCATTTGGTAGTTACAGTTTGCTGAAGGAAGACAAACAACACCTTCGAAAGGTGCGCCACCAGAAGCAAGCAAGTTCCCGTTGAAGTCAAAAAGTTCCCAACCAACTTCGAGGTCATTGAAACCACCGTCTACAACGAGTGTTTCGCAGATACCGAAGCAGCAAGATCCATCATTGTTTGTTGCAACAGGGTCAAAGTTACAAGCTGCCGGATCAGTGCAACCATCAGCAAGAAGGTCGCAAAGAACTGTCAACTGGAAGTTACCTTCAGCAAGATTGAAACCACCAACACGAACAGTGTAAACTGTGCCGCCTGTCATTGGAAATTCAACAAAAGACTGAAAACCGGCAAAGTCATCATTACCAACAACGCATGTGAAGTCATTACAAGTGCCTGTGTAAACGTGAATTTTAGTGTCGTAGTCAGTATTTGCACTAACGAGAGACATAGAGCAAGTTCCATCACCTGGTGATGTAAAAGAATACCAGAACTGACCACCAGTTCCCACTGCAGTATTGCAGAAAGGTGCGCCTGAAGTGGCGTTGTCATTGGTAACACCCGTGGTGCTACCGAAAGTAACATCACCGCAGTTCAAAGGCAGTGGTGTGTCACAAGTAAATTGTGCGCTCAGCGTTCCCCAACAGACAGCGAGAGCCAATGTTAAAACAGAACTAATTCTCGTAAAAGTTTTCATCAAACGAATGGTTTTGGTTAATACACTCTTTTTATTAAATCATTATATAATGTCAATCTTTCGATTGTTCATTCCAACACTTAGTAAAATAAAGCATTTCAGACGACCTGTCCAAGATCACACGGCAGAGAACTTCTCTTTATGATAGACTGGTAGTAGTTAATGCGGTTAAAAAAGTGAGCGCAAGATAGAGGAGTTTTGCATCATGAAACCAAAATGTGAGCAAAAAAAAATCCGGAAAGTTGGAATGCCCTCACGGCAAGTCATGAAAAAAAAGAGACTAAGCTATTGAAAACCTATCTGTGCCACATTTCTGCATGCCAACTATCTTTGAATGGAACCTCCAATCGTGACCGCAACTCTCCAAGGTTTTTAACAGTTGTATCAATCACAATAGTATCATCCAAAATATTACCCGCCTTCTTTGAAGCCCAAAATACATGCAGGGGTGATTCCATGATCTTCCCTCCTACTATATACAGAACCTGAGTTCGAACAAAAAAGTCGATCCCCATATCTGCGCCAAGCGATTTCATAAAATTAACTGATTTATCGATACCGCATCCACTTGCCATAGCTTGCTTTTCGTCAACAGCAATTACGACCAATCGGTTCATCAATATTTCGAATGATGCGTCCATTGATTTTCCATGTGATGTCCAATCATCAATAAATGCTGAGACAGAATCTACAATTTGAGAATTTTCACCTACACTTAAATTTCGGTTAGCCTGATAGATCCATACTCTTGCGTCATCAGGCATTTCAGAAAAAATTTTCATGGATTTGATGTTTGCTTATTGTTTTTTAGCAGCCAACTTGCCGGTAAAAGTATCATCAACGGCACAAGAGACTGAAGCGCGCCAGCAACTTTACGACTTGCGCCATATGCGTATTCCAATGTTCCAGTTAGCTTCCCAAACAAATAAATTCCAAAAGAAAGCCCGAAAAAAACGCCATACATGATCATGGTCCATCGGAAAAATTTCTTTTCACCGGTTAACCATTTCATGAGTAGAGCATTGATGAACATAAAAATCGCAGAGAAAAAAAAGGAATTGATCCACTTCAAACGCACCAAATCCTTATTGGATAGCATAAAAAGAACATCAAGTCTTTTGTGGTTGTAGTAATAATCGTATGGTGCTTCTATTCGATTGCCGTCGAGCCATTGCTTTTTTACTTCTGGAGATTGATCAAAAAAGTTAGGTATAGCAGATCCTTTGTCGAGAATATAGTTGATATTGACTTTTACATTTTCAATAATAAAACCAATTACGATGGCTATAAAAAGCGTCAAGGCTATTTTTAATATTGGCACCTTCACGCTTCAGATCCTTTAATTTCCTCTATACCTGAAAATTTGTTTACCCAAAGCCACCACAAGAAAAAGACATAGGCATAAACGATAATCGTGAATGTATAATCATGATTAAACGCCAACCAATCTTCATTGATATTGACAACAACCGCAAGAGCCACGACACGCAACGCATTAATAATGTAAATGGAGAATGCACCAACTGGGATAAACCAATACTTATGTTTTGATCTACCAGGAAATGCCGCAACAAAACAAATGAACAAAGCATATAGCACGGCGCCATCGCAAGGAGCACCAACAGTTACCCCCTTGGAACCTTGGATACCAATGTGAAGGCGACAATCTCCATCGGCTGTTTGATAGTCGGTAAGTTCGAACCCAGTGGCATTCATGATCGTTTCCGCTGTCCTAACCAAACTATCGATGACAACAATGTCGAAAGTAGTCGAGGGCTTAAGGTAATATTCATAAGTCAGATACCACGCTACATATAAGCTGGTGCTGATAACGACAAACCTAAAAAAAGGATTTCGGAAAAAATTCTGGAGCATTATGCTTTTTTGCGACTGGCGTTATAAGCCTTTTTACCTCCAAAAGCTAAACCAGCAGCAACAAGCAGACTAACACCACCATCGATAGGGCAAACAGGACCAAAAGGAGGACCACATGGGGGAGAACCACCTGCAGGAGGTCCTGGCTGTGCGTTCACCAATAAGGGGACAGCGAACAACAACACAAACGTAACGTGGAGTATGAATTTATTTAGTCTCATTATAGCACTTAATTCGTTCAGCAAAGGTATGTAAAACATTATCCATAAAAAAGAAAAAAAGTTCACGCTTAAATCCCTGGCTATCAGTCTACATAAACTTAAATTGTATTCATTGACTTCAATTAATGTGGTGATAATTCTTGCTCAGAGTCGGTCTAGTCATTTGAACAAATATGAGCACGCACTAAATCTCATTCGCGACAAACAACACAATACATGATTCGAGTCGTTATATTTGCCGACCATCAAAGTCCCAAACTGATACATGTCAACCACACCACAGAAGACTAACTTTCTGGATGCAGACGATTTACGGCCGATAATTAAGTTCATCACTAAGAACTGGTATCTGATGATCTTATTTTCAGGTATAGGACTGTTGTTTGCTTTGTTCTATACGCACAGATTGCCGAACATATATGCTGCGCGATGTGAAATTCTTTTGAAGTCAACCGAGACGTATGACTATCAGACCGCGCTAAACAGAGACATCGGTTATTATTCCTTGATTCAAGATATTACAAATCAAAAAAGAATTCTAACCTCTTATGACCTTATTCAAAAAGTATTAAAAAAGGCTGATTTCACCTTGAGTTATTATCTCGTGGGTAGGGTGAAAACAGAAGAAGTTGACAGATTTGCTTATTTCGATATTAAATGTGATTGGCGCCGCCTAGATCAAAAGCTCTACAACAAGCCATTCAATTTAAAAATTCTCGATTTGAATACATATTCCATCAGCTATGTGCTTGATGGAAAAAAAATGATTCACAATTTTGAATTCGGAAAACTTCATCAAGATGCCAACTTTACCATACAGGTTGATTTATTTCCACGGGTAGACGAAGTGAGTCTGCAAAGTATCCAGGAGCAAAATTTTCAATTTCAAGTTCATCATCCAGACTATCTTATTTCAAAATTCAAAGGTAGTGTTGGCATAGACAATGCCGAGTTTACGAGTATACTAACGCTCACCATGCGTGATATGCTTGAAAGCAGAGCCAAGATATTTCTCGACACATTAGCAAGTGTATACATTGAGTATACATTGCAGAATCAGGTGCTTGTAAACGAGAACACTCAAGAATACATAGACAAACAGTTAGATGAGATCATGCTCATTATTGACTCGTTGGAAAATGTAATAGAAAACTTCAAAGAAGAGAGAAATATCCTTGATCTAACCAAGGAACAAAACATCGCGTTCGAAGCACTTTCTCGCACAGAGCAGGAAGAGCGTGAACTAGAACAAAGAAGACAATCTTTGGACAATCTTGAGACATTTTTGACAAGTGAAAAAGATATGAGCGTGATTCCACCTATGAACATGCTTGTTGGACCAGATGCGCAATTGAATACCTTGGTTCTCGACTTGTACAACCTTCGTCAGCGCAAGTCCGAATTGTTGGTTGACATGAAGCCTTCTGATCGACGTGTGCAGAAAGTGGATTCTGTAATGAAAACGATACGCAACAGTATCTTCAGGAATTCAACAGATAATAAAAATCAAATAGAGGCAAGACTGCGAGAAGTAAAGTTAGAACGGATTGATGCTGAAAAAAGATTGGTTGACATACCAAAGTCGCAACGCGATCTTATGGGTATTGAGCGCAAGTTGGCTGTAAACGAAGGTCAGTATACCTATCTTTTACAAAAGAAAGTAAATACAGTCATTGCGCGAGCTGGTATAGTACCACAGACAAGCGTTATTGAAGCCGCAAGATCATTAGGGGTTGTTGGTCCTGAGAAAAAAGGAACAATCTGGCTTTATGTTGGTGTAGGATTTTTCATAGCTCTAATCATTGGATTTGTGCGAGCAATTTTCTTCGAACGTATTGAGAACACTAGAGAGTTAAAGGCATATACAAGAATGTCGTTGCTAGGAGGTGTTCCAAACTACATAGATATTGACGCAGACCCTATCGTAATAATGAGTAATCCGAGGTCGAATGTCAGTGAGGCATTCCGATCCATGAGAACTAACCTGCAATATATCTTGACCGATGAAGGCCCTAAGGTAATTCTTGTTACTTCACTGCATCCCGGAGAAGGTAAAACATTCGTATCAGTCAATCTTGCAGCAGTTCTAGCAAAAGCATCTAAGCGGGTTTTGGTGCTTGACTTCGATATGCACAAGCCTAAAGTTCATAAGACTTTTAAGCTTGAAAACCTCAGCGGTATTTCAACCTTCCTTATTGGAAAAACAGATTACAAGCATTGCATTGTAACAACTCAAGTAGAAAATCTTGAAGCAATTACTGCAGGACCGGTGCCACCGAATGCCTCGGAACTTGTTCTCAACTCAAGGGTTGATGATTTATTGAATCAACTGAAAGAGCAATATGACTTCATAATCATTGATACACCGCCATTATTACTGATCAGTGACTCGTTAGTTTTATTGAGTAAGGCCGACCTCGGTATTTTCGTTATGAATACTGAGAAAGCAACAAAATCGGGTGTTCGACATCTTGAAGATATCCTGCTGCAAAACAATCTTAGGAAGAACGCCCTGATGTTGAACAATATCAAGCAAAAGCGTTGGAAGTATTACTATTCAAAATATGCATACCGTTATGGCTTTGGATATGGTTATGGATATGGATATGGAAGCTCGTACGGCGGTTATATGTATGGTAACAACTACTACACCGACGAGGCAGAGAAAAAACCAAAACGCAGAATCAATCCGAAAAATGGGGCATAATGGTTTCTATCATTATCACCACATATAATTATGCTCAATATGTGGAGCGCGCCATACGCAGCGCTCTTGATCAGACAATAGATAATGAGCAATACGAAATCATCGTTGTGAACGATTGTTCTACTGATGAAACAACAGAAGTATTGCAGAATTATGAAAGTGAGGTCAGGATTTTCAATTTGGAAAAAAATCTGGGTCTTGCTGGGGCAAGGAATTTCGGGATAAAAAAAGCGAAAGGACAGTTTGTGATTTTTCTGGATGCAGATGACTACATTCACAAAGAGCTCATTCGTTTGCAGAAAATTTTTCTTGAAGAAAATAACACTTTAGATGCCGTTTCTGTTGACTACTATCTTGTGGATGAAAGAGGAAAACATTTAAAGCATGTAAATGCTCAGGAAAATCCTATTGCTTGCGGTATCATGTTTCGAAAAGATTTCTTGTACAACATCGGCTTGTATGATGAAGGTTTTCGGGCACGAGAGGAAGAAGATCTCCGGATTCGCTGGGTGGATAAGTACAATATTTACAATATCATTCTACCGTTATACAGATACCGCATGCACGACAGCAATCTGACGAAAAATCTGGATGAAATGGACAAGCATCGCGAGTTACTTCAGAACAAACACAACAAATGATTCGATTTCTTCAAGGAAAAAAAATCTATCTACGTGCCATCACATTGCAGGATGTGACAACAGAATATTTATCCTGGCTCAATGATGAAGAAACCACCAAAGGACTGGCTTCAGGCGTTTTTCCTTCTAGCATTGAAGACTTGAAAAAATTCGTTGAAAGTGTCATCGGGAATAAGAACGTTGTGATGTTTGCAATCTGCGACAATGAAACAAATGTGCACGTCGGAAATATCAAACTTGATAATTTTGATTGGGTGAGCAGAACATGCGAACTCGGAGTACTAATAGGCAACAAAAATTATTGGGGAAAAGGAATTGGCAGTGAAGTGTGTGGTTTAACATTAACATACGCGTTTACCGATCTCAATATTCGCAAAGTGAGCCTTGCCGTATATGAGAATAATCCTGCTGCAATAAAGCTTTATGAGAAACTTGGATTTCAGCATGAAGGTAGGCTCCGAAATCACATATTTGAAGGCGGAAAATATTTCGACAAACTTTATATGGGCATTTTCAGGGAGGAACTCAAATGAACTTGTGCGTTATTCAGGCGCGAATGGGTTCATCAAGACTTCCAGGCAAAGTATTGATGGAAGTGGCGGGAAAAACAATTCTCGGACAAGTCATCGACCGGTTAAGTCCATCAAAAAACATTGACAAGTTCATTGTAGCGACAACAACAAATCCTGAAGATGATGCGATAGAAATTTTTTGTGTTTCAAAAAATATCGCTGTTTACCGTGGAAGTGATTGGGATGTTTTGAGTAGATTCTTAGAAGCATCCAAAAAATGTGATGCAAAAAGTGGCGATAACATCATTCGCATTTGCTGCGACAATCCAATACACTCATGGAAGGTTGTTGATTTTGTAGTGGGTCAATTCAACAAGTACAAGGTTGATTATTTTTCAAATAGCAATCAGGAGCCCGACTATCTCGAAGATGGATTTGACGTAGAGGTAACAACATTTGACGCTCTTCAGCGTGCAGCAAGCGAAGCGAAACTTTTGAGTGAAAGGGAACATGTAATGCCATACATCAAAAACTCAGGAAATTTTTCCTTAGGCTGGAGAAAAGCAAATGCTGACTATCATTTCAAACTATCGGTCGACACTAATTCTGATCTTGAAATGGCAAGAAAAATATTTTCAGAATTGTCTAATGATCCTGATTTCTCAATAGAAGAAGTAACTTCACTTCTTAAAAGAAAACCTGAAATACTTGAAATTAATAAGGAGAGCGAAATCAATTCAGGTTATAAAAAGTCTCTCAAGGAAGACAAAAGCATAGGTTGATTTCTAACAAATGTTGATGCAGTAAAATTTTTACTCATGGAAAAGACGACACAAAAATTCATCACCAATTTTAGCAAGAGCGATGAATACAGAAATAGGATTCACGACCTCATTCCTGGAGGAGCTCATACATATTCAAAAGGAGATGATCAGTTTCCAATTCTTTCACCGGCTGCGATAACACACGGCAAAGGCAGTAAAGTTTGGGATCCTGATGGCAATGAGTACATTGAATGTTTGGGTGGATTGGCTTCCATAAGTTTAGGACATGCTTATGAACCTGTAGTTGAAAGAGTGCATCAGGAGCTTTTGAAAGGCAATAATTTCAGCCGACCATCTGTGATAGAAATGGAAGTAGCGGAGCGTTTTCTGGCCAATGTGCAGGGCCATGACATGATCAAATTTGCCAAAAACGGATCAGTTGTAACCACAGCCGCTGTTAAACTTGCAAGAGCCTTCACGGGAAGGAAATTGGTAGCACGGCCCATCGAACACCCATTTTATTCTTATGATGATTGGTTCATTGGCAGCACAGATGTAAAAAGCGGGATACCGAACGACATCAGTAATCTCACTGTTTTGTTCAAAGCAGATGACCTGAATTCACTGAAGGAATTGTTTGCTGCGTATCCAGATCAGATTGCTTGTGTGATATCAGAGCCAGAAAAATTCAATTTACTGGAGCCTGATTTTTTAGAGAATGCCATAGACCTTGCCCATGCGCATGGCGCGCTTTGGATAATGGATGAAATGATTACAGGATATAAAACCGCATTTCCCGGAACAATGACCCGATATAATGTGGTTCCAGACATCACCACATGGGGCAAAGGAATTGCCAACGGTTTTTCATTTTGTTGCATGACTGGTAAAAAAGAAGTTATGGAACTAGGGGGCATCCGCAAAACAGGCAGTGAAAAATTATTTCTTGTAAGCACAACACATGGCGGCGAAACATGCAGTATTGCCGCAGCACTAGCTACGATGGACGAGTTTCAAAAACATGATGTGATAGGTCACAATCAGAAAATCGGACAAATGTTTATTGACGGCTCAAAGCAGATTGTTTCCAACCACGGCCTGTCATCATCCATTAGAAACATGCAATTCAACTGGCATGCTTCGTTGGGCTATTTCGATCAGGAAGGAAACAACTCATTTGGATTGCGCACGTTGTTCCATCAAGAGTTGATAGCACGTGGAGTATTATTTCAGGGAATATTCTGTCCGCACTTTTCACATTCAGAACAAGATGTAGAATTCATACTTAACGCTATGGATGAAGCTTGTGTCGTATACAAAAAAGGTCTGGAAGAAGGATACTCTCACTATTTGAAAGGCGAACCAATCAAGCCCGTTTTTAGAAAATACATTTGATGACAACAGTTCATCCCATTACGCGAAGCCAATCTGCAATTCTTAATCTTCTCAGATTTCTTTGCAGTCAGGGAGTGTTGTGGGGTCACTGCATGTTCTTCTTTTCTTTTACATCAGAAAAGTTCAACGGGCTATCGAGCTATTGTGTGCTTGTATTCTTTGTGCTCTCAGGATATTTAATCTCCTATTCTTTATTCAAAAAAATTTCTGAAGATTCAACCTACTCATTTCGTGGTTTTTTTCTAGATAGGTTCTTTCGAATTTTTCCGCCGTTCATAGGGTCATTGGTTTTTGTATTTGTCCTTGATATTGTTGGGTTCAACATCACCGGCCAATTCTATTCGATCTCACAATATTGGTTGAATTTTGCTCTTAACCTACTACAATTGCAAGAGTTTCCGCTAGCAACATTTTTGAACGAACATTATATGTTGGAGATATTTCGTTTCCATTACTTCGGAACAAATCTTCCACTTTGGACCATATCCATAGAATGGTGGCTTTATATGTTCTTCGGATTTTTTGTTTTTTACTTTATCAAAGAAAAAAAACCAAAGCCACTGCATCTTGGTATACTTCTTTTTTTATTGTTGACGCCGCTTTACTATTTGTTCGTGGCTGCGAGAATGGAAAAAGGACTCACGCTTTATTGGTTTTTAGGTGTTTTAATAACTCTAGGTTCAAGAAGTTCATTCGCCATAAAGTCTCGACCAGTGCTTTATTCTGTTAATCTAATATTGCTAATTGTCGGGGTATTCGGATTCCCGTGGTTTGGTTATGACGTTACCATTCTCATATTCTTTTTGTCACTTTTTTTATTGATGAATTACAATCGACAAGAATATGCTGTACTAAGCAATTGGATATTTCAATTGAGCACAAGACTTGCGGGATACTCCTATTCGCTTTACCTAATACACTACTCCATTTTGTTTTTTGTGATCACTGTTATTCAGCCTGCAGCAACATGGTCAAATTTTGTTTTAGTTTATTTAGGAATAAACACAATTGCAATCATATTCGCAGCGGTATTTGAGAAGCATTCAAAAAAATTACAGATTAGATATGAGAACTACAGATCCCGGAGTCATTGACTTTCGAAAGAAATTCGAGTTGACAGATAAAGTTGTTGTCATCAGTGGCGCTTGTGGCCTTATAGGAAGAGCTTTTTGCGAGGCAGCAGCCCAATTCGGTGCGCACATCGTTTGCGCCGATATTTCGGCAGCAGAACCAGAAAAGTTTGCTGCAAGTCTTGAGCAAAAGCATGGCAGAAAAATGTTAGGTTTTGCCTTAAACGTGGCTAAAAAATCCGAAGTAGAATTATTATTGAAAGAGACACTTCACGTTTTCGGAAAAGTAGACGGACTAGTATGTGGGCATCAGAATAAATCTCATTTAAAGTTCGAACCATTCGAGCAAGTGAGTGAAGAGAACTGGGACACGGTAGTGGAGATAAATCTGCGCGGAACATTTTTACTTTGTCAAGTAATTGGTTCACATATGGCTGAATGTGGCAAGGGCAGCGTCATCAATATACCAAGCACGTATAGCGTTGTTGCGCCAAATCAGAATTTGTATAAAGGCACTTCGTTGGGTTGTCCCGCTGCTTATAGCGCTAGCAAAGGCGCAATTGACGCATTGTCCAGATATCTTGCGAGTTATTGGGCTTCTAAAAATGTTCGCGTGAATATGATTACTCCGCACGGTGTTTGGAATAATCACGAAGAACAATTCGAGAAAAACTTCGCACAGTTTTCACCTCTACAGCGATTAAGTTATAACCATGAAGTTGCGCCCGCATTGATATACCTGCTTAGTGATGCAAGTAGTTATGTTACTGGAGATAATATGCTTGTAGAAGGCGGATGGACCGTTTGGTGAGAAATCCAGTGTTCATTGGTTTAGAAAAGAGACTAACTGAATCACAACTTAAAGATGACATTACCTAAAGATAGGCGGTGATTATAGTGAGATTGTAAATCGGAAAAAGCTCAATTCTCTTTACCCACGAGCATAGTTACATATCCCATTCTTTCGAATGCCCGCCCTTTGCCGTCCTTTACGGTGAGATAGTAGGTGTAAGTGCCTTCTTGAACCACCTCACCTTTCATGGTGCCATCCCAAGATTGGGTTATGTCTTCAGAAATAAAGATAACATCGCCCCATCTACTGAAAATGACAATCTTGTATGACTCCATATCAGCGAAGGAAATCACAGGCGTAAATGTTCTATTGAAGCCATTTACAACAAAACTATTTGGAATCCAAATCACTGGTTCAAGTGAAAGGCAAAGCGTATTTGAAAATGAAGAATGTGAAGTACCTAACAGAGTTGATGGCACTTCAACAGCTTCTACCTGATAACAAAATTCACCTGAAGCACCTATGAGTTCTGAAACATCATCTTCATAAAAATGTTCTGCCTCATTATCTATTTGCGCGATGAGTTCAAAAGGAGTATCTAGTCCGTTTCTTCGATATATGTTATAAAAATCGACATCGTTTTCCCAATCTGAATAATCGCTCCAAACAATCGTATTGACTAAACTTTCCTGATTTGCGATTCCTTCGGCGAGCACAGTAACCCCAAGATTGGTTGTATCAACATTGACCTCACATGCGTTTGTTATTATTACACGATATGAATATGGAAATACGTCAGTTGTAAGTTGAGAATCATAAAATGTTAGACTACTTTGATTCACTGCATTGAGCACCAAAATATCATCCCATTCAAGTCCAGACTCATCAAATCTTTGGAGAGTATAACTGAATTCTACCGCTGTTGGCGCCATTTCCACGAGTACCATGGTGGAGTCGGCAGAGATTACAGATGCAGCAGCCAGATAAACAAATGACGGAGGTTCGTAAGACGGCACTAACGTGGAAGCAATATTTGAAAAAGAGTGATAGTCGTTAAGTGTGTCTACAGCTTCGATCTGATAGACATTATAACCACCATATTCAATGGCATCATCGAGATAAGTCAATGAAATAGCGCTACCCAGAATTGTGTCGATTGCTACAAAGGGGTTATCAGAAAATATTGCGTCGACAGAAAACGCACGATGGATGATATAATATGTTACCGGGTCGAACCAGCTCGTATAAGGCGTCCAATCCATAAAAACACCTTCATCACATTCAACAAAAGTTTCCACGTCAAGAAACATCGAAGTGGAGCAAATTGTAGTATCCGCATTTCCGCAGGCGTCTATTGCAGCGATGGCATAACTCAAAGGTCCGAGATATGGTTGGGCAAAAACATCGATATATGAATTGGTGTTTATACCTGTGACATAATCCATAAGGATAGTATTTCCACCATCACATTCGTAAATCCAGTAACCATCAGTATCAGCTGAAGCACTTGGTTCCCATTCAATAACCCCTTGATTGGCATTATTGACGGAGATACCGGTAATAATTGCAGTTGCAGGATGAGTATTATCGCTGAACTCGTCACCATCAATATTGCTGATAAACTGGCAGCCATCCGTCATTGTGAGGCGAATTTGAAAATTCATAGTTACCGGCAGACAATTCTCAACGATATGTAAATAGTTCGTTACACCAAACGGAAGCGTTTGCAGCAAATACCAGACACCACCGGGGTAGTCTGTCCATACCTCATATTGCAATCCATCTGGGGCGTCATTGTCATTGACAAAAGGCGAATTCCAGTTGAGGTAAGCAGAACTATCACAATTTTGACAATTGTTACCAGCCGGTTCAGCATCTAGAAAAATATTTCTAAGTGTATCTGAATTTTCTGACACATAATTGTTCGCCCCGTCGGTAGACCATGTTTGAATAAAATAATAGTAGTCGTTTGAGAGGGTAACCGTTGTTGATTGGGTGTAAGAATTCGCGGTAACAGGGGTGACAACATCCACAGCAGTGAACGGTATTCCCGGAAATAAAGAAGTATAGATTTCGTAATGGGTGAAATTATTATTTGGATCGCTAACAGGACTCCAGTTCAAGGTAGCATCGCCATTTGCAGCGACCTGTATACAGTTAAACTGAACGGGGTCCAAAACTTGCCCAGTTGCATGATTAATAAAACATGCAATGAGAAAGAGCCAAGCCGATATTTTTACGTTCAGTTTTTTCAATTCAAAAGTTGGTAGCAAAGATACGAGGCAAGCCTAACGCATCCTTCAGCCTCTTATTACACTTCACAAACAACAAAATGGTTGCATCGTTCTTAGGGGATTTTTCAAATATCTCCCATACTATTCATCTCTTGAAGCTTTCCAAGACAAGATTTGAACGTGCGCATGATATCATTAACGATTTCAGCAGCAGGCTGCACCTCTTTTACCAATGATGCAACCTGACCAATTTCTAGCTCCCCATTTACGAGATCTCCTTCAAACATACCCTTTTTTGCCCTACCGCGACCAAGCAACGCTGTCAAATCCTCGGTTGACGCGCACCGAGAATAGGCAGCCAAGACTTCTTGATAAAATTCATTTTTGATCAATCTTACCGGAGTCAGTTCCTTCAATGTTAATTGCGTATCACCTTCTTTGGTGTTTGTAATCACGTTTTTGAAATTTTCGTGAGCTGAAGCCTCCATAGAAGCGGCAAACCTGCTGCCCACTTGCACAGCTTCCGCGCCCAATGCAAAAGCCGCGGCCATTGATCGGCCATCATAAATACCACCGGCAGCAATAACTGGAATACTAACAGCATCAGCAACCGCTGGTACAAGGCACAGCGTTGTCGTTTCTTCTCTTCCATTGTGACCACCGGCTTCGAATCCTTCAGCAACTACGGCATCACAACCAGCTTCTTGTGCTTTCAAGGCAAATTTCGAGCTGCTCACCACATGAACCACGGTAACACCGTGATTTTTGAGAGTGGAAGTCCAGGTTTTTGGGTTTCCTGCTGAAGAAAAAACAATTTTCACACCCTCATCCAAAATGATCTGAATATGATCCTCTATTTGAGGGTATAGCAGAGGTATGTTCACTCCGAAAGGCTTATCTGTTGCAGCTTTGCACTTTCTAACCTGATCGCGAAATATATCTGGATACATCGACCCCGAACCAATGAGCCCCAGACCACCAGCGTTGCTCACTGCAGAGGCCAATTCCCAGCCAGAACACCATATCATGCCGGCCTGTATAACCGGAAATCGAACACCAAACATTGAAGTAATCCTATTCTCCATGCGATTTTTTTGGCAAATGTGGCTCAGAGAACATTTATTTCGAGGAAAAAAGAACCCTTGAAGCATAAAAATCGTATGTATAAAAGGTTTGAAATTAAATTAGTAAGTTTGGAAATAAAATTTTACTTTAGCCCCTTGGCAGTTAAGCCCTAAAGAAAACTGACATGAGAAGAATACTATTCATTGTTATGCTGGGATTGGCGTTATCGTCAAGTGCACAGTATCAGTACGACTACGGGATCAAGTTAGGTGCCGCAAACTACCTCGGAGATATCGGAGGTAAAGAACTTCAGCGCCGCGATTATTTCTGGGACATGCACCTAGGACAAACCCGCTATGCAGTAGGTGCTTATGGAAGATATAAGTTCTCAAAGCGTTTTGCAGTAGCCGCGAACTTTGATCACATGCTCATAGAAGATGCGGACATGCACACTACTTATATTCCACGCCGCACCAGGAATCTTAACTTCCGCAATAGAATGTTTGAAATTGGCGCTCGTGCAGAATTGACCTTGTGGTATGACAACGACGTTGGAAATAGAGGTTTTTACAACCCCGACTATAAGCTTTATGCATTCGCTGGTCTTTCAGCCTATTATAGCAATCCGCAAGCTCAGCTCATTTACGATCCAGCGGATAGTCTACTGGACAATCCGGGTGATCTTAAACCTGGTGATTTAGTAGACAACACTTGGTATAGTTTGAAACAATACCGCACAGAAGGCGCATCTTACAGCAATTTCGGTATTGCAATACCAATGGGTATTGGTATGTATTTTACATTCAACAAAGAATGGCGTGTGGGATGGGAGATTTCTTGGAGAAAAACATTCTCTGATTATCTTGATGACGTATCAACATATTACAACAAACCTGATCCAGAGAATCCGGATGATTATGAGCTTGCACTTGGACTTCAGTCACAGACATATGCAGAGCTTTTGTTAGATCAGAACTTGCTATTAAAAGAGGAAGGAAGTAACCCTGTTTACGAGGAAATATATCCTGCCATGACCATAAATGACTTCAGGTACCAACCGGGCAATGACCAAAATCCTGACGCGTTTCAATCAACAAGAGGTTTGCACGATCCAGAAAATCCATTGATCCGTAAAGACAATTACATCACTTCACAAATTACCGTTGGAAAAGTGATACGCGGAAGAAGTAAGTTCTATAAGAGTAAATACAGCTGGGTGAAAAACCGCGCAACTGTAAGGCACTCAAGAGCGAAGTTCTAAAAACTAAAACAATATTAAAAGGCCGCATCAAGCGGCCTTTTTCTTTTGTGTAAGTCAGAAGTTTTTATACTTCAGCAAAGAATATCATTGCCTGAAGTATTGAAAAATTTTAGACAATGGTTTCCGTGTTAGCGTAAACATACCCGGATGGAGGCCATTCATTTTCCAGGCCATTCTATCCTCGAGATTCGCCTTTATACGATTCATCAGAGTAACATTACTATGACCGCCTACCCGCATTTTCGTGATCACGCGAGGCAGATAACTTAGTTTAACCTGATGCTTGTGAATGAATCGCAACATGAGTTCATAATCCGCTGCAGACTTTAATTCTAATGAATAAACTCCAAATTTCTCGTAGCACGTTCTTTTGACAAAAAAAGTCGGATGAGGAGGCATCCAACCCGTAAGAAATTTACCATGGCGATATTCACCAGCTTTCCAAGTGCGCACAACTTTATCAGCGAGTTCTCTATTCACATAAACGAGATCCGCATAAAGCCCATCAAAATCACCACTACGTAATTGACTTACCACATCGCTTATCACGTTATCATCGGCATAAAAATCATCGCTGTTTAGAATGCCGATAATATCACCCGTTGCGTTTCGCACACCCTTGTTCATGGCGTCGTAGATCCCTTTGTCTTTTTCAGAAATTACGACAGAAATTTTATCTCGATAGCGCGAAACAATTTCCATTGTTTCATCTTTAGAACCACCATCAATAATGATGTATTCCACATTCGAATAGTTCTGTCTCAACACTGACTTGATAGTGTCTTCTATAGTTGCTGCGCTATTATATGCTATTGTGATGATGGAAATTTTCATGATATCTTTCTGTCCCTAACTTTAACAGCAGGTACACCTTGATAAATCGAGTAAGCTTCAAGATCTTTTGTGGCAACACTACCAACGGCCAATACTGCATGCTCGCTGCAAGTTACCCCAGGACATACCACTGCCTTTGCTCCAATCCAAACACCATCTTGGAGATGAATTTCCTTCACCATCAGATCAAAAGATGATTTAGAATAATCATGATTACCGCAAAGAAGAAAAGCGCCTTGTGAAAGACACACATGTTTGCCAATTTTGACAGAAGCGAGATTATCAATCCATACATTTTCGCCTAACCAAGAATGATCATCAATTTCAAGAAACCATGGGTACTTAATGTTCACATGAGGTTTGATCACAACACCATTACCTATCCGTGCACCAAACACGCGCAACAAAAAAACTTTGAAAGAGCTAACAGGAAATGCAGAACGAAAAAAAAGCACATTGATAAAATACCAGAGCAACCGTTTTATGCTGCTTCCGGGATTATACCAACTGTTGTTGAAAGTGGATAGGTCTGTTTTCTGACTCATACAATTACCCGCAAAGAAAACCAAAAAGGCGCAATAATCACTCATACAAGAAAAGAGGAAATTCTGATAAACGGCAGATTTAAAATATTGAACAGTTTTAAATTTGACGCAAATGCAAACACATCTTTATAAATCAGCTATGCTGTTGCTTCAATTTACAGCAGCAATGTTTCTTCATGCACAAGAGAAAGTTCCAGATGCATTTAAGAACATGTCAATGCGCAGTGTCGGCCCAGCGGTCATGAGCGGACGTGTGACATCAATCGATGTATCCGACCAAAACGAAAATCTCATTTATATCGGTACGGCGAGTGGAGGATTATGGAAAAGTGAAAGTGGAGGAATCAATTGGGAACCCGTTTTTGATGATCAGGAAATCATTGGTATTGGAGCTGTTTGTATCGATCCGAATGCGACAGATATTGTGTGGGCTGGCACAGGAGAAGGAAATCCAAGAAATTCTCAAACAAGCGGCGCGGGTATTTATAAAAGTTTAGATGCAGGAAGAACATGGAAAAAAACAGGGCTTGAAAATTCATATACTATCCACAGGATCGTTGTGGAGTCAGGCAATTCAAACGTTGTGTATGCCGGCGTTCATGGCAGTGCTTGGGGGCCCAATTCAGAGCGTGGAGTTTTCAAAACCACAGATGGAGGGGCAAGCTGGAACAGAATTCTTTTTGTAAATGATACTGTTGGCTGCGCCGACCTTATCATGGATCCAACGAATCCCAACAAACTTCTGGCAGCGATGTATCAATATGAAAGAAAACCATATCACTTCAAATCAGGAGGAAATGGAAGTGGGTTGTACATCACGGTCGATGCAGGTAAAACATGGCAACAACTAAATGACAAAAATGGCTTGCCAGAAGGAGAACTTGGACGAATCGGAGTAGCGATATCACCATCAAATCCAAGAGTAGTTTATGCACTGATCGAAAGTAAAAAAACCGCTTTATACAAATCCAACGACGGAGGCTTCAATTGGCAGAAAATCAATGATGAATCAGTTGGTGACCGACCATTCTATTATCACGAATTGTATGTAGACCCAAAGAATGAAAATCATCTCATTTATCTGCACAGCCTTGTTAGTGAAAGTTTAGATGGAGGAAAAACGTGGACTGTACTTCTACCCTACTCAGGAATTCATCCAGATCACCATGCTTTTTGGTGGAGTAAAAACAATAGCGACGTCATGTTTGAAGGCAACGATGGGGGCATCAACTTCACGAGAGATGGCGGCGAAACCTGGGTATTCATCAACAATTTACCATTGGGGCAATTTTATCATATCAATTACGACATGGAGCAGCCGTATAATATTTACGGAGGCATGCAAGACAATGGCTCCTGGAAAGGACCGGGTTATGTTCTTCATCGAGGAGGAATAACATCAGCCGACTGGCAAGAAATTTTGTTTGGTGATGGCTTTGATGTAGTGCCCGTGCCCGATAACTCTCGATATGCGTATGCTATGTCGCAAGGAGGAGAGGTATACTATATTGATACGCAGACTGGCAACAACAGGTATATCAAGCCAGTGCATCCAGATGGAACAAAACTTCGCTTTCATTGGAACAGCGCTATAGCGCAGGATCTGCATGACTCATCCTCTATTTATTTTGGATCACAGTTTTTACATTATTCTACGGATCATGGGCTAAGTTGGAAAATCATTTCACCAGATCTCACCACCAATGACACGAACAAACTCAAACAGAATAAAAGTGGCGGACTAACGCCAGATCAAACAAGTGCTGAAAATCATTGCACCATCATAAGCATTGCACCTAGCACGTTAAATGCAAAAACAATTTGGGTAGGAACAGATGACGGCAACGTTCAACTTACCACTGATGGGGGTGCTTCTTGGAAGAATCTCACACCGCAAATAACAGGCATGCCAAAAGGCAGCTGGGTACCACAAATAGTTGCAGGTGTTCATCGCGAAGGTGAAGCATTCGTAGTGGTGAATAATTACAGGCAGAACGATTGGAAACCATATCTTTTTCACACCACCGACTTTGGTAAAACGTGGAAAAACCTTGTCAATACAACGCAAGTGCACGGTCATTGCTTGAGTGTTGTGCAAGATTTCCAAGAACCAAATTTGATTTTCCTCGGCACAGAACACGGATTATTCGTTTCGTTTGATGCAGGCAATAAATGGCTGAAATGGACACATAATTATCCAAACGTTGCAACTCAAGATTTAAAAATTCATCCTAGAGAAAATGATTTGATCATAGGCACATTTGGTCGTGCTGCATATATACTAGATGACATCACTCCACTTCGAAAATATACAGCAAGCAATGGGAAATGTTTTGATCAAAAACTTGTTGCAATGCCTTCGCAGCCTGCTACAATTTGGTCGCGCTTACAGCCAAAAGGTGAGAGATTTCCTGGTGATCTTCATTATGCGGGTGAGAACAAAAGACTACAGGCTTGCCTTGGCTATTATTTCAATATTGAAGAAAAGAAAAAAGAAGTCGATACAAAAAACAAACAGGAAAAGAAAAAATCAGATACAGGAAATGATGTAAAAGAAGAATCATCAAACGAAAAGGATGAAACAAAAAAGAAGAAAAAAGAATCTGAAAAGGTAAAAATTCACATTATAGATTTTACAGGTGACACAATCCGAAACCTCACACAAGAGCCAGATACAGGATTGAACTATCTATATTGGAACTTCGACACCAGAGGTTACGATTTTCCGAGCACATCGAAACCTAAAAAAGACAAAGACGAAACGCCCGGAGGTCCTTTGGTAGCGCCCGGAAAATACAAGGTTGTTTTCGCTTTTGGTTCACATAAGGACAGCACAACGATAGAAATTGCTCATGATCCTCGAACAACGTTTAATAAGGTGGCCTACGACAAAACATTTAAAAATTCCACTCGCTTCAGAAAAATAACAGAGCAAGCAGTTGCCGGTATGAACGCCATTCAGGAAGCAAAAGAAACTATAGAGTTGGTCAAAAAGGCTTTTGTAAATGTTCCTGATAGTATCAAAAAAGATGTAATCGCAAGAGGTGATTCGCTCAATAAAAAGATCACTGAATTCGTAGATATTTACTTCGCACCTGAAGATGCTATTGGTATAGTCGACAATTCCGATAAGCTTGTATATATTCTATATAAAGCGCGCGGCTATATTGATTTAGAAAGTCATGGAGAAAACACAACTAATGCCTTGGACTATGCAGAAGAAGAAACAAAAAAAGTGACTGACAATATTAGGCTATTCATAGAAAATGATTGGAAAGTTTGGCAGTCAGAAGTAGAAAAAATACAATTCAGACTCTTCAAAGAAATCAAGACACCTTAAACTCTCATTTCTTTATAAAATACTACTGCACTACCAAGTCAATTGAAGATACTGTGTTTTCTCAATTTAATTGTTGCAAATAATACAGAAATTCTTTTATCTTAAAGTCTTGAGAGAGCTCTTGATTCTGTTTCGCTTTAGCGCATAGCTGCGGAATCTATCGCGCAATTTGGAGTGAACTTATCCAGCAATTTGTTTTTTCCCGAAGCGCAAATACAAACCCAATTGAATAGTTTGATTATAATTTCCCTTCTCGTAATAACTCAGAGGATTCACTTGAGCGGGATTTGGTCGCGTAGGCAAAATGGAGCTCGTGAGTAATCCAGTGATTCCAACATTTTCAGAAACATTCCATTTCACGCCAACTTCGGCACCAATATCTAATGATTCGAATGCCGGTATAATTTCGCGATCCATTGAGTTCGAAATAATTTTTTGATTGAGTAAATAACCTATGTAAGGACCAATAAGAATTTCAAGTGAAGTTTTTTCTCTTGTTCTTGTTGTGTAAGAAAAAAGCAAAGGCACATCGATATAGTTCAGATAATATCCGAAACTCTGAAATGTTATTGAGTCCTGTTTGGTTCTGCTTCCTTTGTTGATGTATTTCATCCCGAGCATGAGGCCAGTGTTTTCGCTAAATGGCATCAACACCCATCCGCCGGCATATAGTCCGAACTTATCCCAACCACCAAGTCCATCGCCACTGATTTGTGAAGTAACGCCTCCGGCCATGACGCCACCTTTGAAGGACCTTTGAGCAATTATGGTGTTACAAAGGAGCAGAATTGATATGACAAAAAGAATTTTTCTCACTCTATCACGTAAGCTTTTTCTACATTCAAAATTCGGCCATTCTCACCTTCAGTGATGAATGCTACAACTTCACAATTTTCAGGTACCCAAGTGGAGTTCCAATTGTAAGTATAACTTGTAGTATTGATTTGTCCTGATTGTGGATTCGACGCAACAGCCAAACCTGTAGATCCTGACACACTTGCACGCAGCATATGCTCATGATCATACTCCTCGACATATTCAGGATCATTACCATACCAAAGTTGTGGAGCAACAATTCCGGATTCTGTAATGAGAATAACAAGACGATACTCGCCGCTTAGGTCTTGCAACCACTCACTGTTCACATGCACATTCAAATGCTGGTTATCCGGAACATAAGTAACATCAAGTTGAAGATTAACTTCAGGATCTGTCGCAAAAGCTTCGGTTACTTTATTCGTCCAACCTGATGGAGAAAAAATTGTTGAAGCTCCAGGATTTCTGTTGATTCTACCTTTTGGCATCACATCAGAACCCACTTGAGTAAGCAAATAATATTCGCCTTCTTCTGTTGTCCAATCAGCAGGATAATCCGGCGGAAATGGTGCCGCCAGCGATCCGGCGTGTATTGCCACCACGGCAAGGTCTTCGCCGTATTGGTCAAGCAGAGTTGTTGCCACTGCGTGTCCATTCGGACAGTTGCCACAATCGTGACCTGTGAAATCCTCGAGCAAAACTTTTCTATGCGGTTCGCTGAGAGGACTAAAAACCGGCGCTGGTCCATACAAGTCCTGACGGTAAGAGCCATAATTGATAACAGGATCATCGATGATATTGCATCCTGCGATAAAAGTCAACATGACGATGACAAGAGCTGATACTTTTTGCATTTTCATTTTTTCGACTTTATGTTTTAGAAACTACTTGTAATGTTTATTTCAATTCCATTAGATGCTGGCACTGCGCGACACACGCCACCAATACAGAAAATTCCTGCACGACGTTTACCATAACCAATCATAAATCTATTTGCGCCTTTGCTATAACCAACGTTACCATATAGATAATGAACTCTTTTGTCTTCATCCACATTGCCATAATTATACTGATCTATCACCGCAACACTCCAATGGGGAGAAAAAGTGTATTCCAGCAAACCAGTCACCCAATTGCCTTTGTCCTGATCGGTCATGAGTGACTGCAACTCCATTCTTATTGCATGTTTTGGTCTGAACTTATACTGAATATCAGCAACGTCGATGTGAGTATAAACCAAGCCTTTGAAATCCTGTGTCACCGGCGTTACCAATGTATTGAACTCAAAATAGTAGTGCACATAGGTGAGACTCCATTCTTTAGATATTTTCTTTCTGATTTCAAGATTAACATCTCGCACATATTTTGTTTTACCAAAGAAAAAAGAATTCGTTTGATAGCCATTTATCAGCTCTTCTCTTCCACCAACATGCGATGTATCGAGGCTGTTCACCGCAGCGGCATTCAGGGATAGATAAGTGCCATACTTTCCACCCAAAGGTGAATCTTTTTTAAACATGTAAAAAATTTCACCGCTCACTCCGCATTCACCATTGAGCACAGTTGCATAAGGATATAAAGTAGCAGCTAAATTGTAGGTATGCTGTCGTGTGATAGCGGGTAAAAAGTTGATCGGTGCATCAAAAAGCAGCGCATCACGATCACTTCGGAAAGCCATGTTGTCAACGTATTTGGCGTTTAGCGTTATACCGAGGCCTTTCTGGCTGTATGTTAGATTGGTAAAAATTCCTTGGCCATTTTTATAGATGTAATTATTGTCGGCATTTGGATCATTGATTTTTGTGACATACTCACCCGTAAACTGAAGGTTTTTATAAATCAAACCCAAACGAGCTCCTGTTGCACCAACGTTATTTGGCAAGGTGAAAATATTCGAATCGCGTTCTACTGTTGTTCCTGCTTGATACTTGCTTACAAAACTTCCACCGAGAGTAACCTTCAAGTCTTTGTCGGCCAGTTTTGGAATGAGCTCATTCATAAAAATTTCTGCATCGCCCCCTCTCACTAGACCTTCTGTATTGATAATCTTACTATCAAAATCCAATCGTTGTTGGCCGTATACACCTTTAAGACTGATACCCTGATAAGGGCGATAAATTATTCTGACGCCATCAAGTGCATTATCGATACCAAGGTTGGGTTCCCAATATGTTCTAAGGGCCATGCCTGTTCCGAATTGTTCGTAGAAATTACCAACGGTTATGTCTAGTCCATCGTTATTATATCTGACATAGCGGCTGCCAATACCCGATCCTTTGAATCGATTTGGGAAACCCAAAATCGCGTTGTGATATGACTCAAACCTCACACCTGCTGTGAGGTTACCATAGTTATATGTGAAATTTCCAAAGCTATTGAGAGCGGCTTCAGCATCTGGAACTTGAGCGCCAATAAGAGAGTCGGGGCTGTATTGTTGGAAAAGCACTTGAAAGTTGCCGTGCAGCTGTCCTTTGGGAGCGCTATTTTCTCCGCTAGAACCGGGTGATTCTTGTGCAATAGCCGCAGCAAAGACAAAAAGTGAGAAGAACGAAATAAGTAAACTATTTTTCATAAACGAAACTTGCAGGTTTGGAAGGCTGTCAAAGGTAGAAATAAAAAACCCTTCGAAATTGCTTCCGAAGGGTTAGACGCGAATTAAAATCGCTCAATGCTTTAATTTCAAAAGTTGTTCATGGACCTCTTCTTCATCACCGGCATTGTAACCGACATGCTGCCAAATGACATTGCCTGAGCCATCTATAAGGAAAGTATGAGGTGGGCTAACTACGCCCATTGCCTGGGAGAAAGTTTTGTTCACATCAAGAAGGATATCGAAATCCCAAGCAACCGAATTAACGTATGGTTTCACGCTATTGACAGATCTCTGATCATCGATTGTAACAGCATAAATCTTTACACCAGTTTCTTCTTGCCAATCTGCATATTGCTCTGCATATACATTTAGCTCCTTCTTACAAGGGCTGCACCATGTCGCCCAAAAACAGATCAGTATTGGTTTGCCATCATTGGAAAGCTTTCCGGTATCAACAGAATTACCATCAAGGTCTTTGAGCATAATACTCGGAATTGACGCAACCTGGGTAGTGTTCATAGAGAGCACTAAAGGCGCTGCAAGAAGAAGGAGTAGGATTTTTTTCATTTGATTTTGATTATTTGCCGCAAGTTGTTTTCAATGATTATACCAATTCAAGTGTTTTCGCAATTATCTCGAAATTATGATTGTCTGAGTTTCCATTTTACCGTCAGTTAAGAATGTGAGCATGTACATTCCTGAAGCGAGATCACCCAAATTCATCTGTATTCGCTCCACGCCGGGATTAATCTTTTGGGTTGAAGTAAAAACGCTATTCCCAATTTGATCGCAGATTATTATTTCTGAGCTCCCTGAAAATGATCCATCAAATGTCAACCAGAAAATGTCTTGGCCTGGATTAGGATAAACAGCTCCCATCAAGGAATTCAAGCTCTCTGAAGAAATATTTAATGAAGATCCAGCTTCGAATTCAGCTTTTTCGAATGACGGTGTATTGGGAGTTGCAGAAAAATTGTACGAGCCGTTGTAGGAATAAAGCACAGAAGTAACATTTGCTGATGAGTCGAGACTTCTTAGATAACAACTGCCGTCAAACCCGCCCCACTGGCTGCCGTGTAGACCATCACCTTCTGTATCATAAAGATAAAAAGAATAACATCCAACCTCTGGCAAAGTGAAAGTTGTATTAATGTATTGATATGCCACTTCGTAGTCACCTCCGCTATAAATTATGGAGTCATTGTCGTTTCTGATTTCCCATGAAACTTCTTCAGGATAGTTGTCAATAGCCAATTCGAGTTGAATACTAAGTGTTGACAAACCAACCGCCGAAGTAACAGTAAGAGAGTCGTTGGTTGTGAGTACATTCGGTGTTAATACAACAATTTGAACCGGATCATCATTGATTAGTTGAACATCTTCAAAAATCAAAGTATCTGATTGGTAGGATAACAATTCCCCGCTCCAAGAAATTGTAGGGTTTCCGATAACTCCGATGACTTGGATATCAGTCGCTGTGAGCAATTCGGTTCCTAGATTTTTCAGTGCAAAAGAAATATCGACCATCGTGCTGCCGCATGAGCGTTCAATTGCGGGGCTAAAAATTGCGGGATCCATTCCGGATGTGAGAGCTTGACAAGATTGTTCTGTAATTTCTTCCATCAAATTGGCGGCAGAAACTTCAGAAGAAACATTGATAATTTTATCAGAACAAACAATGAGAACAGTAGGCAAATATTCGATCTGAAAAAGTTCGGCAATAGCGCTGCTGTCAATAATCGGCACGACATTATTTGTGATCCAATCTCCGAGTGTCTGAGTAGATTGATCACCAGTGATTGCTGCAGGCCCTTGCAATTGCGCAAACGAATTGTTTGGTTCGCTTTCAATGCTCCAAACGTCAATCTGGTCTGTGCCTTGAGGGCCATAAAGCGTATATAGCGATTGCATTTCGCCGCTTTGAAGGTAATCCCAAGAAAAACTATCCCATGATGCGAAAAAATGCAGCACAACGATTTTACCCTCATCAAGTTTTTCGTACAACGAATAGGAATTGTTGTTGATATCAGTTACTGTAAAATTAGGTGCAATAGAACCCTCTGCTGGTTGCGCGAAGCAGCGAGAAAAGGAGAAAAGAAGGAATAAAACCGTTATGTACTTTTTCATATTTGATTCAGGGTGCAAAATAAGTCGTTATCGGCCATTTTTTGCAGCACAAAAAGCCCGTAAAATTTCATTCCATTGAATGAAATTGGAATTGTCATACCCTTCTAAAAACATTAAGAACCAAAGAATTGAACTAAGCATAAAGCTCATAGTTCAAGGTGTTTCAGGCCAATATCATCTCCTTAAACGATCCAAAACCGGCATGTGGAAACCCAACAAAAACGAGAAATGGACATATGTTCAAGTTACAATTCGTTACCTTTGAGCAACAAATAAAGATCATGAAAAAATATATACTTTCAATTTCACTTTTCGCATTTATGGCGTCAGCTCAAGGTCAGCTCGTAGAGCTTGTTAATCCTCAGGAAGTTTTCTACGGCACAGCCGCAGACTCTGGAGAAGAACTTCATCCACATTGGGACATCACCAATATTAGCGGTGAAACAATCAACTTGGGTAGCAATATGATGATTGATCAGATTGTTGAAGGAGCTACATATCAGTTCTGTTGGGGAGAAATTTGCAGTGGTTGGGAAACTGAAAACATTATGTCAACCGAAGTAGTTACGTTGATGGATGGACAAACTAACAGTACTTTTTTTGGAAAGTATCGTCACAATGGAAATGCGGGACAGAGTAAAGTAAGATACTGCTGGTTCGATGCCGATCAGCCATTCAATGATGTTTGTTATGAAGTAGATTTTTGTGTCGACGCTCAGTGCATTTTGGGTGTTGATGAAAACGCGCCGAAGGCAACCATCGAACTAATCTCACCAAATCCAATTGCAACAACCGGATTTATCAATTATCATTTCACAGGCAC
>Ga0075163_10002152_pt1 | contig 26591 bp, 24 predicted proteins | sample JI1023141ADNA_FD_71478 | JGI IMG/M metagenome (GOLD analysis project Ga0075163, IMG submission 71478) | Wastewater effluent complex algal communities from Wisconsin, to seasonally profile nutrient transformation and Carbon sequestration -... | ecosystem: Engineered > WWTP > Effluent > Algae...
GTCCTCCGTTTCGGAAAGTGCTTCCTGGTCCGTAAGGGTATGAATGGAGCTGAACGGCTGAATGCGCTCCTGACCGGTCACCGGCAGTTGGTCCACCTGCACCTTGTTCAATTCGTTGTAATACACGTATTGCGAAACGTAATGGACCACGCGCGGCAGGAACCAGGCCACGGCCACCAGCAACAAGAGGCTCACCAAGGAGCCCATCACTTTCTTCCAGACCGCTGACCTGCGGAACACCTTCCGCACGATCACAACGACCAGCAATGCCACGAGGATCCAGAAGAAGTACTTGCGGATGCCCAGCACCATCGGCTGGTACATGGAACGCAGGACGAACAAGCCGAAGAGAACGACAGCGAAAACGAGGGTGGCAACGATGGGCTTTCGTTTCATCCAACCACCGATCCGTCGCGCAACGCCTGTGCGCACGTTGTACACAAGCCAGTACAACCGGCCTTTATCGTCCTCCATTTGCGTGGCCATCTGAATTCTCGTGTACCGCGATTCTCTAGTTCAAACGTTCTTTGATCTCGTCGCTGTTCTTGGCATTGAAGTTCATTTTTCCAAAAGCCAAGAAATACTTCGCCTTCTCAACGTTACCATTTCCCAGATATGACTGAATGAGCTTTTCAATCTGATCTTGGGCAAGCGCACGTTAGCCACCGTTGTCTGTGTTTTTCATGTCGTACAGCTCCTCCAGTACCTCATTCAGTTTGTCTTGAATTTGGTCATTGTAATCGAAGCCCTTTAGAAAGTATATGGCCGTGCTCAGTTCGGTCAATATCATGTACGACTCTGCTACGGAGAGTTTCTCATTGTCCATCCATTCATGCAATATCTTCTGAACGTCGGAATCTCCAATGCATGAAATCAAATAATCCCTGTGTGGTTGTAATAACTCATACGCATCAATGTGATTCTTGAGGATCTCTTTGGTGGCTTCGTTCGTTTCCTCTTCAAACAGTTCCTTCAATGTCCCAATGCCTGCTATATAACCTTGTTCTCTGAGTATTGCAGTACACATTCGAACATTAGGATCTTGAACGTGAGGATATTGGCTAGCAAGTAGATTATGAGTGAACGTCTCGAGAGCAGATAAATCGAGGTAGTGATGTTCGTCAATTCTGTCCGCCGGACAAATGCGCTCTATCCATTGCTCAATGGCGGGCCGCCATACATCTAGATTTAGAATTCCAAAGATTTGATTCTTGTACTTCAACCATTTTCTATCATACTCATCACGTCTTCTTTTGAATAGATCAAAATTCTCTGTCAATAGATCAGGGTGGACCTTGTCTGGGAATAAGTCGTTCTCCTTTGTTAATGCCTCCAGTTTGGATTCTAGATATTCCTGGACCACGATCAATGTGTCTGCTTCCTTTCGCGTGAGTTTAAGATGGTCCATTTCAATAACCGGACATCACTTCTTGTCCATGATCTTCTTGATGCCCGCCCGCCAATCCGGCTTCTCCTCGGCCGGTGGCTCTTCCTTAGGTGGTCCGCCTGCAGGCGTGGCCTTGTCAGGACGTTGCACCGGATCAGCGTTGCTCGGGGACGGCATCTCGCGTCCGTGTGCTTGGGCTTCCATGCGATCCACCTTGTTCAGCACCTCGAGCACCGGCTCCATGTTCCAGCGCTTTCCCTTGAAGAGAAAGGCGGCGGCATAGAAACCAAGCATCAGGCCGGCCACGGCAATGGCCCCGGTTATCAGGTCCAGGAGGGCATGTGCGCCACCGATCGCGATGGCCACAGCGGTGAAGAGACCACTGATGATGATCGCCATCACCAGCTTCTGCTGGAACGGTTGCAAGTGGATCAAGCCCTTCGCCAGAAGCACCGGGCTCTTGTGCTGGTGCGTGAGGTCGTACCAGCGGGTGTTCCACTTACGTCCCTTGTTCAGGTCCATGTAGTAGAAGAGGATGCCTGCTATGAAGGCGATCCCCAAGGTGAGCAAGGTGTCCATGATCTATGCGGTGAGTTTCCCGAAAATACCTCGATGTTCCTGCAATTCGTTGATCACCCAGCGTTGGTAAGGCTCGGGCCATGCCTTGTACCGATGGTAGAAGTCGGGCTTGTTGAAGGTATAACGCACCAGCTCGTTCACCGCGAAGATGTTCGCGATCAATTGCCAGATGACGGTGCGCACCTGCACGTTCTGCTCCTTCACCGGGTGGATCAAATGGTCGCGGATCAAGGCTTCACCTTCGGGCCGCACCTTCTCCATCCTCAACAAGGAACGACGGACCTCCTCCAACTGGAAATAATCATCGCCCAACAGGCCCTTTGTCTGTAGGGTATTGATCAACCCTTTGCGCTTGCTGTCCGTAAGCCCGATCAATTCCACCGGCTTTTCGAGCTTGAGGCTGGCATTGGCGATCAGAAGGTCCAGCTGATGAACGAGAAGCGCGGGTACCTCCTCGAAGTGCGCATAGGAGTGTTGCACGAGACCATTGCTGAAGAGGAAGCCGACGAGTGCGGGATCATTCAGGTTGAACTCCACGTGGGCATGTTGCAGTTCGCCGGAAACAGCGGAGGAGTTGTTCTGCATGATCAAGACCGGCTTGCCGACAACGGTATCGCGCAACACGTACAGGCCATCGAACGCACTGGTATAGAAGGCCCGGATATCGGTGTACGGGAAAGGCAACACCTCAAGGTTGCGGAAACGCAGATCACCGTGTTCCTTGCCGCTGGCGCTTATCCGCTGCCGCAGTTCGCGATCCGCCCAGGCCATCGGCTTGTCGAAATACGAACGCACCAGCTCACGCTGTTCACGTGCCGCAGTGATCAGGTTACCCACGGTCTTGAACTGCACCTTCACGACATCCACCATCAAGAGGTCCTGCGGTGAGCGGTAAGCGCTGATGTCCTGGTCCAGCGCGAGCCAGAGGCCACGGTCCGTGGTGATGTCGGCGATCTGTTTCGCATACTTCTCGAATACCTGATGATGGATGTCCCAGTCGAACGAATGGTAGGGGTAGTACAGCGAACCCTGTTGCTGTTCCGGCGTGATGATGATCGAGTAGGGATTGGCGCTACCGTGGGAGAGGTATTGCTTGTTGTGTTGCTCCTCGGCGATCTCCGGGCTCCAGCCCCAGCCATCGATGTGGAACTCCGTGAGCGCCGTCCGCTCCAGGCCGATATCCTCCAAACAGGCATTGTATCGTCCCACCAATTCCTTGGTCGCCACGTGGAACAGTTTTCCACCGAACAGTCCGCTCTGGATCAGCTTCAGCATCAGCTCTTCGCGTTCTTCCTCGCCTGCAGCTCCAGCGCCTTCTGCTGGATGTGGATCTCTTCGGCCCGGCGTTCCACTTGACGGTTGATGCCGGTCTCGTTGATGCGGATGGCGTTGTCGAGGTAGTTCAGCGCCTCTTGCAAACGTACCTCCTCGAAGCTGACATGGCCTAGGTTGGAGCGCATCAGTTCCTTCAACATGGCAAGCTTCGTGTCATAGTCCTTGAAGAAGAACTCGTCCGGCTTGTCCCACCAGATCGGGGGTAGGTCGAAGTCGGTGACGCGGGCGTCCACGGCCTTCTGGATGTTGCGCAGGTCGCGGGAACTGAAGAAGGGGAACCGTGCCAGCACGGCGGTGTAGAACACGCCGAAGAACTCGTGCGTGCCGGCGTCGTGCTGTTTGAGACTTGCTTCGTAGATCGTGCGCAGATCCGCGTTCTGGACCTCGGCTTTTCCGCCTTTGTGCAGCTCGTTCATTGACCCGACCTGCTTCTGCGCGCTCATGAACTCGTAGCCTTTCACATTGGGGTCCTTGATGAACTTGGGGTCCATTTCGCGGTACTTCTTCCACCAGAGATGGTCCTGGTCCACGAAATCCTCGAAGCGTTTGGCGCCCTCCATGCTCACGCGCACCTGGATGCGGGAGAGCACGGCCTTGTCCACCTGGTCGGGGAGGTTGGTGAACAGGCTGATCATGCGGTTGCCGTGGTTGACGGCGTAGGCGCCTTCGGTGTTGCGCAGGAAGACGCCGATGAACTCGCGCACGCCTGCCGACACGCCCTGGCGCGTGCGTTCCTCGAGGTTGTTCTCGGCATCGTCGATGGGTGCGAAGACGATCTTGCCGGTGTCCTGCATCGGGCGGAACCATTCGATCGCGCGTTCGGCCGAACCGCCCTGGAAGGTGGAGATGATGTTCTCCGGCAGGGGCCAGAAGAGGAAGGGCATTTTCAGCACTTCGCAGCGCTCCTGCAGCATGGTGGCCACGGCCGCGATGAGCATGCTCTTGCCTGTGCCCGGCTTGCCATCGGCCATGGTGATGCTGGGCATGCCGCCGAGCACCAGCATCGGGTTCTTCGCTGCGGTGATGTCGTAGCACAGCAGCCGTTCCGCGAAACGTCGGAACATGTGCTTGGCCTGTTCGTTGGCCACGATGTCCTCCATGCGCGTGGCGTTGAACTCCACGCCTTTCACCTGGGCATTGAAGGCCACATCGAAGCCCTGCACCGTGAAGTCCGAATGCTCCAGTTTGTAATGCTGTGCGGTGAAGAGCTCCGCATCCTTCAGCGAGGCCTTGCGCATCAGGATCTCCTCCTTCAAGCGCTCGAAATAGAGCAGGGTGATCTTCAGCAGTTCGAGGTCGGTCTTCACCACACCGCTGCGCTCGAGGTAGGCGGCGTAGTAGTAGATCGCGCACTGCACGGCCTGACTGGGGCGCGAGAGGCGCACTTCCGGGATGCCACCGAAATCGATGTTGATGGACGAATGCTCATCGGCGCGCACATTGTTGAGGAAGTGCGTGATGTAGTACGAGGCAACGAAGAGCTGGATGGACGAGGAGGTCTGCAACTTGTCATGGAAGGCCGGCATCTCGCTCTGGTGCAAACTGCCATCGTTGTTCTTCTGTTGCAGCAGTTCAAGGCCGCTGCTGCGCTCGAACAACACACTGAGGTGTTTGCCCATGCAGAACCCCTTACGGATCGCGTTGAGCACCACGTTGGTGGTGTTGCTGAGGATCGTCCTGTCATCGCTGATGCGTACGGCACTTTTCAGCACGGATAGCTCATCCGTCTCACCCACATTCAAGGCCTTGCCGACGTGCAGCAGGAAGCTGGCGTCCAGCTGCGTGTTGCTGGTGGTCCGGCTGCGTTGGTCGGGGGACCAGCTCACCATCTTCAGCAAGGCGGTCACCTCCTCCTTGTAGGTGTTCAACTGCTCCTCGGTGACGGGGATCTGTGATGCTCCGCTCTTCTCCATGTGTCAGAAAACAGGCTTGCAGATGAATGGTGGTGCGCTCAGGTCCTTGAGCATCTCCTTGTGCTGGTCGTTCAGGTACTGGAGCACGGTGTGCGTGGTGAAAAGGTAGTTCTGCACCTCGCTCACCATGCGTTCCATGCAGTCCTTGTTGGTCTCGTCAACATGGAACACCTCGCGCAATTCACTTTTGGACAGGAAGCCGGTGTTCCGCTTCTCCTGCCGGACCGAGAACACGATCTCAGTGGTCACGTGCATCATGAAATGGCCCTCCGGTATGTGCCGACCGATCTCCTTTGCCTGCTCATCCTCGGTCCTGTCGTACTCGCTCAGGATGGGTCCGATGTCGATGCGCTTGAGCACTTTCGGGTGTACCCATGCATAAGCCTCGTCGATGTCCGAAGCGACCACCTTCAACGGGGCGGTGTTGTGGGTACACTTCTTGATCGTCTGCGCGAATTGCGGATCGTGGTCCACCCGTTCGGTGCGCGGTCCGTCCGGGTCGGGGTCATTGTCGAATACCATCAGGTAAACGAACGGCCTGTTCGTTACCGTGTCGAACGAAGCCCATGAGCACAGGAACCGCTTTTTGTGCCTTGCTGCATCCAGGACCTTCAGCTCGCGAAGCCCCCCTGCCGCGAATTCACCGAAAAGCCCGCCCTGCTGGATGGCATTGTAGTACTGCGACCGTGCGAGTTTCTGAAGGATCGGGGTCGTGTCGTTCTTCCCGCCGATCAGTTCATCGAGCAACTGTCGTTTCAGGGTTTCATCGTTCACCGCTTTCACGGCCCCGCTCAATAGGTGGTCCAGATCGGCGGCCATCCCACGGATCTCCAAGTGGTTCGGGAATCCACTTGCGGTAAGGTCGATCCGCATGTGGTCCGTCTCCTCGAAGAGATACTTCAATCCCAAGGCCCGCAAGGAGAGCAGGAAACGCGCCGAGAGTTCCCTGACGATCTTGGCCTCGTGCTCCTCCGCCCCCTGCTTCGGAGCAAAGGTGGTGGTGAACGCTTCCAGGATGTGTGTGACGAACTTGAAGTACCGCTCGTACTCCACATTGTTCTCCAAGATGGATCTATCGAGCTCGGTGAAGTGGCTCTCGATGTCAATGGTCTTCATGCTTGCTCAAGCCATGTCATCGGTTTAACCCTGCCGATCGTTACTTCAAATTCAAGATCACCACACTCAACATCATGGCCGAGCGTCGTATGTTCAACGACACCTGGGGTTTCTTCCGCTTCCACTTGGATCATGTCGCCGTCAACTGTGGTTATCCTGTATGATAGCCCATTCGTGTCGACCTCCTCGATCTCTCCTAATGACTTGTGCTCTATCCGTTCGATCCGCCCAGTGGTTGAAAGTGTGATCCCGTCTCCCACAAACCCTGTGTCGAACTGAAGTCGCCCATTCTCATTGAGGATCAATATGAACTCGTTCTCCATACCGATCCTTAGTGGTTGGTCAAGTTCATACCACGCAGCGCACCACAGCACCTTGCTCGATTCCAAAATGAACTATTGGCCTAGCTTCAACCGCCCAACAAGTCGTTCACATCACCCTCCTTGCTCGGCGCGGCCGACTTGGTAGCGGGGGCGCCCTTGCCTTCATGGTTGCTGCTGAACGTCTCGCTCACATCGATCCCGAACTTGTTGCTGTGTGCCTTTAGGATCTCGGCATCCTTGGCTTTGTACTGGGCGGTGGCCTCGGCCATGGCCACGAGCACCTTGTGCAACTCGGTCATGCGTTCGGGGTGTTTCTTCACGCGATCGATGCGGTCGCGCTCGCTGGAGACGAAGACCTTGGCGGCGATCTCCGTGATCTTCTGGTCGGTCTTCACACCGGCCTCCTCGTAGATCGAAGCGGCCTCCTGCGCGGTGGCGGAGCGGATCAACTGTAGGCCCGACTCGTACGTGGTAACGCGCTCTTCGGTATCGCTCTTCAACTGGCCGATCAGCTGCTTCAGGTTGTTCTTCGTGGTGGTCTGCGCTTCCAGGTGGATCACGATCTGGTCCACGAAACGCTCCTTGCTCTGGAAGATGCCCAGGGCGATGTTGAACTTGCCCTTCACCTCGGCGCGGCGTTCGCGCATATCGGCGATCTTCTTCTGCTGCGCGGTGTATTCCGGACTGTTGTTCGCCAGCTCCTCGAGCGACTTCTCCTCCATCTTCATCAAGGCCTCCAGGTTCTCCAATTCGGCCTTGCGGCTCTCCATCACCTTGGCGGCCTTCTCCTTGGTCTCGAAGGCGAGTTCCTTGCGGTTCTTCAGCGCATCGATCTGCTTCTCCACTTCCAGGATCATCTCCTCCACCACACCGTTGAGGCCTTGCACCTGACTGATGATGCGGTTGAGGGACTCCCCGATATCCGCGTTCTTCAAGCGTTCGCGGTACATCCGGTTGGCGTCCTGCTCGGCCTTCTTCACGCCTTGCTCGGCGGCTTCAAGGTCCTTGGTCCGCTGGTTCACCCGGCTGGTCTTCATGCCGAAGAGGATGTTCCATGCGTTGCTCATGGCGTTGGCCTCGGCGAGTTCCCGTTCCGCGTTGGTCAGCTTGCTCTTGGCATTGGCCACCAGGTTCAGCTCGCCTTTGTTGAGCTCCTGCAGGTTCGCGAATTCACCCCCACAGCTATCGAGCATGGCGCGCAGGTGCAGCATCAACTCCTGCAGGTCCTTCTCGGTACTTTGCACATCACCGTTCAGGCTCTCGAACTTGGCGTTGATGATCCCCGAGACGATATCCTCCGCGCTCTTGTTGTTGGCGGCAGCGTTCTCGATCTCGCTCTCGATGTTGTCCAACTTCGAGATCACATCGCTGGCCTTCTTCTGCTGAATGCGGGCCTTCAGCTCGCCCACCTTCTTCTCGTCCCCGAGTTCGTCCAATAGATCGAAACTATCCGCCATGTCTGGTTGTGATTAACGGCAACGGTGCGTGCCAGAGCGAAAGATATACGATGGCCGCTGATCGCACGAGGGCAGACAATACGGAGGTCGCCTCTATGCCTTCACCCCGGAACAGGAAGACTGTAACCGAGGCTCAGACCACACCGAGTTCCCTGCCCACTTTGGCAAAGGCGGCCAAGGCCTTGTCGATGTGTTGCTCGGAATGCGCGGCGCTCAACTGGACCCTGATGCGTGCGGTGTCCTTCGGCACTACGGGGTAGAAGAATCCAATGACATAAATGCCCTCCTCCAACAACTTGTCGGCCATCACCTGGCTCAGTTGGGCATCACCCAACATCACGGGAACGATGGCAGCGCCAGCACCACGTGTCTTGAACCCGAGCTTTTCGATCCCGGTCCGGAACCGGTCCACGTTCGCTTCCAGCTTGTCCCGTAGTTCGGTGGACTTGCTCAATAGATCGAGCACGGCAATGGACGCCCCAACGATGGATGGCGCTAGGGAATTGCTGAAGAGGTACGGACGACTACGCTGGCGGAGCAGGTCCACGATCTCCTTGCGGGCACTGGTGTAACCGCCCATGGCACCACCGAGCGCCTTGCCCAAGGTGCCGGTGATGATGTCTACACGCCCGGTAACGCCGCAATGTTCGATGCTGCCGCGACCGGTCTTGCCGATGAAGCCTGCCGCATGGCATTCATCCACCATCACCAACGCCTGGTACTTGTCGGCCAGATCGCACACGCCTTTCAGGTCGGCTACGATACCATCCATGCTGAACACCCCGTCGGTGACGATCAGGATGTGGCGCGCACCATCGGCCCGGGCCATCTTCAACTGCGCCTCCAGATCGGCCATGTCGTTGTTCTCGTAACGGTAACGACGGGCCTTGCACAACCGCACGCCATCGATGATGCTGGCATGGTTCAGCGAATCGCTGACGATCGCATCCATCTCTGTTAGCAACGGCTCGAACACCCCGCCGTTCGCGTCGAAACAAGCGGCATAAAGGATGGTATCCTCCGTGGAGTGGAAGGCCGAGAGCTTCGCTTCAAGTTCCTTGTGGATGTCCTGTGTGCCACAGATGAAGCGCACACTGCTCATTCCGAAGCCATGCGAATCCAATGAAGCATGCGCAGCCTTCACGACATCGGGATGGGATGACAATCCCAGATAGTTGTTGGCGCAGAAATTCAGGACCTGCTTGCCGTTGACGGTGATCTCCGCACCCTGCTCGCTGGTGATGATGCGTTCGCGCTTGAACAGGCCCGCTTTCTCAATATTGGTGAGTTCGTCCTGAAGTTGCTGCTTGATGGTGCCGTACATATGGAGGGGAATGCGTCGCAAAGGTGCGAACTCCGCCATTCACAGCGGCCAACTAAGCCCACACCCTTGGAATGAGCAGCGCGGTCCTACCGTCAGAGTTTGCGGAAATACCCGTTGGAATACTCGTTCGCATAGAGCACATGCACCTTCTCGGGCTTGTCCTTGAAGAACTCATCCGTGGCGCGCTTTACCCCCGGTGACCGGTACCCTCCCGCCAGGTCCGTGCGCGGGTAGATCTTCTCATCGTAATACACCGCGATCATGCCGATGGCCCCTGGTGCCATGCGCTCGTAGACGTGAGGCAAGAGGTGTTTGGTCGATTCGTAGAGATCACCGTCCAGCAAAGCAAAGCTGATGCGGTCGGGTAACTGGGACGGCACCGTTACCTCGAACCAGCCCTTGTGGGTATGCGGCATCTTGAGCCCGAGTGCATTGAATTTCTGGGTGAAGAGCTCAAGACCTGCGGCCATGTACCCCTTGCTGTACACACCGTCCTTCGAGTCGTTCTCGGTCAATTCAGGCAATCCTTCGAAACTGTCGTAGGCATGGACTTGCTTCTCCGGTGCCAGCGCGGTGATGATCTTCTGCATCACAATGGTGCTGTCCCCGGCATTGCAGCCCAGATCCACCACATCGCCGGGCACCTTGTTAGCAACGGTCTGCTCCAGGAGGTGGAAGAGGTTCATACGGGCCTCCACATTGGCCATGTCAGAAGGCAACGGGGTCAATTGCGAATGTGTCCGCAGCTTGCGCAGCACCTTGTTCGCAAATCGCTGCCATCCTTTCGGTGTCCGGTGGTCCCAATCGAACGTGGTGGCTATGAACGTGTTATCCATGAGTGGTTGTCAAGGTGGACTGGTGACCGGAGTGGATCGGGGGTGCTGACAAAGGAACGTGGGAGCGAAAGGGCTTGCTTGACCGGTGGACCCATTTAGGTTGTTGAGGCCATTCGGACCGGAGGGGCTGGATCGCCCTCATCCTCCGCCACGGTCGTACCGGACCATGTGGGTCGCGGTCCTTCTCCCATTTCGCGATGCCCGTACTTGATGACCAGGAAGGCCGCTATGGCAATTTCCATCCAAACGAACGCCTTGATCCAACTGGCATCGCCATGATGCGCCATGGGGAGGGCCGGCATGATGAAGAAGGCGATGTTGCTGACGATCTGCATGATGAGCAGGATCAAACCGCTGTGGGTCATGTTGTACACCCAGCCCAACAGGATGGCCAATCCGATCATGCTCAACAGGAACATGTACCATGGAATACCGTCCGGTACGCCTTCACCCAACAGCAACATGGGCAGGTACCAAAGGCCCCAAATAATGCCCGTGATGGTACACGAAACGAACGCCGTATACTTTTCCTGAAGGCGCGTGGTGCAATACTTCATCCAGGTCGTTTCCTCCACCAGAGCGACGAAAATGATGAAGGGCATCGTCGCCAACAGGTTGAGGAAGTGCATACGACCTCCATGCTCCGCTGCCGAGAACATGGGTTGCGCAGCACCCGGCCAGGGCAAGATCCCAGTAAGGTCCGTGATGGCCCAGACCAGATAGCAGAAGAGGAATTTCCAGCTAAGGGAGAATGCGTACCACTTGCCCGGTACACGCCACACCTTGTACGAACCGAACAGCCTCTTAAGACCGTCGGTACCTTCCAAGTACCACGAAATAAGCACCGCGAAGATCAACGGCCAGAAGACCCGGAAGCGGAAGATCATGTGCGCTTCCGGAGCATCGTGCATCCTGGCCCCTGCCGGCATCAGCGAGCGGGCCATCAGGACGATGGCCAGTTGGATACCAAGGACGATCACCGCCAATGTGAGGACCGGATAACGGGAGACCCATGCTTTCATGTCGGTGAGGTCATAAATGCCTTCGGACTGATCGATGTCGCTGTTGCGAGGGCTGATACGGTACGCGCTCGTGAATGGTTCTTCCGATCATACGGATACTAGCGTGCGAAGGCTCAGCCCTTGTCCACGACGCGTGGCACCTTGAAGTAGTCGCTGTCCTTGACCGGTGCATTCAACAGCGCTTGTTGCTTGGTGATCTCCAAGCTCGCGCTGTCCTCACGCAGCACATCCATTTCATCGGTCATGAAGACCAGCGGTTCCACACCGGTGGTTTCCACCTCGTTCAGTCGTTCCACGAAATCGAGCACGCGCTGCATGTCTCCCATCAACGAGGCCCTGGTCGAAGGGTCGCTCACGTCCAACCGGGCGAGTTCCGCGATGCGGTCCAGGGTTGCGTCGGTGATCTTCATGCGTTCAGCAAAGGGGTTTCGATCGTACGGAACACCTGGGCCCGCAAATCTACCAGATCGTCCATGGTCAAGCCTTGCGTGGGTATGGCGGGATGCACCACAGCGCGGGCGATACCCGGTCGGGCGCGGCTCATCACATCGGTCGGTTCACCGAACAACCGCCAATGGTCCAGGAACGTGACGGGCACGATGGGCACCTGCTTCTCAATGGCCAGCTTGAACGCGCCGTCCTTGAAGGGCTTCATGCGAGGAGTGGTTCCTGGTATGGTCCCCTCCGGAAATATGGCCAGGCTGGTGCCCCGGTCCAGCGCCTTGGCAGCGCGCCGGAACGCCTTCGCTGCTTCTACATGGCTGCCCCTGTTCACTGCAATGTTCATCCCCTTGAAGAACATGTTGAAGAGCGGCCAGCGCAACAACTCGTACTTGCCGATGAACAGGAAATACTCCGGGACCACGTTGTACATCTGCACGATATCCAGGTAGCTGCTGTGGTTGCAGCAGATGATATAGGGGGCCGGTGGCAGAACGGCACGGCGTTCGATCCGCAGTGGGGTCCCCGTTGCGACTTGGAGGAAGAAGGCCCAGGCCCGCTTCAACTTGAACGCCTTCTGGTATCGCTTCGGCCTGAAAAGCAGGATCCGGAAAGGGACGTACAACAGCACCAAGGAGCCGAAGAACACCAGCGCGAAGTACACCTTGTAGACCCACCTGAACGGAAGGAACAGCCATTTGAGGACCGGGGAGCGTCGGCTCTCTCCATCCACCACCCGGTGCGGTCCATTGGTCGTTGCTTCGGTCACGGTCTGGAAAAGGGAGCGCGAATGTAGCGCTGCTTGCCAGCAGCGCGGCCAGTGGAACGGGCCGGTTACCTTCGCCACCCGCATGGCACGCATACTAACCGGCATCCAAAGCACCGGCATTCCGCACCTCGGCAATATCCTCGGTGCCATCCGTCCGGCCATCCAGCTGAGCACCGATCCGAAGAACGAATCCTTCCTCTTCATCGCCGACCTGCATTCCCTTACCCAGATCAAGGATGCCGAAGTAATGCGGACCAACACCTATGGCGTGGCCGCCGCTTGGTTGGCCTGCGGCCTGGATACGGAACGTACCGTGTTCTATCGCCAAAGTGATGTCCCGCTGACCGCAGAGCTGACCTGGTATTTGAACTGTTTCTACCCGTACTCCCGCCTGGCGCTGGCCCACAGTTTCAAGGACAAGGCCGACCGGCTGGACGACGTGAACGCCGGCCTGTTCACCTACCCCATGCTGATGGCGGCGGACATCCTGCTCTACGATGCACACTACGTGCCCGTCGGCAAGGACCAATTGCAACACCTGGAGATGACACGGGATGTCGCCGAACGCTTCAATCACCACATGGGCGAGACCTTCGTGGTGCCTACGGCGAAGACCGATCAAGGGACCATGATCGTGCCGGGCACCGATGGGGAGAAGATGAGCAAGAGCCGGGGCAACATCATCAATGTGTTCGCACCGGAGAAGGAGTTGAAACAGCAGGTGATGGGCATCGTGACGGACAGCACTCCGCTGGAGGCCCCGAAGGATCCTGAGACGGACAAGGTATTCGCCATCTACCGCCTCATCGCCCCGACGGATGCTGTGCAGGCCATGCGCGACAATTACTTGCGCGGTGGCTACGGCTACGGGCACGCGAAAAAGGAACTGCTCGCCGCAATACTGGATGGTTTTGCACAGGAACGTGCCCTTTTCGACCGCCTCATGAACGACCGGGCTGAATTGGACGCTCATTTGCGCATCGGTGCACAGAAAGCCACCCCGGTGGCCCGGACCGTCCTGGACCGGGTGCGGTCGAAACTCGGGTACTGAACGGCGTCGCTGATCAAGGAGAGCGCCTACTTTTGGGCTGCTTTCAAACTGGCAAATGCAAGATCATCTCCTCCTCTTCGTTCACAGCCTCTTGCGCTACGGCGTGCTGCTCTCCGTGGCCCTGGCCGGGTTGATGCACTTGCACGGATCGTTACGGCAACGACCCATCTTGATCGGCGAGCGCAAGTTGTCCATCATCGCTGTTATCCTGTGCCATTCACAATTGGTCATCGGCCTCCTGCTCTATTTGATGAATTTCAGCACGTACAGCCAGATGGGCGGAGAGGTCGGGCGGTTCTGGAAAATGGAACACATCGGTGTAATGGTCATCGCGATCGCCCTGGTCACGATCGGCCGCGTTTCATCCAAGCGGGCCAAGGACGAACGCCTCAAACAGAAACGGGTGGCCATCTTCTACCTCATCGCCTTGGCACTGATGTTGTGGGCGATCCCGTGGCCTAGCACCGAATTGGGCCGCGGACGCGGATGGCTTTGAGCATGACACGTATCGTACCCCTCGCCATTGGTCTGTTGTTGCTCGCATGTGGCAATGCAACCTCCGGTGATGGTGCCGAGGCCGAGAAGTCGCCGGGGCAAGCGCTCTTCAATATGAACTGTACGCTGTGCCATGGCCGCGATGGAAAACTGGGACTGAACGGCGCGAAGGACCTTACGATCTCAACATTGACCAAGACGGAGATGATCGCCATGGTGCGCCAGGGCAAGGGAGCGATGATGCCTTACAAGGACGTCCTCACGGCGAAAGAGATCGATGCGGTGGTGGAATATGTGCGCACGCTGGGCAAGCCGAAATGATCGACCCGAAGGAACTCTTACAGGACAAGGCTGAAACGGCCGTCCTCATCGGCCTCATCACCGATCACCAGAACGCGGAGCAGGTACAGGAGTATCTGGACGAGTTGGATTTCCTTGCGACCACGGCCGACATCCGGACGCTGAAACGGTTCACGCAACGGTTGCACAAACCCGACGGCCGCACCTATGTGGGCAGCGGCAAACTCGCGGAAGTGAAGGCCTGGATGAAGGAGAACGGCGCCGACTCCGTGATCTTCGATGATGAGCTTTCCCCGGCGCAGCAGCGGAATTTGGAGAAGGAATTGGGATCACCGGTGCTCGATCGCCCGCGTTTGATCCTGGACATCTTCGCGCGCCGCGCACGGTCGGCCCACGCGAAAACACAGGTGGAACTGGCACAGTACGAGTACATGCTTCCTCGCCTGACGAAACTCTGGACGCACTTGGAGCGCCAGCGCGGCGGTACTGGAACGCGCGGCGGATCGGGTGAAAAGGAGATCGAGACGGACCGCCGGTTGATCCGGGACCGCATCACTTTGTTGAGGGGCCAGTTGAAGGTGATCGACCGGCAGATGGCCACGCAACGTGGCAATCGCGGCAAGCTGGTCCGTGTGGCCGTGGTGGGCTACACCAACGTAGGCAAGAGCACGTTGATGACCTTGCTCAGCAAGACCGAAGTGTTCGCCGAGAACAAGTTGTTCGCGACCTTGGACACCACCGTACGCAAGATCGTCCTGGGCAACCTGCCGTTCCTGTTGAGCGATACCGTGGGCTTCATCCGCAAGCTCCCAACACAACTGATCGAGAGTTTCAAGAGCACGTTGGATGAAACGCGCGAGGCCGATCTGCTCCTGCATGTGGTCGACATCAGCCACCACAACTTCGAGGAACAATTCGAGACCGTGCGGCAGACCTTGAACGACATCGGTGCGGGCGACAAGCCGGTCATCGTGCTCTTCAACAAGATCGATGCCTACCGCCCCGCACACCACGACCCGGACGACCTGGCACCGAAACGTGTGGACCAATACTCCCTCGAAGAACTGAAGGAAACATGGATGGCACGAATGAACGGCGCGGAGTGCATCTTCATCAGCGCGGCACAACGCACCAACATCGACGGGTTGCGTAAACTTTTGTACGAGCGTGTGAAGGCGATCCACACGGCGCGCTATCCGTACGAGAGCGACCTGCTGTTCAAGGACAGTTACGAGGAGGAAGCATAGTGTCGATGCATCGATCGACAACTCGGACAGGACCGGAGAAGGACCGTCAACGTCATCCGGATCGGCCTTTGTTCCGCGATCCCGATATGAATTGAAATGGCCGCCAAGCGCAAGTCAGCCAAGAAATCGAAAAGCCGCCGCATTCCGTGGATCAAGGTGGTGTTCATCGGCATCGCCACGGCGCTTATCGCCTTCTTCGTGCTGATGCAAACAGTTCGCAGTGGCCTGTTCGGCGAGTTGCCAACGGAGGATGATCTTGCAGCGATCCGGCACGAACAAGCCACCTTGGTCATGGACCGCGATGGCGAGCTCCTCGGAAAGATCTTCGCTGAGGACCGCACCAACGTGAAATATGCCGACCTACCGAAGCATCTCGTGGACGCTTTGGTCTCCACCGAGGACGCACGGTTCTTCAGCCATGAGGGCGTTGATGGTAGAAGCTATGTGCGCGTTTTCTTCAAAACGCTGTTGGGCCAGGATCGGAGTGGTGGCGGAGGAAGCACCATCTCGCAACAGCTCATCAAGAACCTCTACGGCAGGGAGCGCCACGGCCTGCTCACGATCCCGGTGAACAAGATGAAGGAAGCGCTGGTGGCACAGCGGCTCGAGCGCATGCTGAGCAAAGAGGATGTGCTGGTGCTCTATTTCAACTCCGTGCCCTTCGGCGAGAACACATACGGGATCGAAGCGGCGGCACAGCGTTTCTTCGGCAAGCCCACCAAGAACTTGAACATCCAGGAAAGCGCTGTGCTCGTGGGCATGTTGAAGGCGAACACGACCTACAATCCACGGCTGCATCCAAAGGCATCAAAAGGACGCCGTGACCAAGTGTTCGAGCAAATGCAGAAACGTGACCACTTCTCATCTGCACAAGTGGACAGTCTGCAGAAACTACCGCTGTTGTTGAACTATACCGGGGGCGATGCACTGGACCTCTACGGCTATTTCAACCACCAAGTGGAGACCGAGGCACGGACCATCCTGAAGGACCTTGGCAAGAAGAACGGGACCACGTACGACATCGAAAAAGACGGCTTGCGCATCACCACCACGTTGGATGCCGACCTGCAGCGCATGGCGCATGTCGCCGTCCACCAACATCTGGCAACAATGCAGCCGAAGTTGGACAAGGAGCTTCGTTCGAACAAGGCCCGCACCACTTGGGAAAAGCGCCTCGAACGAAAAGGCGGCAAGCGCTGGAAGCTCAATGCGAAGAGTATTTGTGAAGTGTACGATCATGCCGCCCGACGGCTTGACACGCTCACGTACCGTGACAGCCTGTGGCACTACCATCGCCTGCTGAACGGGGCAGTGCTGATGATGGAACCCAACAGCGGTGCCGTGCGCGCATGGGTCGGGGGCAACGATCATCGCTACCTACCCTACGACCTCGTCAGCGCGCGACGACCGATCGCCAGCACCATCAAGCCGGTGATCTACTCTGCCGCTCTGGAGCGTGGACTGGAGCCCTGCACCTACCTGGACAACGACAAGAAGACCTACGCGGAGTTCGAGGATTGGGCACCGGACAACTTCGATCGCGATACCAGCGGAGGCAAGGTGGCCATGTGGTACGCGCTGGCCAAGAGCATGAACCGGCCAACGGTCGACCTCTATTTCCGAACGGGTACGGACACCATCCGCAATACGATGAAAGCGCTGGGACTGCCGACCAAGGATGCGGATAATCCATCCATGGCATTGGGCGCCACGGACATCGCGTTGAAGGAGATCGTGCCAGCCTACGGTGCATTTGCGATGGGCGGTCAACTGGTACGCCCACAGCTTATCGCCACTATCACGGATGGGCAGGGCAAAGTGATCTACAAAGCGAAGAAACCCGCTTCAAAGCAGGCCATCTCCCCGAATACCGCAACGGACATCAGCGCCATGTTGCAGCGGGCCATCGAGCAGGGAACGGGCACAGCGCTCCGATCGCGCTACGGCGTCACCAGCACCTTCGCGGGCAAGACAGGCACATCACAGGATTACAGCGATGCATGGTTCGTGGCCTACACACCGGGCCTGGTCATTGGCACCTGGGTAGGAGCGTTCGACAACGACATCCATTTCCACAGCCCATTGGGCACCGGTGGTCAGCTCGCATTGCCGATCGTGGGCAAGGTGTTGAAGCAAGTGGAGCAAGCACCCGAGTTGCGCAAGCGGTATATCCGAGCGTTCCCGATCAATGATGAGCACGAACCGGACCTCAACTGTGAAGCACGACGAGAGACCGGCGCCTTGGAACGTTTGATCGACGATGTCTTCGGCGGGGATCGCAAGAACACACCCGATACCGTAGGACCCGAGCGACGCAACATCTTCGACCAGCTCTTCAAGAAGAAGGACTAGGCGGAAAGGTCTGACACAGGCGTCTTCAACATGCGGCGCGAAAGACCATCGCGTAGCGCCATGAAGGGGCGCTCCCAATAGGTGTAGACGAGCGCGGATAGCGCAATGCACAAGACCCAGTAGCCGACGTACAGGAGGATGGTCGCCTCCAACGAAGCGCCGATCACAAGGTCCTGATAGAGCTGTCGCACTGGCATGTGTACGAGATACAACGCGTAGGATATCCTGCTCAACCACGTGATCGGTATGCCCCAACGGCCGGTCTTTTCCCAATGGGACAACAAGGGCAGCATCAACGCCATGGAGATCGCACTGAAGGTGAAATACCACGTGCCCATGTACACCAAGCTGGAGGGATCACGCAGTAGCGTTGCGGTGGCAAGACCGATCATACCCAGAACAAAGAACTCGGGTGCGCGCTTGCGGAACAGGTCGGGCAGCACATGCATGCACCACGCCATCAACACACCGAAGCCGATGGTATCCAACCGCAACACGACGATCTTGCGTACCAACAGATCGAGCATGAAGGGCGTGCCTACCGCCTCCACGGCCGGAAAACGGAAGAGGGCCGGTAGAACGATCATCACCGCTATCGCCATCAGCGTACCGTAACGCACCGGAAACCGCACAAGACCGACGACCATGAACAACAGCAACGGGAACAACAGGTAGAACCATTCCTCCACGGCCAGTGACCACGACTCCCAGAAGAAGAGGTCCAACGGGATCATGAAGTTCTGGAGAAAGACGAAGTACGCCAGCGTGTTCACGTTCAAGATCCCCGGCCCCAAGCCGAAATACACGATACCGATGTTCACCAGAAGGAACAGGAAATAATTCGGCAGGGTACGCAACCAACGGCGTTGCCAGAAATCGATCAGCCGACGCCACCATGGGAGTTCGTCACGCTCGGAAAGTCGTATCAGGATGCCACCGATCAAGAAACCGCTCAGGACGAAAAAGACGTCGACGCCATCCAGGTCGGCTGGCCCGGTATCGGCAGGCCAATACGCATCCAGCAGATCATCGGCATGCGAGAAGACCACCAACAGGATGGCAATACTGCGCATCACGTCCAGGCCGAAGATCCGTGAGCGGTCCTGTGCTGACATCGCCGTGGGAGTTGCAGCTACGCGAATGCTTGCATATCGCAGAGCCTGCGGTACTGGCCGCCAGCATCGAACAACTGCTGGTGCGTACCACGTTCAATGATCCGGCCTTGTTGCATCACGCAGATCTCGTCGCAATGCTGGATCGTGCTCAGGCGGTGCGCGATCACCAGGCTCGTCCGGCCTTCGAGCATCTTGTAGAGTGCTTCCTGCACAAGACGTTCGCTCTCCGTATCCAATGCGCTGGTCGCTTCGTCCAGGATCAGGATCGGTGGGTTCTTCAGCACGGCACGTGCGATACTGAGGCGTTGCTTCTGCCCCCCGCTCAAGCGATTGCCACCGTCACCGATGTTCGTCTGGTAACCATCCTCCAACTGCATGATGAACTCGTGCGCGTTGGCGATGCGTGCAGCACGTTCTATATCCGCTACGGCCATGCCGGGTGTACCGAATGCGATGTTGTTGGCCACCGTGTCGTTGAAGAGGATGCTGTCCTGCGTCACGATCCCCATGAGCGAGCGGATGTCGTTGATCCGCAGGTCACGAAGGTCTTGACCATCCAGCAGCACGTGGCCGCTGGAGACATCGAAGAACCTCGGCAAAAGGCCGGCCATGGTCGTTTTGCCACTGCCACTGGTTCCAACAAGGGCCACACTCTTGCCCTTCGCGATCGTGAGGTCGATGTCCTGCAGCACGGCCTTGCGCTCGCGGTTGCTGGTATCCTTCGGTGGTGCCTCGTAGGCGAACGTCACATTGCGGAATTCGATGCTGTCACTGAATCCTTCGACCCGCTTCGCGTCGGGCTTCTCCTTCACTGTATTCTCTACAGCAAGCAGGTCGAACAAGCGCTGGCCGCTGGCGGATCCACGCACGATCGCGGAATACCCTTGTGAGAACCCTTTGATCGGCGGCAGGAGTTGCGAGAAGATGATGATGAAGCCGAGGAAGCTGTCCCCGGTCAGCGTTGCATCAGGACCCAGGACGTAGTAACCACCCAGGTAAGCGATGGCGGCCATCACGCCAGCGCCGAGCGTTTCACTGAGCGGCGAAGCGATATCCTGGCGGTTGAGCATCGCGATGCTGGAACGCGTGAGCATGTCGTTCTCCCGCGCAAAACGGCGGCGCATGTCCGTTTCTCCATTGAATGCCTTGATCACACGGATGCCTGTAAGCGTCTCTTCCACCCTGGCCAATAGATCGGCGTTCTTCTCCTGGACCCTCAGGCTCTTCCGCTTCAAGGTCTTGCTGATACGCCCGATCAGGAGACCGCTCACCGGCAGCAAAAGCAAAGCGATAAGCGTGAGCTGCGGTGCGATGGTGATCATCGCGCCGAGGAACAACAGGATGGCGATCGGTTCGCGGAAGACCATTTCGATGTAGAACATCACCGAGTATTCCAGCACGTGCATGTCGTTCGTGATGAGCGCGAGGAGGTCACCCTTTCGTTCGCCGCTGTGATAGCGCAACGGCAACTCCAGCATCTTGTCGTAGACCGCTGCGCGGATATCCCGCACGATGTAGTTCCGGAAGTTGCAGATGGCCACAACGGCGAGGTAGCGGAACAGGTTCTTGATCAGGAAGATCGCCACCACAATAATGCTGATCGCAAGCAGCGCACCCATCTGGCCACGCGTCTCTATCAGTTGCGTGAGCCCCCAGTTGAACGTCCCCTCCAACCCTTCCCGGCTCCACAGTTCCAAGGGCCGGGCGTGAACGGGTTGCACTTGCCCCAGAAGAAGTCGCAGGAAAGGAATGAACAGGAGGAGCGAGAGCAGATGGAAGACCGTGGACAGCAGGTTGAAGACCACGTTCAGCACCGCATAGTGCCGATAGAGCTTGCCGAAGCCTAGAACACGGAAAAAGTTGCGCATGAGCGAAGGCGCAAAGCTACCCGGTTGTGCAAACCGGGTAGCGCCGACCCCTCGGGGGGCGACCTCTGCCGCCAAACCTTTCATGCCCCTACCTTCGCGGACCAATGGACAGTGTAAGACAGAACAAGGTGAACAGCCTTATGCAGCGTGAGCTGGCGGAGATCTTCCAGCTGGAAGGCCGCAACTTCCTGCCGGGTGGGCTCATCACCGTTTCGGCCGTACGGGTAAGCCCCGACCTGGGCATCGCCAAGGTGTACCTGAGCCTTTTTCCTGTGAAGGACAAGAAAGCCGTGATCGAGTTGATCAAGACCCAGCAGCACCGCTTGCGCGGGCAATTGGGCGGACGCATCGGGAAACAGATGCGCGTGGTGCCCGAGTTGCTGTTCTATGTGGATGATTCGCTGGACCGTGCCGAAGCGATCGACAAATTGCTAAAAGGCATTTGAAGGATCAAGCTTCACGTTCCCATGAGATCCGACCTCTTCTCTAGCACGACTACCATCTGCCCGTTGAATTTGGGCCTTGATGCTTTACGATGCAGTACGACCCGGTGAAACGCCGCTTGGGCGTTGTCTTCAACAGCACACCGTTGCTGCGGAAGGTGTTCTACAAATTGCTCGATCTGCTGTTGCTGCGTGCATGGCATATCCAACGCGAACTGAGGGCTTGGAGCAGCGACAAGAAGGACCGGTCGCTTGCCATCTATGACGCTGGAGCAGGTTTCGGCCAATACAGCTACTGGCTCAGCGGCCTATCGGCGAAGTGGAGCATCACGGCCATTGATGTCAAGGATGAACAGGTAGCGGATTGCAACGCCTTCTTCCAGCGCATTGGACGGCCGCAGGTGAAATTCGAAGTGGGCGATGTCACCAAATTCACCAAGCCGGATACGTTCGAGCTTGTGGTGTGCGTGGACGTGATGGAGCACATCCTGGAGGATGAAGCCGCGTTGCGCTGTTATAGCACTTCATTGAAGAACGGCGGCATGCTCATCATCAGCACACCGAGCGACCAAGGTGGAAGCGACGTCCACGAGGAAGGCGAAGGTTCCTTTATCGAAGAGCATGTGCGCGACGGGTACAACATCGACGACATCCGCGCGAAGTGCCTGCGCAACGGTTTCAGTAAAGTGGATGCGCGGTACAGCTACGGTGCACCGGGCAAGATCAGCTGGAAGCTCAGTATGAAGTGGCCATTACTGATGTTGCAGGCCAGCAAGTTGTTCTTCATCTTGCTGCCCTTCTACTATGTGATCGCCTACCCTATCGGGTTCGTGCTGAACATGGCCGATGTGCGCATGAAGCATCCAACCGGGACCGGGTTGATCGTGAAGGCGTGGAAGTGAGTGATCAGAAAATGAAATGCCCAGTGCAATTCCGATTGTCTGATCTGCTGATCATCTGATCGATGAACCTCCCCTTCCTCTTCGCCCGCCGCTACCTCTTCGCCAAGCGGTCGCAGAACGCGATCAACATCATCACGGGCATCAGCATCGGGGTGATCGCGGTGGTTACGGCGGCGATGGTGGTGGTACTGAGCACCCTCAACGGGATCGCGGACCTTGTTGACGCGATCTACAGTCCATTCGACCAAGACATAACGATCACAGCCGCGGAAGGCAAGACCTTCGGGCGTGAAGCGTTGGACTTGGAGCGCATCATCGCCATGCCTGCCGTAGAGGATGCCAGTTGGGTGATCGAGGAGAACGTGTTGTTGCGCGCTGGCGATCAGCAGACGGTGGCCACGTTGAAAGGTGTGGAGCCGCAATACCTGCGCATGAGCAAGATGGCGCAGTACATGTACACCGGTGAGCCGACGTTCGAGGGGCTTGCGGGACCTGCCGCCATCATCGGCATCGGCCTCAAATCGGAACTGGGTATACCGTTGGATGATGGTGTGATGCAACCGTTGGAGATCAGCGCCCCGATCCGCGGGCGCAAGCTGAGCAAGTTCCAGCAGCGCGCCTTCGAGACCACGGCGATCGCCGTGCGCGGTGCCTTCACCATGAACATGGAGTTCGATCTGAAGTATGCAGTGGTGCCATTGGGCATCGCTGCCGACCTGTTGCACTATGACAGCGCCGTGAGCGCGTTGGAACTACGGCTTCACTCCACGCAGGACATGGACCGTGTCGCGGACGACCTACGCGCCTCGCTCGGTCCCAAATTCGCCGTGAAGACCCGTTACCAGAAGAACGCCCTGATGTACCGCACGAACGCATCGGAGAAGCTCTTCACCTTCATCGTGCTTTCCTTCATCGGACTGATCGGAGCATTCAACATCATCGCTTCGCTTACCATGATGATGATCGAGAAACGTCGGGATATGCGCACGCTGATGGGCATGGGCGCGACACCCGGCACTGTGCGCAACATCTTCTTCGGCGAAGGCGTGATGATCGTCCTCATGGGCACAGGCATCGGCCTGGTGTTGGGCCTCGGCATCTGTTGGGCGCAGCAGCAATTCGGATTCGTACAACTCAGCGGCTCGGTGGTGGAAGCCTATCCGGTGAAGATCCTAGCGACCGATCTGGTGCTGATCTTCTTCGCCGTGATGACGATCGGTCTTGTCGCGTCGTGGGTGCCGTTGCGCACACTAAGCCGACGGTTCCTTCACGCTACTTCCGCAAGCGCGTAGTTCTCCCGCACCTCGTCCAGGATCGTTTCCAGATTGACGGGATCCTTTTCGGTACACAAGCGAAGGCGAACGTCCTTCACGTTCGGGAGGCCTCTCAAGTAGTTGCCATAGTGGCGGCGCATTTCCACCACACCTTCCCACGGGCCTTTCCAGAGCAATGAACTACGCAGGTGTTCACGTGCGGCTTCCACACGATCGGCGACGGTAGGCGGTGCAAGATGCCTGCCGGTGGCCATGAAGTGTTTGATCTCGTTGAAGATGAACGGGTGCCCGATCGTTGCGCGTCCGATCATCAACCCATCTACGCTGTAGCGGTTCTTGTATTCCACCGCTTTCTCCGGAGAATCGATATCGCCGTTGCCGAAGATGGGGATGGTGATGCGCGGGTTGTTCTTCACGGCACCGATCAACGTCCAATCCGCAGGTCCTTTGTAGAGCTGTGCGCGTGTACGACCGTGGATGCTCAACGCCTGGATACCGACATCCTGCAAGCGTTCGGCCACCTCCATGATGTTCTTGGTGGCATCGTTCCAGCCGAGGCGTGTCTTCACCGTCACCGGCAGTTTCACGGCTTTCACCACCTTCTCCGTCAGGCGCACCATCTTATCGATGTCCTGCAACAGGCAGGCTCCGGCACCCTTGCTCACCACCTTATGTACCGGGCAGCCATAGTTGATGTCGATCAGTTCGGGTCCGGCCGCCTCCGCGATGCGTGCCGCTTCCTCCATCGCATCCTCGCTGCCCCCGAAGAGCTGTATGCCCACCGGACGTTCCTCCGGAAAGATGTCCAGCTTCTTCATCCCCTTGGCCGCCTTGCGGATCAAGCCTTCGCTGCTGATGAACTCGGTGAACATCAGGTCGGCGCCGTGCTTTTTGCACAAGGCCCGGAACGGCGGATCGCTCACGTCCTCCATGGGAGCGAGCAAGAGGGGGAAATCTCCCAGTTCCAGCGGGCCTATGCGTACCATTTTGAAGGCCGCAAAGGTAGGCGGAACGACTGTGACGGGGCCGTCCGCTATCTTTAGATCAGCGGGGTCCAGGAACCCGCCCATTGCCCATGAGGATCTACCTGACGGACCAAAAGCACCACTTGGAGACCCATCTTGACATCTTGAAGAGCACCCCGGTCATGTCTTACGACCGAGCACAATTGAAGGAGAAAACGACGACTATTGAACTCACCACTTCCAAACCATTCGAAGGCGAAGGTTTGAGGTCGTTGTTCGCCTACAAGATCTTCCCCGATCACATCATGACATTCCTGACCCAGTGGGGTCTCGGAAGCCGAGCAATGGAAGTGGGTGACACTATCGTTCAACAGGTCTATTTGCCTCCTATACCGAGGTTCTCTCAAAAGATCGTCCTTGGAGTAAGGATCTCCGAGGTCATAGATGGAACGAACAGGAAAGGGTTCAGCTATGAGACCTTGGAAGGGCATGTGGAACGGGGAGTTTCCACGTTCACCATCGAGCGAACGGACGGCCATACATTCTTCAAGATCCAGACCTATTCGACCCCGGGGAACATTTTGACCAAACTAGTAGGGCCGATATTCTCTGTACCGTATCAGACATACTGCACGAACGCAGCGCTGAAGAATGTGAAGAAGCAGATGGAGACCCAGTTCTGACGAGCAACGGCAATTATTCGCTCTCGCAATTCAGATCGCATCGCTAACTGAACACCGAACCCCGACATCGCTGGGGGCCTTTGGCGGAGAGAGGGATTGCCGTAAGAACGGCTATCCCGAAGAGGGGGCTTCATGCTTGAAGCGATCGAGCTTCGCCCGACGCTTCGTTCATTGTAATCGACCCTTCACGCAAGCGTGGGGCCGATCGCAATGAACGAAGCCGCCTTGCGGCGGCTTCAAGTCTGGCGGAGAGAGAGGGATTCGAACCCCCGTTACCCTTTCAGGTAAACACACTTTCCAGGCGTGCGCCTTCAACCACTCGGCCATCTCTCCAGATGGGCGGCGAAAGTACGAATCGCGGCTCAGGCAGCGGTGAATTCCCCGGCAAGGGGTTGCGTCATGCGATCCACCCACGTGCTGCCCTGCTCGCAGCCCAGCAGGAACATGGCTTTCGTGACGGCAGCCTCCACCGTCATGTCAGCGCAAGGGACAACCCCCATGTCGCGGAAAGCAGCGCTGGTCACGTAGTGGCCCTGCTGAACCCGGCCACCGATGCACTGGGTTACGTTGAGCAACTCGATGCCGCGTTCCCGGGCCTCGCGCAAAGCAGCCACGAAACCGGGATCCGTTGGGCCATTCCCGCTGCCGAAGGTGGTAAGCACTGCTGCTCGCAGATCGGGCATGGATAACGCGTGTCGCACCCATTCGGCGCGGATGCCGGGGTAGAGCCTGATCACGGCGATACGCTCGTCCATCTTGGTGTGGACCTTCAAGGGGCCCGAGCGATGCGGCAGAATAGCGCCGTGGTCGTAACGGATATGTACGCCTGCCTCCGCCAAGGCGGGCCAATTCGGGGAACGGAAGGCCTCGAAGCGTTCTGCATCCACCTTCACGGTGCGGTTGCCACGTAAGAGGCGGTACTCGAAGTAGATGGCCACTTCCGGGACCACCGGTCGTCCTTCCGCATTACGCGCGGCGGCGACTTCGATGGCGGTGAGCAGATTCTCCTTGGCATCGGTGCGGATCACACCGATGGGCAATTGGGAGCCGGTGAGGATCACGGGCTTGGTGAGGCCTTCCAACAGGAAGCTCAGTGCGCTGGCGGTGTAGGCCATGGTATCACTGCCATGCAGGACCACAAAGCCATCGAACTTGTCGTAGTGCTCCCCGATAAGTGTTGCGATGCGCACCCAATCCGCCGGACGCATGTCGCTGCTGTCGATCGGCTTCTCGAAGGAAACGGCTTCCAACCGAACGCCGATGCGATCGAGTTCGGGAACTTGGTCCTCCAGGTGCGCGAGGTCCATGGAGCGCAATTCTCCGGTACGTGGATCGGCGAGCATACCGATGGTGCCACCGGTGTAGATCAGCAGGACGGAAGCGCGTTGGCTCAT
>Ga0075163_10002154_pt1 | contig 26587 bp, 21 predicted proteins | sample JI1023141ADNA_FD_71478 | JGI IMG/M metagenome (GOLD analysis project Ga0075163, IMG submission 71478) | Wastewater effluent complex algal communities from Wisconsin, to seasonally profile nutrient transformation and Carbon sequestration -... | ecosystem: Engineered > WWTP > Effluent > Algae...
ATGCTGCCCGAGCGCGTCGACGTCATCTGCCCCGAGGACGGCTCCGACATGGAGATGCGCTCGAGCCGCTTCGGCCCGTTCCTGGTCTCCGTCAAGTACCCGGCGGTCAAGCTGACGATCAACCTCGACAAGAAGGAGGCGATCAAATACCCGACGCCCCCGGCGCTCGAGGTCGACGTCGCGTGCCCGAAGTGCGGCGCGCCGCTCAACCTGCGCTCGGGCCGGCGCGGCCCGTGGCTCGGCTGCTCGAAGTTCCCCAAGTGCCGCGGCCGCCTGGCCTGGACGTCCCTCGACGAGGAGACCCAGGCCGAGCTCACCAAGGAGCTCGCCGCCCACGAGAAGGAGCACCCCAAGGTCGTCCTCAAGCGCCACGACGGCAGCGTGATCCCCGAGGGCACGCCGATCTCGACGCTGCTGATCCCCGGCGGCATCGCCGAGCTCGAGATCCACCCCGACGCGCTCAAGCAGGCCGAGAGCGGCGCCGTCGCCCCGCCGATGACCCTGCCGCCCGCGCCCGCGCCCGAGAAGCCGGCGCCCGCCGACAAGGCCCCGCGCCCCGCGAGCAACTGAGTCCGCGTCGGACGCAGCCTGTCCCGAGGGCCATGTCCTCGGGGCCAGGTCCTCGGGGCCAGGTCAGTTCATGTCCTCGGGGCCAGCTCGTCGAGCAGCGCCGTGCAGGCGCGCAGCAGCTGGTCGTACACGCGGCGGTAGCCCTCGGGGCCGCCGCGCAGCGGGTCGGGGACGTCGAGCGCGTCGCCCTCGGCGTGCGGGTCGGCGAGGGTCGCGAGCAGGCGGACGCGGGCCGAGCTGCCGGCGATCGGGCCGAACACCGAGCCGCCGATCAGGCGCCGGATCTGGCTGGCGACGTGGCGGTCCGCGACGAGCACGTGGTCGTGGTCGTAGAGGTCGACGCGGGTCATCTGGCGCGCGCGGCCGGCGACGGTGACGCCGTGGGCGGCGCCGACCGCGACGCTGCCGGGGTCGGGCGCCATGCCCTCGTGGGCGGAGATGCCGGCGCTCGCGACCACGAAGCGGTCGGCGAGCCCGCGCTGCGCGGCGAGGTGGCGAAACAGGGCCTCTGCCAGGGGCGAGCGGACGAGGTTCGCGTGGCAGATGAACAGCACCCGGATCGGCGGGGCCGCCATGGCGACTTACTTGGCGATCTTCTGGACCTCGGGGTCGTCCTTGACGACCTCGAAGGTCGGGTCGAAGCCGACGGTCTTGAGCAGCTTCTTGCCGCCGCGCTTGTGCACCTCCTGCAGGTGCTTCACGGTCTCGGGGATCTCACCGGCGAGGGCCGTCTGCTTGGCGAGGTTGAAGCTCGCGTCGGGGTAGGTCGTGTCCTTGTCGCGCGCCCACTCGAACGCCTTGGTCGCGCGCTCTCCCTCGCCCGCGGCGCCCAGAGCGACGCCGCGCTCGTTGCTCGCCTCGGCCAGCTCGCGCACCGTGGCGCCCGCGGCCTCCGCCTCCGCGAGCGCCTTGGTCGCCCGCGCGTCGCTCGTCTTCTTGGACTTCACCTCGCCCAGCAGCTTGGCCTTGTCGCCCGCGGGCGGCGTGCCTGCGGTGTCGCCCGCGGGCGGCGTGCCAGCGGCGTCGCCGGCCGTCGCGGCGGCGGTGGTGTCACCGGCCGACGCGGCGCCCGCGGTCGCGGCGGTGGGGTCTGCGGCGGCGACGGTGGGGTCGCCGGCGCTGCCCGGCGCGGAGCCGCCGCCCGCGGTGACGCCGGGCGCCGCGGTGGCGGCCCCGGGGTCGGAGGTCTTCGCGTCGGCGATCTTCGTGTCGGGCGTCTTGCCATCCGGAGTTGCCACCACGGCGGGCTTGACCTCGCCGGGGGCGCCCTTCGTGGCACCTTCGGAGGCGGGCGTTTGGCAGGCTGCGACCGTACAAACGGACGCGGTGGCGAGGACGAGCCGAAGCAGGCGCGAGCGCATGTCGCGATATTATCCGAGCCTCCCGCCCCGCGCATTGTGGTAACCCTCACACCTGACGTACGGTAAGCCCCGCACCCATGCCGCTGCACTTTCCGATCCTTCTCGCGCTCGCAGCTCCGGCCTCTGATCTCGAGGCGAAGGTCAAGCAGATCTTCGAGGACAACTGCACTGCATGCCACAGCAACGGCGGTGAAGAGCCGTCCCTCGAGGGTGCGCTCTCGCGGCTCAAGTCGGTCAAGTCGAAGGCGACGGGCAAGCCGATCGTCGCCGCCGGCGACCCCGACGGCAGCTACCTCGTGGCCAAGCTCAACGGCAAGAACATCCAGGGCGACGCGATGCCGCTCGGCGGCGACGCGCTGTCGGCCGCGCAGAAGAAGGCCGTCAAGGACTGGATCACCGCGCTCGCGCCGGCCGCCGAGACCAGCCCGCCGGTCGTCGCCGGACCTGGCCCTTCGGCCAGCTCCGACGCGAAGAACAGCGACGCGGCGAAGCAGGTCGCCGAGCTCGAGCCCAAGGTGAAGAAGATCCTCGCCGACGAGTGTCTGTCATGTCACGACGCCGGCAGCGACGACATCGTCCTCGCCGGCTCGCCCGAGGCGCTGCTCAAGGTCCAGTCGAAGCCGACCAAAAAGCCGATCCTCGTCGCCGGCGACCCCGACGCGAGCTACCTGATCCAGAAGGTCACCGGCGCGAAGGGCATCGAGGGCGACAAGATGCCGCTCGGCGGCGACCTCTCGAAGGACAACATCGACGTGCTGCGCCGCTACGTCGTCGCCCTCGGCGCGCGCGACAAGGCCGCGGCCACGGTCGACGTCGGCGCCCCGACCGACACCCCGCCGACCGACACGACGGCGCCGACCGACACCACCGACGCCCCGGCCGACGACAAGAAGGCGGTGCCGCCGTTCCACGGGGTGTTCCAGATCAACCTGCCGTCGACCTCGACGCTGGGCCGGCGGACCTTCGAGTTTCGCATCGACCACCGCTTCGGCCGGGTCGGTCAGGAGCGCGGGGCGTTCGGCCTCGACGCCGGCGCCAACATCTCGTACGGCTTCGCGTACGGCATCCTCGACGGCTGGGACGTGCTGCTGCGGCGCAGCAACTCGCGCAAGGGCTACGAGCTCGGCACCAAGTACATCCCGATCCGCCAGGAGGACGGCAAGCCGGTCAGCTTCGGCGGCTACGCGTCGGTCGAGTACTTCCGCGACCTGCCCTCGAACACCGCGAACCCGTGGGCGGGCAACTTCCAGCTGATGGTCAGCCGCCTGTGGTTCGAGCGCTGGAGCACGCAGCTGCTGCTCGGCTACTCGCTGCGCACCGACCACAAGACGGCGCCGACGGTCGACCTCGACGGCGACAGCAAGACCCCGCCGCAGAAGGTCCGCGACAAGCGCGGGACGCTCGGCGTCGGCCTGGCGTCGACGGTGTGGATCGGGCAGCGCAAGCGCTGGGGCATCGACATCGAGTACTGGCTGCCGATCCCGAGCAACAAGTTCTACTACAACGGCGGCAACGCCGACGTGAACGGCAGCAACATCGGGTCGTGGTCGCTGGGCGGCTCGGTGCGCACCAACAAGCACTTCTTCCAGATCTTCATCACCAACACCCGCGAGATCCACACCAACCTGTACGCCCCGGGCGGCCAGTCGAAGAACCCGTTCGAACAGCGCGGCAACTTCTTCCTCGGCTTCAACCTCAGCCGCCAGTGGAGCCTCTAACGTCATGACTCGCACCCGCATGTTCCCCCGCACGCTCTGCTCCGCCGCGCTCGCCCTCGCGCTCGCGGCCTGCAATCAGCTCGAGGCGATCGAGGAGGAGACCGACAGCGCCGCCGGCGGCACCGTCCCGCAGGCCGTCCTCGACGCGTTCCAGAACTCCTGCGCGCTCGGCACGGCGTGCCACGGCGCCGGCGGCCAGACGCCCGCGCTCGAGGCCGGCAGCATCGCCGGCCTGATCGGCACCAACTACGTCAACATCGGCGACATCCCCGGCTCGTACATCGCGGTCAAGATGCTGTCGCAGAGCGTCCTCGACAACATCGGCGCGACCCGCATGGGGATGCGCATGCCGCTCGGCTTCGACTTCGCCGCCGGCGACCCGGCGACGCTCGAGAACACGGAGATCATCCTCGCGTGGATCGCCGGCGCCGAGTTCCCCGGCGGCGGCGGCGGATCGACCGGCGACGCCACCACCGGCGGCATGACCGACACCGGCATGACCACCGGCGCGCCCCCGGACGCGGCCTTCGACGACGTCCAGAGCATGGTCTTCATGCCGGCCTGCAGCTGCCACCTAGCGACCCCCGGCGCCGCCAACGGCAACCTCGAGCTGACCGACGCGGTGGCCTACATGAACATCGTCGACGTCGCGTCCGGCGACCTGCCGTCGATGCCCTACGTCACGCCGATGGACCCCACCAACAGCTACCTGTGGCTCAAGCTGACCGGCGATCACATCGCCGCCGGCGGCAAGGGCTCGAAGATGCCGCTCGGCCCGGCCCTCAGCCAGGAGCAGCTCGACCTGGTCCAGGGCTGGATCCTCGCAGGCGCCGTCGATGACTGACACGCCCGCCCACACCCCGCAGATCGCGCTCGAGTCGGTGGCGATCGACCGCGGCGACGTCCGCCTCCACCTCGTGCGCGGCCGGCTCTCCGACCCGCACGAGCGCCGCGCGCCGGTGCTGTTCCTCCACGGCTTCCCCGACAGCCACACGACGTGGTCGCGCCAGCTCGAGGGCCTCGCCCACATGCACCCGGTCGCGGCCTTCGACCAGCGCGGCGTCGGCGGCTCGAGCGAACCCTCCGACCCCGAGGGCTATCGCCTCGCGCGCCACCTCGGCGACATCGACGCGGCCATCGACGAGCTCGCCGGCCCCGACGGTCAGGTCCACCTCGTCGGCCACGACTGGGGCGGCGTGATCGGCTGGTTCTACGCCGGCGACCCGGCCCGCGCCCGCCGCCTGCGCAGCTTCACGGCGATCGCGAGCCCGCACCCGGTGGCGATGCGCACGCTGCTGCGCGACCGCCTGCTGCGCCACCGCCTCGCCGACCTGACGATGGTCGCCGACCAGCTGCGCCGCTCCTGGTACATCTTCCTGTTCCAGATCCCGCGCCTCCCCGAGCTGTACCTGACCCGCGACCCGACCGGCATGTGGATCCGCATCCACCGCGCCGGCGGCCTCGACCGCGACGACCCCGAGCTGCGCGACATCGACGACCGCCTGGCCCGCAGCACGATGATCCCGCCGCTCGCGCTGTACCGCCAGGCGCTGCGCACCAGGCTCGATCCGCCGCGGTCGATCGACGTGCCGGTGTGCCTGATCGTGCCGCTGCGCGACATGGCGCTCGCGCCCGAGCTGTACGACAACGTGCCCGAGTTCGTGCCCGACCTCGAGGAGCACCGCATCGACGCCAACCACTGGGTCCATCGCTCGCGCGCCGCGGAGGTCAACCAGATCCTCCACGACTTCATCTCGCGCCACGAGGCCGACCCGTTCTGAGGCCCGGGCGCGTCCGCGTGCTGCAGCTGCAACGTCCTGGAGTGACGCGCCGTTCGCCGGCTCGCTGCACGCGGTTCGCCGCTCGCTGCAGCCGGTGACCGACGCGGAACACGGGGCGTCCGCCTGCGTGTCTCGGGTGTATGCGCCTCGCTGCCACGCTCTCCTCGCTGCTGCTCCTCGCCTGCGCCAACAAGTCCGCGCCCGACCCCGAGACCCTCGCGCTCCTGTCGCGCCTGCACGCGGCCGACCCGGCCGACCCCGTCGTCCTCTACACCTACGCCCGCGTGCGCGAGAAGGCCGGTGACACCACCGGGGCGCTCACGTGGTTGTACGAGCTCGAGGCCAGCGGCTTCGACGACGCGCTCGAGCCCGACGACTTCCCCGCCACGCTCGCCCGCGCCGACGCCCGCGTCGTCGCCCGCCGCCTCGCCGGGCGCGCGCGCGTGAAGATCCGCAGCGAGCTGGCGCTGACCGTCGACGCGAACGACCTGTACGTCGAGGGCCAGGCCCACGACCCGCGCCGCGACCGCTTCCTGCTCGGCAGCGGCCGCCATCGCAAGGTCGTCGCCGTCGACCGCCAGGGCCGCACCACCGACCTGACCGCGTCGAAGCAGGACGGGCTGCTCGGCGTGCTCGGCGTGAAGGTCGACGCGGCGCGCGACCAGGTGTGGGTCGCGTCGACGGCGACGCCGTTCATGATCGAGGGCCGGCCGGAGGACGCGGGCCGCTCGACGCTGCACGCCTTCGACCTCGCGACCGGGGCGACGCGCGCGGCGCTGACGTACGCGCGCGCGCCGTCGCTGCTCAACGACCTCGACGTCGCGGCCGACGGCGCGGTGTATGCCACCGACTCGCACGCCGGCGCGGTCGTGGTCGCGCGCGACGGGCAGATCACCGACCTGGTGGCGCCGGGCAGCTTCGACGGGCCCAACGGCATCGCGCTCGCGCCCGCCGGCGACGCGCTGTACGTCGCCGACTTCCGCGGGATCAGCCGCGTCGACCTCGCGACCCGCGCGGTCGCGCGGCTCGAGGCGCCGGCGCCGGCGCGCAGCCTCGGCGGCATCGACGGCCTGTATGTGCACGACGGGGCGCTGGTCGGCGTGCAGAACCTGCTCGGCCGCGGGCGCGTGTGGCGGCTGCCGCTCGGCCCCGGAGGCACGTCGCTGCGCGCCGCGGAGATCCTCGAGACCGGGCGCCCGGACTACACCAACCCGACCACCGGGACCTTCGCCGACGGCTCGTTCTACTACCTCGCCAACCCGCAGCTGCGCCGCGGCGAGCGCCTGAAGCTGCTGCGGCTGCCGCTGCCGGCGACGACCTGAGCTTCGTCGACCGCGGCGATCAGCCGGCGTCGCGCGCGAGCCAGGCGCGGCGCAGGCCGAGGGTCCGCGGGTTCAGGCTCGCGTCCGCGGCCGGCTCGAAGCGGAAGCTGCGGTGCGGGTCGGCGGTCAGCTTGACGCGGCGCAGCACGAGCCGGCCGGCGCGAAACGCCGCGACCTCGACCTCCTCGCCGACCTTGCGCTCGCCGAGCCGCGCGCGCGCCTCGTCGCCGCTGCGCACGCGCGTGCCCGCGACGGCGATGATCTCGTCGCCGAGCATCAGCCCCGCGGCCTCGGCGGGCGAGCCCGGCTCGACGTTGCCGACCTCGCGGTCGGCCGCGAGCACCAGGCCGCTGTAGGCCCGCGGCGAGGCCTCGCTGGTGACCTGTACGCCGACGCGGGCGAGCAGCTCGGGCAGCGGGAGCTCGGCGGTGCCGTCGACGTGGCGGGCGAAGAACTCGTCCATGGGCGCGCCGGCCTCGGCGCTGGCGGCCGCGACGATGTCGGCGCGGGTCAGGCCCTTGCGCTCGCCGTGGCTGGTCATCAGGCGCCGGAACAGCCCGACGAGCGAGCCCTCGCGGCCGTGCTCGGCGGAGCGCAGGCGCAGCTCGAGGTCGAGGCAGACGCCGAGGAGGTAGCCCTTCTCGTAGTAGCTGACGAGGGTGTTGCCGTGGCTCGGGCTCGGCTTGTAGGCCTTGGTCCACGCGTCGAAGCTGAGCTCGCCGAGCGCGGCGTGGTTGCGCCCGGGCCGGGCGACGTAGCCGGTCCACCCGGTCGCGAGCTCGCGCAGGTACGCGTCGCCGGCGACGATGCCGGCGCGGACCAGGGCCTGCTGCTCCATCGTCTCGGTGAAGCCCTCGTGGAACCACAGCAGCCGCGTGTAGTCCTCGCCGCTGTAGTCGTAGGGCCGCAGGTCGGCGTCGCGCAGCCGCTTGACGTTCCACAGGTGGAAGAACTCGTGCGCGCCGAGGTTGACCATGCGGCGATAGCCGCGGTCGTCGGAGAACATGTCCCGCGGCACCCGCAGCAGCGTGCTCGCGCCGTGCTCGAGCCCGCCGTCGCCGGTCTCGTCGGCGACGACGAGGAACACGTAGCGGCGCAGCGGCAGGCCGCCCATCATCCGCGCGAACGCGGCGACGACTTTCTGCAGGTCGGCGGCGATGCGCGCGGTGTCGGCGTTGCTGCCCCCCGGCGCCGAGAACACCAGCTCGACGCGCGTGTCGCCGACCGTGAACGCGCGCAGCTCCGGCGTGCCGGCCTCGATCGGCGAGTCGACGAGGGTCTCGTAGTCGGGCGCGGCGAGCCGCCCGGGGCCCGCGGGCTCGAGCGCGGTGTGGGCCTGCCACGTCGGCGGCAGCGCGAGCTCGACGGTCGCGGCGCGACCTGTCCCTCCGACCAGGTACATGAAGATCGACGAGCCGTTGAGGGTCGCGTGGCGGTCGTCGACGAAGCTGGTGCGCACGCCGGGCTCGTCGGCGAACACGCGGTAGGTCAGCGTGAAGCCGCCGAGCCCGTGGTCGACGCGCCAGGTCTGCTTGTCGACGCGCTCGACCGCCAGGGGCCGCCCGCGCAGGTCGACCGCGGCGACGCCGTCGACGTGGCGGGCGTGGTCGCGGACGACGTAGGAGCCGGGCGTCCACGCCGGCATGGCGACCGCGCTGCGCAGCCCCTGCGGGCGCGCGACGGTCATCGTGACGTGCACCCACTGCCGCGCCGGGTCGGGGATCTCGAGGCGATACCGGACGGCGCGCCGGGCCGCGCGGCTGTCCTCGGCGGGCGCTCCGTTGGTGACGGGAGCCGCCGCGCAGGCGGCGAGCGCTGCGGCGAGGACGAGCGGCAGGCGGGCCATGGGGGCCGCAGTCTAACAGCGTCCCCGCGCGCCGTGGCAGCGGTCTGCGCGCGTCCGGGGGTCATGGCCGGCTGCGCGGGCGGTCAGTAGTGCTTCGCGCTGAACAGCGCCTCGATGACGATGGTCGCCGGCTGACCGTCGGTCGGCGCCGGGAAGGTCCAGCTCCTCGCGACCTTCTCGATGCAGGGGCCGATGTCGCCGAGCTTCGAGCCGCCGAAGTCGAGGCCGGCGCCGGTGACCCGGCCGTCGCCGTTGAGCTTGAGGCGGAAGATCACCGTGCCGACGCGGTCGCTGGCGCCGACCTGCTCCTTGAAGCAGCGGACGAGCCCGGCCTGGTTTTTGCGCATGTACCTCTCCGCCGTGTACTGCGACAGCTCGCCGCGCACGAACGGCTGCTCGAGCTCGACGGTGACGACGGTCCGGGCGACGGCCCGCTCCTCGGCGCTGGCCGGCCTGCGTCGGGCCTCGAGGTCGATGGTGACGCGCTTCGCCGGCGGCCTGGCCTTCTTCGGGCCGTGGATCCCGCCGCCGCGCTCGGTCTCCGCCAGCTCGAGCCCGCCGAACGGCCGCGAGGTCACCGGCGCCGCGAGCACCTCGGCCCACATCTTGCGGTCCTCGGCGTTGTCGTAGCCGAGCAGGCCCTCCTGCGCGCTCGCGGCCGTCTCCGCGATGCCCTCATTGAAACCCTCGTCGGCGAGCAGGCCGTAGCCGCGGATCTTCTCGTTGTCGCGCTGGATCCCGCGGCGCATGCCCTTCGGCGCGATGCGGCCGGACGTGAGGTTCGGGTCGACCACGGCGAGCTCCGGCGGCGCGGACGCGGGCGGGGCCGGGGCCGGGCGCGCGGCGGCGGCCTTGACCGACCTGTCCTTGCGGACAGGCGGAGGCGGGGGCGGCCGCTCGGGGGGCGGGGGCGGGGGCGGGACGTCGACGAGGTACTGGACCGCGCGCGCGCGCAGCTGGGCGACCTCCTCCACCTCGATCTCGCCGGGGACGCCGGGCTCGCCGAGCCACAGCGCGCCGCCGATCAGCGCGACGGCGCCGAGGTTGCTGGCCCAGTACAGGCGGTCGACGGGGCGCCGCTCCGGCACGAAGGCCGCGCCCTCGACGGCGTGGATCTCGAAGCGCAGCGGGCCGAGGACGGCCTCGCAGCGGGCGCCCGGGGGCACGGCGTAGCTGCGGCGGCCCTGGGCCGCGAGGTCGGCGAGCGCGAGCGTGCGCGCGCCGTCGTGGATCTCTCCGGTCATGCCGGGCACCAGGTCGAGCACCCACTGCCGCTCGAGCGCGAGGACCAGCGGCACGCCGGCGCGGTCGACCCCCGCGGGCAGGCCGACCGGGAGCTGCACGTCCGGGCCCTCGCCGATCATATACCTGTCTCTCGGGACATGTCGTGGCCGACCGACGGCGATCGCCGCCGGGACCACGCCGAGGAGGATGAGCAGGGCGCCGAGGCCGGCCGCGCCGCCGCGCGGGGCGGGCTCGTGCTCGCCGGTCGGGTCCGGGGCGGGCGCGGGCTCGGCGATGCCGGCGGCGACCAGCCACAGCCCGAGCGCCGCGGCGCAGCCGCCGACCGTGAACAGACCGGCGCGGGAGATCGCCGGCTCGTCGCGCTGACCGACGTGCTGGACGTCGATCACGCGGTCGCCCAGGCGCGCGACGACCTCGACGAGGATCGGCCCCGCGGGGGCCGGGGCAGCGGGGCGGGTCGGGTCGGAGGACGCCACGCCCGGTGACACACCGTCCGACGGCGAAAGTTCCCGGGGCTCGGCGGCGGGGCGGGTCGGGTCGGAGGACATCACGCCCGGTGACACGCCGCCCGCCCGCGAAGGTTCCCGGCGTTGCGATAATCAGGGGCGCTGCCCCGCCGCACACGCGCGCCGACCCGGCCCGCCACGGCGAGGTTTCGGGCGCGCCGCGAGGGAGATGCGAGCGTGGCCGGTGGCGAGGTCGCGCGTCCGCGATCTCGCTTCGGGCGCGCGCGTGCCCGCCTCGCGCGGCCGCGCGGGCTGTGTTACACGCGAGGCCATGCCCGTCACGCGCCCGTCCCTCGCCCTGCTGCTGCTGCTGGCCTGCAGCCCCGCCGGTGGCGACGATACGGGCGGCACGGCGGCGACCGGCTCGAGCACGATGGCCTCGGTCGGCAGCTCGAGCGGTGGGACCACGGCTGTCCCCGGGGACAGCTCGTCGGGCCCCGGCCCCGGGCCGACGCCGACCACGGGCGACGCGACGAGCGAGCCGGTCGGCAGCAGCACCACCACGAGCGCGACGACCGGCGAGCTGACCGACACCGGCGCGACGCCGGACCTGCCGGGCGAGTCGGGCTGGCACAGCGTGCTCTACCCGGAGGACTGGACGCCGGCGTTCACGGGCCCGGAGGGCATGTTCCTGCACGACTTCTCGTACGCGGGCTATCGCAACGGCGAGACCGCGCTGGCCCAGGACCTGCCGGCGAAGACGATCGACGTCGTCGCGGATCACGGCGCCGACCCGGACGGCAAGCTCGACGCGACGGCCGCGTTCCAGGCGGCGCTCGACGCCGCGGCCCAGGCCGGCGGCGCGATCGTCGAGGTGCCCGCGGGGCTGTTTCGCATCGATGGCCTGCTGACGGTCGGCGCCTCGCGGGTGGTGCTGCGCGGCCTCGGTGCTTCGCAGAGCCGGCTGTGGTTCACCAAGTTCGCCGACATGTCCTTCAAGAGCCACCTCAACTTCGCGGGCGCGCTCAAGCTCGCGGACGAGGCGGCGCTGACGGTCGACGGCGAGCCGCGCGGGTTCACGGTCGCGGTCGCGGACGCGAGCGCATATAAAGTCGGCGACGACGTCGCGGTCGGCTGGATCATCACCCCGGAGTTCATCGCGGAGCACGGCATGGACGGCACCTGGATGGTCTTCAACGACCAGTGGCAGGTGTTCTTCTGGCGCACGGTGGTCGCGGTCGAGGGCGACACGCTGACGCTCGACGTCCCGCTGCGCTACCCGGCCAAGCTGCGCGACAAGGCCAGCGTCAAGCGCGTGACCGGCTACCTGCGCGAGGTCGGCGTCGAGGACCTCGGGGTCGCCGACGCGGTCGGCTGGGACGACGCGTGGGCGCAGGACCAGGTCCACATCGTCTCGCTGCGCGGCGTGAAGGACGCGTGGGTGCGCGGGCTGGCGTCGTTCGCCTCGCCGGGCGCGCCGGCGGACGGCTTTTCGAAGGACCGCCACCTGCAGTCGAGCGGCATCGAGGTGGTGCAGTCGAAGCGGGTCACGGTCGCCGACTCGACGCTCGGCTTCGCCGAGAACCGCGGCGGCGGCGGCAACGGCTACCTGTTCGAGGTCAGCCAGAGCAGCGAGGTCCTGACGCGCGACTGCGTCGGCGAGGCCGGGCGCCACAACTTCATCCAGAACTGGGGCTTCGGCGCGACCGGCATCGTGTGGCTGCGCGTGCACAGCCTCGGCGGCGTGGCCGTGGCGGTCAAGGACCTCGACTTCGGGCTCCCGGGGCTGTCGGAGTTCCACCACTCGCTGGCGACCGCCAACCTCATCGACCACAGCACCTTCGACGACGGCTGGGGCGCGGTCAACCGCGGCAGCGAGAGCAGCGGCTCCGGCCACAGCTCGACGCAGAGCGCGGTGTGGAACGCGGACGGCGTCGGCGTGATCCGCTCGCGCCAGTTCGGCCACGGCTACGTCATCGGGCCCGGCCCGAAGCTCGCGCTCGAGACCTCGCTCGACATCCCCGCGGGCGCGGGCACCGAGCCCGAGGACTTCGTCGAGCACGCGCCGCCGGACGCCGACGGGCCGCTCGTGCCGGCCTCACTGTACGAGGACCAGCTCGCGCGGCGGCTCGGGGGCTAGGCCATGCTGTCTCATGCGACATGTCCTCGGGGACAGGTGGGCGCGACGTGAGCGACGCGGACCGGCGCTTCGCCGCCCCGGCGGCGCCGCTCGAGCCCGCGGGCCTCGCCGGCGTGCGGCTGCCGGCGCTGCGCTTTCAGCTGCTGCTCGGCGTGCTGTGCCTCGGCGCGCTGGTCAGCGCCTTCGAGCTCGCCGCGTGCGCGCTGCTCGGGCTGGCGACGTTCCCGGGGCTCGCGGGGCTGGCCGTGCGCGTGGCCGTGTGGCAGCGCGAGGGCTTCGACCTGTTCGTGTGGCTGACCTGGGCCGCGCGGGCGTCGCTGGGGCTGTTCGCGCTGACGGCCGGGCTGTTTTTGGCGTGGCTGGTGCAGGCGCGGCGCAACGCGCGGACGCTGGGCATGCCGGCGCGGGTGCGCGGTGCGGCGCTGTGGTGGTTCGTGCCGGGGGCGCAGCTGGTGGTCCCGTTTCAGGTCGTGCTCGCGGTGCTGCACGCGAGCCGCGGGACCTACGGGCCGGCGCCGGCGTGGCTGGCGACGTGGTGGCTGGTGTGGCTGGCGTCGCTGATGTGGCTGTGCGTCGAGGTCGCGCTCGCGGTCGACCCGGGCGCGCTGCGGTTCTTCCTCAGCGACGAGGTCGGGGTCATGCTGCTGCTCGGGCTCGCGCCGCAGGGGCTGCTGGTGCGGCCGCTGCTGCTCGCGGTCGTCGCCGCGATCCAGCGGGCCCAGCGGGCCCGGCGGGCGCGATGATGCTGGCTCAGACCGGTGAGACGCGGCGCTTGAGGGCGCCGTCGAGGCTCTCGAGCTCGTTGATGTAGAGCTCGCCGCCGACGTTGCCGCGGGGGTTGATGAGGAGCGAGCCGACGCGGCGGGTGACCGCGCGGGGCACCAGCTCGTGCATCGGCGTGGCCCGATACGGGGCGCCGCGCGGCCGCCACAGGCGCAGCGAGCCGATGTCGGTGAACGCCGCGATCACCGGGAACTTGCCGAGGCGGTCGACCTCGAGCGGCTCGTCGACCGTCACCGCGTCCGGGTCGATCGGGACCAGCATCGTCGCGTCGAGCAGCGCCGAGTACAGCGCGCGCCGCGAGTCCCAGTCGCGCTTCTCGCTCAGCACCCGCATCAGCCGCAGCAGCTCCGGGTTGCGCAGCGGGTCGGGCTCGCCGAGCTGCAGCTCGAACTCCGCCGCCTCGCCGGCGTCGACGCCGTACGCGCCCGCGAACACCTGCATGATGTCCTCCGCGAACGCCCGCAGGTCGCCCGGGCCCTGCGGCCGCAGCGTGCGGTACAGGTTGTTGCGGTTGGGCCGCTCGCGAAAGCCCCGCGCCGCGAGCTGGCCGAGCCGCCCGGGCGTCAGCTCCGCGGCCCGCGGCAGGTAGAAATTGCTGACGGCCTCGCCCATCAGCTCCAGCGCGCCGCGCTTGCCGTGGAACACCATGTAGTAGTCGCGCGAGGCGACGACGAGGCGGTTGTCGGCGCCGCCGGCCGTGGAGAGCTGCTCGAGGTGAGAGACGAGGGCGTCGGCGGTGAGGGCGGGCATGGGCGCGGTCGCGCGGGGGCGCGGGCGGCAACCATAGCGCAGGGCGGGCGGGGCCGCTTGCGCCGCGGCGCGAGGATGGGACACTGCGGGCCATGCTCTTCGGCGACAGTTCCAAGGTTCGGATGCCCACCCGGGCGGAGGCGCTGCCCGGTCGCAGCGAGGCGATGTCGGTGCCGGCGGTGCACTTCATGCTCGGGACGCCGCTGGTCCCGCCGTTCCCCGCGGGCGCGGCGCTGGCGATGTTCGGGATGGGCTGCTTCTGGGGCGCGGAGCGCAAGTTCTGGACGGCGCCGGGCGTGATCTCGACGGCGGTCGGCTACGCGGCCGGGTACACGCCGAACCCGACCTACAAGGAGGTCTGCAGCGGGCGCACCGGCCACAACGAGGTCGTGCGCGTGGTCTACGACCCGACGAAGACCAGCTACGAGGCGCTGCTCAAGATCTTCTGGGACAGCCACGATCCGACCCAGGGGATGCGCCAGGGCAACGACGTCGGCACGCAGTACCGGTCCGGCATCTACGCCTACGGCGACGAGCAGCGCGCGGCGGCCGAGGCCTCGCGCCGGGCGTTCGAGGACGCGCTGCAGGGCGCGGGTTTCGGCAAGATCACCACGGAGATCGTCGCGGCCCCGGAGTTTTATTACGCCGAGGCGTATCACCAGCAGTATCTCGGCAAGAACCCGGGCGGTTACTGCGGGCTCGGCGGCACCGGCGTCGCGTGCCCGATCGGCGTGCCCGGCGTGAAGGCCTGAGGCCGGGGATCGACCGCTGGCGGCGCGCGCACGACTGTGCTCTGTTCGCGCCGAAAGCAGGTTGCCGATGAAGATCCCGTTCTCTCCGGAGGCCGTCCCCGGCGCCGGCCTCGACGATCCGCAGATCCAGTCGGTGCTCGCGCGGCTGCACCGCGCCGCCGACGGCCAGCGCCTCAAGCTGGTCCGCAGCTTCGCGCCGATGCTGCTCGGGCCGCTGCTGCGCCGCAAGCTGTCGTGGGTCGAGCTGGCCCAGCGCGCGCGCGAGCTGTACCTGCCGCTGTCGCCCGAGCAGGGGATGTTCTGCTACCTGCTCGCGCGCTCGCTCGGGGCCCGGCGCATCGTCGAGTTCGGGACCTCGTTCGGCGTGTCGACGATCTACTTCGCCGCGGCGGTGCGCGACAACGGCGGCGGGCTGGTGATCGGCACCGAGCTGGTGGCCGAGAAGGTCGCGCAGGCGCGCCGGAACCTCGCCGAGGCCGGTCTCGCCGAATTCGCCGAGATCCGCGAGGGCGACGCGCTCGAGACGCTCGCGGACGTCGAGGGCCCGATCGACATGGCGCTGCTCGACGGCTGGAAGGACGGCTACCTCCCCGTCATCCAGCGCATCGGCCCGAAGATCCGCCCGGGCGGGATCGTGATCGGGGACAACATCTTCACGTTTCGCCGCGCGCTGCGGCCCTACGTCGAGTACATGCAGGACCCGGCCAACGGCTTCCGCTCGACGACGCTGCACCTCGCCGACGGCACCGAGCTGTCGGTCCGCCTCGAGAAGTAAGCTCTTGCAAGAACCAAAAGGTGACGAGCCCCGCCGGGGACCGGGGGGCTCGCTGCTCTGCGCCTGGAGGTGTTCGCGGGGGGAGGAGGACGCGGCGCGGGGCCGCGGGAGCGGGGAGCGAGAGGGGTCGCAGCGCGGAGCGGAGGAGGGCGTCGGCGCGGGGGCCGACGCCAGGGGCGCTCAGAAGCCGAGGCCGATGTCGATGCCGAGGTCGAGGCAGATGTCGGCGCCGACGTAGATGTCACCGTCGCAGAACAGCGCGCCGTCGACATCGCAGTCCGCGTGGCACTGGGCGATGACCTCCGCCTCGCAGGCGGCGTACTCGTGCAGCTCGCAGTCGTCGCCGAGCTCGGCCTCGCACTTGGCCTCGACGGCGATCGGGTCGCACTTGGCGTGGCACTCGGCGTCGACCTCGACCTCGCAGTCGAGGTTCAGGCCGAGGTCGAGGTCGAGGCACACGTCGAGGTCGAGGTCGAGGTCGACGTCGGCGTCGAGGTCGACATCCACGCAGGCGTCGACGTCGATGTCCACGTCCACGTCGATGCCGCCGAGGCAGGTGTCGGCGCCGATGAATTCGCCGTCGCAGAACAGCGCGCCGCCGGCCATCACCTCGGCCTCGCAGTGGGCGGTCAGCTCGGCGGTGCAGGCCGCGAAGGCCTCGAGGCCGCAGTCCTCGCCCAGCTCGGCGATGCAGGCCGCCTCGACGCTCAGCGGGTTGCACTCGAGCAGCGCGTCGACGCCGGCGACGACGCCGCAGCTCGCACCGACCTCGATGTCGACGCCGAGGCAGTCGCCGAGGTCGACATCGATGTCGCCGTCGACATCGATGTCACCGCCGAGGTCGATGCCGAGGCCGAGCCCGCCGAGGAGGCCGCCGCCGCAGCCGTTCTGACAGCCCTGCTCGCCGTGCTGGGGCGCGGTCGGGGCGGCGATGGGGGCGAGGGCGAGGGTGGAGATGAGGATGGTGGAGAGCATGGGAGTGGTCCTTTGTCTTCGCGGTGCGAAGTGAAGAGGTTGCGAACCGTTGGGGTCTTCGCCGCCGCCGGGGCGTCTCGCCCTCGTCGCGTCGGCCTCACAGGACTGAATATATGGGGGGCCGAACCCCGAGCAATGCGAGCGCCGGGGCGGCGAGCAGTCGGGGCCCGCGGCGTGATCGGCGAAACAGCTTGCAATGGCCACAGATGGGCCTGGGGGGCCTGAATTCACGAATGCGTCGATCGTTGAAATCGCCGTCGGCGCCGGCTGTTTCGGCGGTCATCGGGCCGTATGGGTGTGGTGATCGTGCACCAATACGCGGGGCGTGAAGATCGCAAAGCTCGTGCTCGGGGCGCTTCGGCGGGCGCGGCGCGGGTCGGCGTATTGGTGTGTAAGACCATGTAATTATTCGCAAATCTCAGATCTGGGGGCGGCGCTACCCGCGGGCGAGCTGGCGACGGGGGCACGAAGTGTGGAGAAAACCCGACACCGCGCTCGCGGGGCTGTGGTTTCGGCCGGCGGAAGTGTGGGCTTTGAGCGTCACGGCGCGCGGGGCTCGGCGCCGCCGGTATATCGGTGAATCGCGGCGATTCGCGGTCAGGAGGCCGCGGGTGGGCCGTCTGCGGGGTTTTGCGTGCGGCGGTGCGGGCGCGAAATGTGGGGGTAATCTGGCGAACACGAGGAATCGCAGGTCGAGACCGCGAGTCGTGCGAATGCGGCCGGACGGCCGGCGTCGGCCTCGCAGGCGCGCGCGCGAGCCTCCGGCGGACGTCCGCGGTCTTGCCCTCGCGGGCAAACTCCGGTCTGATGGGGCGGTGCGCCGCCTCGCCCTCGTGTCGCTCGCGTGCGGCGGCTGTCTGTTCCGCGACCCGGGGCCCGAGGACGGCTCCGGCGACGCGGACGGCGACGCGGACGGCGGGACGAGCGGGGCGCCGGTGTCGCCCGGGGAGTGCGCGTGGGAGCAGCTCGCGCCGAAGTCGGCGCCGCCGGCCCGCGTCGGCGCGAGCCTGACCCTCGACGTCGGGCGCGCCGCGCTGGTCCTTTACGGCGGGCGCGAGGGCCCGAAGGGCGAGGCGCTGGGGGACACCTGGGAGTACGACGGCGCGGCCTGGCGGGCCGCGGAGGCGAGCGGCGGGCCCGGGCGGCGGTGGGGCCACGCGGCGGCGTACGACGACGGGCGCGAGCAGCTGGTGGTGTTCGGCGGGGCGCGCGACGCCGGCCCCGCGGGGCGCCTGCGCGACACGTGGACGCGCGGCGCGGACGGCTGGCGCGATCGCAAGGTCGCGGGGCCGTCGCAGCGCACGCTGGCGGCGATGACGACGGGGACGGGCGGGCTGCTGCTGTTCGGCGGGCTCGACGACCACGACAAGGCGAGCGGCGAGACCTGGCTGTGGGACGGCGACGCGTGGGAGCGGGTCGCGGACGCCGGCCCGTCGCCGCGCTTCGCCGCGCGGATGGCCCGCGAGCCCGGCGGCGCGGTGCTGCTGTTCGGCGGCTGCGCCGAGCCGGCCTGCGCCGAGCCGCTGGGCGACACCTGGGCGTGGGACGGCGACGCGTGGACGCAGGTCCTCGACGACGACGCGCCCGGCACCGCGGCCGGGGTGATCGCCGTGCACGAGCTCGCGGTGCTGCGCATCGACGAGGACCTCGGCTATCGCTGGGGCGACGGCGCGTGGAGCCGCGTCACCGGGACCACGCCGCTCGCGGGCAGCTTCGCCGCCGCGTACCACCCCGGGGCCGCCGGCGTGGTCCTGTTCGGCGGCCTGCGCGGCGCGGCCGCGGCGGACGAGACCTGGGTGTATCGCTGCGAGTGACGCGTTCGAACCGGGAAGTACGTAGATATCGGCGCGCCGCGATATGGCGGCGCTTCAAAAGCTGCCGTGGAGGGCGAGGCCGGGGCCGGCGGGCAGCAGGCGCAGGCGCGCGAGCGGGCCGCGGCGGCGCTGGGCCTTGAGGCCGTGGAGGTGGGTGGCGAGCCCGGCGAGCACCAGCGCCGAGCCGACCGCGAGCAGCACGATCGATGTGACGACCACGCGGTTGGCGGCGAGCCCCTCGCTGCGGATCTCGGCGCGTTGCTGGCGGAGGTTGGCGCAGCCGGGGGGCTCGCCGGGCTGGGCGGCGAGCGAGCAGTCGAGCGCGGACCACTGCGTGTACACGCCGCCGGCGCCGGTGAGGTCGTTCGAGAGGCCCTGCGCCCGCGCGCTGAACACCCCGAGCAGCACCGCCCCGCCGACGACCACCGGCGCGCCGGCGGCCATCAGCGCCGGACCGACGCGGCCGCCGCGGCCCGGCTGCTGCGGTCGGGGTCTGTGCGGGCGGGTCGCGAGGGCCTTGCGCTCGCGGTCGCGGACGGCGACGAGCTGCAGATAATCGGGGAGGTCGCGGCCCGCCAGCGTCGACTCGATCTCGGCGACCGAGGCGTCGAGGAATGTCAGCAGTTCACCGTCATCGGTCACGCCGCCGCGCTCGGCCGTCTCGGCGGCCCACAGGCTCCATCGCAGGCGCTCGTCGGCGTAGGTTGCGCAGTCGGGGAGCTCCTCGACCGCGTCGCGAAAGTAGCGCGACGCCTTGGCGAACGAGCCGACGGCCCGCAGCTCTTGGGCGGCGTTCTTGAGCGCGAGGGCCTGACCCGGCGGGGCCGCGCCGTCCTCCTCGGGGCAGCGCCGCGGGTCCGGCGCGGGCGCGGCGAGGACGGGCGCAGCGGCCAGCGTATGGGCCAGCGCGACCCACAGCGCCACGCCGCGAGCACAGCCGCGTCCTGGCCGTGGGCGTCGCGACGCCGGTTGGAGCCAGGGCATGCCGGGACCGAGGATAACGCCGGTTCGCGCCCGGTGCACGCGGGCGGGGAGCGGCGGGTGAGGCGGGCGGGTCCGCGCCTGTCGCCCCCAGGTGCCTCGTGTATGCTGGTTCCGCTTGGCAGCAGCAGTCCCGCATACCGGTGGCCTGGGGGGCTCGGTGCTCGGTGGCCGCTACCGCGTGGAGCAGCGGATCGGCATGGGCGGATTCGGCGCGGTATATCAGGCGGAGCACGTCGTCACCCAGCGCAAGTTCGCGGTCAAGGTGCTGCTGCCGGAGTTCACGGAGCGGCCGAAGTTCGCCGAGCGCTTCATGCGGGAGGCCAAGACGACGGCCCGCATCGAGCACGAGAACGTCGTCGACATCATCGACGTCGGGCGCACCGACACCGGCCAGCTCTACTTCGCGATGGAGCTGCTGCGCGGCGAGACGCTAGAGCAGACGCTGGCGCGCGAGCACCGGCTGCCGTGGCGGCGCGCGCGGACGATCATGCTGCAGATCTGCGACGGGCTGCGGGCGGCCCACGACAAGGGCGTGGTCCACCGCGACCTGAAGCCGGCCAACATCTTCCGGGTCACGCGCGGCGGCAACCCGGACTTCATCAAGATCCTCGACTTCGGGATCGCCAAGCTGCTCGACGCCAACGGCAAGTCGGGCGCGACCGGCCTGACCAGCAACTACGAGATCCTCGGCACGCCGCTCTACATGTCGCCCGAGCAGACCGCGTCCGACCCGGTCGACCGCCGCACCGATATCTACGCGGTCGGCGTGATGCTGTTCGAGATGTTGACGGGCCAGCGCCCCTACACCGGATCGACGCACGTCGAGCTGATGAGCAAGATCCTCGTCGGCCACGCGCCGCGCATGTCGGACCTCGCGCCCGAGGTCGAGCTCCCGGAGGCGCTCGAGATCATCGTCGCCACGGCGATGGCCAGGGACAAGCAGGACCGCTTCCGGGACATGAAGGCGATGATCACCGCGCTCGAGGCGATGGACGGCGATGGCATCGGCGTGACGGTGGTCCGCCGACCGCCGGTGCCGCTCCCGGCGCCGGCGCCCGACGACACGCTGCTGGCCTCGACGCCCGCCGACGACCTCGGCAAGACGCAGGTGCGCGCCCCGCCGATCGCCCGCGAATCGCCCCAGCCCAACCCCGTGCTGCTCGTCGCCGGGTCGATCGCCCTCGGGGCCGTGACGATCTGGCTCGTCGTGCTCGGCACGCTCGGCCGGGCGCCGGAGCCACGCAGCCTCGAGCTCATCGAGGCCGAGACCGGCGCCCTGGCCCCCCGCGTCGCGGTGACGGCCGAACGCCTGCCCGCGCCGCCGGCCGACGCGACCGCGCCGGGCGATCCGCCACCCGCGCCCGAGCCGGCGACGAACAGCGCGGGCGACAGCGGGCCGCGTCCGGTCCGCGCCCCGGGCTGTGAGGCCGCGCTGTCGAGCCTCGCGTCGGTGTCGACCGCGACGGTCCGCCGCTGCGCCCGCAACACCGGCGTGACCGCGGGCGACCGCCTGAAGCTGCGGCTGTCCGGTACGGCGGGCGGCAAGCTCGAGGTCCACGTCGTGGAAGGCAGCGGCTCGCGCGACTTCGACGGCTGCCTGGCGCGGAGCATCGCGGGCCGGCGCCTGCCGGCCAACGCCGCGCCGGCGCGCTGTCAGCGGCAGCTGGATTATCGCGTGCCATGAGTAGACCGGGGGTCAGAGCGGCCCGGGCTCAGCGCGGCAGGTGCGACGCGAAGCCGGGCCACATGCGGTCGAACCACGCCGCGTGCCCGAGCGCGGACGGGTGAAAGCCGTCGGCGTTGAAATACTCGGGGTGGCCGGCGAGGTCGTGATCGAAGAGGTCGACGAGGGTGTAGCTGTGGTCCATGGCGAGCCGGCGCACGCGCTCGTTGTACTCGCGGATGCGGTCCTCGATCTGCGCGCGCGAGATGCCGAGGAAGCGCTCGGCGAGGCCCGCCGCCGGCGCCTGCGCGAGGTTCGGCAGGGTCCCGACGATCACCGGGCTGCGCGCGCGGTCGAGGCGCTCGGCGATCGCGTGGAGGTTGCGGGCGAAGCGGGCCGGCTCCACGCCGCGCCACAGGTCGTTGCCGCCGATGAACAGCGAGGTGATCGTCGGCCGCGCCGCGATCGCCCGCTCGAGCTGCTCCTCGCGCACGCTGAGGCTGGTCCCGCCGTTGCGCGAGAGGTTGACCAGGCTCGCCTGCGGGTCGCTCTCGCGCAGGCGCGCGTGCACGCGCGCGACGTAACCGGCGCCGGTCGGCACGCCGAAGCCGTTGCCCGCCGAGTCTCCCAGTGCGACGTAGGTGAGTGCCACGGGCGCGCAAGATAGGTCGGCGCTGCGCCGCCGCAAGCCTCGGCGAGCGCGCCGTCAGGCGCCGCGCGGGTGGCCGGGATAGGCGGCGATCTTGGCGCGAAGGCGGGCGAGCAGGTACGGGCTGGCGGCGCCGAGGGCCTCGGCGATCGCCAGGGCCTCGGCGTGGTAAGCGGCGATCTTCGCGGCGGTCCAGTAGTGCGGCGGGGCCTGGAGGTTGGTGATGCGGTCGGCGAGCTTGACCATCCACACCTCGCGCGGCTGCTGCTGGATCCTTCGCAAGCTGTCGGCCATCGCCTGGTCCTTGGGCAGCGCGGGGTCCTTGCTCAGCGCTTGCACGCCGGCCGCGACCGCCGGCCCGAACTCCTCCGCCAGCGCCGCCGCCGAGATCCCGCAGTCCTCCACGGTGTCGTGCAGCAGGGCGCAGACCAGCGCGAGGTCGGGCTGCTCGGTCGGCTCCGTCGCCAGCGCCGCCAGCACCTCGGCGGCGACGGTCGTGACGTGCAGCAGGTACGGCAGCTCGCTGCCCGGGAACTTCTGGGCGTTGTGGGCGCGCGCGGCGAAGTCGGCGGCCTGAATGTAGCGGTCGGGGGACCAGGGCGGGGCGGGGGAGGTCGACATGGGTGTCACGATGCGGGCACGCGGGTGGCCGCGACCTCGCCCTCGGTGCGGCAGTCGATCGACTGGTCGCCGAACTGGCCCTTGACGCGGTCGAGGAGGCTGGCGGTGAGGCTGCCGGGGGCGCTGAAGGTCCCGGTCAGGCGGATGAAGATGTCGGCCTCGCCGATCACGCTGCTGAGGTTGTAGACGCCGCCGACGTCGAAGCCGCCGTCGGCATCGATCGCGCCGGACAGCGCGATCGCCCCGTCCGGGCTCTCCGCGGAGATCACCAGCGCGCCGTCGCTCTGGATGATGTTGATCTCGACGCCGATCGTCGTCAGCGTGCTCAGGTCGACCGAGCACAGCGCGATCTGGCTGGTCATCGGGCAGTCGCAGGTCGGCGTGCCGACCGACTCGAATACGTACTGCCCGCTCTGGTCGCTGCCCTCCGCGTCGCCCTCCTCCCGGGCGATGTCCTCGACGACGCCGGGGTCCAGCGGGTCGGGCTCGGGCTCGCTACACGTGAGGAGCAGCAGCGGGGCGAGCGCCGCGAGGGCGGCGCGACGAGATGAGGGCAGCACGGATCCCAGGGTAGCCGAAGATCCGCGGCGCGTCAGGGCTTCGCGGTCCCGTCGAAGTAGGTCGCCGCGTGGGTGAACGCGTCGACGCCGACCGCGCTTCCGAGCGTGCGGCCGACGCTGTCGTCCGGCCACAGGTGGATGCCGCCCCACAGCCGCGATTGGCCGGCCTGGTCGGCGGCGTCGTAGTACGAGGCCCACTGCAGGTGGACCTCGGTCGACGGCCCGTCCTCGAACACGAGGTACTCGCCGGGCCGCGCGACGAACTCGGCGAAGCCGCCGGGGAAGTAGATGCTGCCGGTGGCCATCGCCATGACCTCGGCGGCGGCGCGGCTGAAGCTGCTGTGGCCGGAGATGAAGCCGGGGAACGCGGGCGTGACGAAGTTGCGGCGCTGGTAGGGCTGCCACTCGATCGCGCGGATCCAGCCGACGGCGCCGACCTCGGTCGCGCGGTCGCCGGGCTCGCCGCGCCACGACTTGACGGCGATCTGGCCGACGTAGCGGGACAGGTGCGCGTGGCGCTGGCCGGTCGCGGAGCTCTCGGCGGTGATGACCTCGACGACGCCCTCCTTCAGCGGCAGGCCGTCCTTGTGGTAGGCGGGGCCCTTGGGGTCGGTCGACTGGCCGAGGCCGCCCATGTAGCGCACCAGCGAGATCGGGCGGATGCCGGCGAACTCGCGCTTGACGCCCCACGCGGTGATCGCCGCGTCGTGCACCGCGCCGTTGAGCGCGAGGTAGATCTTCACGTCCCACTCGAGCGGGTCGAGCTCCGGGCCGGTGCCGGTCCACGCGCGCTTGAAGCCGGCGGTGTCCGAGACGGTGTTGGCGAGTACGTTCCAGTGGCCGGGCGGGGTCTCCGACTTCGGGCCGTCGGCCCAGAACTCGGCGAGCACCCGCGCGAAGTCGCCGAGCTTGACGACGTTGGCCGGGTACGCCTTGCCGGTGACCGGGTTCGTCGGGTGGCCCTTGCCGTCGTTGGTCCCGAGCGGGTTGTTGCCGTACTTGCCCGGCGACAGGTCGATCGTCTCCTCCAGCGAGGGGTCGTGCTTGCCGTGCTTCTCGAGGATCTCCAGGACCCACTGCTTCATCTGCGGGTCCTCGAAGGTCGGCGGCGGGCCGGGGTCGTGGTACAGCGGCTCGTCCGCGGGCTTGGTCATCGCGAACGGCGTGACCAGGCCCCAGTTGGCGCCGATGTACTTCTGCACGCCCGCGGGCAGCACGATGCCGTTCTGCGTCGCGGCCTCCGCGAGGTTGAGCGGCTGCCACTGCGAGGTGTCGACGAGCGTGGTGCCGGGCTGGTCGACGACCAGCGGGGCGTTCGGCGACATGTACATCGTGGTGTCGGCGTAGTTGTTCTCCTCGTTGGCCTGGTCGGCCTGACCGGCCTTGATGACGGCGTCGGCGACGCGGTTGCCGACCGCGGTCGGGGAGTCGCCGTCGACGCCGACGTCGGTGGCGTCGTAGCCGAGGGCGTCCATGAAGCCGGCGAAGCACAGCGACGACACGGGGCCGCCGGTCTGGGCCTCGTAGCGGTGCTTGAGCACGCGGTAGGCGGCGTGGCTGATCGCCTGCTCGCGGGCCCGCAGGCGCTCGGCGTCGTCGGCGACGGCGATCTTCTCCGTGGTGAAGACGCCGTCGGCGGTCGCGTCGTAGACGGCCCACGCGTCCCACATCGCGGCGGACACGTGATAGAGGTTGCGCGCGTGGACGCCGGGGCGCGGGATGTCGCGGCGGATCGCGCCGAGCATCTGCTCGTTCCAGCGCCGCGCGATCGACTCGTCCGGGAACGGGTCGATCTGCTCCGGCGGGCACACGGGCGCGGGCGCGGGCGCGTCGGCGTCGGGGATCAGCGTCGGGTCGATCGCCGGCACGCCCTCGCCGCCGTAGACGAGACCGCCGTTGCCGAGCGCCGCGGAGATGACGTCGCCGCCGACCGCCCACACGCCGCCCTTCGGGTCGATCCACACCGCGTGCAGCGACTCGAGGTCGAGCTTGAGGTCGGTGTCGATCGCGGCCCAGCCCGCGTCGCTGCGCACGTAGATCGCGCCGTTCTGGCCGGTGGCGATCTCCAGGCCGTTCTTGACGCACACGCCCTGCACCAGCGGGAACTCCGAGGTCCGCTCGGTCAGCGTGTCGCCGCCGTCGCCCTCGAGGAACACGCCGTTGCCGCCGCCGCCGACGACCACGACCTCGCTGTCGTCGCCGTGCACCGTGAACAGCGGCGACTTCACGCCGGTCGCCACGACCTTGAAGCCGGCCGCCGCGCTGCCGTGCAGCACCACGCCGCCGCCGCCGACCACCCACACGTCGTCGGCGCCGCTGCCCCACACCTTGAAGAAGCCCGGCGTGTCGCCGATGTCGTTGCCCGGGATGTCGGCCGGCAGCGTCAGCGCGGACCAGGTCTCGCCGTCGTAGTGCCACACGAAGCCGTTGCGCCCGGAGCCGCTGCCGACCGCGTACATGTCGTCGGGCGTCGCGCCCCACACGCCATAGACGGTGTGGTAGCCGAGGCCGGGCGTCTTCATGCGCGTGAAGCCCTCGCCGTCGTGGCGCAGGATGGTCGAGTAGGCGCCGACGGCGAACACGGGGCCGTCGGCGAAGGCGTGCACCCACCACAGGTCGCCGCGCGACTTGGTGTCGATGCGGGTCCACGCGGCGCCGTCGTAGTGCAGCACGATCGGGCCCTTGCCCTTGTCCGCGCCGACGGCGAACACGTCGGTCTCGCTGCGCCCGCCGACCGCGAGCAGGGCCTCCTTCGCGTGCTCACCCAGGGTCGTCCACTGCCGCGGGGCGGCGAGCGCGGGCTCGTCAGGGTCGGTACAGACAGTGAGGCCGAGGACGGCCAGGAGGGCGGCGTTCAGGAGGATCGATCGCATGTCAGGTGTCTTCCCGGATGGGGCGCGGCGGTTCACACGGGCGCCAGTGTCGCCGTGCGAGCTTAGTCGAACGGCGCGGCGAAGAGATCGCCGGCGCGGCGGCGACGGCGTGCGCTGGCAGCCGTCCGCCGGTCGCCGCCGCCCGGTGCACGGCGGGTGCCAGCCGTCGTGCGCCACAGACCGATGTTCTGCGCGGCAATGCGGCCGCCTCTGACACCGCTGTCATGGTCCTGGTGTCACGGCGCGGGGCGCCGAGCGGTCTCGCCCGGGCGCGGCGGCGGCCGCCCGGCCGCGCCGCGATGGATCCGCTTGCGTCGGCGGGGCGGTGTCGGCCAATCATCGATCGTGGTGCGCTGCGCGGGGAGCCGTTGATGTCCGTCGATGCCCCGACCTCCAGCCTGCTCACGACGCGCGCCGAGGAGCGGTCGCCGACGCTGCCGGAGCGCGGCGGCGAGGTCGAATCCGAGGCCCGCCCGGCCCGCATCGGCCGCTTCGTGGTCCTGCGCAAGCTCGGCGAGGGCGGCATGGGGGTCGTCTACGCGGCGTACGACGAGGAGCTCGAGCGCAAGGTCGCGATCAAGCTGCTGCGCACCGACTTCCACGGCCAGCAGCAGAGCGTCGGTCAGGCCCGGCTGCTGCGCGAGGCGCAGGCGATGGCGAAGCTGTCGCACCCGAACGTCGCGCAGGTCTACGACGTCGGCCAGGTCGCGGGCGCGGTGTTCATCGCGATGGAGTTCGTCAGCGGCGGCAACCTGCGCGAGTGGCTGCAGCGCGCCGACCGGCCGTGGCGGGCGATCGTCGCGGCGTACGTGCAGGCCGGGCACGGGCTCGCCGCGGCGCACGCGGCGGGGATCGTGCACCGCGACTTCAAGCCCGACAACGTGCTCGTCGGCGACGACGAGCGCGTCCGCGTCGTCGACTTCGGGCTCGCGCGGCCGGGCGAGGTCAGCGTGGAGGCG
>Ga0075163_10002155_pt1 | contig 26587 bp, 25 predicted proteins | sample JI1023141ADNA_FD_71478 | JGI IMG/M metagenome (GOLD analysis project Ga0075163, IMG submission 71478) | Wastewater effluent complex algal communities from Wisconsin, to seasonally profile nutrient transformation and Carbon sequestration -... | ecosystem: Engineered > WWTP > Effluent > Algae...
CGACGGGAGCGAGTACGTGCCGGCTTCGCTGCCGTCGGCCCGGAGCGCCGTGAGGATGATGGGCTTGGCGAGCGGCTCGCCACCGGTGGCTGCGGGCGGCGGCGCCACGGCGGCGGCGGGAGGCGCCACGGAGGGCGCTGCGGGCGCGGAGCCTGCGGCGGCGGGTACCGGTGCAGCCGCGGCAGCGACCGCCGAGGGCGAACCAGGCGTGAGGCGGAAGCCGCAAGAACCACAGAAGAGGTTGCCGGGCCCGTTCATGTGACCGCACTGCGGGCACGGAGACTTGTTGGCGACGACGGCCGCGGGGACTGCGCCGCTACTGCCGGCGGAGGCGGCGGGCGCTGCGGGCGCTGCTGCGCTGCCAGCCGCGGCGACAGCGGGTGCGCTGGGAGCGGCCGGGGGCGCTGCGACGGCGGCCGAGGCGATGGCCGAGGCGGATGCTGCCTTCACACCGTGCGGCGGGGTCTGCGGCGAGAACGCCTTCGGCGCAGAATCCCGCGGGAGCTCGGCGCCGCAGCCGAGACAGAACTTGTAGTGGTCCTGATTTTCCTTCGCACACTTCGAGCAGATGATCACCGGGATGCCTCGAGTCGATGGTCGACACGCCGGCACCTTCCAAGGTGGTCTCGGAAGAGCGGGCGCTCATATCTCTGGAACAGGTTCGGAAGAGAGTACGTGAAACTCGTTCCGCCGAGAACTTTTTCGGGCCCCACCCGCGGATTCCGCGGATTCCATGGCCCATCACCCAAGTCTTGAAGTGACCTGCTGCGGAGACCCTGTTAAAGTCCGCCTCCACTTTCCCGGCGCACGATCTCGTCGCGCCACCGAAAAGCGAGGATTTGCATGGTTCAAGCGAACTTCCCGGAGATTCAGGTTCCCGGCACCGGCCAGCTGCGGGCGCGCTTTCACACGAGCATGGGCGTGATGGTCGCGGTCCTCGAGGAGCACCGCGCCCCCAACACCGTGAAGAACTTCGTGGGCCTCGCCACCGGCACGCAGGAGTACACCGACCCCCGCAACGGCCAGCTCACCAAGGGCGTGCCGTACTACGACGGCACCATCTTCCACCGGGTCATCTCCGACTTCATGATCCAGGGCGGCGACCGCCTCGGCAAGGGTATCGGCGGCCCCGGCTACAAGTTCGCCGACGAGTTCCACCCGGAGCTCCGCCACAGCGGCCCCGGCATTCTCTCCATGGCGAACTCGGGCCCCTCCTCCAACGGCTCGCAGTTCTTCATCTGCGAGAAGGCCACGCCGTGGCTCGACAACAAGCACTCGGTGTTCGGCCAGGTGGTGGAAGGCGCCGACCTCATTCCGAAGATCACCCGCGTTCCCAAGAACGGCAGCGACAAGCCGAACCAGGACGTGGTGCTCGAGCGGATCGAAATCTTCCGCGCCTGAGCGAGAGATCCCTCGGAAAGACCGAAGGCCGCCCACCCACGTTGGCGGCCTTTCGTTTGTCTGGGACAATGGGCCGGTGAGCGATTCCCTCAGCCTTTTCATCGAGGGTGGCCCCCCCGCCGCAGCCGTCGCCACCGTGGCGGCTGCGTTTTTCGGCGGGTTCATGGCCCGCCGCAGCTTCCGCAAGGAGGCGGCGACGATTACCGCACGGGCCCATCGAGAAGTCGGTCGAGCCGCATTGCGGTCGGTGCAGGGGGCGACCGACGGTGAGTGGGTGAACCTGGAGGGCGAGCTCCAGGGCGACGCCGTCGATAGCCGTGGGGTGGCCATCGAGTCGGCCTTCGGGCGCAGCACCGCGAAGGTGCACGCGGGCGAGCTCGAGCTCGACGTGGATGGAACCATGGTGCGGCTTCGCGGTCCGTTCGAGCTCGGGTCGGGCACCGCCCTGGAAATCCGCGCCCGCGGTGGCGGGGACGACGCCTGGTGGGGCCTCTCGCTCGGCGATCGGGTGTGGGCCCGAGGCCGCCTTCGGGTGGTGGCGCCGGAAACGCCGATCGGGTACCGCCGCGGCGGCGGCACCTACACCCTCGAAGGCACCGACGACGAGCCGGTGGTGCTCCACGCGACCCGAGCGCCGTCGCGCATGCGTCCGCCGCTCTCGCGGCTGGGCATCGGCGCGATGATCTACGCGGTGGCCTTCCTGTTCGTCGCATACCTCGCGGCGGCAGCGGCGCGCCACGTCGAGGAGCCGCACGCCCGACCCGACGAGCCACTGCCTGGTTCCCGATTCTCGGTCACCGTGTTGCGGACGGCGTTACCAGTGGAGCGCGAGCTGGCCTTGCGCGACCTGGTGGCCCACCTCGGTCTTTCGCCAACGCCCGCGGAAAAAGCCTGGGAAGACCCGTGGAACGCCCAGCGCCTGCGGCAGGCGGAGCGACTTTACGGTGAGCTCGGGCAGTGCGGCGAAGCGGTACGCCTGTGGAGGAGCTACGGCTTCTACCGCGAGGCCCATCGGTTGGCGAAGACCTGCGGGGTGGAGCTGGGCTGCGAAGCCAGCATCGCCGAGCTCCTGATCGACGGGCGCACCGACGAAGCGCGCGCGGTGCGTGCCATCTGCGTGCCGCGCGGGCATTCGATGCCGATGGCCGAGCTCGGCGAGGGAAATTTCGCCGGCGCCGGCGCGGTGCTCGAGCTTCACCCGCAGGCAGAGCGCGCCTTTCCTCGGCTCGCCTTCGTTTCGCACCTGGCCAACGGCAACTGGGACCGCGCCGGGGAAGCGACCTCCGACCCTTGCCTCAAGCTCGCGCTCGAAGCGCGCACCAAGCCGGAGCGCGCAGGCGAGCTGGCGACCCGCGCCCGAGCCACCGGCAACCCCGAGTGCCTGCTCCTGGCCGCGGATCTGCATCGAGGCGACGCGCGGCGGAGCTTGCTGGCGACGCTGCGCCCCTTGCTCCGCGCCAGCGATCCCCGGCTCCTGTGGGCGCAGGCACTGGCGCGCGAGGACGGCGACGTTCTGCCGCTCGCGCCGGATACCTTCGCGCTCCGATGCGATCCGGCGCTGGCCATCCGGCGGCCGCTCGGGTGCTGGTTCGGCGCCCCGCTGCCCTTTCAGAACCTGTTGATTCACGGCAGCACACCGGCCCAGAGCGCCGCCGGCCGCGCGCAGCTGGCGATGCTCCTCTCCACCTTCGGCGACCACGACGGCGCCTTGCAGCGCATCCTGGGCGCGGTCGACACCGCGGGTCTGCGTCCGGAGCCGACGGTCGCGCGCAAGGATCCCTACGGCCCCTCCGAACGACGCCTCCTGCAGACCTGGGCAACGGTGGTGGCGCGCGCGGGTCAGGATCCAGAAATCGAGCTCGCCCGCATGGCACACGCCGAATGGGAGGGCGTCGACGATGCGGCGCGTGCACTTCGGCCCAACGGGCCGCCCCCGCCCTTCGCGAGCTTGGTGCTGGGCGTGCCCTTCCAGGATGCGACCTCGGTTCGCAACGCATTGGCCCAACAGGGAACCACCGGAGACGGCTATCTGCTCTACGCAATGCGCTGGAATCACGCGGAAGTCGCGCCGTTGGCGGCGTGGGTGCAAGCCGAGCTCCCGGCGCCCCCGTGGTCGGCGCCGTTCGAGACGTTCGTCGACTACCTGGTGCAGCGAAGCGACGCGATCTTCGCCACCTCGGGGGTCAACGTCAGCGCTGCGCTCCGCCTGCGCGATCTGTTCCTGCGCCGGGACATCGCGGTCCCGCTGTTCGTCTGGACGCGCACCCCGCAGTACTGAGCGTTCGAGCTCAGCGCGAGAGCTGGGTGGCGAACCAGCACGCGCCCTTGGCGGCGCCTTGTAGCTCCGTCCCGTGCTTGCGCTTGATGGTCGTCGCGTCCGCTTCTGCGGCGTCGCGCAGCTCCGCGCCCATGCCCGAGAGCCAGGTGCGCCACTTGGGAGAGGTCAGCCGCTCCTCGTAGATCATGGCGGCCACGCGCATGCGCTGTGACTCGTCGAAGTCCGGGGGAATGTCGCCGGGCATGGTGCACAGCAGCGCCACGTCGCCGGCCTCGTCCTCCTTCGCCGGCTTGTAGGTGAGCAACGTGACCGACGTCGCGTCGGGCGCGGGCTTGCCGCCCTGAACCACGCCGAGCACGCCGCCGGTCTTGCACACCGCCAGGCGAATGGGCTCGCGGGCGTCTTTCTTCGATGCCGGCAGTGTCTCGGTGCCGAGGACCTTGCCCGATGCATCCTTCACATCCAGCGTCGAGGGCTTGCCTGCAGCGACGTTCACCACGAGCGAACCGACCTGCACCCACCCGGCGGGGACCTTCTCCGAAGTGGTGGCCGTGCATTTTCCGGCCGCGCTCGCATGGGTCGTCTCGGTGCTCGGCGCATCGCCGCCGGACTTCGCGGGCGGCGCGCTCCCGCCGCAAGCGAAAAGGGGGAGCGCGAGCAACACCGCTGCGAGACCGAGCTTCGTCATCGGGCCATGGTCGCGTGCGCGCGACCATGATGCAACGATCATCGCTTGCGGCCGGCGCTCACGTGCACCTCGGTCTCCGGTTTGCTGCCGGTGGCCCGAAGGTAGGCGCGCCGCCCCGCGAGCCGTGCCGCCTCCATGCGCTCGGAGGCGCTCGCACCTTGCGGGAGCGCCTGCATCGCCCGGCGAATCTCCGCCCGCGCCGCCTCGAGGATGCGCGGATCGTCGGTCAGACCACGGGTGGTGATCGACAGCTCGTCGCTGCCCTCCCCGACCGTCACGAAGAGCGCCCCGCGCTCCGCGAGCCCGCGGCGATCCCGCAGCATCTCCGGGGTGATCTCCAGACCATCGGCGAGGCGTACGCGCCCGGAGGCAAACGCCTCTTCGCGCCGCACCACGCCCCCCGCGAGGCTGCCCGCGAGCCCATTTTCCAGCACGCACACCGACCCCACGCCGGCGTCTCGGGCGAGCTCCGCGTGCGCGTGAAGGTGCCGCAAGGTGCCGTGGAGCGGCACGAAGGCCTTCGGCTCGGTGAGACCGATGAGCCGCGCTTGCTCTTCCCGGCACGCGTGACCGCTCACGTGAATGCCGGGCGCCCGCTCCCGGGTCACCACGTCGATGCCCCGGCGCAGGAACGAATCCACGAGGGCGCCCACCTCGAGCTCGTGGCCGGGAATGACCCGGCTCGAGAAGACGATGCGATCGCCCTTCTGCGCGGCCATCACCGGGTGGGTGCCCGCGGCGATGCGCGCGAGCGCGGCCTCTGGCTCGCCCTGCGATCCGGTGACCACCGCCAGCACGTTCTGTCGCGGCAGCTCGCGGACCCGCGCCGAGGGCCAGGTGAGATCGGTAGGCCACGAGAGAATGCCCACGTCCCGCGCCAGCCGGGTGTGCGTCTCCATGCTGCGCCCCACCAGGACCAGCCTGCGCCGCGTCGCCCGGGCCACGTCGCCCAGGAGCTTCATGCGGTGGGCGTTGGATGCGAACATTGCCACGATGACCGCCCCCTCGGCCCCGGTCACCGCGCGCTCCAGCGCCGCACCCACGTCGGACTCGGACCCCGAGTGACCGGCCGCGTCGACGTTGGTGGAGTCGCTCAGGAGCAGCGAGACGCCTTCACGGCCCCAATCGGCGAGGCGCTCGGTGTCGAAGCCGGCCCCCACCACCGGGGTCTCGTCGAACTTGAAGTCACCGGAATGCACGATGCGGCCCGCCGAGGTCTCGATGCCCAGCGCGGTGGCGTCGGCGATGGAGTGGGTCACGTCGATGGGCTCGATGCGTAGGCCGCCCACCCGGAACGCCTCCCGGCCCTTGGTCTCGAAGAGCCGCGCGTGCCCCAGCACCTCGTGCTCCCGTGCGCGCTCCCGAAGCAGCGCGAGAGCGTAGCGCGGGCCGTAGATGGGCACGTCGAAGCGGCGCAAAAAATATGGCACGGCCCCCACGTGATCCTCGTGCCCGTGGGTGAGCACCAGCGCCCGCACCTCGAAATCGGCGCTCTCGAGCGCGTCCCAGCGGGGGTGCGCCACGTCGACCCCCAGCGCAGCGCTCTCGAAGGTCACGCCACAGTCGATGACGATGGCGTCCCGACCGTCGACGATGGCCATGCAGTTCATGCCCACTTCACCCAGCCCACCCAGTGGCAGAATCCGCAGCATTCAGCTCCACCTATCGCACGGATCCCACCGCCCCGACCATTCAGCGCTTTCGAAGTGCTGCAAATGGTGCATAAATGGTTGGCCTCACCCATGTCCATGGCCCCGGTGGCACAGCTTCGATTCGCGATCGTGACCGGCAAGGGCGGCGTGGGCAAAACGACCGTCAGCGCAGCCATGGGCGTTCGCCTGGCGAGCGAGGGCAAGCGCGTGCTCATCGCCATGTGCAACGCGAAGGAGCGTCTGTCGACCATGCTGGGCACCCCGCCCATCGGTCCCGACGTGCTCGAGATCACTCCGCAACTCTCCGCCGTGAACATGGAGCCGGAGCAAGCCCTCGAGGAGTACGGAATGATGGCGCTCAAATCGCGCGCCCTCTACACGCTGCTCTTCGACAACAAGTACGTGCGAACGTTCTTTCGCGCCGTCCCGGGCATCCACGAGTGGGCCATGCTGGGCAAGGCGTGGTGGCACACCACCGAGCTGCTCCCCAACGGGCAGAACAAATACGACATCGTGATCCTCGACGCGCCGGCCACCGGGCACGGCCTCGACATGCTGCGCGTGCCCAAGGTGATCACCGAGGTGGTGCCGCCGGGATTGCTCCGTCGCGACGCCGATCGCGCCTGGCAGATGTTCCAGGACCCGAAGCTCACCGGTGCGGTTCTCGTGGCTTTGCCCGAAGAAATGCCCACCACCGAGACGCTGGAGCTGGCCACCGCGCTCCGCACCGAGCTGCACATCCCGCTCGCCAAGGTGGTGGTGAACGGCGTGCTGCCTCCGCTCTTCTCACGCGAAGAGGCGGCGCTGCTCGAGCGCCTCCCGGACGGCATGGCCGAGACGGTGGAGGCCGACGCGGGCCTCGCAGCCAAGCGCCGGGCCATCCGTGAGCGCATCCAGAGCGAGTGCATGACGCGCCTGAGCCAGGGTCTCGACCTCGCGCCGACGACGCTGCCGCTCCTCTTCGAGGACGCTGCGCGTCCCGATGCGATCCGAAACCTCGCGCGACGCTTCTGATCGCCAACGTGTGTCTCGTCGCACACGCTTTGGGCACCGTCGCATGCGTCGATGGACCTCCGTCGAGAGCTCCTCGAACGCTCGTCGCGTCGCCATCGCGATCACGCGGAGCACTCCGCGAGGTCGAAACGGTCGTCGAGAGCACCTCCAGCGTTCCAGATTTTGTTCAAATCCTGGAATGTCGCACTTCGAAGTCGGGGTGGCCTTTTCTCGAGAAAGTGCGATTTCAAGCGGTTTTTTGCGAAATTTTCGCATTCCGCACTGGTCGAAATGTCACCCCTGCTCAGTTCGCGTTTTTCGTTGACGACGAACGTAGGTGACCATATACGTCATGTAGATTCCTTTTGCAGGAGGAAACCATCATGGCTGCTAAGAAGAGTGCGAAGAAGACGGCTGCTAAGAAGCCCGTCGCGAAGAAGACCAAGACCACCAAGAAGGCGGCGGGCAAGACCGTCAAGAAGAGCGCGAAGAAGCGCGCTGCCGCCAAGAAGCCGGCCAAGAAGGCCGCCAAAAAGGCTGCCAAAAAGCCAGCTAGGAAAGCCGCCCCAAAGGCGGCGAAGACGGGTGGCGGTCGCTCGGCTGCGAAGAAGCCGGCGAAAGCAGCTCCCCCCGCAGGGGTTCCCTCGATGCTCGGCGGTGCGCCGACCTCGAACCGGGGCCTGGACGACGGGGAAGAGTAGTCACCATCTCACTGGAAGTTTCCAGTGAGAACAAAAGCTGAGAGGCGTAGGCAACACTGCCTGCGCCTTTTGGCTTTTGTGCTTTCCAGTGGGAGCGGTCGGAATCGTAGCGCCGTGGGGGCCCACTGCGCGCCTGGTGAGCCGGGCGCGCGAGCACCGGTGCTCGGGCGGAGGGTGTGCGTGCGTGTAGGTGCTGAACAATTCGTTCCGACCTCTGATCTGGGGCTCGGCGACGAGGTTCGAGCGCTCGACGCCGCAAGTCATCGCAAAGACTGGTAGCGTCGCTCATGTGCGGTGGGGCGATGTTCAAGAGGGTGGAAGCAGCGTGCGAGCTCTTCGGAGTGAGCCGATGCCGAGCCGCTTCGGGGTGAACCCCGAGGACGACGACGTGGATACACAGCGCATCGCGCGAGTGGGGAGTGCGGACAACCGCACGTCTCCTCGCGCCGGACGAGACTGGTTGATGCGCCCCATCGCATTCCCGCCGCCGGCGCTCGCACCTCCGCCGCCGGCGCTCGCATTCTCCGCATGAGCCACGAGACGCTCGTGGTGCGGGCCGTAGCCTCTGCGATGCTCGCGGAAGGTGCGTGGACCGAGACGGACCTGATGGCTCGCGGCAGCAGCGTCTTCGACAAGCGCCCGCGATGGATGGTGGCGGCGGTGACCGCCGTGATGGCAGCGCACCCGGCGCGCGAGGGCGTCACGGTGGCCGACCTGGTCGCGCTGCTTTCGTCTCGCCCGGGCGTCATGCGCGCGATCCGTCGGGCCCACGTGGTGGTGCGCCGCTGGGCGATCCCGGTGGTGACGCCCGTGCCGCAGCGATGGACGGTGCCGGCGTTCGCATCCGCGAATGCGCTCGCTTCGTGGCTCGAGCTCTCCCCGGTAGAGCTTGCTTGGTTCGCGGACGTGAAGGGGCTCGGGCGCAATCCCGAGCTGGACGAGCCCCTGCGCCACTACCGGGCGCACTGGGTTGCCAAGCGCCGCGGCGGCGTACGGCTCCTGGAAGCGCCGAAGCCGCGGCTGCGGGAGATGCAGCGGCGGATGCTCCGGGAGATCCTCGATGCGATCCCGCCGCACGACGCTGCGCACGGATTCCGGCGCGGGCGGGACGCGCGGTCTCACGCGGCGCTCCACGAGCGGCAGGCGGTGGTGCTGCGGCTCGATCTGGAAGACTTCTTCCTCTCGGTCTCGCTGACCCGCGTGGTGGCGATGTTCCGGGCCGCGGGGTACGCGGACGACGTGGCGCATTTGCTGGGGCGTCTTTGCACGCATCGCACGAACGCCTCGTGCCCGTTGCCGGTGCTGGGCGCCTACCCCACCGAGGCCGACCTGCGCGCGCGTCGAAACGCCGAACGCCTCGCTCGCACGCTCCACTTGCCCCAAGGAGCGCCGACGTCGCCTGCGGTGGCGAACCTGTGCGCGTATCGCCTCGACGTCCGTCTAGGGGCCGCTGCGGCTGCGGTAGGGGCAACCTACTCGCGCTACGCCGACGACCTGGTGTTCTCCGGCGGTGAGGACTTCGCGGCGCGGGCGCACCGGTTCGCGGCGTTGGTGGGCGGCGTGGTGCTCGAGGAGGGCTTCCGGGTGAACCACCGGAAGACGAGCATCATGGGCCGGGGAGCACGGCAGGTGGTGGGCGGCCTGGTGGTGAACGCCCATGCGCAGGTGCCTCGGGCGACCTTCGACACCGTGAAGGCCATCGTCCGAAATTGCATCGAGCACGGACCCGCGTCGCAGAATCGCGACGGCCACCCGGACTTCCGCGCGCACCTCCGGGGACTGGTGGGATGGGCCGGCGGTGCCGCCGATTCGCCCCGACGCGCCAAGCTCGACGCCTTGTTTCGCCAGATCGTGTGGTGAGCGGGCCTTCCGGTGCTACACGGGAGCCATGACCACGAAGCACAACGCCAAGTCCGCCCGCGCGAACTTGTGGGTGGCGAAGCAGCGCGCCGCGGAGGCCATGAGCGCCCCGCAGAAGCACGCGTTCGAAGCGCGACAGCGCTCGCTCCGCGACGCGACCCGTGCGGCCCGAGCGCTCGCGGCGCAAGCCGAACGGGCGGCCAAGGAAGCGGCGGAGAAGCCGAAGCCCGCCACCAACGACGCAGGGGCCGAGGCCGAGGCATCGGCAGAGATCGCGACCGAGCCCAAGGGATAGGGACTTGTCCCGACCTGCGGAGCAGCCCGCAGCATCCAAAGGCGAACCATGATTCGCGCTGCATTTCCACCGCGGGGCGCATTGCGCACGGTGTGGCCCGATCTCGCCAAGGGCCTTCGGGCCGCGGCCACCACGCTGGTGCCCTTCTTTCTCGCGGCGCGGCTGGAAAGGCCGGAGCTGGCCTGGACCGCCCTCGGCGGATGGCTCGGAACCCTGGCCGATCCAGGCGGGGCCCGGGTGGTTCGCGCGCGTACCGTCGGGGGGTTCGTGATCGCCGGCGGCATCGCCGTGGCTCTGGGGGGCGTCGGCGCACGCATTTCGCCGCTCGCAGCCGTGCTTCTGGGTCTCGTGGCCTTCGGCGCGTCGCTCTTGCGCGCGCTCGGGGCCAACGGCGCTTCGGTGGGGACCATGACGGCCATCACCTTCACCATCGCCGTGGGTCGCGGAACAACGACCCCGATGAAGGACGCCCTGTACTTCGCCGGTGGCGCCGCGGTGGCCGCGCTGATGTCGTCGATCGTGTGGCCCATCGGTACCCACCGCGCGGTGCGGGTGGGCCTCGGCCGCTTCTTCCGCGAGCTCGGCATCTACGCGCGGGCGCTCGCGGAGCTCACGGCCGCCGGCAAAACCGAGGGCGACCCCAGTTGGATGGGCGCGGCTCGGGTGCATCGACGGGCCCTGCGCGCTGCTCTGGAGGAGACCCGGGCCACGGCGCTGGCCATCCGATCGCGGCGCGGGGGTGAGAGTCGCGAAGGGAGCAACCTGCGGGTGCTCCTGGGGCTGGGCGAGCTCTCCATGCGCCTTCTCACGGCGACCGCGGCCGAGCTCGAGACCCACGCCGCAACCGGCGCTGGCTCTGCCCGCAACGAAACCGTCCGGCTGGCGGCGCTCTTCGATGGCATCGCGAGGGCACTCGTGGAGGGGCACACCTTGCAGCCGAAGCGCGAGGAGCGTGCGTCGCTGGCTCCTCCGCCGTCGGGGAACATGCGGCTGCCCTTGCCGGTGCTGCTGCGACGCTCCGCCGAGACCGCTGCGCAGGCGTTGGCCGTGGCGTGTGCCCTCGACGCAGCCACCGAGGACGCCGATTTCTCCGAGGCCGCGGCTGCGCTCGACCTCCGAGGGTACCTGAGCCTTCGGTTTCGCGCGCTCTTCGACGCGACGTCCGTGCGATCGCCGATCTTTCGCCACGGCCTGCGGGCCGGGGTGGCCGTGGGCGCCGCGTGGTTCGTGGCGCGGCTCTTCGTTCCGGACCACGCCTCGTGGGTGGTGGTGACCACCCTGGCGGTGCTGCAGCCGTACCAGGGCGCGACGCTGACGCGCGCGGTCGAGCGCATCATCGGCACCGTGCTCGGGTGCCTGGTGGCGGTGGCGGTGACGCTGCTGGTGCACTCGCCGCTGGGCTTGGCGCTGGTGATGACGCCGCTCTCGGTGGCCGCGGTGGCGACGAGGCCGCGGAGCTATCGCCTCTTCACGTTCTTCCTCACGCCGGTCTTCGTGCTGCTCGCAGAGCGATACCCGGGCGACTACCAGACCGCGGTGGTGCGCGCGGGCGCGTCGATCCTGGGCGGCGTGGTGGCCCTGGTGGCCGCGCTGGTGGTGTTTCCCTCGTCGGAGCGGCGCCGATTGCCCGACACGCTCTGGGCGATGATCGCCGCCACCGAGGGCTATGCGCAGGCGGTCCTCGGCGTTCGAAGCCACAAGAGCGCGACCCTTCGCACCGTCGTCGACGAGGCCCGGCGCAAGGCCGGCGTGGCCATCGGCGAAGCCGAGACCTCCCTCGAGCGGCTGCTGGCCGAGCCGCAGCTGCACCGGCTCGGTCCCCTGCGCCGCGCGGGAAAGCGTTCGGAGCAGGCCGACGCCGAGCAGGCCATGCAGCTCGTGACCTTCGCCCGAAGACTGGGTGGCGCGCTCTCGGCGCTCGACGTGGAGGTGGAGCTCCTGGCCGGAGACGGCAGCGACGATCCGTTGCCCTCGAGCTACCGGGAGCAAGCAGCGGCGCACGTGCACGAGGCCATGGAGCAAGTACGCGCCCACCTGCGCGGGACGACCGCCACTTCCCTCGGCGCACCGCCGGAGCCCCCCGAAGGCGTACATCCGATGCTGCGCCAATGCCTCTTGCGCATCGCGCGTCACACCACGCTGCTGGCGGCGGGCGAAGCCACCGGAAAGAGCGCCGCTGCGGCCATTTGATTTGCGGAGGCCGTCTGGTACGCCAGTCGCATGCGCTCCTCCTGGTTGGTCCTGAGCATGGTCGTCGGATGCGGCGGCGCGGCCGCAACGCGGCAAGAGTCACCTCCGCCGTCCACGCCGACCCCGAGCGCCACGCCCACCGTGGAGACGCACGTCGCCCCGCCCGCCACTGCGTCGACCTCCGCGGCGGCCCCGGCGGCCGAGGCGTGTGAGGGTCTGGCGGCGTGCAAGGTCGCATGCGACGCCGGCGCCCAGGTCGCGTGCCGGCGGACCGGGCTCGCGGCGCTCCATGACGCACCGGAGGTGGCCGCCACGCACTTCGCGCGTTCGTGCCCCAGCGTCGCCACCGGCGATCCCGAAGGGTGCCATCTCCTCGGCGTCTTGCTCGTCGACGGTCGAGGCATCGCGGCAGACGTACCGCGCGCGCTCCAGCTCTGGGCCGACACCTGCGAGCGCGGCCATGCTCACTCCTGCTACACGTTGGCCATCGAGTACAAGGTCGGCGCGCACCTGCCACCGGACGGCGCCAAGGTACTTGCACTTTACATTCGTTCTTGCGCTCTCGGGGAGCTCGGCGGGTGCAGCGCCGCAGCGCAAGTGCTCGACGAAGGCACCGCCGGCGTTCCCGCAGACGAAGCGAGGGCCCGCGCGCTCCTGCAGAAGTGCTGCGATGCCGGCAGAAAGTTCGAGTGCGGCCGTCTCATGGACATGGACGATCGCGTGACCCCGCGGGAACGGGCGGTCTACCGCGCGTTCCACGTATCGCATCGCGACGCGAAGCTCGACAAGGTCGATCGCTCCCCGGAAGAAGCCAAGCGCCTCGCCGCGGCGGCGGTTGCCGCGCTCGGCGCCCACACGCCCTTCGATGCTGTGGCCGACAAGTACGGCGGCGCCGACACCCTGGCCCGCGTCGGACGCGGCGAGCGCGTCAGCTTTCGCCTGAAGCCGCAGACGCAGACGCCGCCCCCGCCGTACACCTCCCCGCGTCCGCAGCCGGAGTTCGGCGTGAAGGCGGGGAAGGCGATCGCCCTGCCCAACCCGACCTTCGGCTTCGTGGTGCTCTACCGGGTGCGCTGAGTCAGAAGATCTGCCCGCCGGTGATGGCCTGCGTCCACGTGTTGGCGAAGCCCGCGGTGTCGGTGACCTTGCCGCCCGCATGACCATTGGGCGGATTGGGGCCCGAAGGCTTGAGCACTACCGGGCTCTGCGCGGGGTTGGTCTTGTTGGTGAACTGCCCGAAGTTGATGCACGTCGCAGTGGGATCGCCGGCAACGAAGCGCGGGTTCTGCAGGCCGCCGTGGCAATTGCCGCCGTTCGAGCAGTTGATGCCCGCCCCCACGCCCTGCCCCATGAGGCTCGGGAGGAGCGTGGTCTGGAAGAGCCCCACGTTCTTGCAGGTGGGGTTGGTGCCCACCTCCGATACGTCGCCGATCTCGAACTTGTCGGCCTGGATGCGCACCCGCTCGCCGGGCTGGAACGGCGCCCAGGAGTCGGGCACCGCGAAGATGGCCGAGCCGGGCGGCAGCGGGGTTTCGACACCGCCGCCGGGGAACACGGCGCTCACGTACGAGAACGTATCGACGGGATCCACGAAGAGCTTGTTGTCCTTGCGGAGCCGGTAGAAGAGCGGACGCGAGAGGGTCGCGCCCTTCTTGGGGCCCAGGTCCGGCACGAAGATGCGCAGCTTGGTGAGGCTCAGGATGCCGCCCGGCATTTGCGCGTCGAAGCGAATCTTCACGCCGGGAATGCCCGCCGGTCCCATGTCGATCTCGTTGGGGCCGGCGTTGATGACCGCGTAGCCGCTGGAGGGCAGCGCCGCCTTCTGCTTCACCAGGGCCTCGAAGCGGAGCCAGGTGAACACCTTGGCCGCCAGGTCCGGGAACGTGGCGAGCGCCGGCCCCTCGTGCTCCCGCTGGTTCAGGAGCGGGCTCGCGGTCGCGTCGTCGGTGACGAACCCGGAGGCCAGGATGGCCTTGTACTCGTCGGGCGGCGCCAGGAACGTGGGCGCGTTCTTGAAGGCCACCGCCGTGGTGTGGCAGCCCTTGCCGCAGGCTGCCACGAAGGCCGGCTTCAGGTCGTCGAAGAGCTGCTTGGCCACCTCCGGAAGCGGGGGCGAGGGCGGCGGATTCGAGGACGTCCCGGCGTCGACCTCGTCTTGCTGGGCTGCGCACCCGGTGGACGAGACCGCCGAGGGCGCGAGCCCCAGCGCGAGAACGCCGATACCGAGCCCCGCCGCGAATGTTTTGCCCCCGTGCTTCATACGCGCAAGCGTTGCACGAATCGCACCCGCGCGGGGGCGGTGAAAAAGCGCGCGATCCAGGGGGTCGGGCGTGCCACCTGTGTCGTTCCGCGGAGACACCCGGATCGTGCGATCGCTGAGGGCCGCAGCCATCGCTCCGGCGGGGTCAGCCGTCCACGTGGACGTACCCGGCGCCCTGGAGCGCATAGGGAATCGTCTGGTTGATCAGGTCGGCCACGTCGCCGAGCTCGCGCAAGGTGCGAGAGCCATAGAGCGCCTTGGCACGCTCCAGCACCCGCATGGTTGCAGCGCCCGCGTCTTCGGCTCGGGCCACGTCCACCTTGAGCCGTATCTGTCCGTCCGCCTCCAGCGTGGCCACACGGTCGCGCTCCGCGGCGACGAACGCCAAGAGCTCGTGGAAGAAGCGCGCGTAGGCCACCACCAGGGCCGGGTGCTCCAGCGTGATGAACATGGCCGCGAGGAGCTGCGCGCTGTCGACCCGACGGCCGCCGGGCGACGTGTACACGAACGGCGCCGGTAGCTCGGCCAGCGGTCCCGGCCGCTGCGTGTGCCAGCCGCTGCCCAGGGGCACGCGCGAGACGATGTCGCGATAGAGCTGATCGGCGATGGAGTCCGGCGTGTCGAGCCCACCGCAGAAGAACGAGAAGGCGACCTCCTCGGTGATGGCATCGACCGGATAACCGACGTACCGGTAGCACCCCACCGGCGCGCCCCCGCCCACCGGACACGAGGGACACTCCGCGGAGCCCCGCGCAAAGGAGTCGAGCTCCTGGCAGATGCCGCCGTAGCTCAGGGTCTGCGGGGCGCGGCCGGTGACCTGCACCTGCACCTGCACGGTGGCGCGCTGCGCCTCCGGCACCTGCGCTTCGATGGCGCCCTTGTATGCGCGGAGCTTCAGCTTCCCGAGAAAGCCGTCGACGCCCAGCGAACGCTGCAGATCGCACCCACGAAAACCGATGTAGTCGGCACCCATGGCGGCCATGCTACGCCCACTCGGCCACCGCGGGCGACCGCTCGTGGGGGAAATGCCCGAGCGCGCTTCGAGCCCGCGATACCGTGCATGCATGGGTTGGCGCAAGATGGCGATCTGCGGCGCGATGCTGGGCTGTCACCGGACGGCGCCGGCACCCACGTCACCGCCCGAGAAGGCTCCGGCGCCGCTGCTCGCTTCAGGCACGACCCGGACGCCGCTGCACTTCTCCGACGAGAGCACCTTCGCGCTCCAGGGCACGCGGGTCCTGGTGGCCGCGGGGAAGATCCGCGATCCCGACGCGCCCGTGCTGGAGAGCTCGTTGCGCGACGCCTACGCGCGCATGCGCAGCGACGAGGACGACCCCGCATCGGAGCTTCGCCCGTCGCGCATGATGGGAGCGCCTTCGAGCCCCGACATCATCCTCTACGACGTCCCGATCCAGGCGGAGCGCAGGGTGGTGATCTTCCTCCACGGCTACGGAGGCCGCTTCGCCCTCCCCTGCTGGCAGGTGGCCACCGCCGCCGCAGCGTCGGCCTTCGCCACCGCCTGCCCTGCGCTCGGCACCGACGGCGACTGGTGGACGCCGGACGGCGAGGCGCGGCTCCGAGAGACGGTGGAGCTGCTGCGCAACGCGGGCTTCCGAAGCTTCGTGCTGGCGGGCCTCTCCAACGGCGCGGTGGGGGCCTCCCGACTCATGCCGCGCATGCCCGGCACCTTCGCGGGCCTGGTGCTGGTCTCCGGCGTGGATGCGAGCGCTCCGCCGCCGGGCGTCCCCACCCTGGTGGTCCAGGGAAGAAGCGACGCCATGGCCGGCGCCGCCGCAGCTCGCGCCTACGCGACCCGCGTGCATGCAACCTACACCGAGCTCGACGCCGGGCACTTCGCCCTCGTGGTGCGCCACCAGGAGTCCGACCAGGCGCTGCGCTCTTTCTTCGCCAAGCTGCGCTAACTATTCGAAGATTTGCCCGCCGGAGATGGCTTGCGTCCAAGCGTTGGCGAAGCCGGCCGTATCGGTGACCTTCGCGCCGGCGTGGCCGGTGGGCGGGTTGGGCCCCGACGGCTTGAGCACCACGCGGCTCTGGCCGGGGTTGGCCTTGTCCACGAACTGCCCGAAGTTCACGCAGGTGGCGGCAGCATCGCCGGCCACGAAGCGCGGGTTCAGCTGGCCGCCGTGGCAACCGCCGGCCGAGCAATTGATGCCAGCGCCGACCCCCTGGCCGGTGAGCGTGGGCATGAGCAGCGTCTGGAACATCGCGGCGTTCTTGCACGAGGGAAGCTTCGGGACCTCGACGACATCGCCGATCTCGAACTTGTCCATCTGGATGCGGAGCTTGTCGCCGGCCTGGAACGGCGTCCACGACTCGGGCACCGCGAAGATGGCCGAGCCCGGGGGCAGCTGCGTCTCCACGCCCCCGCCGGGAAAGACGCCGTCGACGTAGGAGAACGTGTCGACCGGATCGACGTAGAGCTTGTTGTCCTTGCGAAGCCGATAGAAGAGCGGCCGGGTGAGCTTCACGCCCTTCTTGGCTCCGAGGTCGGGGACGAAGATGCGAATCTTGGTGAGGCTGAGGATGCCGCTGGGCATGGCGGCTTCGAAGCGGATCTTCACGCCAGCGACCCCGGCCGGGCTCATGTCGACCTCGTTGGGGCCCACCACGATGGTCTGGAACCCGCTGGCCGGGAGCTGCTTCTTGGCCATGGCCGCCGCCTCGATGCGCAGCCAGGTGAACACCTTGGTGGCGAGCTCCGGATAGCTGGCGATGGACGGTCCCTCGTGCTCGTTCTTGTTGAGCAGCGGGCTCGCGGTGGGGTCTTCGGTGACCATCGTGGAAGCCTTGATCGACGCATATTCGTCGGGCGGCTTCAGGAACATCGGGGCCGCCTTGAAGGCCACCGCGGTGTTGTGGCAGCCCTGACCGCAGACCTTCACCAGCTCCGGCTTCAGCTGGTTGAACGTGTCCTTCGCCAGCTCGGTGAGGGGCACCTCGGCGGGCGTGCTCGCGCCGCCGCCCTTGAGAGAGACGTCGTCCTGCTGGTCGTCGCAGCCCACGACCGAGACGCTGGAGCAAACGGAGAGCGCCGCAACGACCATCGCGAGCGAGAACCTTCGACCTGACATCATGAGGCTGAGTCTCCCGGGTGTGACTGAGAGGCACTTCGCTTCGCGCAGCTACCCCGACGGCAGCGCCGACGAGAGGCAAGTACGGAGCACACTATTTGGTTATCTCCGCAAACCAAATAGGCAAAAGGAATTCGACAATACGCAATTACGGCGTATTCGCCATTCGAGGGGCAAGAATTGCGGCGACGATACCGCGCAGACGTTTCGTCGAGGCAGGCACCCGAGAGCACCCTTCACCGCGGATTGAGCGGTGCTTCTCGCCGGGTGCACGGCTTGCGGGCCCCCCGGCGGGAGCCCGAGGTAGGTAGAGCGCCTACCACTACGGAGAGGCGTCGAACCGTTGCCTTCGCTTTTCCAGTGCCGTGTCGGGCTTGGCGACCGCGGCAAGCGCGCACCCGCAGCCTGCGGTGCCGCCGCACCGACAATCACGCCACTCGACAATCGCTTGGCCTTCCACGAATTCCGGTGGTCCCGCCGCTTCCGTCCCGCTGCCGCGGCGCGACGGAAGCGTAGATCCGAATCTGCAGCGCATCTCTCGCAGTAGAGCTACCGCGTCGACTTCTTCGACGGCTTCTTCTGGGCGTGGTCGGGAAGCGGCGCCATGTAGGCCTCCAGGTAGCGCGTCACCACCTTCTTGGTCTCGGCGACCAGCTGCGGCGCGAGCTCCGGACCTCGCTGGAAGGCGACCACCAGCATGGCGCTGACGATCTCCACCACGACCATGGCCACCACGCGCCGCTGCGCCGCATCGAGGCTCGGCGCCTGCAGCTGCAGCGTGAGCTCCAGTCGACGGGCGAACTCCTGGTTCACCTCGTCGCCCTCCACGAGCAGCTGATCGGTGACCTTGATGCTCATCCACACCGCGCGGAAGCCCGGCTCCTTCAGCTGGAAGTCGGCGAACAGATCGATGCCCCGCTCCACCAGGCTCTGCCACGGCTGGGTCAGGGCCTCGGGCGTCACCAGCGAGTCGAAGAGCGCCCGCGTCTTGTCCAGGTACCGCGGGATGAGCGCCTGGAACATGGCCAGCTTGTTGGGGAAGAAGCGGTACACGCTGCCGATGGACGTCTCGGCCCGCTCGGCGATGGCCTCGGTGGTGGCCGCTTCGTAGCCCACCTCGGCGATGACGTCCGTGGCCGCGTCGAGGATCCGCTCGTACCGCTCGCGGCTGCGCGCCTGCGCCGGCACCGCCCGGCCTTCGCCTCCGGCGGGCACGCGACTGGGGAGCTTCGGTTCGGCACGCTTCGCCACGGGATGGGTCATCTACCGATTTTCGCCGGGCCTTTGGAATACTTTTCCGCGGCGCGGTGCTGAGCTTGACAAACGTGAGGCAGACTCACATTCTACAAACGTGAGGGCCGCCTCACGTTTCTCTCCCGCCGCTTCGGGTGCCCATGCAAAACGTTTCTCGTCGGTCCGGAGGCGCGAGCCTCATGCCCATTCCCAGCGCCTCTCTTGCCACCGTGCGCGAGCCGCCCACGCCCCCGGGGCTCCCTTGGGTAGGGCAGCTGCGCGAAGCCTGGCGCGACCCCATCGCGCTCTTCTTGAGCGCCCGCGAGGCCTTCGGCGACGTGGTGAAGTTCCGCTTCGGCCCCATCGACTACCACCTGGTGAACGACCTCGGGGCGGTGAAGCACGTGCTGGTCGACAACGCGAAGAACTACGTGAAGAGCAGCAACTACGCCGGCCTGAAGATCATGCTGGGCGAGGGTCTGCTCACCAGCGAGGGCGACTTCTGGAAGCGCCAGCGGCGGCTCTCGCAGCCGGCCTTTCACCGGGAGCACCTCGCAGGCTTCGCCATCACCATGGCCGGCGAGACGCAGCGCATGCTCGACCGCTGGAGCCGCATCGAGCCGGGCACCTGCGTCGACGTGCACGCGGAGATGATGCGCCTGACCTTCGCCATCGTGGGGCAAACATTGCTCTCCACCGACGTGGACGACGACTCCAGCGCCATCGGCGAGGCCCTCGACATCGGCCTCAAGTGGACCAACGACTACGCCGAGGCCTTGGTGCGCCTCCCTCCCTGGGTCCCTACCCCCTCCAACCTGCGCTACCAGAAGGCGCGCCGCACCCTCGACGAGCTGGTGTATCGCATCATCGGCGAGCGGCGAAAGCAGGCGGATCCGGGCAACGACTTGCTGGGCATGCTCATGCGGGTGGTGGGCGAGGGAGAGGACGATCGCATGAACGATCGGCAGCTGCGCGACGAGCTGCTCACGCTGGTGTTGGCCGGCCACGAGACGACCGCCAACTTGCTGGCCTTCGCGTTCCATGCACTCTCCACGCAACCCTACTGGCTGCGGCAAACCCAGGAAGAGATTCACACCGTGCTCGAAGGCCGGACCCCGACGCTGGCCGACCTTCCGCGCTTGAAGATCACGCGCATGGTGCTGGACGAGACGCTGCGGCTCTATCCGCCGGCCTGGACCTTCGAGCGCCAGTCGCTGGCGGAAGACGTCATCGGTGGCTTCCGCCTGCCCAAGGGCGGCATCGTGGGCATCTCGCCCTACGTGCTCCATCGCGACGCCAAGCTCTGGGAGAACCCCGAGGGCTTCGACCCCATGCGCTTCTCGCCGGAGCGCTCCGAAGGGCGTCCCAAGTTCGCGTACCTGCCCTTCGGCGGCGGCCCGCGTACCTGCATCGGTAACGCGTTCGCGATGATGGAGGCGACGATCATCCTCGCCATGGTGCTGCAGCACCATCGCCTCGACCGCGACGCATCGAGGCCGCTGGCGCTCGACCCGATGGTTACCCTGCGGCCCAAGCACGGCGTCTACTGTCATCTGTTCCGCCGCAGCGGATCGCCGCAGGTTGCCGGCAACGCCTTGCCGAGCCCGAGCTGAGCGCGCGTCCGAGGAGGCGAAACTCCCGCGAGCGCTTGGTGGCGCGGAAGCTGCTTCGTCTCCGCGCATGAACCGCCCTCACGCCCTTGCCGAAGCTTTCGGCGTCACGTTGCAAGACGACCTCCGTGCCTTCCTCGAAGGCGACCCCGCCCCGCGCCTCTTGGTCCTCGAAGGCGGTTTCGTCCGGGGGACGTTCTCGTGCGACTTCCAAGCCGAGGAGCTCACGGACATCGAAGCGCTGGCCGAGCTCCAGTGGATCGACGAAGGCGACACGTTGGCCGACGAGTGGAAGGAGACCTTCGGCGATCTCGTCCCGCTCGCGGCGCTCACCGACGCCGAGGCCGACGCCGACGCCGAGCCGTACAAAGGCTTCCTGGCCGTGGACGCCGGGCAGGACGGCGCGCCGGTGTTCCTCTTCGACTACGACGGCTGGTACTGCTACCTGCTCGCCGAGAGCTTCGAGGCCTTCCTCGCCGGCCGCGCACCCGGGGGCGGCCTGCGCCGCGAGAAGGTGAAGACGTCCATCGTCGACCGCAAGCACCTCGGGACGCCCTACACCAAGATTTCCTGGCAGACGGCCTAGGGATCAGCAGATGAAGAGCGGCCTCCTGAGCGATCTTCGGGAGCAGGCGCTGGGCGAGGCGGCGACCCGCACCTACGTGGCAGGGCCGCCCCGCGACGATGGCGAGCTCGACGCCGGAAAGGAAGACGCCGCCGCCCACGAGAAGGACGGCGGCGCCAAGGGTCAGTAGCGAACGAGGATCGCCGCTTCGAAATCGTTGTAGGGGGCGTTCGGGTAAATCTCGTCGGGGCCGGTAGGGTGTGCGGTGAGGCGCATGCAATGGTCGAGCAGCGCGCCCGCGAGCTTCACGTTGTCGCCGTCGATGTGGTAGCTGCCCACGCCGTCGAGACCGACGCGATAGTGGCGATCGCGCGGGCCCACCAGGAAGGGCCAGGCGCCGTGGGCCGTCTGGGTGACGTAGTAGTCGTTGCAGCTCGCGGTGCCGCTGCCCAGGACGCAGTCGGTGCCCAGCTTGATGGCGGGCGTGCCGTAGGCGCTCGAGGCTTCGTCGCCCACCAGCACCAGGCGGTTCGGGTTGATGGCCAGCGTGGCCTTGCCGTGCCCGCTGGGGCCGGCATGCTCGGTGGTGGACTGCCAGGCGGTGCAGCCGGTGGTGCTGTTGCACTGCCGCTTGCGAAGGACGATCTGGTAGGTGCCCAGCACCGCTTCGGTGGCGCCCGGGGCGAACTTGGACACGAAGTCGAGGGGCGCTCCGGTGCAGCTTGCGGCGTCGAAGGGGTCGCTGGTGGAGGGCTGCGGGGGGTCTACCGGCGGCACGAGGGGCGCGAACGAGACAGTGAAGGTCGCGGCCTTGCTCTTGGCTTCCTTGAGCACGAGGTAGTACGTGCCGTCGGCGGTGATCTTCGCCTTCACGTGGGCGTCGCGGGTGGTGGCGTCGGCGTCGTCGTTGCGAACGACGGTGGAGAGGCTGCTGCGGAGGATGTACGCGACCGCGTCGCCGGTGGACGACCGCACCCAGAAGTCGACGGTGGTGCCCTTCTTGGCGGTGAACGCGAAGGACCGATAGAGCGGCGACGACGTGTAGCTGGCGGTCTTGGTCTCGCCCGGCGCGATGGTTCCGAGCTGCTGGATGCGGGAAGCGCTCAGGTCCGATTCGTCCTCCACCAGCTCGTCGGTGCCCGTCTCGGCGGTGCAACCGGTGGCAGCGAAGAGGGAGAGGAGGAGGGCGGAGGCGGGGAGTGCGGCTTTGAGCTTCATGGGCTCACGGTACGGAGGGGTCCGACAATTCCTTCCCTCGGTGCCAAATTCTTTTCGAACCGTTGCCGGCAAGGCGTTGCGGGCTTGCCGGCGACGCCGCGTGGAAGCGGCATTTTTGCCGCAAATCGTCGGTGTTCGACGACGGCACGCGGCGTGCTCCAGGGTTCGTCATGCAATCCAACGATCCCCGTTATGGCAATGGTCAGGCCCCCAACCCCTACGCGCAGCAGTACCCGCAGCAGTACGCCCAGCAGCAACAGCAGCAGTACGGCGCGCCCCAGCAGCAACAGCAGCAGTACGGCGGGCCGCAGCCGGGGTTCCAGATGCCGAGCGTTCCCGGTCTGGGCGGCATGGGGGGTCTCGGGGGTCTCGGCAACGCGATCGGTCGCGCCGGCGCCGGCGTGCCCCAACCGAGCGGCCTGCCCGCGGCCCTCGCCTTCGCGCTCGGCATCGGCGCGGTGGTCCTGGCACTGGTGTTCGACGTGGTCTTCCTGAACATCCACATCCCCGGCGTGGGCGGCTACGCCTGGTATCTCTCCACCGCCCTCACCTTCGCCGGCGCGGGCTACGCGGGCGCCAAGTGGACCCGCGCGACGCGCACCACCGCCATGGTCGCCATCGGCATCGCGGGCGCGCTCTACGGCGTCGCCGACCTGGGCCTCGGGCTGGTGCTCGAGAGCCTCGAATTCGGCTCCGCCATCTTCCTCGGCGCCCAGGGCGTGGTCATCGCGCTCGTCACCGGCTTCGGCGGCATCCACCGCGGCCTCCGCGACAAGGAGTGATGCTCAGCGGAGCGCTGCCAGCTGCGCCTCCAGCTCGGCGATGCGTCGGTCCCGACGTGCGAGCGCTTCCTCCACCGTCGCTCCGGCGCCGCGAGGCGCGTCGCCGGCCTCGAAGCGCTGCGGAATGTGCTGCGGGCAGTTGGCGTCCCAGGCGGAGACGCGGATGACGAAGGCCCGCTCCACCCGCGCGTCGTAGTCGGGGAGGGTGAGCTCGGCGAGGAGCGCCGGATCGTCCTCCACCACCGTGCAGGTGCCCCAGATCTTCACCCGCGATCGGTTCGCGTAGTCCATGAGGAACAGGTGCACCTTGGGGTTCTCGGCCAGGTTGCCCATGGAGATGTACTGGCGATTGCCACGAAAGTCGGCGAAGGCCAGGGTCGTCGGATCGAGCACCCGCAAGAACCCCTTGGGCCCCCCGCGGTGCTGGATGTAGGGCTGGTTCTCGGCGTTCGAGGTGGCGATGTAGAAGCTCACCTGCTGGCCGATGAAGTCCGCCAGACCTTCGGTGATCTCGGTCTCCCAGCCGCCCCCGCGCTCCATGCGTGCATAGGCAGCCCGGGAGCCGAGCCGCTCCTGTACCGCCTTCACCGCGGGGGAGAAGGCGACGTCACTGGGGAATTTGCGTGCAACTTGCATATCCACTCCGAGACTTCGAGCCCGGGGTGGCCCTCCGGGCGGGGCCCCAGCGGCCAGCGGAACAGGCGCTCTCGCTCGTCGATGGGTAGGTCGTTGATGCTGGCTTCGCGACGGCACATGAGACCATGCTCGTCGAACTGCCACTGCTCGTTGCCGTACGCCCGGCGCCACGCTCCGGCCGCGTCGCGGCACTCGTAGACGAAGCGCACGGCGATGCGGTCGTCACCGAAGGCCCAGACGTCCTTGATCAAGCGGTAGTCCAGCTCCTCCGCCCACTTCTTCTCCAGGAAGGCCACGATGGCGTCGCGTCCTCGGAAGAACTGGTCGCGGTTTCGCCAACGACTGTCGTCGGTGTAGGCAGCAGCGACCCGGACCGGGTCGCGCGTGTTCCAGGCGTCCTCCGCGAGCCGCGCCTTCAGGGCAGCGGTCTCGCGGGTGAAGGGCGGCACCGGAAGGCGAATGACGGGGCTCATTTCCGGGGCGCGACCCGGGGAAAGTCGACCTCGGTGGCGAGCGCGCTGTTGACGTAGTTGGTGAGGGTGTTGAGGGCGACGTGCGCCAGGATCTCGAGCACCTGACCATCGTCGTAGCCGGCGCTCTTCACCGCCTCGACATCGGCGGCCTCCACGTGGCCGCGCGCGCGCACCACCTTGGCCGCGAAGCGGAGCGCCGCTTGGGCCTTGGGGTCGGCAGACTCGCCGGCGCGGTTCGCCGTGAGCTCGGCGTCGTCCATCTTGGCGACGTTCTTGCCGAGATAGGTATGCGCAGCCAGGCAGTAGTCGCAGCCGTTCTCCTCGGCCACCACCATGGCGATGCGGTTGCGGGTCCGCGCGTCGAGCTTGCCCTTGCCGAGGGCGGCATTCAGGCCCAGGTACCCCTCGAGGGTAGCGGGGCTATTCGCGACGATGCGAAACAGGTTGGGGACGCTGCCGATCTGCTTCTTCACCGCCTCGAGGAGCGGCTGCGAGGCATCGGGCGCGGCGTCGATGGTGGCGGGGGTGGGGATGCGCGAAGTGAGGGACATGGTGGGCTCCTTGGAGTGGCGCGGGCGACCTTTTCGTCCGGCGCACCGTGAAGATGCGGCCCCAGCCGCGTTTCAACAATGAGCTCACTTGACACAGGACTATTGCAGGTTCTGCAATGGTGAGATGGATCGCCTCGACGCCATGAACGTCTTCGTCACCGTGGCCGACCTCCGCGGCTTCGCGCCGGCCGCGCGGCGGCTTCACCTCTCGCCCTCGGCGGTCACGCGGCTGGTGGCGGCGCTGGAGGAGCACCTGGGCGCGCGCTTGCTGCAGCGAACCACGCGCTCGGTGACGCTGACCGACGCGGGGGCACGCTACTTGGTCCGCGCCCGGCGCATTCTCGCGGACGTGGGCGAGGCCGAGGAGACGGCGCAGGCGGAGCGCACCGTCCCCCGCGGCCGCTTCGTGGTGTCGGCGCCCTACGTGTTCGGCCGGCTCCACGTGGCGCCGCTCATGGGGGCGTTCCTGCTCCGCTACCCGGAGGTCCGTGGCGAGCTGGTGCTGGCCGATCGCATGGTGAACCTGGTGGAGGAAGGCGTCGATGCCGGCGTGCGCATCGGCCTCCTGGACGACGCCAGCTACGTCGCGCGCGCGGCGGGCTCCACGCGACGGGTGGTGGTGGCTTCACCGGGATACCTCGAGACGCACGCGCGGCTGCGGCGTCCGGACGATCTGCTGCGGCACGACATCATCCACTTCACGGCCTTCAGCGCCGCCGCAGAGTGGAGGTTCGCGGTGGGCGGAGAAGAATCACGGGTGAGCCTCGCACCGAAGTACACGACCAACAGCGCCGATGCGGCGCTGGCGCATGCCGAAGCAGGCGGCGGCGTCACCATGGTGCTCGCGTACCAGGCAGCGGCCGCGCTGCGCAGCGGTCGGCTGGTGGTGGCGCTGGCCAAGTACGAGCCTCCGGCGCTCCCGATCCAGATCGTGTATCCCTCCACGCGCTTGCTGTCGGCCAAGGTGCGCGCGTTCCTCGACCTGGCGCGCACCAGCTGCGACTGGCGCTTCGAGTAAGGTTCGCGCCGAGTTGTGCCAGCCGTGATCCGTACGTCCACCAGCATCTCGCGTTTCGAGCGCAAATCGAGGCTTCGGAAGGCGTGGAACGGCGCATGCTAGGGGCCGACCATGCGATTCACTCGTTCCTCTCTCCACGGCGCGTTCGCGCTCCTCGTCGCCGCCAGCTCAGCCGTTGCGTTCGTTGCGACCGAGCGTGAAGCCCAGGCCTGCGGCGGCTGCTTCCACCCCTCGGAAGACAACAGCATCATCACCGACCACCGGATGGTGCTGACGGTGAGCCCGCAGCAAACGACCCTCTACGACCAGATTCGCTACCAAGGGAATCCCAAGTCCTTCGCCTGGGTCTTGCCCATCAAGGGCGAGGCCATCGTGGGCGTCAGCTCCGACGCCGTCATGGGCGTGCTCGATACCAACACCAGCGTGCAGGTGTTCGCGCCTCCGCAGAACTGCCCGGGCCCGCCGGCCTCTTGCCAGCGGGAGGGCACGTTCGGAGCCGCCGATGCCGGGTCGGCATCGCCGCCGGGCGTCGACGTGCTGCGGCAGGAGACGGTGGGCCCCTACGAAACGGTGCAATTGCGCTCCACCGACCCGCAGGCGCTCACCACTTGGCTCTCGCAAAACGGCTACACGATCGGACCCGAGATCGCCCCGGTGGTGGCCGCATACGTGGCCGAGGGCTTCGACTTTCTGGCGCTCAAGCTGATTCCCGGCGCCGGCGTCACCTCCATGAAGCCGGTCCGCGTGAGCACCCGCGGCGCATCGCCGGTGCTACCGCTGCGCATGGTCGCGGCGGGGACCGGCGCGGTGGTGGGCATCACGCTGTGGGTCATCGGCGATGGACGCTGGGAGCCGCAGAACTTCCGCTCCTTCGTGGTGAAGCAGGAGGAGCTGACCTGGAACTGGGCTTCCAGCTCCAGCAACTTCAAGAGCCTGCGCGCGGAGAAGAACGCCGCGCTCGGCGGCAGCGCCTGGGAGATCGAGAGCGCGACCACGCAATACGGCGGCGATCTGAAGCGGCGCATCGAGCAGTCGGTGCGATTCAACCCGCGCACCGGCAGCGCCGACCTGGCGGACGAGTATCCGGCGAA